>Ga0315902_10014406_pt1 | contig 10161 bp, 8 predicted proteins | sample LakEriMetagenome_9_FD_203523 | JGI IMG/M metagenome (GOLD analysis project Ga0315902, IMG submission 203523) | Freshwater fungal communities from buoy surface, Lake Erie, Ohio, United States - Buoy 12 MA117 | ecosystem: Environmental > Aquatic > Freshwater > Lake > Lake biofilm | place: USA...
CCTGAGCCCTAAACGCATCGGAGTATGACAATGCCTTCTTGCTTTTGATGAACCTTGGCTTGCCGCCGAAGTTGACAAACCTCCGTGAGTTTGACTTGCTGGCAGCCTCGCCTTCGATCACGCCTTCCCAAAAATTATTGACTTGCAATTTATTTACCACTACAATGTCCGTCCATAACAAACATGATACTAGGAGTCAAGTAATGCTACAAGGAAACCCTGAAGGGTTTAAGAGTCCATTGCCAACTGCAGTCCAGGAGTTGGTCATTGCGTACATCCACGAGTTGTTCAGGATAGGCAAGTCAGGGTTCTCCGTGGCTTGCAATCCAGAGAAGGAAGTCCTGAAGATCTTCAAGGAAGTTGATGGCAAAGACCACGCAGTTACGCTGTATTTCGACGCAGCACTTCATGGCGGCCTGCCGTTTCTGGTCAGGATCGCTGAAATCATCGAGGAGTCAGTTAGTGATTACGAGAAAGATGCGCTTCCCGCGCAAGAAAGCGACCATCGAGAACAAGCCGAAGGTCGTGGTTAAGTTCAGGGATGTTGAGGTCGGCAATGGATTCATTGTCGATGTCCCTAACGCAACGCAGTCGTCACTGCGACAGGCGTACCGATCCATAAAGAGAGAGATCGCCAACCGCAGTAACGAGAAGTACAGGATCATTTGGCTTATCAAATCGTTCCTTGTTTACAGGTACAAGTGATGCAATACACAAACAAATACGATGTCCCTATAGAGGTGATACGGGCAGTTCAGAATGACCCTTATACCAAGGGTGACGGTGTTGTCCTGTCTGTTACGCAACTGATCAAGCCGCCTAGGATTGTGGCCTTGCAGACTAAGCATGATGACGAGATCTCGGTAGACTATCGGGATGAAGTTTTCAAGTTGCTTGGCAAGGGTGTACATACAGTCCTTGAGAACGCAAACATGGGCGATGAGAACATCGTCCCTGAGAAGCGACTGTATGCTGAGATCGATGGCTGGAAGATCAGCGGTCAGACAGACACCATGTCGCTGCGTGAGAAGTTGCTGACGGATTACAAATGCACTAGCGTGTATGCCGTAACGTCAGACAAGCCCGAGTGGGAAGCGCAGCTGAACATGTACGCATGGCTGTGGCGCAAGCACGGCCATCAGATCGAGCGTCTTAGAATCCTTGCTATCCTCCGTGACTGGAGGCGGAGCGAGGCAGACAAGAAGTTCGACTACCCTCAGACCCCGGTCGTCAGCATTGATATCCCATTGTGGGGATTCATCAGGCAGGACGAGTTCGTCAGGATGCGCGTTAATATTCATCAGGACGCGGCTAATGGCGGAGAACTGCCCGACTGTACCGACGAGGAGCGGTGGACTCGAGGCAGCAAGAACATCCGTTGTGAAGGCAACTGGTGTCAGGTGTCCAAGTTTTGTTCACAGTGGCAGTCAATCAAGGAGAAGAAGTCGTGACTAATGCAGAAGTGAAGCAGTCGTTGGCTACTGAAGCCAAGACTATTTGGCAGACTCTCAGTAAGCTGAACGTCAATGACCATACCGAGAAGAAGGCCAACCTGACCTATCTGTCATGGTCATGGGCTTACCAGACTATGATGGATCACTTCCCGGAGATGGTCATCAGTTGGCATACGTTCGTTGACACGGACGGGCAGGTTCGTGATGTGATGTACTACCCTGACCGGACTGCATCGGTCATGTGTACAGTCATCATTGGCGACGTTCATCGTCAGATGTGGCTGCCTGTCATGGATAACCGTAACAACGCTATCCAGAACCCGAATGCCCGAGACATTTCCGATACCAAAATGCGATGCCTCGTTAAGTGCTTCGCAATGTTCGGCTTGGGTATGTACATTTTTGCGGGAGAAGACCTGCCTCCTGAGGACAAGATTGATCTGCCTACGCAGGTCAAGTCGCAGGAGGAACTCAGTGAGTTCTTCTCGGCAGTAGAAGGTCATGTGAAGAAGTTGAAGACCAAGGGTGACTTGAAGGCTTTCTTCAAGACGCTTGAGCCGGTCTTCTCTGACTTGCGTGAGATAACGGATGCCGATGGCAGCACAGGTTATGAGTTGCTTGTCAAGCGGTTTACCGAATTTTCAACGAAGCTGAAGTGAGGCGATAATGGAAAACAGAGTGAGTGTTGATGGTGCCATCTACCCGAACAAGTACAAGGACAAGCCGAACAAGCCGGATGTTACCGGCGAGATCGCCTTGTCGAAGGACTTGATGAAGGCGTTGGTTGAGATCGTCAAGGGTGGCAAGGATGCTGGCTTGAAGATCGCCTTGTGGAATCGTGAGAGCAAGGCTGGCAACCCATACATCTACATCAAGGCTGAGGCTGTGGAAGCCAAGCCGAAGAAGGAGTATGAAAAGGGAGGATCTTCTGGATTCAAGGCAAACCCCCCTCCTGCCGAGAAAGATCTGGACGATCCTCTCCCCTTTTAATCCTGACTGAAGTCAGTAAAATCTCGACCGAGATCCCCACCCGCCTTCGGGGTGGGGTTTTTATTGTCAGGAGGGGTTATGACGGACAAGGAATTGGTCGCGAGATTGCGACAGGTGGACAGGTGCCTCAACGTTGGTGTTGAGGGCGGGTATCTTCCTGCTGGAGAAATGATCCATGAAGCGGCAGCAGCTATTGAGAGACTTGAAGCGCAGGTTAAGCAAGAGAAAGAAGCCAACGCTCAGCTTGAGGAGCTATTTACCGAGGTTATCCGAGACCCCAGGCGTGTTTCAGACTGGGGTTACGGACTTTAGGAACCTTCACGGCCTATCCGAGAAGGAAGTTATGCGCTGTGTTATTTGCCAGTGCGAGGTTGCTTCCCGCGACTCTTCTTCGGAGCGCTCTGGCCTGGTGTGCTCGAACTGTCGTCGCCGCCAGTATCGGAACAGGCAGAAGGCTGCTCGACAGAGCGGCTCACAAGCAACTCACCCCTGAACACTGCCCCAAGTTCGTTCACATGGCAGAGTTCCGCGTCAATCATCTTGCCCTTGTAGAACGACAGCACTGCAAACCCTGAGCAGGAACCGATTGAGAGCCCTTCTCGGTAGGCAAACTGAGGGCCTGTAGGGTCGGCTAGGTGTCCACAATCAACGCCCCACATGCGGCCTGCGTGGTTATCAACGGGGTTTACACGCAACTGGTGCAAATGCCCATGCGCGTAACTAAGACCATACTTCATTGCAGAGGTGTATCCAGAGTGGACACCCCCTGAAACAGGGCGGTGCCTCATCCCAAGCTGCTCGTTTACCTTGGTCATGTAAGTGAACTTCCATGCCTTGAAGTAGTCAGCAATTGAGAAGCCCTCCAAGCCTTCATACTGGAAGGTGTTGGCGGCAAGATTTCTATCGAAACGGGCATCATGGTTGCCCACATGCCACAGTTTAGTCGCTTCAGGGCAGGCTCTTTCAAAGTCTGCCATGCGATCCCGACAAGCATCCAATTCGTCAATTACCCTTGGGAGTTTCTCCCACCCCAAGGGCGGATGCCTCGACACTGTGGCCCCATCGAACATATCGCCTAGTGCGGCAATGATGGTGGGTCGCTCCTGCTTGGCATACTCAACAGCAGCGAGGTGGGCAATCGTGATGATTCCGGGCCAGTAATGAGCGTCAGATATGCACAGGATTGTGCCGGTATCAATGCTGATCTTATTCTCGAGGGGGAACTGCTTCTTGTTAGAAGTCCAGCCATATATACCGCTGCTGGTGTTGACGACCTGATTCGTCTTTAAAACAATACCTATGCTTGCCAGTTCTCGCCTACGTCTATACACATTTGATTCTGTCAATCCAACCAACTTTGATACGATAGTTGGAGAGCCTTTGGATCGAGTCCATGCGTCAATGAACTCGCGATCGGAGACTTTGTAAGCCATGGAGAATTCCAGTGGTTAAGGGAGTTTGCTTTTTAGCAGTAGTTGTAGGTATTTGCAAATGAAAGACAAAGATCCGCGAAGCAGATTCACGGTTGTCGAGTCGAATGACGATGACGTTGTGGAGTTATACCCAAGTTCCGACACTGTTCTTAAGCGGTTCTTGGGGAGCAACCCAGTTCACATCCTGGTCATATCCATTGACAAGGATGGAATGTTTCGATCTGGCTCGAACACCTCGTCCAAGGCTGAGATGCTGTTCCTCATCGAGCAGTTCCGTTGCTCGCTGATGAACGGTGAGTTCGACGACTAGCCTATAAAGACATCGAAGATTGCCGATGCTGCCCTCGCAGGGATCTCGGCTCTCTCTCGCAGCAAGGGAACGCCAGTCAGGCGCAGATCCTTGTCAGCCTCGATTTGCTCAAGGTAAAGCCTCTTCTGCTCGTCAGGCATATCGCTTCTCAGGATCTCCTTCTTCAGATCCTTCATCCGCTGCAAGTACCGCTCAATAGCCAGCACTTCCTGCCTCGTGGCAATCAGCGACTTCCTGCTATGCAGGTAAGCATAGTACTTGCTGACGTCACCTTCCTTGGCAATGTCCCGGATCGTGGTATATGCCTTGTCAGACTCATCCCGAAGTTCGTAGAACTCCTGCTCCTGCAGACTTCCTGCCTTGCCAGCGTTGTAGATAAACCGGCGCAGCAGCGGGACGTTGTTGATGTCGGTGTAGTCCGCCTTGGTTCCGGCAGTCTTGTCACCCGCAGCCTCGCGGATAATCTTGTCTGTCAGAAGGAATAAGGACAGCCCAAGCGATCCGCCGTATCCGCCAATTACGTAGTCCAGCTTCATCGGACTAATGTTGAGCGCCTCGCCAATCTCCTTCGATATCAGCGATGTCTTCTCATCGAACTGCTGTGACGCTTCAGTACCCTTGTTGATCCAGTAAGGCACTATATCCTTACCAGTAAAGCTGTTCTTGTTCCTGATTACGTCAGTCAGGGGCTTGACAATCTGGAAGCCGGTGATGTTGAAGTTCAGCGAGTTCGTGGCCTGACGGACAAGACTCTCCCTGAACCCACGCGCATCCATGTCACCGAACATCAGGTTCAAGAAGATCTCTGGGGTGGCCTTGAACAGCATTCCGATTTCAAAGGGGATGGGCAGTTTCAGCATCACCTTGTCTCCCATGACGGGAGCAGGGATCAGCCAGTTATCATCCCTGACCTCTCGACGAGCCTTCTTGTACTCCTCGTTGTCCTGCATCAGCATGAAGTACACGCCTGTCAGTGCGGCCAAAGACGCGCCTCTCATCAGTGCCCGCTTGCGAGTGACTTCACGCGCCTCTAGACCGTCATGCGGCGAATACTTGCCAGCCATGGTTCGGTAGATGACGTCCAAGCCTTGGATACGGGCGTTGAGGAACGGCACAGCGGCAGTGACGACCCGCCACAGCGGGTTGCTGCCACGGCGGCTGAAGTTGATCACCTCGATGGCTGCCTGTCGGGCAGTGGCTTCGCTTCCGGTTTCCTTCAGCACAGCGTTGTATACCGCCATTCTCGTCGCTGCGTCGGAACGGGTTGTGATATCGCCCATCCAGTCCCACAACTGCGTTACCGCATTAGGCTGCGATATGGAGTGGTTCTTGGCATTGATGCCCATCTTGCGATAAACCTTCTTTATATAAGACTGCAAATCGCTAGGGTCTGCCGAGAAGTCGTACCCGCCGACAATACCCGTCTTGATCAGGGTCTGAATGTCCCCCGTAGCAAACTGCTTGAATGTGTCGATGACCGGCACATAGCCAGTACCGCTCGTCACGAACGAAGACAGAGTGTCTCGGAACATATTCGCCAAGATAAACCCGGGGTCTCGAGTCACCAGTTCTCGCAGCACATTGGCTGGCATTGCGAGGATCTTGGTCATCGTGTTGAGCGTCGGGTCACCGTAGTTCATCATCGACTCGTGGAGCAGAGGGTCTGCTACCTCGTAGTAGACGACGTTGCCGTTTTCAAACACGGTCTTGACGTAACTGCCTTGGCCACGAAGCTGCGCTGCCTCACGCTGCGGGTTTGCAGAGGTCAGCCTCCTAGCCTCGTCAACCAACACGGAGTTACGCAGGATTCGACCAGCAGCCACGTTCTTAAGACCTGCCTGAATAATCCCGAAGGCATTCTTGGTGATCATGTCCAGCGGGTCAGCATCTTCCAGATCCTTGGCTCGCTCAGTTAGCGCCTTGGTCAGGAAGTCAGCCTTGGTCATGGAGGACTTTGTTCTAAAACCATGATCTTTCATCACGGCGTCTTCCAGTTCTTCGTAGAACGGGAAGTAGTCGCCCCATTCCTTCCACTTGTCAGCCAAGTCCTTAGTCAGAATACCGGTGTCTTGACCGAAGGTAATGAGGGTGTTGTTCCATTTCTGGTACGCCTCGTAAGCCTCCTTGACTTGCGGGTACTCGGCATCAACCTCTTCGATCAGTTGGCTAATCCGCTTATCGCTTGGGTTATCAACCAAGCGAACCTTATCCTGAGCAGCGATAGTGTCCTTCAGATCCTTTATAAGGGCAGGACTTGCATCAGGAGGCAGACTATCAAGTTGCTGCTGTGCCGCCTTAGCGCGGCTCCTAAAGCCCTGGATACGCTTCAGGGTGGAGTAGGTCTTGAACTGACCCATCCCGTTAGGAACCATCCCGTTGACTAGCGGCTCCATGATCTTGAGAAGACCAGGCGAGCTCTCGTCAATGTCGATGTAACCCGCCATCGCGTCATCATCAAACTCACGCGGGTTGGCTGTCACCATCCCGCTGCCTTTCACCCACTTGACTCCGCCGTACTGCAGGGCAGAGGCAATCCAGCCCCTAGCCCTGTCCAGCTGCCCAAGCGCCCCGCTGGCAGAGGTCTCTGCCATCAGGTAGCGTTCGTTCTCAGTGCCAATCAGCAGGTCTTCCTGCCTACGGAACTCGTTGTAGCGATCCACAACTGCCTTGCGGAAGATGCGGGAGAAGTCATCAAAGGCTGACTTCAAACCGCCATTGCCAAGGCTTTCGATCAGCATGATCGCCTTCTGGCCTAGCGTGTAGTTGTCAGCCTTGATCTTTCCGTAGCGTTCAACGTTGTCCGCAATGATGTCATTCTCAATGGGTTCGCTGGCAATCTCATTGAGCAGGAACTTCTTTCCAGAGTCTGGGAACGGAGTCTCCTTGCCGCTCTCCTCGTAGTCCATGGCAGCAACAATGGCTCTCTTCGGAGCCGAAGAGTTGAACCTTGATGTGTATCCGAACGGGGCAGTGCCAACCTTGGTCTCAAGGAAGTCATTAACGCGCTTCTCATCAGCTTCGGAGATTGGGATTTCCAATGCCAAGCCAGATGCGTCGGTTAAAGAAGGCTTCCCAGTGACAATTGGCTGGATTTTATCTTCCGTATAAAAGAGGTCGTATGGAATTCCGTCAACAGCGACCTTCCATTTTGCTGTGTTAGATTTAGCATTATTTACTTGGAATTCAAGGGTTCCTCGCACCAAGGTTCCAGTCTCATCTGGAACAAGAACTCTCACCCCTTCTTGATACTTGGGGGGTTGAGTTTCTTTCAAATACGCTTGCAGCGCACCAGTCTCTTTATCTATTTGCCTTGCCACTCTTTCTTTAAATTCAGGAGCAGCGCGTTTCTTGGCGATTCCCTCTATGGTCTTGCGAGCCTTGAACTTCGCAAGGTCTTCTGGGGCTTCCATGGCAATTGCATCAAAAGATTCAGGATTGATCTTGACCGGCCCTCTTGAAGCGCCGCCCTTCTTAATGGTCTTCTTGACCTTGGAGAGTTCCTTGTCAGACTCGTTAAGGCTTCTGATTACCGCATCCTTGTCTTGGTTGAAGATCGACAGGCCAGGTGTTCTGTTGCCGATCTCTCCACTTTCAATTGACGAGAAGACCTGATCAATTGACGTAGCGCCAGATCCTCGCCATGCGCGAGCAAACGAATTGATGAAGTTGAGCATGCGCTGGAACAGGGAAGCAGGCTTACCAGCAGCAAACTTTCCGCCATGCTTGCGCCACATACGGAACGCTTCTGCAACGGATTCCTCAACAAGCTGCGACTCGCTCAAGCCTTTGCCGTCATAGCGAATCCTGACGTCATCAAGCATCGTGGTGACTCGAGAGCCTCCCTTGCGGGTCGCCATCAGCGAGGTATCACCCTTCTCTTCAAGGAATCTCTTGTCGATCTTGGCAGTCCTGACGAAGTTGGAAAGGGTATTCCATTCCTTCTCCGTGAAGAGGTCTGCCTCACGCATGGCGTGAATGACTTCATGGTCAACAGTCTCGACAATACGACGAATGATCTCCTCATCAGAGATGTTCGGGTCGTTGATCTTGTCGCCAATGTTAACGGCAATCGTTTTCTTTAAAGGGTCGAACCAGCCAACGGTTGTTACCACTTGGCCAGATGGAGTCTTCCTAGTCTTAAGCGAGTCAACAAGGAGCTGCTGCTTGACGAACTTGGCAACGCCATAGCGCTTTAGCGCATCGGCAAGGATAGTGTCGAACTTGGCAGCAGTTCGCTCCTTGGCAGGGTCAGACCCAGCGGCCACTGCCGCATCTTCCCTTGCATCAATCTCGGCCTGCACCTTGGCTGTCGGCGCAGCAGGAGCAGCCTCCTGTTGACCAGCCTCCTCCACCTTGGACACGGATTCTTCAGAGAACCCAGCCTTACGCATTCTGTCAGCGGTCTGCTGAGCAGTTTCCCCTAGTGGAAACCCGCTTATCTTCGCCTTCCTGTCAGCCTTGTATTGAGCCTCAGACTTGATCAACTGGATCTTGCCTTGACCGACTGGCTTAACTCGCCCACTGGCCACTAGGTCTTGTAATATCTGCTTGGCCTGAGTGTCATCAAGACCTGTGATCTTCTTGATTTCGTTAATCGACAATGCGTTTGCATTTCCGTCCGGTTTTGCGGCGCCAAGTTCCGATAGAACTGCATCAAACTGTGATCGCTTGTACTGCCTCGGAAGCATATTCGGGAACTTTATTGATTCCAGGAGCCTCGGAGCATTGGCTATGCGCGTCATCAAGTACATGCGCTGCCCATTGGACATGTCGCCCCAGTTCTCGGTGCCAGTCCAGTACTTTGCGTAGTCCTTGAACGTTTTGTCCTTGATGTCGATCCTTAGGTTCTTGTCGTTACCAAGCCTAATGAGAGCGGAAGAAGAAACAGTACGCTTATCAGACTTGACCTCAAGTGGGTTCTTTACATATTTGGAGAGCAGTTGGTCTGGCTCTTTACGTCCTTTGTACTGTCGTTTGCGCTCGGCTAATTGCCCAGCCTGAAGCATCATTTCGTCGAACTGCTTAGGGCCAAGGATCTTCTTTGCTTCTTCAGGGGAGTAGAATGATTTCAGCTCTCCTTGAATCTCTTTTGGAGCAAACGCTTTAATAACTGATTTCTGAATAAGCCTAATATGCGGGGATCGCACGGACGCCGCAATTTTATAAGCGGCATCATCTCCATTCAGACCAAGGTAATTAATTACGTTGGCGGCAGATATGGCGACATTCTGATCGTTAATATCTTGCAGAGCGGAGTATGCCTTCTCCTTGCCTGATGACTTGTTGTCATCCATGTAGATCTCGCCAGAGATCGGTACGCCGCGAAGCATGTCCACAATGGCATACCCACCATTGGGCAGCGGCTGAATGCTTGCAAACCCATCTTCAGACGGAGGGGCAAACACGCCTCGCTGCACCATTGATTGAATGGCTTCTGGATTGATGGGAGCCACATCCTGTGACTTCTTGACATCAAGCGCCTTCCTCACTGCGCCGAATCCAACCTCAGGACTGACTGCCTTGGATGGCTTTGCCACACCAAGGTCACCAGATACGGCAACAGCCACAGCGTCTTCCACGTTCCGGCCAGCAGCCAACTCTCCAGTGATGTCGTAGTAGCCCTCGCTCTCCGGGCTATACACCATCGTAAGAACGCCACCCCTTCCATCAGGGGATGAGAACACTGTTGCGTTAGTGAATCGGTCTGCGTTTCCCTTGAGAGAAACCGTATACACGCCATCTGCAGTCTGGCTAGCAGGGCCGCCAGTGACGGTGGACGGAGAAGGGAGCATCAGAACCCCAGGGGTTGCCTGAGTGGTCTCCTGCTGTTTCTCTCGCTCAGTACGCAAAGCATCTGCTTGCTCAGCGTTGTACTTTTCGATACGGCGACGACGCAGTTGCTCTTCCTTGTCGCGGTAGAGTTTGTTAGCGACAGTGCGGCGACCGCCCATTGCATCCACAATGACGTCAGCGA
>Ga0315902_10014409_pt1 | contig 10160 bp, 14 predicted proteins | sample LakEriMetagenome_9_FD_203523 | JGI IMG/M metagenome (GOLD analysis project Ga0315902, IMG submission 203523) | Freshwater fungal communities from buoy surface, Lake Erie, Ohio, United States - Buoy 12 MA117 | ecosystem: Environmental > Aquatic > Freshwater > Lake > Lake biofilm | place: USA...
GGCAACGGGCAACCGTTTTTGCAGGCGGCGCTCCCCGCGTTCATGATGAAGTACAACACGGGCGCGGTGTCGAACACGAACACCATGCGCGTGTCTGACATCACCGTCTCGCTGATGGACTTGCAGACCGCCAAGCCCTGGGCGCACCAGATGGCCGGCATGGGCATGAACGCAGCCCAGGGCCAGAACGGCGGCACGATGGGCACGACCGCTGCCCTGCCGAACGCTACTGCTGCAACGACGATCACAGGCGGCGCAATCTCGCAGACCGCGTCGATTGCCACGGGCCTCGGTGGGCAGGCTGGCATTGTCGCCAACGTGGCCGGCGCGGATGGCCTCATCACGGCGTTTCAGGTGCCCACTGGCGGCATCAACCAGACGGCGCGGAATCTCTACATCACCGGGGTCCGCATTAACGCGGTAAACCTCGGGGCAGCGGTGGCGACCACGGCGAGCATCCTGCAATGGTCTTTGGCCTACGGCGCTACGGGTGTCACGATCCCGAGTTTGGCGCAAGGCGAATCGGCATCGTTCACCACTGGCACCGCAAAAGCCTACCGGCGCGTGCCGCTGGGCATTCAGTCGTGGATCGTTGGCGCGGCCATCGGCGCAGCTGCTGAAGCCATCGTCATCAACTTCGACACCCCCGTTGTTGTGGCGCCTGGAGAGTGGGTGGCGACGGTGGCGAAGTTCCTTGTGGGAACGGCGACGGCTTCGCAAGTGATCTGGACGACCTCGACCATCAATGGGTACTACGAATGAACCCGACCATCGCCGTTGAACCGCTGACTCGCGAACTGTTCGACGAGACGCTGCCACTTGCTCGCAAGGGCTGGGCAGAAAGCACCGTTGCCAAAGCGGAGACGTGCGCATGGTACGGAAACCGCGACTTCGAGGTTGACCCGGACTTTGAGCAATACGAAGCGCTGGCTAGTGTCGGGGCCTTGGTCGTGCTGACCATGCGCGATGCGGGAGTGCTTGTTGGCTACGTCACCGGGACGTGTTGGCGCGGCATGCACCATCGGCACTTCATCGTGGCGCAGAGCGACTCGTTCTTTGTCGAGCCTGCCTACCGTGGGCATGTCCTCCGGCTGGTGAGAGCCTACGAACAGGAAATGATCCGGCGCGGCGCTGTGGCGCTCAATTGGCTGACGCACACGAACGGCCCGGTCTACAAGTTGTTGCTGGCTCGTGGGTACGTGGCCGACGAGACGATGCTGGAAAAACGAGTGACGCAAGAGGTGGAACTATGTGCGTAGCGGCGGCAATCATCGGTTCGGCGGCTGTCGGGGCTGTCGCGTCTTCGCGTTCAGCCAGCAAGGCAGCAGGGGCGCAGCGTGACGCGGCAAACCAAGCATCAGCGACCCAACGCGAAGCGCTGGACCGGCAGACGGAGTTGCAAGAGCCTTTCCGGGAGGCTGGCCTCGGTGCGCTGAATCAGCTTGTGACCGGCACGGCTGCTGGCGGCGACCTGAACCGCGATTTCACGATGGCGGACTTCAACGCCGACCCGGGCATGGCCTTCCGCATGCAGCAGGGGCAGCGGGCGCTGGAGTCGAGCGCGGCGGCCCGTGGTGGCTTGCTGTCGGGCGGGACGGGCAAGGACCTTGTCCAGTACGGCCAGACCTTCGGCAGCCAAGAGTACGGCAACGCTTACAACCGCTTCAACATGGACCGGGATCGCCGATTCAGCCGGTTGTCGAACATTGCCGGCATCGGCCAGGCTGCGGCCAACAACGTCGGCAACGCGACGCAGAGCACGGCCAACAACGTCGCCAACAACCAGATGGCAATCGGCAACGCGAACGCGGCCAAGTACATCGCGCAGGGCAACGCGGTCAACGACTTCGTTGGAGCGCTGGGCAATTTCTACGCTGGTCGCACTCCGAACATGGGCGGCCAGCAGTGGTGGCAATCCGGCCAGCCGGGCGGCAACAACGCGCGGGGTTCTTTTGGCTCGCAAGGGATGAACCAATTCTTTTTTGGGTCGGGGACCAGCGGTGACTAAGTCACAAAGTGTTGCCCGGGTGCAGAAGGCGCTTGGCGTCCAGGTACGCGGCGTAAGCCTCTTCGGCTGTGGGAAACCTGCCAAGGGTGCGCTTTTTGCCGTTTTCCTGAATAGAAGCCATGTATCGACCGCGAGTACAACAAACGCCCAAAATGCCGAGTTTGTTCGACTTAGTAGCGATTCGTCTGTTTTCCTGGTTGGTTTTTTTTGGCACGTCGCGAAGGTTTGCCCAGCGGTTATCTCCCTTATTTCCGTCAATATGGTCAACTTCGTAACGAGGCCAGTCGCCGGTCATATAGAGAAACGCAAGGCGATGCGCGCGGAATTTCGACCCGAGCAGAAAAAGTTCGATGTAGCCTCTTTTGCTCGGCGAGCCGGTGACACGCTTTGGCGGTACAAGCCGCGTCAAAAGTCCTGTCTCTGGGTTGTAGTCCAGCAGTTCGCGCAAGCGTTGCGCGGTAAGATCGGCCTTAGCCATGATGCACTCCTAATGCTGATTGGTCAGAGGCCCGCCAGTGTTTCCGCACTTGGTGGGCTTCGCTATTGTAGTGGAGGCTAACGTGGCTTTGGACGCTTCTCTGATCCTTGCCGGCCGTGCGCCGCGGCTGGATGACCCGCTGACCGTGCAAGCGAAGCAGGCGACGCTGGCCGACCTGATGGGCCGGCAGCAGATCCAGCAGCAGGCCATGCAGACAGCGCAGCGCGAACGGGACGAACAGCAGACGCTGGCCGACCTGTATCGCACAGCCGGCAACGACCCGCAGGCGCTGATGCAAGGCATGGCCCAGCGTGGGCTGGGTGCGCGCATCCCGGCGTTCCAAGAGCAACAGGCCAAGACAGACAAGGCCACCGCAGATGCGCGGGCGGCGCAACTCAAAGTAGCGAAAGACAAGATCGGCATCATCAACGCTCGTTTGGTGGCGCGGCTGGCTGATCCTGAAGCGACTCCGGAAGCTGTCATTGGAGACATCACCAGTTTGGTCGACGATGGCATCATTGATCGGGAGCATGGCGCCCGACTAGCGCGCGGCGTGCCTGGAGATAAGGCGCGGTTTCGACCGGAGATGATCCGCATTGCAATGGAAGTGCAGGCGGCAAAAGATCAGATCGATCTTGCCCTTGGCGAAACCTCAATGCAGGACATGGGCGGATCGCGTCAGGCGTTCACGACGAACCGGCTTCAGGGCACGGTGACGCCTACGGGGGCGGCGCTGCCCAAGACGGCAACGCCCGAAGCGCTGCTGACCGACGCACGCACGCGCAGCGAAGGCGCGGCTAATCGCAGTGTGACGATGCGCGGTCAGAACATGACCGATGCACGGGCGCGCGAGACGGCGAAAGATGCGCGCGAGGCGAAAGCGGCCGGCGCCGGTAAGCCGCTGCCTGCGGGCGCTCTCAAGATGCAGCAAGAATCGCTGGATGCCATCGGCATTTCCAGCAGCATCAATGCCGATCTAGCATCCGTTGAAAAGCAGATCGCAGACGGAAAGCTGAAGTTTGGCCCGGTGTCGAACCTTGTGAACACGGGCCGCAACTTGGCCGGCATGAGCAGCGAGGAGTCGCGCAACTTCAGCACGTTCAAGAGCACGCTTGAGCGGCTGCGGAACGAGTCGCTGCGCCTCAATACCGGCGTGCAGACTGACGGCGACGCGCAGCGGGCATGGAACGAACTGTTCCAAAACATCAACGACACCGGGCTTGTCCAGCAGCGGCTGGCCGAGATCCAAGGCATCAACAAGCGCGGCGCTGAACTGCACCGGCTGCGCGTTGACTCGGTGCGCGGCAACTACGGGGCCGAACCGCTGGATACATCGGCCTATGCCGCGCAGCCCGCGGCAGTTGGCGCGCGTCCTGCCGCGCAGCAACCCGCTGGCGCAACCGTCAAACTGCCGAACGGCCAGACGTTGACGTTCCCGAGCGCGGCGGCGGCGGCGGCGTTCAGGAAGGAAGCGGGGCTGTAATGGACTACGCGGCGCTGGCGGCAAAGTACGGCGGCAAGCCTGCTGCCGAGCCTGACTATGCGGCTTTGGCAGCCAAGCATGGCGGCACGATGGTCGAGGCGCAGACGGACACCCGACCGCCAGCACAGCGCTTTATGCAGAACCTTGTCGGCGGCGCCATCCGTGGCGCAGGCAGCATCGGCGCGACGCTCAGGGCTCCGCTGGACTACGCCGAACAAGGGCTAGAGCGGCTGGCCGGCGCTCCTGCGCGCGATGTCAGCATCAACGAGCAGCGGCGCCGAGACATCACGGCAGGACTTGCCAACATGGGCTTCGACACCGAATCGGGCGCCTTTGCTGCTGGCAAGTTGGGCGGCGAGATCGCCGGCACGCTGGGTGTTGGTGGCGCGCTTGCAAACGTCGCAGGGCGAGCGTTGCCGGCTTCAGCGGCTCCGGTGGTCGAGGCTATCCGAACAGCTGGAATGTCGGCTGGCGGCCTGCAAGGCGCTGCCGGCGCTGGCGTGCGTGCTCTGGGTGGCGGCGTCACGGGCGCGGCCTCTGCCGGGCTTGTTGATCCGCAGTCTGCCGGCACTGGCGCGATCATCGGCGCGGCTACGCCTGGCGTTGTTCAGATTGCGGGCAGGGCTGGACAAGCGGTTGCAAAGGGCAGCAAAGAAGTTGCGGCCAACCTTCTCGGGTTGTCTACCGGCGTTGGCGCTGAACCAATCCGCCAAGCTGTAAAAGCTGGCCGACAAGGCAACGCGGCATTTGTTGCCAACATGCGCGGCGAGGTTCCCATTGACGATGTTCTTGATGACGCGAAACGCGGCCTGGATGCTATGCGCGCGGCCAAGTCTGCGCAGTATCGCAGCGGCATGGTTCCGATCAAGAACGACAAAGCCATCCTCGACTTCTCCGACATTGACTCGGCATTTCAAAAGGCTAACAACGTCGCCACGTTCAAGGCACAAGTCAAGAACCAACGCGCAGCCGATGCATTGGGTCGCATGCGTGAAGCGGTGGACGAGTGGAAGCAACTTGACCCGGCAGAGTTCCACACCCCAGAAGGCATGGACGCGTTGAAGCAGCGATTGTCCGCACTGCTGGAAGGCATACCGTTTGAGGAGCGCGGCGCAAGGCTTGCGGCTGGTGAAATCTACGCGGCAACAAAGAAGACGATTGCCCGGCAGTCGCCAACCTATGCTCAAGTGATGAAGGACTATCAGTCCGCATCGGACGGCATCAAGGAAATCGAGCGCGCCCTATCGCTTGGTGATCGAGCATCCAAAGACACCGCAATGCGCAAACTGCAATCGCTCATGCGCAACAACGTGCAGACGAACTACGGCAACCGATTGAACCTTGCCAACGAGCTTGAGACGGGCGGGAATGTTGAGTTGCTGCCGTCGTTGGCTGGTCAGGCGATGAGTTCTGCAACGCCTCGCAGCTTGTCGGGCCAGATCGGAAGCGGTGGGGCGATCCTTGGTTCAATGATGACTGGCAACCCGCTTCCGCTCGCCGCGCTGCCGTTCCAAAGCCCGCGACTCGTTGGCGAAACCGCTTACAAGATCGGCGAACTGCTGGGCCCGTCGTTCGCCTCGCGTGCCGGTATGGGCGGCGGCGCTACTCTTGGTCAGACGCAGGCCGGTTCGATCCCGATGGAAATCCTGCGCGAGTTGCTTTACCGCTCGGCGCCCGTGGCGTTGACGAGCCGTTGAGTTCTCTGCCCGTAAACCCACAAAACACGCCCCAACAGAACGCGGCAACCGTCAGGACGCCCAACTTCAACAACATGAACACGGTGTAATCCATGGCTATCATCCTGGCGAACGGCAAGCAGCAATACTTCGATAATAACGGCGATCCGCTGGTTGGCGGGTTCCTGTGGACGATGCAGCCGGGAGCAGGCATCACCACGCCGAAGGCCACGCACACGGACGCGGCCGGCACGGTCGAGAACACAAACCCTATTGTCCTGAACGCGCGGGGCGAGGCGCAGGTTTTCTGGACTGGCGGCTACAACGTCCGGCTTGAGACTGCTGCGGGTGGTGTCGTTTGGACCGTCGAGAACGTCAACATCGACGCATCGGCCGCCACGCTGGACGCGGCCTTGCGGGCCGACCTTGCCAGTACGTCCGACGTGGCGAAGGGCGACGCGCTGCTCGGCGTGAAAAAGACCGTCGTCGGGTCTGTGGCAACGACTGAACACGCGGTCAACGAACGGCGGGCGCTTGGTGCGCGGGCTGACTTCGGGGCCACTGGCGACGGGGTGACAAACGACTATGCCGCGTTGGCTGCCTTGGTCACTGCTGCCAAGACGCTCACAAACCCCGACATCATCATTGAGTCGGGCGTCTACAACATCGGCGACAACACGCTGAACTTCGACGTACCCAACGGCACGCGGATTGTCTTTGTCGGCTCGATCCTGAACACGGCGGTCAACAAGTCTGCCGTTGTGATTGGTCGGGCCGCGGCAAATACGTTCTACGTCACCGTGCAAGGTTTGCGTGTCGTGCGCAGCGCGAACGACTACACCGGCTCCAGTGTAGGCATCGAGCTGCTCAATCTGGCATGGTCACACATCGACATCCGCCAATGCACCGGACACCGCATCGGGGTCATGCCGCATGGGAACGGCTTCGGCATGACCTACAACGGCACGCACCTGGGCCAGTTGCACGACAACCGGACAAACTTCCTGATCCGGGTCACGGACCCAGCGGGCGGCGGCTACTGCAATGAATGCGAGTGGTACGGCGGGTCGTTCAATCACACGTCAGGCTATGACGTGGTGACTTACAACGGCGTGAATCTTGAGATCGAATACAACGCCACCAATCAGCCGAACAATCATGTTTTCTTCGCTCCCAGCTTTGAAGACGCGCACCCGTCCAGCGCCAACACCATCGCGGCGATCCTTACCGGGTCCAACAACACTTTGCTACAGCCGCGCATCGAGCGCATCTTCTCGCCGACAAACTACCTGATTCGCTTTGCAGCGACTGCGACAGAATGCGATGTCATGGGCCGCGGGTTCTCGCTGCTCAATTCCAACATCGAAGACCTCGGGGTGAATTCGAGCTATGAGACTCGCGAGGGCTTGATGATGCACTCGCAAGTCACCGACGACCCCACGAAGTCGGTCCTATCTCTGCGCTCGTCCACCACAAGCAACGCGCGCATGCTTCGCATCTTGGACGCTGCCGGCGTGGTCCGCGGCTTCGTTCGTGGAACGGGGTTCATGGAAATGCGCGACCTGTCGCTGACGAACCTGGGCAACTACCCGAACGACGCGGCGGCGGCGGCGGCTGGCATCGCCATCAACCAGTTCTATCGCAACGGCAGCGTTGTGCAAATCCGAGTCACCTGAAAGGCCCCTATGGAACTCCTCTATCTCCTGGCTGGCGTTGTCGTCGGCGTTGCGCTGTGCGCTGTCTGGTGTGCGATGCGTCTTCGTGGTGAGCGCACGATGACCGAGGCACTGCGCGAGGTCGTCCCGTTCCTGGCCGGTCCACGGCCCCGCGTGCCGCGATGACGCGGGTGCAGGATGCCCGGCTGGCTTGCGGCTTGTTGGCTGTAGTCGGGCTCGGCCACTTCGGCTGGTGGCTGGCTCCGCTGGCCGCGCAGGCTGACGTTTGGAACGTTGGCACCAATGCGACGTTGGCCGGGCTTGCAGCCGTTGGCGCCTATTTTGGTGGCCGCATGGTGCGCCTTGCTTGCGTGCTGGCCGCGTGTTTTGCCCTGAGCGAAGCGGGGTGCTCGCTTGCGTGGCTGGTGTACCCCTGGGAGGTCGAAGCCGGCCAGCCGCAGTGCAGCGCGCTTGTCGGGGTTCCGCTGGGCCTTGTCGGGCTGTGGCTGCTTACAGTGTGCGTCGCAGTCGCGGCGGGAAGGCTTCCGTGATGAGCGAGGATCAACTCTCTGCCGTGGTGCGCAAGGCAGTCAGCGAAGGACTGCGCGATGCTTGGTCAGATCCTGAGTTTTGGGCGGCGGCTGTGACGGCCATTCAGTCACGCGCGCAGACACACGCTGGAGGCTGGTTGCTCGGTGGAATCCGAACTGTCGTGTCTCGGGTGGCGTGGTTGACGGTGATTGGCCTTGGCGTCTACCTGCTAGGCGGCTGGGGTGCTCTCGTCGCTTTGTTCAAGGCTGTCGTTTCTGGGGCTGGCGGCTCATGAACTGGGATCTATACCCCAACTTCGGCGAAGATGAGTTCCGCTGCAAGCACTCCGGGCAGTGCGTCATGGTCCCGGAGTTCATGGCCCGGCTTCAGCGGCTGCGCATCGCCTACGGGCGCCCCATGACGGTAACAAGCGGCTACCGGCACCCCACGCATCCCATCGAATCCGCCAAAGCCACGCCTGGCGCGCACAGCACCGGCCGCGCGGTTGACATCGCAGTTCAGGGCGCCGACGCCGTTCGGTTAATCGCGCTGGCGATTGCCGAGGGGTTCACGGGCATCGGCGTGCAGCAGAAGGGCAGCGGGCGGTTCATTCACTTGGACGACTTGCCCAGCGGCGCGTTCCCGCGGCCGACCGTTTGGAGCTACTAACATGAGCTTTTGGGGCAAAGTGCTGGGCAGCGACAGAGCCATCGAAAGCGCGGTTGACGCCGTGAAAAGCGGGCTCGACAAGCTCGTCTACACCGACGAGGAAAAAGCGGACGCGGCGGCATCGGAGCGGCAGCAGGCCCGATCAATGCTTGTCCAGTGGATGGAAGCGACACAAGGGCAGAACCTCGCGCGCCGCATCATTTCGCTCGCCGTGACTGGCGTTTGGCTGTCGCAATACGTCATCGCGCAACTGGCGATGAGCGTGGCGGTCTTTTGGACAGATCGTGCGGCGCAGCTAAAAGCGCTAGCTGAGTTGAACCTCAAAAGCGCGGACGACATGGCGGCGGCGGCAATGCTCATTCTGGGCTTTTACTTCGCCGCGCCGCACCTTGGGTCATTCGTGGACATCCTGACCTCGCGGTTTAAAAAGCCGGCGCATGGCGAGGGCGCGACCAAGTAGCCTCACGCGCCCATGACGTGCCGAGGCGCCAGCGTCCGCGGCAGGCTGTCGGCGATCTGGTGCAGCAAAGCCTTCATCGCGGCGCACGCGACGACTTCGCCAGTGTCGCCAATGGCGCGACATGCGTGGTAGCCCAGGCGAGGCTCGATGCGCAGCCGCTGGCCTCCGTAGCTCCGCAGATCCAGCGTGATCGGCTGGCGCGCATCGACGTAGGGCTCGCGGTCGGGGATGCCGGCGTCGCGTTCGATGGCTGCGCGTGATTCAGCCGCACGCCAGCGGCATCGGGCGGCGTATCTGCCGGCGCCTGATCGGGTGCGAAATCGCATGCTGCAAAGTCTCCAGAAGTTGGCTAAAACACGTTATGCCTGCTCATTGCTTACGTCGAAAGCCGCAGGCGTCAGCATCGTCCACAGGTTCACGGTGCCGGGCGGGCTCTGCTCCAACTGCTTCGCGGCCACGGTCAGCAGCCACCGGCCAACATCCTTGCGGATGCGTCGCACGTAGCGGAAACCGTTGCCTCGGATGCTCTTGCCTTCGCTGTCCGCAACGTCGTGGCGCGGCGGCGTGTATTCCAGCATCGGCCCCGCATAGAAGCCAAGCGCCCAGTTGTCGCCGGGGTCGCCGTCGCTGTACTTCGTCGCCAGCACGTAATCGCCCACCGCAGGCATAACTGGGCGTTCAACCGGAGTGCCGCCCGGCGCCGGTTGTGGTGTGTCGTCTGTCTTCATGGGCGTCCCCCGGTTAACTTCACGTTGGGCGGCTCGCTCGGTTCCACCAGTTCCACATACGCGGCAAGCATGTAGACGGCGCCGAAGCCGCCAGCTTTGGCGGCAAGGTCGGTGGCTGCTGACAGTTCCGAGCACCCGTCGCGCTTCGCCTGCGCGGCGATCAACTCCGAAAACTTCGCAATCTCGGCCTTGTACTTGTCGCCCATCAGCGTCTTGGCGCTGTCGCGGCACTGGTAGAGCTTCGCCGCCATTTGCACTGAGTTCATGGTGTTCATCCTTTCGTGGCTTCGATCACCGGCCGCCCAACCCCTCAGTCGAGGCGATTCGCGCCGGCAAGCGGCGCTCTCGCCTCACTTCGCTCGTTAGCCCGCTTGTGGCTCACGGGGCGTTTCTCATGGCGTGGCTCATCGCAGTGCAGCCGCACCGCGAGCACGTCGCGCTCCACGCGCAGCCGTCCTCGCTCTCCCAGCCC
>Ga0315902_10014410_pt1 | contig 10160 bp, 7 predicted proteins | sample LakEriMetagenome_9_FD_203523 | JGI IMG/M metagenome (GOLD analysis project Ga0315902, IMG submission 203523) | Freshwater fungal communities from buoy surface, Lake Erie, Ohio, United States - Buoy 12 MA117 | ecosystem: Environmental > Aquatic > Freshwater > Lake > Lake biofilm | place: USA...
TGCAGCGGCCGGGCGTCGGTGCGCACATCGGCAAAGCGATAGAAGCGGCCCTCATGGTCGAAGGGCGCCTTCGCGGTCCAGACCTTGCGCATCACCTCGAGGTATTCGGTGGCGCGCTCGTAGCGCTCGTCCTTGGGCGTGAAGTCGCCGTCGCGCTGCATGTCCTCGTCGGTGACGCCCGCGATGATGTGCAGTGCCATGCGTCCGCCCCACAGCGCATCGAAGGTGGCCACCGAGCGCGCGGCCAGCGTGGGCACCAGCACCCCGGGGCGGTGGGCGATCAGAAAGCCCAGCCGCCGGGTGTGTGCGGCCGCGTAGGCCGCCACGCCGAAGCCCTCGGCCGAACTCGAGTAGTAGCCCACCAGCACCAGGTCGAAGCCGGCGTCTTCATGGGCCCGGGCGAACTCGGCCAGGAAGCCGGGCGAGATGCCGCCGGCGATCACGTGCAGGGTGTTTCCCTTCGGCGGGTCGACGCCGATCATTCCGATGACGCGTACGGGCATGGCCGTCTCCGTGAAGCTAGCTTGCGCTCGCCGGGCTCTGCGGTTCGCCGCTCCAGCAGCGCGCGAGGATCTCGGCGGGCCAGGGCGTCGATCGGCCGCTCGCCTGCTCGACACCCACATGCACCACCCGTCCCCGACCGGCGACCGCGGGCGGTTCGCTCCCGAGATCGAGGATCTCGACCTGATGCTCGAGACTCGTGCGCCCCGCCTTCACGACCTGGATGCGGCACAGCACGGTTCCTGGGACCATGACCTGACGCAGGAAGTCCCAGCTCACATGGCCCATGACCGCCGTGAAGGGTGCATCCGGGTCGCGCAGTCCCATCGGCCGGTACCACGCCTGGAAGGTGCGGTTGATGAAGGCGAAGGAGCGCGCGTTGTTGACGTGATGGGAGAACCGGTCTTCGGGCCGGTCGTCCTCGGTGAGCGCGATGCGCAGTTCGAGCACCTGCAGCGGGGCCGCAGCGGGGTCACCCGTGGGCGCGGGGCCCGTCGATCCGGTTGGTTGCGTGCTCATCGATCGTGCGTGAGGAAGCCGAGTCCCTGCGCGTGGCAGCAGTCGAGCGCAGCCAGCGAGTCGCCGAGGATCTCGACGCTCTCGGTACCGGGCACGACCGCGCTCACTGCGTTGTCTCCTGGGAATCTCTCCAGGGGATGTTACCCGGCTTGCGGGTGTCACGGCTGTCCGGCTGTCGCTTCGCGATCCGGTCGGCCCGAGCGTGGAACGGCGCCCGGGAGGCGGTGGCAGGATGCCGAGCGTGCAGGACAACGGGTTGTTCACCCGCACCGGGCCGGGCACCGCGATCGGCGAGTCCTTCCGGCGCCCCGGCACGACACCGGTAGCTGCCGATGCAGCCTACCCGGAAAGGATCGTCCCGCGGTGGGGGTCCGTTCATGCCGCCGGATCACGCGCTGGCACCGCCCGCCCTGATCGGCGAGACCGACCAGGGCACCATCGAAGGGCGTCGGATTCCGGAAGCCGCTCGTGCGTCATCGAACCGTCAACGAGATGTCATCGACCGGTAACCTCGCGCTCGCATGATCGAGCCCTCTGTGGAGTGTCCTCATGCGTGGTTTTCGACCCACCGGTCTCGCGCTTGCCATCGCCGGTTTTTTGCAGGCCTGTTCATCGGGCGAGAGCATCCAGACCGGTGTGCTCGTCGATTCGGCCGTGCAGGGCATGAACTACAGCACCTCGTCCGGGCTGAGCGGTGTCACCGATTCGACCGGTCGATTCAGCTACCTGCCGGGTGATCAGGTCAGCTTCAGGCTGAGCGGCGTGATGCTGCCGGCCACGCCCGGGCGCCCCGTGATCACGCCGCTGGACCTGGTGGGCGCCTCGTCGCCCGACGATCCGGCCGCGGTCGCGATCGCCAGGCTGCTGCAGTCGCTCGACGCGGACGGCAACCCGGACAACGGGCTGCGCCTCGATCTGGCGCGGCTTGCCGCGGGGGCGAGCGCGCCCTCGAACTGGGGCGAGGTGTCGGATGCCGATCTCGGCGCGCGGCTCGCCACGGGTGTGGCCCTGCGTGGCCAGGACGAGGCTCGCAGGCACTTTCGCAAGACCTATGACGCCCTGGGCAACGAGCCCCGGCTGACGCTGGTGGGGCGTTATGCGCCCTTCGCGGCGCCCTATGCCTCGGCCAGCGCGGCCGAGCGTCTGGTCGCCGAAATCGTCGCCTTTCATGCCGAGAGCAAGTCGGCCTTCATCACGGTCGACACCACCAGCCAGAAGTCGTCCTTCCGCCGCATCGGTCTTGGCGGCCTGCCGACCACGGCGCTCGCCGCTCCGGTCATCACCCAGAACCTGAGCGCGGGGGCGACCACCGATGTCGCGGCCGATCTGCTGGCCAACGGCGGCTTCGTGGCCGGTGGCGTGCAGAGTCTGGACATCAGCGGCAACCTGCTCGCGATCGCGGTGCAGGCGAGCGTCAAGACCGACAGGGGCCGCGTTGCCTTCTACCGGCTCGACAGCGCTGGCGCGGCCACCTTCCTCACCTCGGTCGAGGTCGGCGCGCTGCCCGACGGCGTGGCGTTCTCGCCCGACGGGCGCTTCCTCGTGGTGGCCAACGAGGGCGAACTGCCGCTTGCCTTCAACCCGGCCTCGTCGGTCGACCCGGAAGGCACGATCTCGATCGTACCGATCAGCAATGGCGCGCCGGTGGCGGGCGATGTCGTCACCCTCGACTTCAGGGACTTCAACATGGGTGGCCCGCGCCATGCCGAACTGCCCGCCGACGTGCGCATCGGCCGCCCCGGCGCGACCGTGGCGCAGGATCTCGAGCCCGAGTTCGTCACGGTGTCGGAGGACAGCCGGACGGCCTACGTGACACTGCAGGAGAACAACGCGATCGCGGTGGTCGATCTCGCGAGCCGGCGCATCAGCCGGATCATCGCGATGGGCTACAAGGACCATGGTCTGCCGCGCAACAGGCTCGCGCCGTCGGATCGCTATGTGAACGGCACGAGCACCCTGCCCACGACGCCGCCGACGCTGAAGGCCTACCCCGGTCTCTTCGGCGTCTACATGCCCGATGGCATTGCGGCCTTCGCGCACGAGGGGAAGACCTACCTGATCACCGCCAACGAGGGCGATGATCGCGACGACTTCCTGAGCCCCGGCGAGACCGCCCGCATCGGCAGTCTGACGCTCGACGCAGCGGCGTTTCCGAACGCTGCGGCGCTCAGGGGCAACGGCGAACTCGGCCGGCTCACGGCGATGGCGCGAAGCACCCGGCGCAGCGATGGGAGTGCCGCAAACTTCGGCGACACCGATGGCGATGCCGATTACGACCGGCTCCACATCCTGGGCGGACGTTCGTTCTCGATCCTGGAGGCGGGCAGCGGCACGATGGTGTTCGATTCCGGGTCGGACATCGAGCGTATCGTCTACCACGACGCGCACGACGATCCCACCCACCGCCTGAGCCTGCTGCAGGCCGACCAGATGCTGGGCCGCCTCGACAACAAGGGTCCGGAGCCCGAGAGCGTGGTGGTCGGCAGGGTGCGCGGCCAGACCTACGCCTTCGTCGGTCTCGAGCGCTCCAGCGGCGTCCTGGTCTACAACGTCTCCGATCCCACGCGCCCGCGCTTCGTGCAGTACATCCGCAACACGAATACGCTTGCCGAGGGCGACATCAGCCCCGAGGGGATGAAGTTCGTGCCCGCGGACAGGAGCCCCAACGGCAAGGCGCTGCTGCTGGTCGGCTACGAGGTCTCCGGGAGCATGGCGGTCTTCGTGTTCGATTGATCCGGTTGCGCGATGTCCCACGCCTGGCGCCCGGGACAGCTGTCCCGATGGCGCCGGTTTTGGGGGGGTGATGTCCCGTCGTTCCGCAGACCTGGCTTTGGCATCATCGTCGATGTCAGACACGCGGAATGCAACGCTTGAGCGAAAGCCACCTCCGGGAACGCCTCCTCGCCATCCTCGCGGCCGATGCGGTGGCCTATTCGCGGCTGATGGGGGTTGATGAGCGCGCAACCGTTGTGGCGCTCGACGAGGCCCGCGCGGTCTTCCGGGCGCGCATCGAAGCCTCACAGGCCCGGGTGGTCGACATGGCGGGCGACTCGGTGCTCGCGGTCTTCGAAACGGCGACCGCCGCGGTGCTCTGCGCTTTCGCCATCCAGCGCGATCTCGAGGCGGCCCCCCGCGGCCGGGAAGAGCGCTCGCGGCTGCGCTTTCGTCTGGGGGTGCACCTGGGTGACGTGATCGAGAAGGCCGACGGCAGCGTCTACGGCGACGGCGTCAACGTCGCCGCCCGTCTGCAGAGTCTCGCCGCGCCTGGCGGCGTGGTGGTCTCGGCCGCGGTTCGAGGCGCCATCGGCAGCCGGATGGCGGTCCGATCCGAGGACCTCGGTCTGCAGGCCGTCAAGAACATCGCCGAGCCGGTCCACGCCTTCCGGCTGTTCGAGACCGCGGTCCCCGATGCAGCGAAGCCCGAAGCCGGAACCGCTGCAACGCAGCCGATCCGATTCTGCTCCGCCCGCGATGGCGCGCAGCTGGCCTGGACCTCCCAGGGCAGCGGCCCGCCGCTGGTGCTGGTGGGCCGCTGGATGACCCATCTCGAGTTCGAGATGGAGCCGGGTTCCTGGTCGCGACGCATCTTCGACGCCCTGTCGGCCGAGCACACGCTGATCCGCTACGACGCACGCGCCAACGGCCTCTCCGACTGGAACGTCGACGACATCAGCTTCGAGGCCTGGGTGAGCGATCTCGAGTCGGTGCTCGATGCCGCCGGCGTCGAGCGCTGCGCCCTGCTCGGCGTGTCCCAATCTTGCGCGGTGTCGATCGCCTTTGCGGTACGTCATCCACAGCGCGTGAGCCATCTGGTCTGCTACGGCGGATTCGCGAAGGGCTTCAACCGGCGTTCGCCCACCCAGGATCAGAAGGACGCCCAGGCGGCGATGACCACCCTGATGCGCATCGGCTGGGGCCAGGACAATCCCGCGTTCCGGCAGTTGTTCACCACGCAGTTCATCCCCGATTCGAGCCGCGCGCAGCAGGACTGGTTCAACGAGCTGCAGCGCCGCGCGGCCTCGCCGGCCAATGCCGTCCGCTACGCGGACACGGTGGCCGACATCGATGTCGGCGATCTGCTGCCGCGGGTCACCGTGCCCACGCTCGTGATGCACTCGCGCCGCGACGCGCGCATCGCGTTCGAACTCGGTCGCCGCATGGCCGCCGGCATCGCCGGTGCGCGTTTTCTGCCCATCGACAGCCTCAACCATGTGCCGCTGGAGCATGAACCGGCCTTCGGCCAGTTCGTCGACGAGACGCTGGCGTTTCTGCGTGGCTGATCGCGGGCTGCGGCGCATGCTCGGACGCGCGGGCAGGCCGGCGCGGCCTGCGGCACGCTCCCTCGGGTCGACCCCAGCTCGGGTACCCCCCAGCTGGCGGGGGAGGATCACTCTCGCCGATGCTCGGGGAGTCTGCTACGCCCGTGGAGGCCCGACATGTTGACGATACCCGGTACGGGAGCGATCGCTCCGGCAACGCGCCTTGCGCCGCCCGCCCTGGAAGGCACGGAGAAGGTGTTCGATGCGCATTCCCTTGAACGGGAGCGCGCGGCCGATGAGTTCTTCGCGGATCCCGCGGCGCTGCTTGCCCAGGCGGTGCCGCAGAGGGCTGCCGCGGCGGGCAAGCCGCCGCTGGACCCGGTGGGCTTCATCGGCCACCTCGGAACGCCCGATGCGATCGTCTACACGCTGGGTGCGGCGAACCTCGCGGGGCAGCGTCATTTCGCGCTGGCCAATCCGCTGACCGGTACTGCGACGCACTTCATCTCGCACAAGAACGACAAGGTGTCCATCGGCGGCCTCGCCTTCAACCGTGTCGAGGCCGTGCACTATGGGCTGGGGCAGTCGCCGCGGCGCGAGGATGGCCTGGGTTGGAGCCGCAAGGTCGGCGACGTGACGCTGTTCGCGAACGTGCGCGGCGGTGATACCAACCTGCTGCGCAGCGACAACGGTGCCAGCGGCAACTTCGGTCTGTTCGGGCCCCCGGCGGCCCTCTCCGGTCTGGCCGAGGGCATGAGCCGCTCCGGCAATGCGCAGGTACGTGCGATGGGCGAGGCCTTCGCGAAGGGCCTGCAGGTCGCTGGGGCGGCGGGCAGCGAATTCGGCGTTGCCTGGCGCGGCAGCCTGACCGTCGACCACAAGCACGGCGACGTGATGCTCAACCTGTCGGGGCGGAAGTTTCCGCTTGCCGATTTCGTGGAGGCGATGAAGACGCTCCCCAGCCTGAACCGGGGTTCACCGGCGGTGGCGCGGGCCAACAACGTCGAGGACTATCTTGCCGGCGCGAACCCCTATGCGCTGGCGGACTACACGCGTAACGCGCAGGGTCAGTTGCGCAATCACGGCGATCCGGTCTCGGCCATCGCCGGCGGCGTGGTCCAGCTGGGCCGCTCGTTGCAGCCGGGCTCGGATCCGGTCCGCACCAATGCGCAGGCTCGCGCGGTGCTCGAGATGGCGATCGCGCGCGACATCCCCCCGCTCACGCCCGAGCAGCGCCGCCTGTGGTACGGCACCACCTTCGACGCGCCGCCCCTCGACAACGTCTATCCGCTGAGCGGCGAGCAGCGTGGGCTCCTGCATGCGACGCTGCGCCAGCTCGATCGCTACGGTCTGGACTTCGGCTCGCCGATCGTGCGTTCGGCCGCGCGGGCGGCGGTCGATGCCCCAGCCAGTGCCACGGCACCGCGGGATCGGCAGTTCGTGCGCGATGTCTTCGAGGGGGACTTCAGGACCGAGGCCATGACGGGCGGCAACCACCCGCTGTTCGATCTGGCCACCGGTCTGAGCCGGCATGTTGCCATCGTCGGCGGCATCCTCGATGCCGGTCCGGTCGCGCGCGACGACGTGATGCTGCAGCAGATGCGCGCTCGCGCCGAGGGGCTGGAGGCGCGGTTCGACGCGTTTCGCGGCGGTGTCCTGAAGGCGCTTTCGATCGACGCGGGGGGCTTGGACGTTCATGGCCGGGCCGGCCTGGCCAATCGCGCCGTCGACCTGCTGGCCGCGGCGCTCGAACGTCGGCTCTTGGAGCAGGGCGTGCGCCAGCCGAACAGTCAGGCGCTGTACGACGCCTTCCAGGCGATGGGTGCCCCCGAGCGGGCAGCGCTCGGCGCGCGGATCAACGCGGCGCTGCGCTGAGCCAAGGCCGGGCGCTAGAATCCGCGCGGAATGTTCCGTGCCCGCCCAGGCAAGCCCACCGCATGAGCCATCCGACGCTACCGGCCCAGGAGTTCCGCTTCGCAATGCTGTCCTCCGGGGCGCCCATCGCCTGGACGCGCAGTGGCCGGCCCGACGCGCCCACGCTGATCAAGGTGGCCCACTGGCTGACCAACGTCGAGTACGACCTGCGCTCGTCAATCTGGCGCCCCTGGGTCGAACGCCTGTCCCGTTCGTTCCGGCTCGTGCGTTACGACGAGCGCGGCTGCGGGCTTTCGGGCGACGACGGCCGTCCCCGCAGCCTCGAGACCTGGGTCGAGGAGCTCGAGGCCGTGGTCGACGCCACCTCCCAGCCGCGGGTTGCGCTGCTGGCGGTGAGCGGCGCTGCAGCCGCCGCCATGGCCTATGCGCAGCGTCACCCCGACCGGGTCTCGCATCTCGTGCTGCTTGGCGGCTTTCTGCACGGTGCGATGCACCGCTGCAGTACCGACGAGGACCGCGCCTTCCTCGAGGCGCAGTGGCGGCTGGTCGAGCTCGGCTGGGGCCGCGACGACCCTGCCGTGCGCGAGTTCTTCACGAGCCGCTTCCTGCCCGACGCGCCGGCCGAGGTGCGGGCCGGGATGAACGAGCAGCAGCGGCGCAGCTGCGATGGATGGCGGGCCGCCGAGATCATGCGTGCCCGCGCCCACCTCGACGTGCGGCGGTTGGCGCCCAAGGTCAGGGTGCCCACGCTGGTGCTGCATTGCGAGGGCGATCGCGTCACGCCGGTGGCGCACGGCCACGAGATCGCCGCGGCCATTCCGGGCGCCCGCTTCGAGTCGCTGCCGACGAACAATCATGTCCCGGTGGGGGACGAGCCGGCGTTCGGGCGCTTTTGCGATGCGGTCGTCGAGTTCGTGTGCGGCGCAGGCGACAGGCCGAGCCTCACCCCGCGCGAGCGCGAGCTCGCCGCGCTGGTTGCGCAGGGTCTGGACAATGCCCAGATCGGCGCGCGGCTTGGCGTGGCCGACAAGACCGTGCGAAATGCCCTGTCGGCCCTGTACGCCAAGCTCGGCGTCGATAGCCGGGCCCGCGCGGTGGCCAGGGCCCGGGATCTCGGTCTTTAGCGGCTGCCGCCGATGTAGCCGCTGCAGTTGATCTCGACCCGGTGCGGCGGATAGACCTTGGGCGAACCCACCCGCTGCGCCTGGATGAGCGTGGAGCACGGAAAGTCGCCGCTGAAGAACTCGCGGCGCGCGCGCCACACCTCGGTGTTCTCGTCGAGGTTGTTGACGTAGATCGTCATCTCCATCACATCGTCCATCGTGCCGCCGGCGGCCTCGATGAGACGGCGGATGGTGCCGAACACGCCGCAGGCCTGCTCGTACATGCTGTCGCCTTTCGCGGCGATGCCAGCGATGCAGAAGTGGCCGTTGCTGTGGACCTTGATGTTCGACCAGGTCTGCGGCGGCGCGGCGGCGACATCGGGCGGGCTGAAGGTCTGATAGGGCATGGCTGTCTCCCGTGAAAAAGGTCGGTTGCGGAAACCGCGATCGATCATCGCCGGTTCTTCAATCCTCGAAGGGCAGTCCGGTGTAGTTTTCGGCCAGCGCGGTGGCGGCGGCCCGCGATCCCACCAGATAACCGAGCTCGGCCTCCTGGATCCGCTGTTCGAAGGCCCCGGTGTCGGGGAAGCGGTGCAGCAGCGTGGTCATCCACCACGAGAAACGCACGGTCTTCCACACCCGCCGCAGGCTGCGCTCGGAGTAGCTGGCCAGGCCCGAGGCATCGGCGTGCCGCAGGTCGGCGATCAGCGCGCGAGCAAGGCTTCGCACGTCGGCCACCGCGAGGTTCAGGCCCTTGGCGCCGGTGGGCGGCACGATGTGGGCCGCGTCGCCGGCCAGGAACAGGCGGCCGAAGCGCATCGGCTCGGCCACGAAGCTGCGCAGCGGCGCGATGCTCTTCTCGATCGAAGGGCCGGTGACCAGGCGCGCTGCGGCCTGCTCGTCGAGGCGGCTGCGCAACTCGTCGAAGAAGCGCTCGTCGGGCCAGTCCTCGATGCGTTCGTCGAGCGCGCACTGCACGTAGTAGCGGCTGCGGGTTCGCGAACGCATGCTGCACAGGGCGAAGCCGCGCGGATGGTTGGCGTAGATCAGTTCGTCCGACACCGGTGGCGTGTCGGACAACACGCCCAGCCAGCCGAAGGGATAGACCCGCTCGAACACCCGCAGTGCATGCGCTGGCACGCTCGCGCGCGACACGCCGTGAAAGCCGTCGCAGCCGGCGATGTAGTCGCAGCGCGCCTCGTGGGCGCGGCCATCGGCGCGCCAGCGCACCACCGGGGCGTTGCCGTCGAAGTCCTCGAGGGTGACGTCGGCGGCCTGGTAGACGGTGCGCAGGCCCGCCTGCGCGCGAGCCTGCATCAGGTCGCGCGTGACCTCGGTCTGCCCGTAGACCGTCACGCGCCGGCCGCACAGCGCGGCCAGGTCGATGTGGTGCCGCTGGCCGCCGAAGGCCAGCTCGATCCCCTCGTGCGGCAGCCCTTCGGCGAGCACGCGCTGGCCGACGCCGGCTTCCTGCAGCACCTCGACCGAGCCCTGCTCGAGCACCCCGGCGCGGATACGGCCGAGCACGTGGTCGGCGCTCTGCCTCTCGAGAATCAGCGCGTCGACCCCGCCCTGGGCAAGCAGTTGCCCCAGCAACAATCCGGCCGGGCCCGCGCCGATGATGACCACCTGCGTGCGCAAGCCGACGGCCGCTTCGGTCATCGCGCCCTCAGATGTCGAAGAACACCGTCTCCGCCTCGCCCTGCATGCGGATGTCGATGCGATAGACGAGACCTGCCGCGCCCGGATCCCGGCGCGCGATCAGCGTGTCGCGGCGCGTCTCGGGCACGGACTGCAGCACCGGGTCGCGCGCGTTGGCGGGCGCCTCGTCGTCGAAATAGATGCGCGTGCAGACATGGTTGAGCAGACCGCGCATCGTGACGATCAGGTTGATGTGCGGGGC
>Ga0315902_10014411_pt1 | contig 10159 bp, 9 predicted proteins | sample LakEriMetagenome_9_FD_203523 | JGI IMG/M metagenome (GOLD analysis project Ga0315902, IMG submission 203523) | Freshwater fungal communities from buoy surface, Lake Erie, Ohio, United States - Buoy 12 MA117 | ecosystem: Environmental > Aquatic > Freshwater > Lake > Lake biofilm | place: USA...
CTAATACCTTTTTACCGGATAAGTTGTCGGAACCATAAGCTTTTTTAGCCGCGGCTTTCATTCCTAAGAATGTACCATAGGCAGTGAAGGGAGATGGATCGCCACTCCCACCCATAGCCTCCGGAACTCCGGTCACATGGTTTGTTTCCATGGCGATGTATTCCATGTCTATAGTGGAGGTGCCCACATCTTCAGCCGTTATATATTTACCGTTTAAGCTATTCACGAATTTGCCATAGCGACGAAAGAGTGCTTCGCTTTTATCTTTTTGAGAGTCACCAATGATTACAGCCTTACCGCCTCCCAAATTGAGACCGGCCGCAGCTGCTTTAAAGGTCATACCGCGTGAGAGACGAAGAACGTCAAATATCGCTTCAGCATCATTCTTGTAGTTCCAGATTCGGGTACCACCCAAAGCAGGACCGAGTGTAGTATTGTGTATGGCAATGATACTTTTTAGTCCGCTGTTTTTATCGTAGCAAAAAACTACCTGTTCGTGTTCGTATGATGATATCTGTTCAAAAATGCCTGGTGCAGTTGCAGAAGTTTTTTCTGTCAGGGTTGTCATGAAATGTTATTTAGAGGAGTGTTTTAAATTGTTTAGTAAAAAAAGCGGCTAAAAAATCCTTCTCGGGAACCTAGTTGATGAGGTTTAGTCTGGTTCAATCAATGGGGCCTCGCCCGGTTGGTGTTGATTGGATGTCCCGTTCAGTGCTGTTTAAGCGGCTTTGGGCAAAAGTAGGCTAATTTTCCCGAGTTTCAAACGATAACAGGATTTCATGAAGCATCTTCAATCAATCAATAAATACCTATTAACATATCGATATCGTCTGTTAGCCGGCATATTATTCATTGTATTATCTAATTTTTTTGGCGTGTTGGCTCCGGTATTTATTCGCTCGGGGATCGATCTGGTGTTGCATAATGCTAAATTGATTTCGGCCTATGACCAAACCTTAATACCTGCGGGAATACTGGATAATTTCTATTCAGGTGTACTCTATTTCTCTATGCTAACAATAATTCTGGCCTTTATGCGAGCTGTTTTTCTCTTTTTTATGCGGCAAACGATCATTGTCATGTCCAGGTATATCGAGTATGATCAGAAAAATGAACTTTTTGCCAAGTATCAATCTCTTGATGTGTTGTTTTATAAAAAAAATTTTACCGGGGACTTAATGACCCGTTTAACCGAGGATATTTCAAAAGTTCGTATGTATTATGGACCCGGGCTCATGTATACGATTAACTTGCTTGTACTAACGATGCTGGTTTCTTATCAGATGATACGAGTTAGCGGCACGCTTGCATTCTGGAGCATGCTTCCCTTGCCACTGATGCTCATTTGTATCTTTTATATTAACCGTAAGCTGGAGTCGATGAGTGCGGCCATACAAACGAAACTTTCCGCTTTAAATACCTTTGTTCAGGAGTCCTTTAGCGGTATTCGTATAATTAAAGCTTTCGTCAGGCAAACGGTATTTACAAAGGAGTTTGAACAATCTTGTGCCGATTACAGAAAGCGTTCACTGGCATTAGTCAAACTAGAAGCTATATATTTTCCCGTTATAGCTTTTCTTGTGGGGTTAAGTATCGTCTTAACCATATACGTGGGAGGGCAGCTGGTTAAAGCCGGTCAGATATCACCGGGCGTGATTGTCGAATTTGTTATATATATCAATATGGTAGCATGGCCTTTTGCCGCTGTAGGTTGGGTAACGGCACTAGTGCAACAGGCGGCTGTGTCTCAGGGACGCATCAATGAATTTCTAAGAATGGACTCATCTTTAAAAAATGGTCATCAGGCTATCCAAAATTTTCAAAAGCAAATACAATTGGAACGTGTCAGTTTCACTTATCCTGAAACCGGAATCAAGGCTTTGAAAAATGTATCCTTCAACATAGCAAGCGGTTCCAAAGTAGCTATTGTTGGTCGAACAGGTAGTGGTAAAAGTACTTTGGCTATGCTGCTTACCCGGGCATTTGATCCGGATCAGGGAACAATAACTATAGATGGTATACCTATAAATCAACTTAATATGCAAGACTATCGTAAGTTAATAAGTCTGGTGCCTCAGGACGTTTTTATATTTTCAGATACCATAAAAAGCAATATTCTATTTGGATCCGAGCGTCGTGATCTGGAGGAGGCAACTTATTTTGCAAAATTGGCCTATCTGCATCACGATGTGGCCGATTTTAATGAGCAGTATGAAACCTTGGTTGGAGAGCGCGGGGTTACGTTATCTGGTGGGCAAAAACAACGCCTCGCCATAGCAAGAGCGCTGGCCAGGAAACCTAAAATAGTTATACTGGATGATGCATTAAGTGCCATTGATACCGTTACCGAGACACAATTAATGAGAAACCTTTGTGAGGTAATATCCGGTACGGTTATTCTAATTACGCATCGGGTATCTTCAATACAGGATTTCGATAATATTATCGTTCTGGAACAGGGGCAGGTTGCCGAACAGGGAACGCATGAGCAACTCATGAGCAATAAAGCAGCATACTATAATCTTGTTCAGGACCAACATACCTGAGGTAGATGTTAACGATGTTAATAGAGGTATTGGTAATCTTAACCACTTTAATATATATTTGCTATAGATAAAAAACATAACGTGGAAAACGAAAGAAACTTTAACAAAAAATCGGATGCAGTTTATTCATTCCGATTAAAAGCAGGCCGTCGGAGAACATATTTCTTCGATGTTAGAACCACCAAACAGAATGACTACTATCTTACGATAACAGAAAGTAAGAAACGTCCGGATGATTCCTATGAGAAACATAAAATATTTCTCTATAAAGAAGATTTTAACAAATTTGTTGCGGCACTAAACGACACGGTGAATCATGTAAAAACCGAATTACTGCCTGATTACAACTTTGATCAGTTTGAACGTAATGAAAATCACGAGAATCATGATGAGCACGTTTCCGATGAGCATAACTTCAACAAACTGGAAACTGAAGCACCGCGTGATGATAATTTCAATCGACCTGAAACACCATCAACTTCCGACGAAGACTTAAAATGGTAATTCTTTAAAATCATTACATAAGGCCTCTGCATCGCGGAGGCTTTTTTATTTGAATTCATAATGAAAAAAATTCTCTGGCTTTGCAGTTGGTATCCTAATGATTACGACAAATCAGCCGCAAATTTTATTCAGCGTCAGGCCATAGCCTTATCGGTGTATTGTGACGTCTATGTATTGTATATCCATCCCACCACAGATCAATCAGCACCTTATGTAAATGATCATATTACAAGTCAAGGTAATCTAACCGAACATCTGGTTTATTACCGCACAGCTAGTACCAACCTATTTAGCAAATTAAGATCTATTCGTCGCTATCAAAAGATTGCGCACAACCGTTACAGGCAATATGTCAATCAATACGGCAGCCCCGATTATATACACGCCCAGGTGCCCATAAGAGCCGGAGCAATTGCCAGGCAAATCAGCAAACAAACTCACGTGCCCTACGCACTAACAGAACACTATGGTATCTACAATCTTGAGGTACTCGACCCATTTGAACATCGATCTTTTATCTATAAAAATCAGGTGACTAAAATAATCAGGGACGCCAAACCACTCGTTGTGGTTAGTTCTTCTCTGGGTGAAGATATCAATAAGGTTGTTTGTAAAAAGGACTATATAGTTGTCCCAAATGTGGTTAACACCGATATATTTCATTACCGGGAAGATAGTCAGCCTTCATCAACCGATTTTATCCATGTATCTAATATGATCCCGCTTAAGAATGTGCAAGGGATTTTGGATGCCTTCAAGCAAGTGCTATTGAAAATACCATCGGCACGATTGATCCTTGTTGGTCGACAATCTGCTTCAGTAATGACCTATGCATCTCAACATGGGTTTACATCAAATCAGGTTCTATTTATTGGTGAAGTTGATTATGCAAGGGTAGCGGAATATATGCAGTTAGGTGCGGCACTGATTATGTTCAGTAATACGGAGAGCATGTCGTGCGTTGTGGCTGAGGCACTTTGTTGTGGGTTGCCAGTTATCTCAACATCAACCGGTATTGCACGTGATTTGATTAATGAGTCCAACGGCTTACTGGTAAACAAGAGAGATGTACTTCAACTTAGAGATGCTATGATTTTTATTAGTGAAAACAACAGCACCTACAATCGGGAAATTATAGCAGGTAAATGTGCCGAATTATTCAATTACAAACAAGTTGGTAAACAATTGGCGGCCATCTATGGCATAAAATAACCCCGTTATCTACGTCTTACTTTCTCCTGCATCATATTGTAAGATATACCGATGCTCAGGAAGTTGTTGTAATGATTTAACTCGTTTGTAAACACGTTGGATTTAGTAACATCAATAAAGCCATGTTGATATGAAGCATTCAGATTGATTTTCTTATTAAGCCTATATGAGTAAGCAATTAAAGCCTGAACATCAAGACGATTCAGCTCGTCGGCATTTCTGATTTTTATGTTGTTACCTGTTTCACCGGTTGTCTGGTCAAATGTACTCTGCGAGGTGGCTAAAGCATACATTGGAGCCACGCCAATGGAGATCGAATGTTTCTTATTCAGGAAGTAGCCAACTGATACTGGAAGATGAAGGGCATAAAACTGTCTGATCAGGATATCATCCTGGATATTTTCGGTTGGTTGAATGCGCTGATTCATACCGCCACGCTGAATAGCGTTTAGCTGAGCTGTTGCAATCCATTTTGTATTAAACTGGTAGGAGGTTCTTATTCCCAAGTAGGGGTTTGAATTGATAAACCCTGAAGTGTCGTTACGATCTTTAAGGGTATTAAAGACATTAAGCCCGCCACATACTGATAGGGTAAATTGAGGAAACATGCCGCCTCTGTTGAATTCACGGATTTTACGTGAAGTGCTTCCCTGTGATTTGCCGATATAGGGTAATCCATAAAACACAGGAATGGTATTGTCCTCAATGGTCATGTGCTCATATACAGGCAAGGAGGGTATCCCTGAGTTTGCAAATACCGGATTTAGTTTTCCGGCAATTGAGGTCAGATAAACGTTTTCGGACCGGGTTGATATGATATCGGAACCGGTATTTTGAATTGCTTGGCTTGTGGATTGAATATTCGATTTTGTCGTTGAAGATGTAGCTTTTAGTTCAATAGTCTTCTTGGGTGGATTTGAGGTATTAATTGATTGAGTACGATTTGATTCGTTATTTTCTGATGTAGAAATGATTCCGTTTGTAGCATTCTCGGACTTATGATCATTCGGATTAGCTTCATTTTGGCTATTTACGTCTTCTGCTGAGCCTGCTACATTATCTTTAATATGATCTGCAGTGCCCGATTTGGCCGTGTTATGTGTTATTGGCTGTTCACTTACGTATTGATCAGATGACACATTCAAATCGGCAGGTTTATTCAGAAAATATAATGTGGTGGCACCACCAATTAAAACGGCAAGGGTACCGGCCCAAAATAGGGGAGAGCGGAAGAATTTAGTCCAGGTTGATACCCGGCTTGCCTGAATATAAGCCGCTGCCTGCTCCCAATATTCTTCTCGGAAAGGGACATTAAATTCCTCTTCCTTATTTCTTAAAAAGTCATCGAATTCGTTATGCTGCTTCATGCTTTACTTTTTTTTTACGAACTGAACTGTTGTTTAGTTTGGATATTTTTTCTTTTAAAATGTTTCTTGCGTTGAACAGATGCCACTTGGAAGCCGCTTCACTTATTCCCATCATCTCCCCGATTTCTTTATGGCTGTATCCATCAAATACATTTAGATTTAATACTTCACGGGCCATTGCCGGTAATTGCTGAACCAAGTTCATTATTTCTGAAGCAAGCAGATTCTGCTCTCCGTCATTTATGCTGTATGTATTTGACTGGAATGTAGCTAAATCCTGATGCTCCGCCATATAGACGTGCTCTTTGTAAGATTTATTCTTACGAAACTCATCAATAATCACATTAACCATAATGCGTCTTATCCAGGCTTCGTAAGGATGTTGAAAATCATATTTGTCCAGATTGTTCAGGATTTTAAGGAATCCACGGTTAACGAAATCCATAGCATCATCCTTGTTGCTGGTGTATCGGTAGCATACTTTCATCAACAAGGAGAACGACTGCTTGTACAGCAGATATTCTGATTTCTTGTCTTTTTGCAGACACCCCCTGATGATGCTATGGTCAATCATTCCTGATTTATTAATTCTAACCTAAACCGATAATAATTACGTGTTTAGATTCTGATTGGTTAGTATGCAAAATACTAAAAATCCTCAATATTTAATTTGGAATGAGTTTATTGTCTATCATTCGTTTTTGAAATACCTGAATCGTAGCTTTAAGATAATTCAGTTCATCAGCAGGCGATGCGCTGGTGTTAATCAGGTTGTTTTGAAGTAGAGGGTCTTTATGATAATTATATAATGCGATAACTTGTACCCCATTGAATACCGTAAACATGGAGTCGTTGCACATCTGATAATAGTTCTCGTGAAACTGATAAGCAGGATAGGATTTTTCATCAAAAATGCTGTGACCGAATGATAGCGTTTTCACAGGAATCTTCAGATAATCCATAAGGCTCGGGAAGATATCAATTTGCATAACCGGCTTATTGATGCTTATTCCAACAGGATTAGAAGGGTCGTAGATTATCAATGGAATACGGAAAATTCCTAAGGGTGTTTTGTACTCAGCCTGATTTCCCTCTCCAGTATGATCGGCACAGAATACAAAGATTGTATTCTGAAACCATGGTTTATTGTAGTTACTCTCGAAGAACTGTTGCAGGCAAGTATCAACATACTGTATAGTTCGGGGAAGGTGATTTACGTTAGGTTCATCCATAAATCGTTTTTTATAGCTATCCGGCAGGGAATACGGATAATGAGAACTCAGATTGAAGAATACACTGCAAAAAGGTTGATTCACCGTATCTAACTGATCTGCGAAATATTTAAGAAACACATGATCCCATATGCCCCATTGTCCATCAAAATGAGTGTCGTCGTTGAATTCATTCATTCCATAATACGAATCAAAACCGCAACTTTTAGAAAACACATCAAAATTGAAAGAGCCATTTCGTGCACCGTGAAAGAATGAAGTGCGGTAACCGGCTTGTTTCATCGCGTGCCCCAATCCCTGCAAGGTATTATCCTGATACCCTGATGATATGATACTTTCATCCATGAGGGAAGGTATAGATGCTAAAATAGCGGCTATGCCTTCGTTTGAATGTTTGGCGTTGGCATAGGCGTTGTGGCAAACGATACTTTTGGTACATAAGCTATCTATAAATTTCGTGTAATATGTTCGTTGATTCAAATAGCCTATCCATTCTCTGTTGAAACTTTCAAGAATAAATACGACTACATTTTTCCTAGTGTGTTCCGTATAAGGATGCGAGGGTTTAATAACATTGGCTATGCGCTCCGATGTTGCATCACTCATATAGTGCACGTAGTTGAGTTGTTTCTTAAACAGGCTGTTCAGAAACACAAACGGAGTATTTAATACGGCGGCACTTTTACGCATAGGCACATAGTCGGCGGCATTTATCGGAGAAATTGGTTTCAGCTGTGTTCCCCCTCGTGCCAATAAAATCATAAGACCGGCACCCATAGCAAACAGGATAAGTTGTTGGACAGGCCTGTGTCTTGGATCGGATGGTTTGTTAATTAATTTATTACTGATTATAATGTATGCCCAGATAATCAGGATAAAGACAATCAGTAAATACCAGTAGCCCGTGAGGTAGGAGCTTAATTGTGGCAATAAATCGTGTAACATGCCGAATAATTCAGCCGACGTTCGTTTCTGGGTGTGTCTGTAGTATCCCATATCTACGATGGAGAGCAGTATAAACAGCACATTCGGTATTACAAATACTACACGAAGGAGGTACACATAAATGATCCGGTTTCTGTAGGCGATAGGCAATAAGGCAAAAAACAGGAAAGGGGCATTCACATAAATCAGTGCGGAGAGATCAAATCGTATTCCGGCCAATAAAATGGTGATCCATTCAACTATGCCGGTAACATCCAGTATGTCGTTAAACAAAAGGATAAAACCTATGCGGAACAGCATGTAGATTGCTAAAAGGAAACCAAGGCATATGCCGGTCATTCTGATATGGAACAGATTATTGTCGCTAAACAGATTAAGGCTCATTCTATCAAAACTATTGGCAAATATTAGTCGTTTAAGTTTGTAATTAGGTCAAAATCAGAAAAAAATAGAAGTAATTTTGAACGAATGCTACGCATAAAATTTGTAATCATCATTATTCTCGCCGCTTTTGTTCAAGTGCTCAAAGCTCAGGATATCGAACTGGCACAGATTTCAGGTGTAGTAATCAGCCAGGATACAGCGCATATGCCAATTCCTTTTGCTTCGGTTTACAATAAAAATCTAAGATTAGGTACTTACTCAAATGTTGATGGATTTTACACCATAATCGCACATCCCGGAGATACGATTATGGTGACCTGTCTGGGTTATATTGATCAGAAATTTACCATACCTGAAGCGGTTGCCAATAATAGCTGGGTGCATCATGTGCAATTACGATCCCGTTCCTATCTGCTCAGCGAAACCAGAGTATATCCCTGGGGAACACGCGATCAGTTTCGAAAGGCTTTTGTAGAAATGAAATTACCCGATGATGATTTGGTGCGTTACCATAAAAACCTGAGCCCTCAACAAATGAAACAACTTGCCTCAATGTTAAGCCACGATGGTAAATCAGCCTCGATGGCTACTTTGCAAAAATATGCCAACAGCTATTATTACAAAGGGCAGATTCAAACGGCTAATATTTTTAATCCCCTGGCCTGGGCGCAGTTTTTTAATGACCTGAATTCAGGAAAATACAAGATGGAAAAATAAATTAAATGCTTAGCGTTTAAGCAGTGGAAACCGCATCTTGTAATCCACTTTAACATCTCCCTTGGATATTTTATCCAGTTTTGATTTTAGCAGACGTTTTTTTAATGGTTTAAGATGATCAGTAAATAAAACGCCCTCTATATGATCGTATTCATGCTGAATTACCCGACCGGTAAAACCGGTGAATGTTTTACGCTGACTTTGTAGTTTTTCGTCGAGGTATTCAATCGTAATTTCATCAGGCCTTGTTACGTCCTCTCTTACTGTTGGAATACTTAAACATCCTTCGTTATATTCCCATTCGTGCCCATTCATTTCCAGTATTCGGGCATTAATGAATGCACATTTTACGCCTTGCTCTCCCGCAAAGGCTTGATCGTCATCAGCATCGTCATGCATGGCTTTAATGACCGTTTCGGTATCGATAACAAAGAGTCGTATTGGTTTACCAATCTGAGGAGCGGCCAAACCAACACCGTGACTGGCATACATGGTCTCATACATATCTGCAATCAGCTTATCTAACTGGTCATAATCTGGTGCAAGATCTTCTGCTTTTTTACGAAGTACCGGATCGCCGTAGGCTACTATGCTGTATATCATCGTGCTCTTTGCTCTAAATAAGTTTGTAAAATTAATACCGCACTGACTTTATCAAGTCGTTTTTTATCCTGCCGTTGCTTTTTAGAATAGCCTGCGGCAATAAGTGTATCTGAAGCAATCTTTGAGGTAAATCGTTCATCAACGGTATGCACCGGAATAGCGGGAAAGGCGTTATGTAAAGCCGCGATTACACGGTCTGCTATATCAGTTCCCTCTGTTCTGCTCCTATCTAAATTCAATGGATATCCAACCACAAAAGCCTCTACACGTTCCGACTTTAAATAGTTCAAAAGGTATGCAATAAGTTTATCCGTGTCTATGGTGTCCAGCGCTGTGGCAATGATTTGGCTGGGGTCTGTAACGGCAATGCCGGTGCGTTTGCCCCCGGCATCAAATGCCATAACTCGAGGCATTAATCTTTTTTGGCTAAGAACGTTAAGGTGCTTTGAGGCTCTATAAATAAAACTAAGGTGTCTGCATTCAAGCGTTCTACTTTCATTTTGCCAGACGTTGTTGAACCTTCAGCCTTTCCTTCGATAATCCCTTTTGATTCATCATAGGTGTAAGTGCCCGTTTCGAGTTGCCCAAATAGATTGCCAACATAACTGCCGTCTTCGCGATAATCGAAGTACGATTTTTTAGTAAACTC
>Ga0315902_10014413_pt1 | contig 10159 bp, 9 predicted proteins | sample LakEriMetagenome_9_FD_203523 | JGI IMG/M metagenome (GOLD analysis project Ga0315902, IMG submission 203523) | Freshwater fungal communities from buoy surface, Lake Erie, Ohio, United States - Buoy 12 MA117 | ecosystem: Environmental > Aquatic > Freshwater > Lake > Lake biofilm | place: USA...
TTTTAAAAATATTTAAATAATTTTACTTTAAACAAGACTTAACTCCATTAAGAATTCCATACCTTGTTTCTTATTAATCTTTCCACTATGAATGAACTTTATTACTAATGCTCTTAATTCTTTTATCATTTTATCATTATTATTTCCAGCATCATATTCACCTTTTAATAATTCAAATCTATCAACATCTTTTTTCTCATTTTCTTCATCTTCTTTAGGCTGTTTTACACCTAATTTACCTATTAGATTAGCTCCTTTAGCTATTTTCATAAAATGATCTCTTTCACTTTTACTTAAAGAATTATAATGTCTTTCATCAAATTTCCCAGTCTCTAATAAATCATTTATAAATTCTTTAAAGTTATTATTTATTTGTACTGGTTTTATTGATGGTATTGCTCCACCACTTGGAAATTTAACATTTAAAACATTATCATTAATTAGATGAGGCATATGAATTATATATTTACCAAATGTTTTAAATCTTGGTTGTTCTTCAACTTCTAATCCTTTACCTATTTTTATTCTTGTGCTTTTAAATTCTGATTTCTTTGAACTTACTCCAAAACCTTGTTCTGGTATTTTTCTATTTCTTATATCTACTTTAGGATTATAATTTGGATCTCTAGCAAATGTCAATAATTCTGGTAATTCTTCAACTCTAAGTAATTCTCTTTTTTGAGATTTACTATATCTTTCTACACTATTCATTATAGTAGGCTCGTCTGAATAATCAATCTCATCTCTATATACAGCTTTTTTGGATTTTACTGCTGGTTTTGCTGGTACTGCTGGTACTGCTGGAGTTATTACATAATTCTCATATCTTTTTGGTTTATATGATCCTTTACCATTCGGTTTCTTAACTTCTCTTTGTCCATATACAGCAGGTGTAGCTGGTATAGCTGGTGTTGGTGGTATTTTTGGTTGAGCTGGTGAAACTTCAACTTCAGTTACTGGTATTCTTAACTTATTAACATATAAATATTTTTTTAATTCATTTTCTAAATCAGGACGTTCAACATATTCATAATCTCCATCTTTACCTCTCATTGGCATAATAATTTTTCTTTCACTTTTATTACTATTACCATAATATATTTCTTCATAAATATCCACAGGTGCTTCATTTTTATAATTTAATACTTGTACTAATCTTCGATCTAAATCAGTAGTACCTAAATAATTAATTTTTTGTTCTAAATAATCTTTTTTATCTTTATATTCTTTTGTTATAATTCCCATTTTTTCATCATCTACTGCTTCCGCCGGAAATGGTATTATTAATCCAGAACTTTTTTCACCTAGACTAAATTCAGCTCTAAATGTTTTTTCAATTTCTGTTAATCTATTAGTAAAAGCTATTAATGCTTCTTCTGATGTTCTATCAATCCCTCCTAAAACATTTTTTATTTTACCAACTACTTCTAATATTCTATCTGGATTAATTCTTACTTCATCTCCTGATATCACACCACCACTAGATACTTCACTTGCTGTATTTCTTGCATTATCATTATTTGCTCTAATTTGACCTCGCAATGCATAATCTAATTCACTAATTACATTTACAATAAATTCAGCTGTTGGTATTCTATTTATTCTAATTAACTTATCTTGAATTTTATTAAATTTATTTCTTTCAAGTGTTGATAATGCTTCAATTCTTATTAATGCATCTTTTGAAGGTAAATTATTTATTAAAAAATCTAATCTATCTATTAAAAGTTCAAATTCTTTATTACTTCTTTTTGTTTTTTGATTACTAACATTTGCATAATCAATTATTTCTGTTGAATCTAATACTAAATCTTTTAATCCCATTATATTTTCAGGTGTTGGTAATTTTCCTGTTACATCCATTGCTGTTGCATATTGATTACCATATGTTTTAGGATATAAACCTAGTGTCTCATCTATGCTATAAAATACTTCATCTAAATAAGTTAATATAACAGATGGGTCTAATAATTTTGGTTGGAATCTTTCACCAATATCTTTCTTAATATATGGGAAATTTTTATTTAGTTTAAATAGATTTGCTACTCCATCTTTTCTATTCTTTAATGATGATGTAACAGCTAATGCATCACTAGCTGTTATTCCTAAATTAGTTAAATTTGTTATAGCTTCTCTTTCTAAAGTAAAAATATCATTCTGTATCTCTGAATTTGTCTTATATTGAGGAGGAACAGGTGGTGCTTTGTTTGGATTTTGATAATTTGCAACTCTTTCTTCTAATATTTTCTCATTCTCTATTTGCAAATTTAACATTTCTTGTTGAATCTTTCTAGCATTATCTAAATCAAACTTTGACTTAACATTTCTTATTAACATTGTATATATATTAATGAGAAAATAAATATGAATTTCTAAACATTTTTTTTAAATATCATAAATTTCATTGAAATTTTTTCTAAATCTATCTTGTAATGATGCGTCTAAATCAACTAATAAAAAATCTTGTTTCTCCCTTGTTGAATTTTCATATAACTTTTTTAATGCATCTTTTTCAACTCCTAAAGTATATTCTCCCATAATTCTATATAGATCTTTTAGACTTGATACTTGTTTAACTATTAAATAATTTAGATTTTGTCTTATGATTCTTGGTACTCTGTAATAACTTTGTGATATATATATTAATGAACAATTTAGTTTTCTTGCTCTTATGAAATATTCTTCTAATGCTGATTGATTCTTTTCTAATACTAAATCATCCATTACTATCAATGTCTGGTCTTTCTTATCAATATCTTCATCTAGGTCAGGTGCGTTTTCTACACCTTCTGATATCACTAATCCTTTATTTCCTAATTTCTCTTCTAAATAGTTATAAAGTGGTTCATCTTTGTTCTTTGTTATTATAAATATGTTATTGAATGTACCATCCATATTATGAATTATATTTAATAATGTTTGTGTTTTACCTGCTCCTGAATTACCAATTATTAACATTCTAAAAGGTATTTTTAAACCGTGAATATGAAAATTTGGATTGTGTTGTTTAATTAAAAACTTTTTTGGTATTTGTTTATACCAATCTACTAATTCAGCTTGATTTTTATCTTTTCCTTTTTTCACTGATTTACTATCCATTATATAATTACATTATAAAATAATTATAAATATTTTTTTTAATTTCTATATTATATATATATAAAATGAGTATTAATCCTCCACCAGATCAAATAACAGCCATCTTCAATACTATAGATTTATTATCAAGTTCTAATGATGCTATTACAAGAGAGTATGCTGATAACAACTATTTAATGTTTCCATTAGCCCAAGGAACTGAAACAATACCTAATCTAAATATAACAGGTGAAGTATTATGTCCAACTCCACCTTCTGGAAATTCATCATTGACAAATAAATTATATGTCGATAATGTTGTGATTGGTGGTTCTATTCTACCAACTAATAATGTTTTCACAGGTACTAATGCATTTAATACCTTTTTGCCAACTTCAACATTAACACCAAGTTCTGGAACTGAACTAACAACTAAAACTTTTGTAGATGGTGCTATAACAACTGCTAGTTCTGCTTATGCTAAATTAGCAACCGCAAATGCTTTTACATCTACAAATACTTTTAATAGCTCTTTACCAACATCAATACTAACACCAAGTTCAGGAACTGAACTAACAACTAAAACTTTTGTTGATAGTTCTATAGCAACGGCATCAAATGATTATGCTAAATTAGCTTCTGCAAATACTTTTACATCTACTAATGCATTCAATACATTTTTACCAACATCAACACTAACACCAAGTTCAGGAACACAACTGACAACAAAAGCTTTTGTAGATGGTGCTATAGCAACAGCATCAAATGACTATGCTAAATTAACTTCTGCTAATATTTTTACATCTACTAATGCATTCAATACATTTTTACCAACATCAACACTAACACCAAGTTCAGGAATTGAACTAACAACGAAAACTTTTGTAGATAGTGCTATAGCAACTGCTATTGCTGGTGTTACATCAGGATATGTTTCAATTTCTGGAACTGATTCAATATCTGGTCAAAAGACATTTACTAATGCAAATACAATCATACAAAATACTTTAACAACTGATACAATATCTGGTTCTGCTGTTGGAACTGCAGTGTCTTTGTATAATGAAGCAACAAGAACTGGAAGAATAGACCTCGGAATTGGAGCAGATGCAAGAGATATATATATTGGAAATAATACTGTTATTGGTTCTTCTACTACAAGAGTGAGAGGTTGTGGTGTAAAAATTGAAGCAAACCAAGAACCATTACAAATTACAGGGAATGGATTATTGGATATGGTTTCTGGTGGTCCTATGACTATTCAAGCTGGGAATACTCAAAATATAAGTATTGGAAATAATATGACAAATACTGGGACTTTTCAAATAGGAGGAACTGCGGGTGGGTCTGCTTTGTATAAGATTGCAAATGGAAACAGTCAAACTGGGACAATAGATATAGGAACGGGAACGGGGACAAAAATTATGAACGTTGGTGGAACTGGGACAACACTTAATTTAAAAGGTTCAAATGTGGCTCTTGGTAATGATGTTACTTCAGGGAATATTGATATTGGTGGTGGATTAACATCTGGGAATCTTACTTTGGGTTCTGGTGCTGGTCAAGTTGGTATTTCAACAAATGCGACTAATTCAACAAACGTTGTAATATGTAATAATTCAAGTGCAAATAATACATCAATTGTCACTATTGGTAAAAATTCAGCATTGCGAATTAATAATGATACAGGTGATGTGAATCTTTCAACTGCTGAAACAAATGCAGGTGGTTTAACTATTTGTACGGATGCTACATCAACAAGAACTATTAATATTGGAAGGGGTAATGCTATATCAATTACAAATTCAGCAACACCAACAACTGCATTGACTGGAACTGTAAATGTTAATACTGGGGGTTCTGCATCAACACAACTTGGAAATAATAGTGCAATACCAGTAAATATTATTGGAACAGTAAAAATAAATGCACCAACAAATACTCAATCTACTGAAATTGGAAATTCAACAGGAACTATAACTATGATTGGTAATACATCAATGACTGGAGATATAACAATAACACAAACAACTTACCCACCATCAGCTACAACTGCAATTGGATACACAATCACAACCACATTTGGTCCCACAAATGCGAGTGATACCACCGGAACTTATTCAAATATTGGTAGTGTTGCATTAGGCACAGTAAAAGGTGTGTATATTATCACTTGTGGGTTTTCTTTGACAGCATCAAATAACGATACAATGAATAACAAAGCGGTTGTATTAAGTCTTACAAGCGGAACATCTGGAACTCCTGTTAATGCTTATGGTGCTTGGGAATATTATGATGAGATTAACGATAGTATTGGAGGCTCTGGTGGATTACGATATGTTGGAACTCTTTGTGGAGTTTATACAAAAACAGTTACAACTGCTCAAACATTGTATCTAAATGCTTATGCAAACACAACGGGTTCTGTCACCATATCGGTTGAAGGCAATTGTTCTATAACAAGAATTGCTTAATTATCATTATAAAGTGAAGATTTAGTCTCTTCTACTATCAGTTCTATTATAGGTTCAACTATAGGTTCTATTATAGGTTCGACTATAGGATCAACTATAGGTTCTATTATAGGTTCGACTATAGGTTCAACTATAGGTTCTATTATAGGTTCGACTATAGGTTCTATTATTTGTTTGACAACAATAGGTACTTCTTTTAAATAACATCTAATTTGTTTAAATGAGTGTGGATTAAAAATCGCTTGCATTATTTATATAATAATATTATAAAATAATTATAATTATTTTTTTTTTTTAATTTCTATATTATATATATATAAAATGAGTATTAATCCTCCCCCAGATCAAAATCTACCCATATTTAATCCAATCGATTATTTATCTAGTTCTACTGATGGTATTACTAGAGAATACGCTGATGAAAACTATTTAAAATTCCCAATTGGTCAAGGTACAGAAACTATTCCTGTTTTAAATGTAAGTGGAGCAACTGCACTTGGAGTTACTACATTTACTGATGTTAATCCAGCATATGAAATTAAATATCCAGTCAATTCTGGACGAATAGATTTTTATTCAAATACTTCAGGTGGAGTATCAACAAGAGGTTGTAAAATAGATGCAACCGGTGTGCATACTATAAGCAAATATGATACTATTGATGAAACAGCTGGAGCACTTAATATTGGAACTCTTGTAGCGAGAACTGGAACAATACAAATCGGTGGTGCTACTGGAAGTGGTGCTGGTCGAACTATCAATATTGGCACTACCGGTGGTTCTGGAACTAATACAGTAAATATTGGCGGAAGCACTATAACGGTTGGGTCTAGTAATACATCATTTCTTACTTGTAATCCAAACAGCACTTCTGCACTCCAATTGGGAAACAATATGACTGGTGGGTCTATTGTAATGGGAGGTGCAACTGGGGGCTCAACAACAATTGCTATTGGAAATGGGTCGGCACAAACAGGAGCAATCAGCATCGGCACTGGAAATACATCTTCATCATTACCTATCACAATAGGTAATCAAACTGGGTCATTTGGAAGTGTTGATATCGGAACAACAACAATAACAGTTGGTAGGTCTAATACTGCTACTAATAATATTCAAACATCATCAGGTGGAACATTAAACTTAAAAACAACCGCCACAGGTGGTGCAATCAATATTGGAAATACTACAGGTGGGACAATTACACTCAATCGTCCTATTACTCCAGCATATTCTGGAACTACACCAGTATCAACCGAGATTGGATACAAAGCAGATATTGCGGGGTTGGTTTTTTCTGCTACATCGTTACCCACCGGACTTGGTAATATAACAACAACCGCATTTTCTATACCAACTGGAGTATGGTTGGTAAATGTGGTTTTACAAGCAACTTTAACAGCTGGTGCTGGAAATTATTTGAGATTATCATTATCAACTACATCAGCAACAATACAAAGTGCTAGAACTATTGATTTTAATCCAAATACTAATAGTAATAACTACTTTAACTATACTACAACAGTTGCTAATGCTTCTGCTACTAACTATTTTTTAGTTCAAGATACAGGAACAGCTACTGCAAGTTCAGTATCTCTCATCATTAATATAACAAGAATTGCATAAAAAATATCTAAATTTATATATATGATGAAATCAGAGCAAGACAGAGTCACATTAATTGATGCTTTTTTGAATGAGAATAAAGAAATTAAAAAACAAATAAAAGAACAAAATTATGTTATAAAAATTATTTTAGGTTGTTTAGTTATTGGTGGTATTATTTTATTTTGTATATTAATTATATAGATATGTCAGATTGGAAAAATGATATTGAAGGTATATTAGAGAAGATAAGACAGAATAGTGTTATTTTATCAGAACATCATAAAAAAAGATATTATCATTATAAAGGATATTTGAAATACTTTAAACTACCTCTAATTGTTTTAAGTTCTGTTAATAGTATTGTCGCTGTTGGGTTAAATTCATATTTGCAACAAGATACTATATCTTTATTAACTTGCTTATTGAGTTTAAGTACTGCAGTTATTGGATCTATAGAAATGTATCTTGGAGTGCAGAAGAATATGGAGATTGAATTAATAGCTTCTAGAAATTTTAAACTACTTGCATATGACATATATAAACAGATGCAATTACAACCAGAGAATAGAGTGTTAAATGCTAAATTATTCTTAGATGAAAAGTATAATGAATATATTAAATTAATTGAAAATGCTAATCTTATTCATAACGATAGAATAAAAGATATCTTAACTCCTTTATCAGAAGAATTAAATAAGATGACTATCACTCCTAAATCTTCAGTTGATGGTTCGGATGATAGTCAGAAATTTGGTTTAGAATTATCACAATTAGGTGATTTAAATAAAGTTTAAATTTTTTTTATATATAATATTAATATATAAAATGAATTTTCAAGAACGATTTCCTTCAGATGATGATATTTGGTCTTATTCAAATCCAACTGTAGCACAACAAAATGCGTTTAAAAAATACGGAAAGACAGCAATATTATATAGAAGTAAAGCAAAAAATAAAAAATATTCTATATTACATCCAAATGGTAAGATTGTTAATTTTGGTCAGATGGGATACTCTGATTTTACTGAGCATAAAGATCCTGTTAGAAGAATGAATTATTTAGCAAGAACAGCTAAAATGAAAGGTAATTGGAAGGAAGATGGATATAGTGCTAATAATCTATCTAGAAATATATTATGGTAGCTAAACAATACCTCCATTTTCTTTTCTTTCTGGAAATGAACGAACAATCATACCACCTATTTTTTTACGAGGTTTAAAAACACTTCTCCCTATCATCATATCTCCTTCTAAACGTTCTAATGAGCTAATATCGTGTTCTTTTAATGGATTATATGAATCTGATTTTATAATAATTTCATTGTTATTTTTAGGTTGAAAAGGATTTAACATTGATATTATATCACGAGATGTTCTTACATCATATTGATTTTCTTTTCTTTTATTTGAAAATGGTCTAGTTGCTTTATTTAATGTTATAATTTCATTACTATCACCACCTAACATCTCAGCCTGCAAGCCTCCTTGAGAATGACCAATTGTTGTGATATTCCCATATTTTTTACTTGCTTCTCTTTGAACTTTTTCTGCTTCTTTATAGCGATCTGTTTTTTTATAAGCATCTTCTCCACCAAATGCGAAAACAGCGTTGTTATACCAGTCAGTTATAGATGAGGTGCCTTTATGAGCAACTACTGCTTGCCCTGTTTCAGGATTATAATAAACTTTTGAAGTCTTAGTTGATAATGATTTATCTTGTTTAAATCCATCTACATTCTCAATTTTTTCATCATAAGACGCTTTAAGTAATTTTTTAAATGTAGATGCTTGTAATTTCCCACCTCTTTCAACTGATTTTGGTTCGAATGTTGGTAGATTTCTCTCACCTCTTAGTTTTTGTTTCAATTTTGATTTAGTCAATAATTCTTTTTTATCTATCTCTTGATATAGTGTTGGAGTGGCATCATTTATTTTCTTTGTAGGTCGAAAGACGGGATATGCTTTATCATCTTTAATACCTAATAATGGATTTACATCAACCCATTTTTCTTGGAACCACCTCTTCAAATTTTTTGGTTTATTATCATTTGAATAAGGTGGTGTGTTTTCTCCATATTTCTTTTTGAATAAACCTTTATAATGTTTGACAATTGCACCAGATGCAAATGCTGAATTCTTTTTGTACTTACTCATTATAAAGCTTCTAGCTTCTTCATATAGACCACTGTCTGTGGGTAAAGGCATTATATATATAGGATATAAAAAAAATCAAATTTAAATTAAAATCCTTAAAATTATACCATTTTTATCATTCTAACTGGTAAATCAATTCCTAACTGGTAAATTGTGCTTCAAATGATGGTACTGATAATATGAATAAAAAAATGAATAAGGTTAAACAAATTATTAAATTGAATGAGAATACAAATATATAGTATATAAAAAAAATGAATAAGATTCAACATTTAAAAATTGGTGGTGGTTGGGCTTGGCGTTTTTTGAAAAATGATAAAAAATAATAATATCATTTCAAAATAAATATCATTAAATTTTCAAATAATGGATCTGCAGGACGTGAAAAAAAATATATAGAAATGATAATTATTTAATTTCATCACTTGGAAGACTCAAAAATAAAAAAACAAATAAATTTTTAGATGATTACACACCACAAACCGATATTTAATATTTAAATTAAATAATATTTGAAATATGGGGAGATTATAAATATTAAATTAATTTATTAATTAATTTAAAATTTTCTTTGTCTTTGTCTTAAAATATATTTTTATGTCTGATAATATATTTATTATTTATTAAATAAGATTATAAATAAGATTAAATTAATTAATAAAATTAATTTAATATTTTTTTTAATATGTTTCTATAGTTTCATCAACTATTTCTATATTATATATAAAATGTTTTTCTAAAAATTTATTTGTTTTTCTAATTTTTTTTATATCGTCATCATATCCAACATTATAAAATAATTTTGAATTATTAAATATATTGTCATATGTATATAAAATTTTTAA
>Ga0315902_10014417_pt1 | contig 10158 bp, 9 predicted proteins | sample LakEriMetagenome_9_FD_203523 | JGI IMG/M metagenome (GOLD analysis project Ga0315902, IMG submission 203523) | Freshwater fungal communities from buoy surface, Lake Erie, Ohio, United States - Buoy 12 MA117 | ecosystem: Environmental > Aquatic > Freshwater > Lake > Lake biofilm | place: USA...
GGCTCCCTCTGTAGTTCAGCGCCAACCTGTTAAAGAGCCTATGGCTACTGGTATTAAAGCAATTGATGCGATGACTGCAATCGGCCGTGGTCAGCGTCAATTGATTATTGGTGACCGTCAGACAGGTAAGACTGCTGTTGCGGTTGACACCATCATTAACCAGTTAGAGAACTGGAAAACAGGGGACCCAAAGAAGCAAGTTAAATGTATTTATGTTGCGATTGGTCAGAAAGGTTCAACCATCGCATCCGTTAAGGCTTCACTTGAAGAAGCTGGCGCAATGGAATACACAACCATCGTTGCATCCCCTGCATCAGATCCAGCCGGCTTTAAGTACTTAGCTCCTTACACCGGCTCTGCAATTGGTCAGCACTGGATGTACAACGGACAACACGTGCTAATTGTTTTTGATGATTTATCAAAGCAAGCAGAGGCATACCGTTCAGTCTCTCTATTGCTACGTCGTCCGCCAGGCCGCGAAGCGTACCCAGGCGATGTTTTCTACTTACACTCACGTTTGCTAGAACGTTGCGCAAAGCTTTCCGATGAACTCGGCGGCGGTTCAATGACTGGTCTTCCAATCATTGAAACAAAGGGTAATGACGTTTCTGCATTCATTCCGACTAACGTAATTTCTATTACAGATGGTCAGTGCTTCCTGGAAACCGATCTTTTCAACGCAGGTGTTCGCCCAGCGATCAACGTAGGTATTTCGGTATCTCGCGTTGGTGGTTCTGCGCAGACAAAGGCGATGAAGAAGATTGCTGGTCGCTTACGTCTTGACCTTGCTCAGTTCCGCGAACTCGAAGCTTTCGCTGCTTTCGGTTCAGATCTAGATGCTGCATCAAAGGCACAACTAGAACGCGGTGCTCGCATGGTTGAACTACTAAAGCAAGGTCAGTACTCACCGTATTCAGTAGAACGCCAAGTGGTTTCAATTTGGGCAGGTACTTCAGGCAAACTCGACGATGTTGCAGTTCCAGACATTCGTCGTTTCGAAGCTGAACTACTTGATTTCATTGGTCGCGAGCGCAAGGACATCTTCAAGGTTATCTCAGAAACTAAAGACCTTAACGATGACACCATCGCAGCGATGACCGAGGCAGTAGCAGCCTTCAAACTGCAATTCAAGCCAACCGTTGCAGCAGCTCTAAACGAAGCAGCTGCTGATGCGCTAGATGACGTAGAAAACGAACAGATCACTAAGTTCGTTCCACCGGCGGCGAAGAAGTAAAAAATGGGTGCCCAACTTCGCGTATATCGCCGACGGATGCGATCCGTTAAAGCGACCAAGAAAATTACGAAAGCCATGGAGTTAATTTCGGCTTCTCGTATTGTCAAGGCGCAGCAACGAGTCGCAGCCTCAACTCCTTATGCAAATGAGTTGACTCGTGCGGTATCTGCAGTTGCCACTTACTCTTCAACGAATCATCCGTTAACTACCGAATCTGATAATCCACGTCGCGCAGCAGTCCTGATCATCTCGGCTGACCGCGGTATGGCTGGTGCTTATTCGAACAATGCGATCAAGGAAGGCGAGCAACTTGCTGCCCTACTTAAAGAGCGTGGTCTGGAAACTTCTTCATACTTAGTTGGTCGCAAGGCAGTTAACTACTACCGGTTCCGTAATCGCGAGATTGCTGGATCTTGGACAGGCTTTTCAGATACGCCAACTTATGAGAATGCTAAAGAAGTTGCTGATGCACTCTTGACAGCTTTTCTGGCTGATTCAACTGAAGATAAAGCTGGCGTCGATGAGATCCACATTATCTTTACCGAATTTCGCTCAATGATCACTCAAGAAGCACAGGCGAAGCGCATGTTGCCACTTGAAGTTGTTGAGTCAAGTGCGCCAGCTCCATCTGGCTTACTACCAATGTATGAGTTCGAACCCAATGCTGCAGATGTGCTTAACGCTCTATTGCCTCGTTATATCGAAGCTCGTATTTTCAATGCGATGTTGCAATCAGCGGCTTCCGAGCATGCTGCTCGTCGTCGCGCAATGAAGTCAGCTACAGATAATGCTGACGAACTAATCAAGTCTCTGACTCGTCGGGCAAATGCTGCTCGTCAGGCAGAAATTACTCAAGAAATCAGTGAAATCGTCGGCGGCGCAGACGCGTTGGCCTCAGCTAGTGCAGGGAGTGAATGATGTCGGTAAAGACAACAGGTAAAGGTCGCGTTGCGCGAGTTATCGGCCCAGTGGTGGACATTGAGTTCCCAGCGGGTCAGATGCCTTCGATCTTCAACGCGCTACATGTAGAGACCACCATGAGTGGAACTACTCGTACCTTGACTCTAGAAGTAGCGCAGCACATTGGCGACAACCTAGTGCGCGCGATCTCGATGCAGCCAACTGATGGCATGGTCCGTGGAGCCGAAGTAAGCGACACCGGTTCTGCGATCTCAGTACCAGTTGGTGACGTAACGAAGGGTCACGTGTTCAACACACTTGGCGAATCCCTCGACGTACCAACTTCATCACTTGATATTAAAGAGCGTTGGCCAATCCACCGCAATGCACCAGCTTTCGATCAACTAGAGTCAAAGACTGAAATGTTCGAGACCGGTATCAAAGTTATCGATCTGCTAACACCTTATGTAAAGGGTGGAAAGATCGGTCTATTCGGTGGTGCAGGTGTAGGCAAGACAGTTTTGATTCAGGAAATGATTTATCGCGTAGCTGAAAACTTCGGTGGTGTATCTGTATTCGCCGGCGTTGGTGAGCGTACTCGCGAAGGTAACGACTTATTCCTAGAAATGACCGAGACGGGCGTTATCAATAAGACCGCCTTAGTTTTCGGTCAGATGGATGAACCACCTGGAACTCGTTTGCGCGTTGCACTTTCAGCGCTAACTATGGCTGAGTATTTCCGCGATGTGCAGAAGCAAGATGTATTGCTCTTCATCGACAACATTTTCCGCTTCACACAGGCAGGTTCTGAAGTATCAACTCTTCTTGGCCGTATGCCATCTGCTGTGGGTTACCAGCCAACACTTGCCGATGAAATGGGTCAATTACAAGAGCGCATTACTTCAACTCGCGGTCACTCGATTACATCTATGCAGGCTATTTATGTTCCTGCCGATGACATCACCGACCCAGCGCCACACACTACTTTCGCGCACTTAGATGCAACCACAGTGTTGTCTCGTCCGATCTCAGAGCTCGGAATTTATCCAGCGGTAGATCCACTTGACTCAACATCTCGCATCCTTGATCCACGCTACATCGGCGAGCACCACTTCCAGGTTGCTAACCGTATTAAGCAGATCTTGCAGCGCTACAAGGATCTTCAAGACATCATTGCGATTCTTGGTATTGATGAACTTTCTGAAGAAGACCGTATCTTGGTAGGTCGCGCGCGTCGTATTCAGCGCTTCTTGTCACAGAACACCTTCGTAGCAAAGGTCTTCACCGGTATCGATGGATCATTCGTACCTCTAGCAGACACAATCTCTGCATTCGAAGCTCTTGCTGATGGAAAGTACGATCACATTCCAGAGCAAGCGTTCTTCATGTGCGGTGGCCTCGACGATGTTGAGCGCAAGGCTGCAGAATTGGCGAAGAACTAACTCATGACACTTAAAGTCGCAGTAGTTTCACCAACAGAGAAGGTTTGGACAGGCGAGGCTTCATTTATCTCAGCTCGCACAACCGAAGGTGACCTTGGCGTACTGCCGGGTCACGCACCTTTATTTGGTGTTCTAGTCGACGGAGCCGTCAGTATTAAAGTTGCAGATGGAACTACCCAAAGTTTTAATGTTCATGGCGGGTTCTTATCGGTATCAAATGATCGAGTTTCGATCTTGACGGAGTCAGTAGGTTAATCTGTTTTATTTAAAAATCCCGGTAGAAATATCTACCGGGATTTTTTCTTGCTAAAAAAGAATGTTTAAAGTTCGCGAGTTACATCAGCGCCAAGTGCGCGCAATTGCTTGGCAAAGTCTGGGTATCCACGATCAATGTGATAGCCATCTTCAACAAAAGTTATGCCATCGCTAACCAAACCAGCCAAAACCAAGCCCGCGCCAGCCCGAATATCTGTCGCTACAACAGGTGCACTGGATAGCTTTTCGACCCCTGTTATTGCTGCGTGGTGGCCATCAATAGTGATTTGAGCGCCTAATCTGATCAATTCATTAACAAACATGAAGCGACCTTCGAAAACGTTTTCGGTCACTATCGCATCACCGGTTGCAATCGCATTTAAGGTAATTACCATCGGCTGCAAGTCAGTTGGAAAACCTGGATAGGGAAGCGTTGAAACATCAATCGCCTTTGGCCTGGAATCCATGCGCACTCGGATTGAGTTTTCATTCGAAGTTACGATTGCGCCGGCGGCAGTTAATTTTTCAAGTGGGATCTCTAGATCTTGAGCCCGCGCTCCATTAATGGTGATATCACCTTGCGTCATTGCTGCCGCAAATGCCCAAGTGCCAGTGACGATGCGATCTGCGATAGTGGCGTGATCGGTTGGATGCATTTTCTTAACACCAGTAATTGTGATTAGCGGGGTACCTAGGCCTTCGATTTTGGCACCCATGCCGATTAGGAAATTTCCAAGATCAACTAGATCTGGTTCGCGCGCTGCGTTATCAATTGTGGTTACACCTTTTGCTAACACTGCAGCCGTCATTAAATTCTCAGTTGCGCCAACGCTTGGAAAATCTAAAACAATTTCAGCGCCAGTTAAGCCATTAGGTGCTTCGGCAATTACATAACCATGTTCATTGTGTGCTTTTGCGCCGAGGGATTCTAGACCGCGAATATGAAAATCTAATCCGCGTGAACCGATGGCATCACCGCCAGGAAGTGCGACTTCGGCTTGGCCAACGCGAGCAACAAGTGGGCCAAGTACGTTAATTGAGGCCCGCATCTTGCGCACTAAATCGTAATCAGCGCGGTGTCCCGGAACTTCGGGCACATCAATAGTCACTAAATCTGCGCCGCAAACAACCGTGCATCCTAAGCGGGTAAGCAGATCAGCCATGATGTCGACGTCTGCAATATCAGGCACGTTGCGAATAGTGGTTTTGCCAGCGGCTAAGAGCGAAGCAGCCATGAGTTTTAGGGCTGAATTTTTCGCACCACTAACGCTGACTTCGCCGACTAGGCGAGCGCCACCGACAACACGAAAGCGGTCAGTTGCAGACATGGCGGCACCCTTTCTAAATTCTTTAAAGCGAAGCTAATTCTCGAGTGGTCGTATCTTATCTGCCCGATTAGGCTCTACCCATGGTTAATTTGACGCGGATCTACACAAAAACTGGCGATGACGGAACTACTTCACTCGGCGATATGAGCCGTACCTCGAAGAATGATCCGCGACTTGAGGCATATGCCACGGTAGATGAAGCTAACTCGGCAATCGGTGTTGCTCTTTGTGCTGAATCATTGCCAGCTGAATTAAAGCCGCTATTGATTCGTATTCAAAACGATCTTTTCGATGTGGGCGCAGATCTATGTACCCCAGTTGTTGATGAACCAAAGATTGAACCGCTGCGAGTTTTGGAATCACAGATTACATTTTTGGAAGAACAGATCGACGCTTTCAATGAGCAACTAGAACCTCTTCGTTCGTTTGTGTTGCCTTCTGGAACTTTGGCTGCTGCAAATTTGCATGTGGCGCGAACTGTTGCTCGTCGCGCTGAGCGTTGCACTTGGGCTGCCATTCATGCTTTCGGCGGCGGCGTTAATCCGCTAGCGGCAAAGTATTTAAATCGGCTATCAGACTTGCTCTTCGTGCTTGCTCGCATTTCAAATAAAGAGCAGGGCGATGAACTTTGGGTGCCCGGAGCTAATCGCTAATTTTCAATTGGCGTGTAGACGTTAGTTTTCAACTTCTCAGTTGCGGGCGCATGGTGGCAAATCACGTTTATGTTGGAAATTTTATTTCCCCGCTCAATATCTTCTGAGCTAATTAAAAGTATTGTTTTATAGACCTTTTTTGCGGTTCCGGTAGTTGTTGTTCGAATTGTGCCATGAGTAGTAATCGTTCTATCTGCCAAATGCTTTGGACCCAGTACTTTTGATCTAACTTCCCACCATTCACAACCATTTGTTGAAGCCACGGTTATCGCTCCACAGGAGTATTTCTGACAGATCAGAACGCCATCAACTTTTTGCGCTAACTGCTCAGTGAGGACTTTACTGTTTGAAGCAATTCCAACTAACTCTTTAACCGTTGGTACTTTTGCATAAATCTCACCTTTGACTGTAAAGCCAACCGGTGGCCACTTTGGCGAAGGCGAGGGTTTAACTTTTGAAGCCGCACTTGCTCCGTTTGCTCCTAGTGAAATCACCGCTAGCAATATCAGTGCCAGTGTTAGACCAAGGCGCTTCACTTGTTCTCCCAGCGGAAAGTCTTGACTGCCAAGAAGAGACCGGCAATCAGCCAAATTAAAAGAATTATCGCAGTGCGACCACCTTCCCAACTCTGGGCAACTTCTTGAGCTGCAAAAGAATCGGGCAAGAAGACGCTACGCATGCCTTGGGTTAGCCATTTGAGCGGGAAGATTGCAGCAACTTGCTGCATCCAGCCAGGTAGTTGGGTGAAGACAAAGAAAACACCGCTGAAGAATTGCAAAATAATTACTACTGGCGAAACTATCGCCGCGGCACCACGTCCATTTTTTGGCACTGACGAGAATGCCACACCGAGTGCCGTTGAACTGGCGGTGCCAAGCACCAGCAACCAAGTAAACGTTAACCATTTGCTTGGTTCGGTTGGCATATTCAAACCAAAGAAAGCCGCTCCAATAATTAATAAAATCAGTACTTGAACTGCCATGCTTACAAAGACTGAGATTGCCTTACCAATAAAGTAGCTAGTAATCGGTAACGGTGTGCCTCGAAGTCTTTTGATGGCACCCATGTCTCGCTCAAGTGGAATATTGATAGCGATATTTTGAAAGCCAGTATTAACTAAACCTGATGCGATCATTCCCGCTACAAAATACTGGCTAAAGGTCACGCCTGTCGCTGAATCAAGGGAATCTTTAAATACGCTGCCAAAGATCGCCAATAAAATTACTGGGAAAAATATAGTGAAAACTACAGCTTCTTTCTGGCGAGAGAATTGAATGATTTCCATCTTGCCACGGAGCAAGCCAAGTTTTAAGGTGCCCGGAACTTTATTCATGTTGGCCACCAATCATCTTTAAGTAAATGTCTTCAAGCGATGGGCGAGTAATCGTTAACTCGGGAATTTCGCCGCCAAATTGCGCAGCCAACTTTGCGACAACAGCCGTTGGGTTATCGCTCTCCTTAGTTTCAATTCCGGTTTGGCCCATCCAGGAAACTGTGGCTCTGGCAGTACTACGACCACCAAGGAGAGCGGGGGTAGAGACTTCAATGATTTTGCCGGCGGTAATTACGGCAACGCGATCGGCTAATTCTTCGGCTTCATCCAGGTAGTGAGTAGTTAATAAAATTGTGGTGCCACCAGCTTTTAGGTCACGAATCAGCGACCAAAAAGCGCGTCGTGCTTCGGGGTCAAAGCCAGTGGTAGGTTCATCTAGAAATAAAAGTTCGGGGCTGCCAATAATTCCAAGTGCTACATCAAGGCGGCGCCGTTGCCCTCCTGATAGTTCAAGAACTAATGAATCACGTTTTGCGCTAAGCCCAACTGCCTCAATTACTTGATCAACATCGCGCGGGTTGGCGTAGAAATTACTGAAATGTTTAACAATTTCGCGCACCTTAAATGAGCCAGCATCAGAGGCGGTCTGCAGAACAATGCCGATGCGATTACGCCAAGCGCGGCCAGCATCACCCTTAGTGGCTGGGTCAAACCCCAGCACGCTAACCAAGCCACTATCTGCTGATCGAAAGCCCGCCAGAATTTCAACGGTCGTGGTCTTGCCAGCGCCATTTGGGCCCAGCAGAGCAAAGATCTCACCTGCCTCGATCGTTAAATCGATGCCAGCAACGGCGGTGAAGTCGCCATATGACTTTACGAGGCCCTTAACTTCAATCACCTTCATGGCTCCAGCCTGTCACAAGAAGGTGAAAAATGCGAGAAAATGAACCATGAGCCCGCGCCGCAACTATCCCAAAGGGAAAAGACCTCAAGATTCTGAGCGCGAAATTAATACTTCCAATGAAAGTATTGAAGAACACAGCGATGGAACTTATCGGGTTAGAAAATTAACGGGTTCTTCTTCAAATAAACCTTATCGTTGCCCAGGTTGCGATCAGATTATTCCGATGGCAACTCCGCACATTGTTGCTTGGCTTGAATATGACGAAGAATCACGTCGTCATTGGCACACACCATGCTGGGCTAAGAAAAATAATCGCGGCCCACGCACTGAACGCACTAGAAATGCGCCGCGCTTTTAAGCTTTATAACTAGCCCAAGCGGCCTTTAAGAAGTTTGATCGCGCGCACCATTAACTTATCGCCGAAGTAAGTGCGATTAAAACTCGTGAATTTAATTGGAAGCTGGAATCGTGCACGAACCACGGTGCGTGGATAAGTAAATTCTAGAATTCCTTCGGGGCCATGAATGCGGCCAGAGCCACTATCTTTCACGCCGCCAAATGGCACTGATGGAATTGCGGCAAATGAAATAGTTGAGTTAATCGCAACCATTCCGCAATGCAATTGTGAAGCAATCTTTTTACCTTGGCGCTTTGACCAAACTGATGCACCAAGCCCATATTTACTGGCATTGGCCAAACGAATTGCATGATCGATTGAGTGAAAACGATTAATAATAATTACAGGGCCAAAGGTCTCTTCAGTCATGGCAATTGCATCTTCAGGCACATCAACCAAAACAACGGGTTGTACATAAGGCGGCTGCACCGAACTCTTGCCACCCAAAAGTGCTTTACCACCGCGCTTTAGCGCATCGGCAATGTGGGCTGCAATAACATCTATTTGTTCGGGCATGGTTGCCGGACCGTAATTACCAGCACCTGGCGCACCTGCAGTGATCTTTTCGGCTTCGGCAACGAATAGTTCAATGAATCGATCGGCAATTTTTTCATCGACATAAACGCGTTCAGCACCAATACAAGTTTGCCCCGCATTAGACATGGCAGACCACAAAGTGTTTTCAACTGCCGCCTTAAGGTTGGCATCAGCTGCAACAATTACGGGGTCTTTGCCGCCACATTCCAAGACCACCGGAATCATGCTTGCCGCACATGTGGCAGCAACTAATTTTGCCGTCTTGGTTGACCCAGTGAAAGCTAACTTATTGATTTCACTTTCACATAAATATTTACCAGTATCACCGAAACCCGTAATGACTTGGAAAATATCTTCATTAGGCGCGACCTGAGCAAAAGAATCGGCTAACCACACACCAACTGCTGGCGTTAATTCACTTGGCTTAAACACCACTGCATTGCCAGCTGCAAGTGCATAGGTGATTGAACCAAGGGGAGTAAACATGGGATAGTTCCAAGGTCCAATCACTCCGACTACACCAACTGGTGAATGTTCAACCCGAGCTGACATGTTTGCCATGATCAAACCAGGTGAGCGATGCTCTGGACTCATTACATACTCAGCATTACGCGCAGCCCAACCAATATGGTTAATGCCAAGTGCTGCTTCCATCTTGGCATCGCTAATTGGTTTGCCGGTTTCATCAGAAATTAATTCGGCAATCTCATCAACATGGTTACTTAAATATTTGCTCCAATCGAGCAATACTTTTTTACGACCTTTAAAGCCGAGATGCTGCCATTGATATAGCGCTTCATGGGCGGTTTCAACAACGAGGGATACGGTGTCCTTGCTATCTACTGGAAAGGTAGCTAAAACTTCACCGGATACCGGATTGATTGAATCAAAGGTCTTTTTACGTGATGTGGCCATAGCGGCAAAGATACACTTGCCTAATGGCCGAACCAATTCGCCCCAGCACGGTATTGCCGGCTAATCGCTCACCTTTTACTCTGAAAACAGCCGATGGTGAAACTCTGGTTGGCGAAGTTGCCAGCCCAATCGGTATTTCCAATGGCGCAATTCTTTGTCTACACCCGCTACCTACTGCCGGTGGCATGATGGATAGTCATATTTATAAGAAAGCTGCTAATCGCTTGCCCGAGATGGCCGGCATAACAGTGGTGCGTTTTAATACTCGTGGAACTACCAGTGCAAATGGCACCAGTACCGGGACTTTCGACAACGGCGGT
>Ga0315902_10014418_pt1 | contig 10158 bp, 7 predicted proteins | sample LakEriMetagenome_9_FD_203523 | JGI IMG/M metagenome (GOLD analysis project Ga0315902, IMG submission 203523) | Freshwater fungal communities from buoy surface, Lake Erie, Ohio, United States - Buoy 12 MA117 | ecosystem: Environmental > Aquatic > Freshwater > Lake > Lake biofilm | place: USA...
GTGGTCACACTAGATGCGGCGTGTGCGGCCCCGGCGCGCCGCGACCATGGCGATCAGCACGAGGGTGCCCGTGATCCACACGGCGGCGAGCAGGCCCACCAGCCACCTGGCCACCCGCGCCACGTTCGAGGCGATGTCCACGTTGTTCGCGGAGGTGGCGACGTCCGTGGGGGTGCCGTCGGTGGGCACGCGCCACGTGACGGTGCTGCCCTCGACCGTGCCCGTGGTGTCGATCACCTTCCCGGGCAGGCCGGCGGCGAAACGGATCGCCACGATCTTGCCGAGGTCAAGACCCGAGTTGCGCACCTGGTCCGCGTACGGGGCGCCGTCGAGAAGCTTGATCGCCGCGTCGTCGGCGAAGGCCTCGAGCCCGCCGTTGACCTCGAGCGTGCCGGTGAGCGTGAACGTGCTGTTGGAGTCCTTGCCGGTGCGCTCGAGGACAAGGTTCTTCAGCGGCCCCCGCGGCCCGTTCACCTGGGAGAGCAGCACGGTGGCCTCTGCCGGCGTGGCGAACCCGCGCGAGAACGTGACGGTCAACCCGCCGTCCTTCGTCTCCTTCGGGCCGTTCATGTCCCACCCCGCGGCAACCAGGTCGTCAGCGCGCACATCGGTCTTCAATGTGGGTGCCGCCTTGACGACCGCGGCATCCGCGGTGATGGTGACGGACACCTTCCCCGAACCGTTGGGGTTGACATTCAGTGCTACGTCAGTGTCGACGCGGCACGAGGAGAGCAGCAGGCACGCGGCGACCAGCGCGACCGCCCGGGTGACCCTGGCGGGAGTCACTCGCCGTTCGCACTGCCGTCGGTGGTCTCGGCAAGGACCGTCCCGTCGGGGACCTGGAAGCCCTCGACGGCGCGGAACGCGAAGCGCTTCTTGCCGGGGTTCTCCGGGTCGTCCTCGGCGTCGACCACGATGATCTGGCCGGCGTTGAACTCCTTGTAGAGGATCTTCTCCGAGAGTGCGTCCTCGATGTTGCGCTGGATGGCGCGGCGCAGCGGGCGCGCACCGAGCTGCGGGTCGTACCCGATCTCGGCGAGCAGGTCCTTCGCGGCCTGGGTGAGCTCGATGCCGAGGCCCTGGCTCTCCAGCTGGCCGGCGGTGCGCTTCATCATGAGGTCCACCATCTGGAGGATCTCGTCGCGGCCGTGCTCGTGGAACACGATGATGTCGTCCACGCGGTTCAGGAACTCCGGGCGGAAGTGCGTCTTCAGCGCGTCGGTGACCTTGTCCTTCATGCGTGCGTACGACATGGCCTCGTCGGCCTTGTTGAAGCCGACGTTCGCCTTGCGCAGATCCTGCGTGCCGAGGTTCGACGTCATGATGAGCACGGTGTTGCGGAAGTCCACGGTGCGTCCCTGGCTGTCGGTGAGGCGACCCTCCTCCAGGATCTGGAGCAGCGTGTTGAACACGTCGGGGTGGGCCTTCTCGATCTCGTCGAACAGAACCACGGAGAACGGCTTGCGGCGCACGGCCTCGGTGAGCTGGCCGCCCTCCTCGTAGCCCACGTAGCCGGGGGGCGAGCCCACGAGACGGCTGACAGTGTGCTTCTCCATGTACTCGGACATGTCGAGGGTGATGAGGGCCTGCTCGTCGCCGAACATGAACTCGGCGAGCGTCTTGGCGAGCTCGGTCTTGCCGACGCCCGTGGGCCCCAGGAAGATGAACGAGCCGCTGGGGCGGCGCGGGTCCTTCAGACCGGCGCGCGTGCGGCGGATGCTCTGTGACACGGCGCGGACGGCGTCCTCCTGGCCGATGTAGCGCTTGCGCAGCTCGGTCTCCATGTTGAGGAGCTTCTGGGTCTCCTCCTCGGTGAGCTTGTACACCGGGATGCCCGTCCAGATGCTGAGCACCTCGGCGATCGCCTCCTCGTCGACCTCGTCGAAGAGGTCGATGCCCTGGGCCTTGATGTCGGCCTCCTTGGCCGCCTTCTCCTCGAGCAGCTGGCGCTCCTGGTCACGGAGACGGCCCGCCTCCTCGAAGCGCTGGTCCTCGACGGCCTTCTTCTTGGCCTCCTGCACGGTGGCGATCTTGGTCTCGATCTCCTTCAGGTCCGGCGGGGTCTGCATGCGCTTGATGCGCAGGCGCGAGCCGGCCTCGTCGATGAGGTCGATCGCCTTGTCGGGCAGGTGGCGGTCGCTGATGTAGCGGTCGGCGAGGTTGGCCGCCGCGACGATCGCCTGGTCGGTGATCGTGACGCGGTGGTGCGTCTCGTACTTGTCGCGGACGCCCTTCAGGATCTCGATGGTGTGCGCCACCGTGGGCTCCTCCACCTTCACCGGCTGGAAGCGGCGCTCCAGTGCGGGGTCCTTCTCGAGGTGCTTGCGGTACTCGTCGGTGGTGGTGGCGCCGATGGTCTGCAGCTCGCCGCGCGCGAGCATGGGCTTCAGGATGCTGGCGGCGTCGATCGCGCCCTCCGCGGCACCGGCACCGACGAGCGTGTGGATCTCGTCGATGAAGAGGATGATGTCGCCGCGGGTCTTGATCTCCTTCAGCACCTTCTTCAGGCGCTCCTCGAAGTCGCCGCGGTAGCGCGAGCCGGCCACGAGCGCGCCGAGGTCGAGCGTGTAGAGCTGCTTCTCGTGCAGGGTCTCGGGCACGTCGTTCGAGACGATGCGCTGGGCGAGGCCCTCGACGATCGCGGTCTTGCCGACGCCGGGCTCGCCGATGAGCACCGGGTTGTTCTTGGTGCGGCGCGAGAGGATCTGCATCACGCGCTCAAGCTCGCGCTGGCGGCCGATGACGGGGTCGAGCTTCTTGTCGCGCGCGAGCTGGGTGAGGTTGCGGCCGAACTGGTCGAGAATCTGGCTGCCGCCCTTCTCGCCGGGCTCGTCCTTGCCGCCGGATGCCGCGGAGCCGGAGCCGGACTGCTGGCCCTCGCCCTTGGCGCCGGGGCCCTGGTAGCCGGAGAGGAGCTGGATGACCTGCTGGCGCACGCGGCCGAGGTCTGCCCCGAGCTTCACGAGCACCTGGGTGGCCACGCCCTCGCCCTCGCGCAGGAGGCCGAGGAGGATGTGCTCGGTGCCGATGTAGTTGTGGCCGAGCTGCAGCGCCTCGCGCAGCGAGAGCTCCAGCACCTTCTTCGCGCGCGGCGTGAACGGGATGTGGCCGGAGGGGGAGGACCCGCCCTGGCCGATGATCTCCTCCACCTGGGCACGCACCGCGTCGAGCGAGATGCTGAGCGAGTCGAGCGCCTTGGCGGCGACGCCCTCGCCCTCGCTGATGAGGCCGAGCAGGATGTGCTCCGTGCCGATGTAGCTGTGGTTCAGCTTCCGTGCCTCTTCTTGGGCAAGGACGACCACCCGTCGGGCCCGGTCAGTGAAGCGTTCGAACAAAGGGACCACCCTCTTTGGAATCGGTGGATACTTGCCTGGAGTGTATCGGCGGGGAGCGCTGGTTCTGGGCGGGACGAGCCGTGGGTCACCCCGGACGGAGCCCGCGATTTGCGCCCTAACCTGTGGATTGTGACCACCTCGCCGTTGCTCGGCCTGCCGACCATGGATGCCGACCGGCAGCGCGTGGAGCAGGCCCTGCTGGACGCCGTGCGCACGCCCGACGCGTACCTCACCGAGATCGCCTCGCACCTCATCTCGGCCGGCGGCAAGCGTCTCCGCCCGGTCATGACGATTGTCGCTTCCCGCGTGGGGAACGACGCCCCGGCCATCGAGGAGGCGGTGCTCGGCGGCATCAGCTGCGAGCTCGTGCACCTCGGTTCGCTCTACCACGACGACGTGATGGACGAGTCCATGACCCGCCGCGGCGTGGACACCGTGAACGCCAAGTGGGGCAACCTGCAGGCGATCCTCGCCGGCGACTTCCTGCTCGCCCGTGCCTCCGAGATCGCCGCGTCGCTCGGCACCGAGGTCGCCGGGCTGCTTGCCCGCACCATCGGCCGGCTGTGCGAGGGCCAGATCGAGGAGCTGCGCCACACCTACAACGTGGCCCGCCCCGTGGAGTCGTACCTCACCTCCATCGACGGCAAGACGGCGTCGCTGTACTCCACGGCCGCACGCATCGGCGGCATCGTGGCCGGCCACGACCGCGAAACGATCGACCTCCTCACCGACTACGGCACCGCGTACGGCATGGTCTTCCAGATCGTGGACGACGTGCTCGACCTGACGGCAACCGACGAGGAACTCGGCAAGCCCGCCGGACACGACATGGAAGAGGGCGTCTACACGCTCCCGGTGCTGCACACCCTCGCCGCCGGCGGTGCGGCCGCCAGCGAGCTGAACGCGATCCTCGGCAAGCCGCTCGACCAGGTGGAGCGCGAGAAGGTTCTTTCCATCGTGCGCTCGAACGGCGGCATCGAGACCGCGATCGCGAGGGCGACGTGGTTCGTGGAGGACGCCGAGCGCATCTGTGACCAGCTGCCGAAGTGCGCCGCCACCGATGCGATGCGCGCCGCCACCTCCAGCCTCCTCGCCAGCGTCACCCGCTGAGAAGTTCCGCACCCGGCACCTCCGCACGGTGCGTGCATCCATGCCCGTCGGTCGGGGAACGACGAAGGCCCGCCGCCGCTCGCGCGACGACGGACCCCCGGGGACCGTCAGGTCAGTTCGCTGCCGGGTAGATGAACACCTCGACGCGGCGGTTGAGCGCCTGCTGCGCCTCCGTCCGGCCGGTGTTCGCCATGTCCCGTGAGCCCATCGCCACGATGGAGATCGGGTTCTTCACACCCGCGGCGATCATCGCCCGCTTCACCGCGGCCGCACGCTCCAGCGAGATCCGGCGGTTCGACACCTCGTTGCCGTAGAGCGAGGCCGAATGGCCGAGGATCAGGATGCGGCCGGCGCCGGTTGCGGCGGTCGCGAGTTCCTTCACCTGGGCACGTGCCGTGGCGCTGAGCGACGTCCTCAGCTGACCGAACATGATCGGCTTGTCCGTGGTGAGTGCGGTGCCCACGGTTGACTCTGCAGCCGCCACGACAGTGGAGAACGACCGAACGACCCTGCGCGTCTCCTCGTCGAGGATGCGCACGGTGCAGCGGCCGGTGCCGGTGAACACGACGCTCGTGGTGAGCGCGATGCACACCTTCGGGGTGGAGGTGACGATGTCGAGGTCGTCGGCTTCCGACGGCCTGAGCACGGTGAGTGCCGTGTTCGCCTCCACCTTGGCCGGCGCCTTCGCGTAGACCTTCGTGTCCACGCGGCCCGCGACGGTCAGGGCGCCGCCGGCTGCGGGTGCCGCTGCCAGGGCGGCGGAGAAGGGCTTCTCGCCCGCGAATGCCGCGCCGCCGGTGTCCTTGGTGGCGCCGCCCGTGCCGGTTCCGCCGTCACCGCCGCCGGTGGCGTTGGCGACAGCATCCCACGTGTACAGGAAGTTGCCCGCGGTCTGCGAGCCGATCGCGGGACGGGCCCGGAACAGCGAGAAACGGCCCTTCGAGTCGACGAAGGAGGAGGTTCCGAAGCCGCCGCAGAAGTCACCCGAGTCGAAGACGGAGGTCGCCGCGGCCCCGAGACCGTCGGTGCCGAAGGTCTTCACGATGTCCCCCGTCTTCAGGGAGAAGACGAACGGACGGAACTCAGAGGTGACTGTGGTGCCCGGCGTGCACGAGAACGACGTCGAGCCGTCCGGGGTGCTGGTGCGGTTGGTGCTGCCCATGAAGAACACCTCGTCCTTGGTGGTGACCATGCCGGTGAGGAAGTAATTCATCGGAAACGAGACACCCCCGATGGTCACGTTGGCGGGCAACGCGAGCGTCTTCTGGCCGTCGGTGCCGAAGGTGGCGTCTGCCTTGCCGTCCTTCACGCGGATCGCCACGAAGGTCCGGGTGGTGCTGTTGGGGGCGTTCGGCCCGGTCGGTGCCGAAGCCGCGCTCTGGGCGAGCGTCACCCAGCGTCCGGCGGGGTCGATGACCCAGCGGCTCGCGAAGAACGGCGTGTTCGAAGTGGGGAATGTGAGGACCTCGGTCGCCTGCCCGTTCACTGTGATCGAGTACAGCTTGCTGTTGTAGGTGAGCGTCGATGACGGGCCACCGAACCCGCAGCCGTCGTAGCCGGACCAGCCGCTGTTGAAAAATCCCTGGGGGAAGGTGGTCATGCGCGCCGTGGTGGAGGTGGTCAGCATGGTGTAGGGCTTGGTGGAGGACATCGTGGTGATGCCGAGGTCGGTGGTGGCCCCGCCCGGTCCACCGTTGTCGCAGACGCTCTTGCCGTCGACGAGGACCATGCGACCGCCGGTGCCGAACGTGGTGTCGAGCGTGAGGGTGTTGTTCGCCACCTTGTAGCCCGCGTAGTGGCTCATGCGGTACGAGCGGTAGGTGCCCGACGGTGTCACGGGGTTGCCGTTCGCGTCCCATGAGCTTTCGTAGTTGCACCAGAAGGAGAGGACGATCGTGCCCGAGGGGATGATGTAGGCACTCGAGTTCGTGCTGCCGTACGAGAATGCGGCGCCGTTGACGGACGCCCCGTTCACGGCCGTGCATTCGTCCTTGGCGAGTGAGGTGACCGGGATGTTCAGTGCCGCGAACTCAGATTCGTAGCTGCTGCTCATGCCCGTGGCGTTCGCCTCACGGAGGTTCACGCGCGACGTGACGGCGCCGGTCTTCAGGTTGCCGGTGACGATGCGGCTCACGGGGTACTGGAAGGTGGTCGTCTTCACGCTGGTGTAGATGGTCACGAAGTACGTGTTCGACACCTCGTTGTAGGTGAGGCTGTTGATGCCCGAGCAGGTGACCGTGTTGTTGCCGACGTTGCACGGCGTCGTGTCGGCGACTCCGAGGTCCACCACGCCGCCGGTGCCGAAGGAGGTGTCCAGGGAGAGGTCGGGCTTCAGCTGCCACATGTGGTAACCGGTGCCGTTGCCCGGCACTCGGCCCACGGCGAGGAACTCGCCGGTGCGGCTGAGGCGGATCACGCGGTAGGGGCGCATGCCTGCGGGTGAGGCCGGCACGGCGTTGGTGATGGCTGTCTCGGTGACGTCGCCCGGCGCGGCGGATGCCGGCGAGGCGACGGACAGCACGGAGGCCGCGGCAACGGCGGCTCCGATCAGGGTGGACGTCAGACGACGCATGGTGGGTGGCTCCTCTGTCACGGTTGTGACGGTGGTCGTGCAGGCTCATTCCTGCGGCTCTAAGACTTTTCATCTTATAACCAGGAACACAGCCGGGGCCGTGCACCCGGGCCGCGGCAGGTGAGTCAGCGCAGTGAATGCACGGCCGCGGCGGCGGCCAGACCGCTGAGGGCCGCCCCCTCGACTTTCGGGCCGGCGCAGGCATCCCCGGCCAGCACGAGGGGCATCCCGGGGGCCACCCAGCAGGGCTCCGGCCAGGCCCGGCGGGGCGTTGCGAATCGCCACTTCTTCACCTGGGACTCCACGACCCCGGCCCGGCCGAGCCACGGCGCGGCGGCCTCGAGCAACTCAGCGTGGACCGTGGCGGGGTCGGCGTCGAACCGTGCCTCGCTGAACGACGGAGAGAAGTGGAAGGTGAGCGCGGGGACCTCGCTGATCCCCTTGGCCTTGTTGTCCCCGATGAACTGGAACGTGTCGTCCGGGTTCTGCACGCCCCCCGGGGCCGGCACCGCGTGGTCATCCGAGTCGAGCACGGCCAGCAGGCCGAGCGTGCGGTCGTAGTCGGTGCCGCGCATCTCCGCCGGCATCTCGATGCCCGCCCCGAAGAGCAGTGAGAACGACTGGGGCACCGGCGCAGTGAGGATGACGGCGTCCGCAGGGTGGTCCACGGCGTCGTCCGTCTGCACCTGCCAGCCGTCGCCGTCCCTGCGGATGGCAAAGACCAGGTGGTCGCACCGCACGTCCAGCCCTGCGGCCAGGTGCTTGGCGATCGCGTTCATCCCTCCGGTGCCGACGTAGCGGGGGTGGCCGTCCTGGGCGGCGAAGCCGCGGCACCACTCGTGCACGACCCCGTCCGCGATCCATGCGTCCACGTGCGCGCGGAACTCCGCGCTGCGCACGGTGAAGAACTGCGCGCCGTGGTCGAGGCGCGCACCCGCCATGCGGCGCGTGGCCAGGCGCCCGCCCGGGCTGCGTCCCTTGTCCATCACCGTCACGTCGTGCCCGGCGGACACGAGGGAGCGGGCAGCCATCAGGCCGGAGAGCCCCGCACCGACGATGACGACGCGCATCAGACGGCTTCGCGCGCGGCGCGGCCGTGCGGCACGTGGGCCTTCTCGGCACGGCCGAGGAACTCGAGAAGGATGCGGTTGAAGGTGACGGCATGCTCGATGTGGAGGCCGTGCGCACCGCCGCTGATGATGACGAGCTCCGCGGTGGGGATGAGCGAGGCGATCTCCTCTGCGTCTCCGCGGGGGGTGAGCACGTCCTGGTTGCCCACGACCACCATCGTGGGGCAGTCGATGCCGGACAGCTCGGTCTGCAGCTGGTCGGTGGTGCGGAGGATCGCGCGCACCTGCGACACGAAGGCGCCGGCAGGGTTGAACAACTGGAGCGGCCCCATCCAGCCGAGCGCCGGCAGCAGCCTTCGGAACGAGCGCGGGCCGATCATCCACCGTGCCGCCTCGCGCCCGACCGCGCCCATGCCCTCCGTGGCGGCGACGTCGGCCCAGGACTGCAGGAGTTCCTCGCGCCACTCGTGGTTGCGGCAGGCGGTGGCCACGAGGGTGAGCGACCTGACCCTGTTCGGGTGCTTCAGCGCGATGATCTGGCTGATGGCACCGCCCATGGAGAGCCCCACCACGTGCGCGGACTCGATGCCCGCGTCGTCGAGCACGGCGATCGCGTCTTCCGCCATCTGCTCGAGGTCGTAGGTGCCCTCCGGCTTGTCGCTGCGGCCGGCGCCCCGGTTGTCGAGCGCGACTGTGCGCCAGCGGAGCGCGAGCGCGGCGCGCTGGAGGTTCCAGGAGTTCTTCTCCGCACCGAGTCCCTGCACGAAGAGCACAGGGGGGTTGCGCCTGAAGCCGATCACCTCGTAGTGGATGCGGACACCGTCTGATGCGGTCGCGTACGGCACGGCGCTATGCCACCTGTCGCCTGGCGGGGATGCGCTCGACGCCGGGCCACTGGTACAGGCGCTCGATCACCTGTGTGGTGCTGTGCGCGGGCGCGAAGCGCAGGAGGTGCGCGGCCTCGTTGCTGGCGGCGAGCCGGCCCTTCTCCAGGAGCTCCGCCACGTGGTCGGGCACCGGCGCGCCGGCGAGGCTGCTCATGCTGCGCGCCAGCCACCAGCCGGGCCCCACGGAGGGCGCCGGCACGCGGCGCCCGGTGGTGATCGCGCGCAGCATGCTGATCGCGCCGTTCGCCACGATGTTCACCACGCCGTTTGCGTCGCGCTCCGCGCCCTGCAGGAAGGCAACGGCCGCGTCGTGGTCCTCGACCACGCAGAAGATGGGGTTCACCAGGCCGTGGTACGGCACCACCGGCAGGCGCAGGATGCGCCCGAGCGGGCTGGGCACGTGCGCACCGAGGACGGGTGCGAGCCGCAGGGTGCACACGTTCACGCCCTTGGCGATGCGCAGTTCCATCGCCTGCTCCTCGATGACGGCGCACATGCGTCCGTACGTGGTGGTCGGCGCCACGGGGGTGGACTCGGTGGCGATGTCCGGCGAGTAGGAGCCTGCGCCGTAGATCTCGATGCCGCTGCGGACCACGGCGGTCTCCAGTGCGGTTGCCTGGTGGGCGGCCTGGAACACGGCCTTCGCGACCGATTCCGTGCACTCCTCGGCCTGCTCGGTGGCGAGACGCGCATGGGGTTCCCAGACACCGACGTGGAGGATGACGTGCGGGTTGAAGTCGGCCACCAGTTCCGTCATCCGCTCGGTGTCCGTGGCGGACACGCGCACGAACTTCGCCCGCTTCAGGTTCCGGCGGGGCGGGTCCACGTCGAATCCGAGGATGTCGCCGGCCCACTCGGTGCGCTCCGTCATGGAGGCCACGAGCGAACCGAGCTCGCCGCCCATGCCCGTGACGAGTACGCGCCGTCCTTTCACGGGACCCAACCTAACCGCGGCACGTCACCGACTGCGGGTCAACCTGTCACCGGTGCGTCGTGTGCTGTGGTTCAGCGCATCATTGGCACCGTGTGCCGCGAGTCAGCCCGTCAGCGGCACTGAGTGCCGCGAGTCAGCGAAGCTCGTGGACGTTGAGGATCAGTTCGCGCGCCCACGTGTCGAGCTGGCGGCCGCCGATGCGCTCGGTGATGATGATCGCCTGCGACGGGTCGTCGATCATGCCGCTCCA
>Ga0315902_10014419_pt1 | contig 10157 bp, 9 predicted proteins | sample LakEriMetagenome_9_FD_203523 | JGI IMG/M metagenome (GOLD analysis project Ga0315902, IMG submission 203523) | Freshwater fungal communities from buoy surface, Lake Erie, Ohio, United States - Buoy 12 MA117 | ecosystem: Environmental > Aquatic > Freshwater > Lake > Lake biofilm | place: USA...
GATTGGACCTACTGATGAGAATACAACATGGGAAATTGAGAAGGATAGAAATAACAAATTACATCCAACGCAAAAACCAATATCAGTTCCTGAAAGAGCAATAAAAAACCATAAAGCAGACTTAATTATGGACTTTTTTAGTGGTAGCGGTTCAACAATGGTAGCAGCACACCAACTTAAACGCAAATGCTACGGTATGGAACTCGATCCTAAATACTGCCAAGTGATTATTGACCGGATGCGTAAACTTGACCCGAATATTGAAATAAAACGAAATGGACAACCGTATAAAACAGGCGAATAACAGGCAATGGCAATACCTAATGAACATATCAATCAATTTAAGCCCGGCGAAAGCGGAAACCCGAACGGGCGCCCTCGCAAGATTGTATCTTTGCTGAAGGATCAGGGGTATAAACTTTCAGAGATTAACGATACTTTGATGGCTTTGCTGTCGATGGATATGAATGAGCTGAAGGAGGCTTTTGAGAATCCGAAAGCAACGGTATTGGAAAAGGCGGTGGCGGGCGCAATTAGGAAGAGTATCGAGAAGGGCAGCCTTTATAACATTGAAACGATAATCACGAGGGCAATGGGTAAGCCGAAAGAACAGCAAGACCATACCGGCGAAATAAAAGTCAAAGTAACTTATGGAGATAGAAGTAACCCTGAGTCAACCACATAGGGCGCAGTTACAAATCATATCTGAGGCGAAGCGTTTCAATGTGTTAGATTGCGGTCGGAGGTTTGGTAAGTCAAAGCTGGCTGCGAATATACTATCTGAGAACGCATTAGAGGGCAATCCGGGTGCATACTTTGCGCCGACATATAAACTATTAGAAGGAACTTTTAAGGACATTTTAACGTCCTTACAATCGATTATAAGCAGAAAGCATGATAATCAGCGAATTGAATTAATCACAGGCGGATCGATTGAGTTCTGGTCATTAGAGAATCCATTGGCCGGCCGTTCACGAAAATACAAGGTGGCCATAATAGATGAAGCGGCATTTAACAGAAACCTATGGCAGTCGTGGACTGAGGCAATAAGACCGACCTTAACCGACCTGAAAGGATCGGCGTGGTTTATGTCCACACCAAAAGGTAAGAATGATTTTTACAAGCTATGGATGCGAGGGCAAACAAATGAGCCGGACTGGATGTCATGGCAGATGCCGACCATTACAAACCCGTTTATCGATCCGTCAGAGATAGAAGCAGCAAGGCGCGACCTTCCTGACCTTGCATTTAAGCAGGAATACCTTGCCGAGTTTAATGATAATGTAGCTAATCCTTTCGGGTTAGATTACATAAGGATATGTACGGGAAGAATATCCAATGAGCCGGCCGTCTGCTTCGGCATTGACCTTGCCAAATCACTTGACTGGACTGTCATAATAGGGTTAGATAAGTTCGGGAATGTTTGTCATTTTGATAGGTTTCAAAGGCCTTGGAACGAGACGAAAGAGATTATTAGACGATTGCCGAGGGGAGCTATAAAGATAGATAGTACAGGTGTTGGCGATCCGATTACTGAAGACATCCAACGTGATCGCGGGGATGTACATTCGTTTAAGTACACGTCAACCTCAAAGCAACAACTAATGGAAGGGTTAGCGGCTGCCATCCATCAAAGGAAGGTCATCTTCCCTGAAGGTGTTATAAAGGCCGAACTTGAATCCTTTGAATATCAGATGACAGGTACCGGAGTTAAATATACAGCACCTCCCGGCCTTCATGATGACTGTGTCAATGCTTTGGCATTGGCGTGGGCCATGTACGTACAGGATAGCGGAGGTCAAGCTAAATATTCTTTCTTATGACATGGAACGATATTACATTAGGCAAATACCTTGAGATACATCCAATTATTGAAAATGACTGGGGTGACTTTGATAAGTTCCGCGAGATTGTCTATATCCTTACCGGCAAATATGAAGATGTTTATAAATGGACTGAAGAGCAGGTAAAGCAGTACACTTTCTTATTTAATATCGAATTTGATAAAAAAGTACCCAACATATTTAAGGCCGGTAAAAAGTATTATCGTATCAATAGCGATGCAGAGCGTATGGTGGCAGCAAGGTATATCGAGGTTAAGACATTCTATTCAAATGGCTACGTGCAAAATATGCACAGGATAATAGCTTCATTTGCCATCCCGGTGCAAAGGTGGGGGTTTAAGTATCGGGATTTAAAGTACGATGCAAGCAAGCATGATCAGTATTCAGATGATATGCTTTCATTACCCTTCCCTGTGGCCTATGGGTTAGCGATGCATTTTTTAAACATTGTTAATATTATCGACAAAAAGTATCCATTGTTATTTGATGAAAGAGCCGATGATGAACAGGATGGGCAGATGGGTATCGAGCAGGTGTTCAGTAAATACTACGGATGGATATTCAGTACGACACAAGTGGCGGAGCATGAGCGCATAACATTGGATGCCGCATTCGAGCTGCCTGTGTTGCAATACCTCAATGACCTTGCCTATTTAAAGATGAAGGGCAAAGTTGAAAAGAAACAGATTGAAGATATCCATAAAAGTAAGTAACTTTGTGGCCGCATAGTCAAGAATGTTTTAGGTTAATCCCCTCGATCTTTTCAGGTTGAGGGTTTTTTGTTTTATTGGTATTTATTGAATATGCCGACAATAGCACAAGCGCAAGCAGCATTTTTAAGGGAGGGCGGTCCGAAAGGAGGCACTGATAAGGGTGGCGTGTATATTGTCAAGTCTGGTAAAAATAAGGCCGATTTCAGCAAGGTGGACGGTAATCTGGGTGTGGTGCAGGCGATGATTGCCGAATATATTGCGGAGTTCATTAAAAATGCAGAAGATAACCTGCGCAAGACTGATTCTATTACAACCGGGAATTTGACCGATAGTATAAACTTTGAATTAACAACAACTAAAAGCGGCTATACTATTGACTTCACCATATTGGATTATTATAAATTTGTTGATAAGGGTGTTAAGGGTGCCGGCCAAAGTCGTAAGAATAATACGTCACCATTTAAATTCAAGTTTATAAAGCCATCCAAAAGTCATGTGATTGCTATTGAAAAGTGGATAATACGTAATAGGTTAACGGCTACGGCAAGAGATTTAAAAGGTAGGATAGGAAGGGAGCGCAAAGCTATCAATGCAACAAAGGGCCGCAAATCATTAGCTTATGCCATTGCGACATCTATTAAAAAAGATGGATTATATGAGACAGGATTCTGGTCGGATGCATTAACGGATACATTTAAAGACTTCGGCGTTAGGTTGAGTGAAGCATTAGGAAGATCAGTTACTATAAATCTGCAACAGATGGCAGACCAATTTAAAAAAGGACAAGGAGTAAATATACCACGATAATGGGAATAACAATACATCAATCGCCAACGGGATTCGCATCAGCGCATGAAGAGGTATGGCACGTAGTCGAAAGTACGGACAAGAACATCACAGGCTTCCAATATGTCTATGACATTTACAAGGGTGCTGAATTACTGACAAGGGTTAAAAATAGTCCATTAGGCGCAAGTAAGTTGGGGGTATTGGATGTGGGCAATATTGTGAGGTCAACATTGGATTCTTATAACTTCCCGGAAATTGATTTGGATGAATTTGATACACCTGTCACATTAGGTGCGGATGTATTCTTTACAGACTATGACGTAAGATATGGTCAGGTGAGTGGTGTCGGAGAGGTGAGTGGTAACCTTGCATCCGGTACATATCGCGTATACAATAACTACAAGCGATCAAAATGGGATAATGCGACAAGTGATATAAGTAATAATGTCTTTTTGACTAATCGAACAAAGATAGAATGGTACGAAGGCGAGCCGGTAGTATTGTCAGCTAATTACAATACTGGGAGTGGCAGTAATGCGTTTGATTTGACAATAACGCGCACAGGGTTAAGTAACTATATCGATAAGACATTAACCAATGTCAGCGGAGTTTATGTCTATGGATTTATACCACCTGAGAAAGCCGCAAAAATCACATTATTTTCAACCGTCAGCGGATTTACTGGCTCACTTGATTTTACAAAAAAATGTGCTAAATACGAAACGCATACTTTGATATTCTTGAATGCTTATGGTGCTTATGATTCCTTCACGTTCGTACATGGTAAGCTCATGATGACGAATGAGAAAAAAAAGTTTGAGCAGATGCGGTGGGGGTTGTCGGGTAATAGCATGGTTGAAAAGTCAGGGGCGGTGTATAATGAAAGCATGAAGACGTATGCGGTCAAGTACAAAGAACGCATGATGCTGACTACGGACATTCTAAGCACAGGTGAATATAACTGGTTATCGGAGCTTATCAATAGTCCGCAGGTATATTACTATTCTACCGAGAATGCTGAATACTACCCTGTACAGATTACCGATACCGATTATGAGTTCAAAGATGATAAAATTAATAAGACGGATACTTTAAGCGTGACCATAGAATTTAGTACGCCACAAAACACACAATACCGATGATTTACGAACTTTATTTGAATGGTGAAAAGGCAGACGTTCGTCAGGATTTAGGCGTTCAGTTAAGCTTTAATATCGATGACATTAATAAGTTCGGCTCACGGGATACATCATTCAGCAAAACGATTGTTTTACCGGGTACTGCAAACAATAATAAGTTGCTCGGATTTGTGGCTGACATGGGTAGCTTTAATACATTCGACGCAGGTGCGGCAAATATAGGCGCTAACTTTAATGTGGCCCAAACGACAAAGGCAGAATTAAGGGGGAATGGTTTGCTATTGATTAAAGGCGTTTTTAGGTTATTAAGCATCGTAAAAGATAAAGATATTATTGAATATGAAGGTGCGGTGTTTGGTGAGCTTGGTGGGTTTATTGCATCCATTGGCAATGGTAAACTTGAGGAGTTAGATTTCAGCGATTATGACCATGTTTATAATAGAGCAGCGATTGTTGGTAGCTGGGATACAATAAACGGATCGGGATATTATTACCCATTGATTGACTACGGGACGCATTCATCTGCTGACATTTACGGCATTGTAAAGGCGAAAGTCGATTATAATTATTTGACATTTAGGCCGGCTCTGTACGCTAAAGAGTACATCGATAAGATATTTTCTGCAGGCGGTTACACTTATGAAAGCACGTTTTTAAATAGTAGTTTCTTTAAAAAGCTAATCATTCCAAACAATCAAAAAGGCATATTTAAAAAAGAAGCATATAACGTACAGGGGTTACGGACAACAGCGGTTACAACAACTGCCCGAAATGTCTTATTGTCTTATGAGAATACTACCTTATCAGCCGACTGGCTTACCAATGCCGGCAAGAATGAGTTTACATATATCGGCTCAACGGCTCAGACATTTGATTATAGCTTTGTAGGTACGTTCACGCTGACATCTGTTACCGATTCGGGATGGTCATTTGAGATAAGGAAGAATGGAGTTGTGGTTTACACACAAGGTATGTCAGAGATTAACGGGCAGCAGTTCGTATATGAAGAAACGGGAACCATATCCGTAGTTACAAATGATGTCATCACAATACGGCTTATTTATCCGGAGGTTGAGGCGGTGAGTGTAATATATGATGAGCTGACATTTAGGATATTTAATTCATCGAATCCTTGGGTTGAGGTTACCTTAAATGGCGCCATTGAGATTTCGCAAACTATACCGAAGGGCATCATGCAAAAAGACTTCTTTACATGGATAATAAAGATGTTTAATTTGTATGTAACAGAAGATAAAGAAAAGTCTAATCATCTAATCATTGAGCCATACATCGATTATTATGATACCGATACAATAGACTGGACATATAAGGTGGCAAGGGATAAGGCATGGCAGATAAAACCAATGGGTATGCTGAATGGTCGATTCTTTGAATATAAGTTCAAAGATGATAGCGACTTTTACAATGATGGCTATAAGAAAAAATACAATCAGTCGTATGGTGACAGGTTAGAAGATACGGCTTTTCAATTCGCTAAAGATAAGCAGACCATTGACGTGGGTTTTTCACCTTCACCTTTGGTGCAATATAACGGGACTGACAAGGTACTACCTGCCATTTATAAACGGACAAAGGGTAATTCAGTCGATCAGGAGGAGCTTGTGGATAGTAATATCAGGATATTAATGGCTAAAAAAATGAGCTGTTCAAGTTGGAATATCAGGAATGGTAAAACAACATCTTCCCCTAATTTAGGCGCATCGCTTATTGTTTACGGATATGCCGGCCACTTTGACGATCCGGTCAATCCTGCAAAGGATATTAATTTCGGAGCGGCGGAAGAGATTTATTTTGACCCTAATAGCTATACATCTAACAATCTATTTAATGATTATTGGAGCGAATATATTTCTGAGATAGCCGATAAGGATTCAAAGATATTGAGTTGTTACGTACATCTGACACCTTTGGATATTGCTCAATTAGATTTCAGCAAGGCGGTCATGATTGATGGGATAAGATTTAGGTTAAATAAGATTGAGGACTTTGATTACACAAATAATGAACTTGTAAGGGTTGAACTTTTAAAAATAATAAACAATGGCTAAAACGGTTATTGGCGCAACGATAGATATTGACGTAAAGAATAGTTCCAAAAGTATTGATGAGCTGAATAAGGAGATTGAGCAGCTTAATCAGACGCTTAAGGAATCACAGGAAAATAGTGAGGTTTATCAAAATGCCTTAAAAAAGATTGAACAGTTAGAAGCTGAATTAGCAAAAAAGACAAAGGAATTAGCAAAGGAAACTAAAAGCGCTGGTGAGGAAAGTAAAAAAACTGGAGGAGCTTTCAGTAAGTTGGGCGGGTTTATAAAAGGTCTTGGCATTGTTGCCGGCATTACAGCTGCCTTTGGTTTGCTAAAAAATGCATTTGATAACAATTCAAAAGCGGCAGGTTTTTTAAATGGTATCATAACATCGATACAAGCTATTTTTAATAAGCTTGTTGAAATAGTTGTAAATGTCTCAACAAAGGTTAGTGAATCCACTAATGGATTTGAGGGATTGACGGGTGTACTAAAAGGACTTGGTAAGATATTAGGAGGAACTTTAAAGCTTGCATTCTCAACTATTGGCCTATTAATACAGGAAGCGCAGCTTGCGTGGGAGCAGTCATTCTTCGGTGATGGCGATCCTAAAAGCATAAAAGAATTAACTGCAAGCATTGAGTTAAGCAAAAAATCAATAAAGGAAGCTGCAGAGCTTGCGTTGGAAGGTGGCAAAAATGTAATAACAAATATTGGTAAAGCAGCAACAGAGGTCGGTCAGGTTGTCGGTGGGGTTATTGATGAGGCGCAGAAGATAGATTCTAAATTTATTAAAAATGCATTTCAGCAAGGTCAGGCATTGCAACAGCTTGCCGCGAATGCTGCAATTGCAAAGGAAAAGCTGGCAGGCATACGTGCTGAAGGAGAAAGGGAAGCCGAACTATTAAGGCAGCAACGTGACAATCAGAATTTGAGTATTGAGGAAAGGATTGCCGCGAATGAAAAGCTCGGCAAGGTATTGGACAAGGTAAGGACTGCTTCTCTTGCAGAAGCGGATGTGGCTATACAAAAGGCAAAGGTTGAGCGTGATTTAAATTCAGGTAATGCTGAAAAGCAGGCGGCATACATTGCGGCATTAAATCAGCGTAAGGATATTGAGGCTCAAATTACCGGCCAATATTCGGAACAAAAAGCTAATCTTGTTGCATTAACAACGGAACAGCGGGCAAGGGATAAGGCAGCAGCGGAAGGCGCAAATAATGTATTGTTAGCGCAAAAGAAGGCCAATGCTGAAACTATACAGGATGAACTACTTAAGAATCAGAAACTGCAAGAGATAAGGGATGAAGAGCGTAAGATTGAACTGGAAAGACTGCAGGGATTAATAGACATTGCAAAGGTAGGGACACAGGCGCGCGTGGATGCTGAAGTAGCGTTTAATCAAAAGAAACAAGAGCTGGATGCAGCCGATAATGTGGCGGCAAACGAACGCGCAAAGATTATCAGGGAGCGCGCATTAGCAGAAACTACAGCGCGGAATGAGAATGCCATTGCTGAGATTGCATTCCGTAAGCAGTTAAATGACCAAGCTCGTATTGATGCCATTGAAAAGACGCAGATTGCCATTCAGCTTGCAAAGGAAGAAACGGCCGCCATTATTGAGCAATTACATATAAAACGTGATGCGGAGATAGCGGATGCACAGGCAAGAGGATTGAGTACGATTGAGATTAAAAACAAATATCGCATTCAGGAAGAGGCTATCAACAATGCCCTTGCACAATCGGAGCGTGATTTAGCGGATGCGAAAATAGATGCTCAGTTAAATTCAGCACAAACGATAAGCGGGATACTTGGAAACATACGTGGTCTTGTAGGTGAAGAAACAAAAGCGGGTAAGGCATTTGCGATAGCACAGGCATCTATTGATACTTATCAGGCTGCATGGTCAGCGTTTAAAAATGCACAAAAGAATCCAATTGCAATTATAGGCCCAGCATATCCTTACATACAGGCGGCATTGGCTGTTGCTGGTGGTATTGCTAACATACGTAAGATTGCGTCAGTAAAAGTTCCGGGTGGTGGTGCAGGCGGTGCAGTCCCATCCTTATCAGGTGGTGGCGGTGCACCTACATCATTTGCACCTCCGGCATCGGTAACGGCTACGGCTGTAAATACACAAGCGGTAAACAATTTAAGTAATCAGGGAGTAAGAGCTTATGTGTTAAATAGTGACATTCAAAATACAGAACAAAGAAACGCGTATTTAGAAAGAAGCTCATCCGTTGGCGGTACAGAAGGATTGCTTCGTAGAATAGGTGTAATACCTTAAAATTTTAAAAATATGAATTTACCATTATTTAAGCTGACCATCAAAGAAGATGAGGAAGCTATACAGGAAGTGAACGCGGTGGCATTAGTTGACATACCGGCCATCGGCGTTGGATTTTATGCCTTTAATGAGCAGCAAAAGATGCAGGCCTTTGCGGTTGTAAATGATGAAGATCGTATCGTTGTCGGCCCTGCTATGATACCTGACCTTCCTATTTACCGAAATGATGAAGCCGGAGAATATTATGTATTCTTTGATAAGAAAACCATTGAGACGATTGCTTTAAAGTTTTATGCCAAAGGATTTCAGCAGAATGCCAATGAGATGCACGCGAAGGCGGTCGACGGCATTACATTCTTTCAGTCATGGATAGCTGACGAAAGTAAAGGCATCCCGAAAATGAAGCAGTTTGAAAACCTACCTGACGGGACGTGGTTTTTAGGTGCAAAGGTTGAGAATGATGAAACATGGGCGAAAGTAAAGGACGGCACGTTTAAGGGGTTTAGCGTGGAGGGTATGTTTGATATGACAGAAATAAAGATGCGTAAAAGCGCAGATGACATAATTGCCAAGCTCCGTGAGATGCTTGCTGACATTTAGCATGGTTTGGTTTTTCATGGTTTGTTTAAGTGGACATTCCCGGCTGTTTCTACGGCTGGGATTTGTTTTTGGTATTTATAAGCATGAGCGCGAATCTGCAACCGATACCATTGGGGTTAATAGCCATACAGCCGTATTTGGATTTAGTGGCTGAAAAGGGGTTTAGTGTTATTGAGCCGGGCGATACTACTTATCAAAATGATGCATTCGCTAACCCTCCATCGGTATTTATTGATGGGTTACTGCTTACTTATGTTCCGGTACTGGATAAAAGATACATAAGTTTTGACGGAGCTACGAGGACGATTCAATTTAACAATGGTACTTTGATGGAAGGTGAGACGGTCCAGATATTTTTATAAACAAACAAACATGAAAATTTTAGTCCTGACACAAAAGTTCAGCGGGTGCGGTTATCATAGATTAATGCTTCCCGTTTCATTCATGCCTAAAGAATATGGCAGAATTACTGATACCATTACCGAAGAGGAGTTAGCTGAAAAAAAGTACGATATTGTCTTTGTCAATAGGATATGGGAGAAAGATGACCTGATTGAACTGCGTAAAAAATATGGTTTTAAGTTAGTTGTTGATGTCGATGATTATTGGATACTTAATCATGACCATTTGATGTTTGATTCGTTTAATGCGTCAGGGTTTGCATCCCGACTGATTAGGCAAATGAAAGAGGCCGATTTAGTTACTTGCACACATGAGAGACTGGCGGAAGC
>Ga0315902_10014422_pt1 | contig 10155 bp, 9 predicted proteins | sample LakEriMetagenome_9_FD_203523 | JGI IMG/M metagenome (GOLD analysis project Ga0315902, IMG submission 203523) | Freshwater fungal communities from buoy surface, Lake Erie, Ohio, United States - Buoy 12 MA117 | ecosystem: Environmental > Aquatic > Freshwater > Lake > Lake biofilm | place: USA...
AAGAAAATATCCTGATGCGTCTGGCGCGCCGCTACTACTTGCCGCTTTACGAGTGGGTGATGCAGGCAAAGACGCTGGTGCTTACTACTTCAGCCGTATTGGTGGTGCTGTGCGGACTGTTGATGACGCGCTTGGGTAGCGAGTTCATCCCCAATTTGAACGAGGGTGATCTGGCGGTGCAAACGATTCGTGCACCGGGCATCAGCTTGACGCAGGCCGTCGAGATGCAGGGTCAGATCGAAAGTACGCTCATTAAAAAATTTCCCGAAATTGAACGCATGTTCACCCGCATCGGTACTGCGGAGATTGCTACCGATCCGATGCCACCGAGCCTGTCGGATGGCTACATCATGCTCAAGCCTATTGAGCAATGGCCCGAGCCGCGCAAGACCCGCGAAGAGTTGTTGCAAGCGATCAGTGACACCGTGTGGACAATCCCGGGTAACAACTATGACTTCTCTCAGCCGATACAGCTCCGCTTTAATGAGCTGATTTCGGGTGTACGTAGCGATATCGCTATCAAGGTGTTTGGCGATGATATGGATCAGCTACACCGCTTGGGCGAGGAGATCGCAGCGCGTATCGAGCATGTGCAGGGTGCGTCTGAGGTCAAGGTCGAACAGACCACTGGGCTACCGGTACTGTCTGTCGTCATTGATCGGCAAAAGGCGGCACGCTATGGATTGAATGTCATTGATATTCAAGCGGTAGTAGCCGCAGCCATTGGCGGTAGTCGTAGCGGTACTTTGTTTGAGGGGGATCGTCGCTTCGATATCGTCGTACGTTTACCCGAAACACTGCGTACCGATATCGACGCAATCCGCCGTCTGCCGATTAATTTGCCGAGTTCAGGCAAACATGGCCGAGGCGGATTCATTCAATTATCCGAAGTGGCTGACTTACATCTCGCGCCGGGGCCGAATCAAGTGAGTCGTGAGAATGGCAAACGACGCGTCGTGGTGATGGCGAATGTGCGCGGCCGGGATGTGGGTTCTTTCGCGGCCGAGGCTGAGCAGCGCTTGGCTACTCTGGCACTACCCACGGGCTATTGGGTGAGTTGGGGTGGCACATTTGAAAACCTGCAATCGGCTGCCAAGCGTTTGCAGGTGGTCGTACCGGCTGCGCTCTTGCTGGTATTCCTGTTGCTGTATGCGGTGTTCGGTAATCTGAAAGATGGTCTGTTGGTATTCACCGGTATCCCGTTCGCGCTGACGGGTGGGGTACTAGCGCTTTGGTTACGTGATATTCCGTTATCGATTTCAGCGGCAGTCGGGTTTATCGCGCTCTCCGGCGTGGCCGTATTGAATGGGTTGGTACTGATCAGTTTTATCCGTAACCTCATCGAACAAGGCCATGGCGTGGACGATGCAGTGCGCGAGGGCACGTTAACGCGCTTGCGTCCGGTGCTTATGACGGCGTTAGTTGCCTCGCTTGGTTTCTTGCCGATGGCGATTGCTACCGGCACTGGCGCTGAAGTTCAGCGACCGCTGGCGACGGTGGTTATCGGCGGTATTTTGTCATCGACCGTGCTGACACTGTTGGTGCTGCCACTACTTTATGATCTGGTGCATCGCCAACGCTCGCCTAATCCAAAGCGCTAAGCACTGACATTAGAAGCCAGTTTTGCAGCTGCAGGTGCTTACGCCTACTCCGCCAGTGCAGCAGATTCCGTAGCCGAATCTGTCGTCAGTTCTGCTGGAGATTCGGTCGAAGCGAGAGACGCAGCGTCGCCGCTTTCGTCCGTTAGCGCGTGCTCAGGTTCAGCCATTTTGCTAGGCACGAATTGACGCATCTGCAAGGAGCGCGCAGTTCTTTCCCCAAGCTCAGTCAGTGCGTAGATACCTCGCAACGGGCGTAGATACCCCATCTTGATCAGATGATATATCTGGTGCTCGCGCCCCTGCGTATCGGACAGCACGTCGCGCTGCTCGAACAGACGGATAATCAACTGAATGTCGGAAAGCGAAAGGATGTGCATGTCATCCTCCGTGGCTAATGATGCAGAGTTGATAATATTTTGTAATGCGATTTGATTATATGTCAGTCGCAATAGCCTTTCACCGCGCTGGCACCCCCATTACCGCTATTACGGTGGCGCAGATTCGCAGATAATGGAGGTAGTTTTGGAGACTGATAATGCCAGCGATAGGTACCTCATCCGATCAATATCAGAATCGCGATCCGGCGCTGACCACTTACCGCCGAAACACGGCCGCGCCCGCGCTGCCGGAGGCGATGGCTGAGCGTTCCGAGGATCGATCCAAGGCCGCAGCGGTGCAGCGGCGGCAGGTCGAGGGTCGTAGCTCTTTGGATCCCTCGCCGCCACCGGCGCAAGCGGCAGCACAACGCGGCGTGCCTAGCGCCAAGCCGACGCCATTACCCAGTGGAGCAGCAGGTGCAGCGCCAACGGCACAGCGTGAACTCGTAACACCACCGAAGATCATGCATTCTTTGTACGAGCCGCCGTCCCGGTTGAAACGCGAGCATGATGATCGTCATTCGATGATTACAGGCGGCACTGTGGACGTTAGGGTTTAATCCAACCATCCGAGACCTAACAGATAACCCAATAATGAAACCCGTTGATCCCGAAGCCGTTACCGAAATTGGCGTGCAAGCCGACGGCGACTGGCTGCAGGCGCACTGGATGCCTTACACCGGCAATCGAGAATTCAAGGCTAACCCGCGGCTGATGGTGGAGGCCAATGGTGCTTATTACACTGATGCCGATGGTCGCCGTATTTTTGATGGTCTGTCGGGCTTGTGGTGTACCGGGCTGGGTCATCGTCGTCCGGAGTTGATTGAAGCGGTCAGCCGTCAAATGAGCACGCTGGATTTCATGCCACCGTTTCAGTTTGGTCATCCGCAATCTTTTGCGCTGGCAAACCGCATGCAAAGTTTTTTGCCGGCGGGCTTGGGTCATGTTTTTTTTACCGGCTCAGGTTCTGAAGCGGCGGATACCTCGCTGAAAATGGCACGCGCTTATTGGCGTGCAAAGGGTAAGGGCTCCAAGACCCGCTTTATCGGTCGCGAGAAGGGCTACCATGGGGTGAACTTCGGCGGTATCTCGGTGGGCGGTATCGTCGGTAACCGAAAGCTGTTTGGGCAAGGCGTCGAAACCGATCACCTTCCGCACACTCAGCTGCCGCAGAATGCTTTTTCGCGTGGCATGCCGCAGCAGGGTGCAGAGTTGGCAGATGACCTGCTACGTCTGATTAATCTGCATGATGCATCGAATATCGCTGCGGTTATTGTCGAACCCTTCTCGGGTTCTGCGGGTGTCGTCGTGCCACCCGTTGGATACTTGCAGCGCTTGCGTGAGATCTGTGATCAGCACGATATCTTGCTGATCTTTGACGAGGTGATCACTGGCTTTGGACGCTCAGGTGCATGGACAGGTGCAGAAGCATTTGGCGTGACGCCGGATATTCTCAATTGCGCCAAGCAGATTACGAATGGTGTACAGCCACTCGGTGCGGTCGTGGTGAAGCCTGAGATTTATGACACCTTCATGCATGCCGATGCGCCGCATTATTTGGTTGAGTTCCCGCATGGGTATACCTACTCTGCGCACCCGGTCGCCTGCGCTGCGGCACTCGCGACGCTTGATTTGCTCGAGCGAGAGCAGGCAGTCGAGCGCGTCAATTCCCTTGCACCCTACTTTGAACAAAAAGTCCATGCGCTGCGTGGCTGCAAGCATGTGACCGACATTCGTAACTTCGGACTGGCTGCCGGGTTTACTTTGGCCGCTGCGCCTGGTGAGCCTGCCAAGCGGCCGTATGAAGTGGGCATGACGATGTGGAAGCAGGGCTTCTATGTGCGCTATGCCAACGATACGGTGCAATTAGCACCACCCTTTATCTCAACCGAAGCAGAAATCGATAGCTTAGTCGACGCACTCGGGGAGGCGTTTAACGCGCTCGACCCCTGAAGTACCTCCCTCAATTTTTTCCCTAATCATGCAAACTATTCCTCACCTGATTCAAGGTGTCGCGCATCATAGCGGCACGCGTACGCAAGCTGTTTACAACCCCGCGACTGGCGCAGCGATTCGTACACTGCAGCTGGCCGATGCTAAGACTGTCGAGCTTGCCATCGCTTCTGCGCAAGCGGCTTATCCGGCATGGCGTGCCACACCACCACTGAAGCGGGCGCGTGTGATGAGCAAACTCAAAGAGCTGCTCGAGCAAAATGCCGACAAAATCTGTGCGCTGATTACCGAAGAGCACGGCAAGGTATTGGCGGATGCCCTGGGTGAGCTGCAGCGTGGTATCGAGAATGTTGAATACGCGAGCTATGCGCCGGAGCTACTGAAAGGCGAGCACAGCAAAAATGTCGGACCGGGTATCGATGCCTGGAGCGAGTTTCAGCCGCTTGGCGTGACCGCAGGCATTACACCGTTCAATTTCCCGGCCATGGTACCCCTATGGATGTGGCCAATGGCGGTTGTTTGCGGCAATACCTTCATTCTCAAACCGTCCGAGCGTGATCCCTCATCAGCGATGATGATCGCTGAACTCGCCTTGCAGGCGGGTCTGCCACCGGGGGTGCTGAATGTGGTGAATGGCGATAAGGAAGCGGTTGATGTACTGCTATCCGATGCGCGCGTACAAGCAGTTTCGTTTGTAGGCTCCACACCCATCGCGCAAGCCATTTATGGTACCGGCTGCGCGAATGGCAAGCGTGTGCAAGCACTGGGTGGTGCAAAGAATCACGCGATTGTCATGCCCGACGCTGATATTGCGAACGCTGTTAGCGCGATGATGGGGGCTGCTTATGGTTCCTGTGGCGAGCGTTGTATGGCAGTGCCGCTGATTGTGGCAGTGGGCGATGACACCGCTGACAAAATGATTGAGGGATTGAAGGCCGAGATTGCACGTATGCATATCGGCCCCGGTACAGACCCCAAGAGTGATATGGGTCCGCTTGTTACCCGCGCGCACTTCGAGAAAGTGAAGGGCTATGTCGATACCGGTATAGCTGAAGGTGCCAAGCTGGTGGTTGATGGGCGTGGCATTAAGGTCAGTGGGCATGAGGACGGATTCTTCCTTGGACCCTGTTTGTTCGATCATGTGAAGCCACACATGACGATTTATCTGGAAGAGATTTTTGGCCCGGTGTTGGGCATCGTTCGCGTCGCCTCATTACAAGAGGGCATGGATTTGATTGACGCGCATGAGTACGGAAACGGCACTTGTATTTTCACACGCGATGGTGAAGCAGCGCGCTACTTCACTGACAATATTCAAGTCGGGATGGTCGGTGTGAATGTGCCGCTACCTGTGCCGGTGGCGTACCACTCATTTGGTGGTTGGAAGCGCTCGCTGTTTGGCGACTTGCACGCCTACGGCCCGGATGGGGTGCGTTTCTACACACGACGCAAAGCCATTACGCAGCGCTGGCCTTCGGCAGGTGTGCGTGAAGGCGCGGTGTTCTCGTTTCCGTCGAGTCGCTAATTGTTTTTAACAACGCCAGCGACATTTTGAATGAGAGTGTAGTTACCAGGTACCGGTGTTGGGCATAGAAAGCCAAGGCTCTGCCGGTGGTAGCGGCTGCCCTCGTTGCAACAACTCAATTGAGATATTGTCGGGCGAGCGAACAAACGCCATGCGGCCATCGCGCGGTGGACGCAGAATGGTGACGCCGTGTGACTGAAGTCGTTCGCACAGTGCGTACACATCATCAACCGCATAGGCAAGGTGACCAAAGTTACGCGCGCCACCTAATTCTTCTGGGTCCCAGTTGTAGGTGAGTTCGACTTGGGCATCTTCATCGCCCGGTGCAGCGAGATAAACCAATGTAAACCGTCCGCCTGGATATTCTTGCGCCCGCAAGACTTCAAGGCCCAGTGCATCGCGGTAGAACTTGACGGAAGCGTCGAGGTCGCTGACGCGAACCATGGTGTGCAGGTATTTCATGATGATCGTTGCTCAGTAAAAGCCGCTATTGTAGCGCGCACTGCTACTGCTTTCAGTGCGCACCACGCCACTGAGATTACTGAAAAACACTTGATCTTGCGCTATCCAATTGCGGTTTTACACCGGCGAGTACCTTCGATAAACAGGAGAACTCACGGGCGATGCGTTGAAACAACTCATCAATCGGTCGCGTTGCCATTGCTGCATAGGCATAGGCAGCTTGACCTAACTTTTCGTAATAATCTTGGCTGGTGAGTCGAGCGCGTCTGACATCCCAAGCATCGACGATTAGGCAGCTATCGCCGATCTGTCGAAAGTCATCGCGCGTCCGGGCTTTGGTGAACTCCAGGCAGATCACATCGGGCGGAAAATCAGGATTGCGAAAATTTCGCGCAACCATGTAGACCAGATAGGCCTCGAGTTCTTCGTCGAGATTAACCTTGCTGCGACTCTCGCATTCCATCACGATTTCCCAGCTGGCGCGAATATACGGTTGAAAATCCATGCTCGGTCCCTCCTCGCTGAATGAAGAAATTAAACCCGAACTGCGAAGCAAGCAACACTCAATCGACATGACAGCACTAGCACTCAAATGCGTCGACTGCTGCTCCGACGCCGTCTCATCGCACTACTACAACGAACCCCTAAGGCGAATCTCTGCGGCGAACCGCCCTATTAGGTCGGCCGCTGTCTACGAACCGACACGACCAATTTAGCTAGTGCATTAAACGTGCCCGCGGCATTTTGTCGGACCTATTTAAATAGTTTTCAAAAGATTATCTTTGTTCCTAAAGTTATCAGGAGTTCATCGACGTAGCTGGCTGATTCATTTATATTTCCCCAATCAAGACTGCAGCCTGAGCCACTGCTGTCGATTCATCAGGCGTTTGCCGCGCAAGCGCGGCCTTGCTCACCCCACATCCGACCATGGCAGAAGAAGAGAAGAAACCAGAAGACGAAGCCGCAGCTGCGGCCGCCGCCGAGGGTGCGCCTGACGCCCCACCAGCCGAGGAGGCGGAGGAGCCGAAACCGCCGGTTATCTGGAAAAAAGTCGAAGAAGAAGGGCACGCGGGTGCTCACGGTGGCGCATGGAAAATCGCGCTGGCCGACATGATGACCGCCATGATGGCGTTTTTCTTGCTGATGTGGCTGCTGGGTGCGACGCCCGAGGAGCAGCGCATCGGTATCGCAGAATACTTCCAGCCGACTGACTTGAAGGTCTCCGGCTCGGGTGAGACAGCGGGCTCGAACGGTATGTTTGGTGGTCGCTCTATCATTGACCCCGAGACCTTGCCCATGGACCCTAAACAGCAGGCGCTGATTGAGCGGGTGAGTCCGCGCGCTGAAGGTGGCAAGGGTGAAGATGCCGGCACTTCGCCGGATGACAAACCGAATCCGAAGTACGGCAAGAACCTGACCGAAGAACAGAAGCAGAAAATCGCGGAGCAAGCCGAGCGTGAAAAACTCGACAAGCTCGAGCAAGAGATCACTGAGAACTTATCCCTCAACAGAACTTTGGCGGATTTGAAAAATCAGGTGCAGTTCACGCGTGAGAAAACTGGCCTGCGGATCGATATCATCGATAAAGCTAATTTCTCGATGTTCGGCAGCGGCAATGCGGCGATGGATCCGCGCGCGCGTGCGCTGATCAACGAGGTCACGCGCTCATTGGCAAACATGCCAAACAAGCTGGCGGTCAAGGGCCACACGGATAGTTCGCCTTTCCCCGAGGGTAGCGAACGTACCAACTGGTCACTTTCGATTGAGCGCGCTGAAGCAACGCGGCGCATGCTCGAGACCGGTGGTATCGGTAGTGGGCGAATTGTTCGCATTGAAGGCGTGGCAGATACAGCGCCATTCAACCCGCAGAACCCGGCTGATCCGCGTAACCGTCGGATCAGTATCACGGTGCTTTACAACGATCCACCCCTCGAAAAATAAACACCTTATGGTGAGGGCTTGATTTGGTTGCGTGAGTTGCTAGTGTTGTTTATCCGGCGCTAAACCGCTTGATCATCCAGCCGTACAGACCTGCACCGAGCAACAGCGAAATCGCGGCTACATCAATGGCCCAGGCAAAGCCGGTGGCATGATTCGACGCGCGCGCGAGCATAGCCGCAGCCACGGGTGGGCCGATAATCTGGCCGAAGGCAAACGCGCCTGATAGCAAGCCGATGATCGCGGGCGCGGATTGGGGATGTAATTGCCTGCCTAATTGCATCGCAAAAAACGTGATCGCCGTGAACGGTAATCCGACTAGTACGCTACCGATGGCAAAGCCGGTCAAGGTAGGTATCCAATTCACGATCACCACGCCTAATGATTGCATCAGGTAGCAGCCAATTAAAAGGCTGCGCTGATCAATGCGCGCGGGAATGCGCGAAGCGAGCAAAGCGCCGCAGGCAACGGCGACGCCAAGTAAGGGCCAGAAAAGATCAAGCCAAACCGAACCCGGTAGTGCGGTGCGCGCTATCACTGGTAGGAAGGTCGCTGTGATGATGTATCCAAAGCCCGCTAGGCCATAGGCAATCACCAGCGTGGCTTTCTCGGTGGTTGTGCCACCTGCAGCAGCACCAGCAGCATTAGCGGCAGTCGGCGTATGCAGGTCATCATCATGACGAAACACCGGCCACACTAGCACCGTGATAATCATCGCCAATATGGCGAACGCAATCCAACCCCAGCTGGCCGGCCATGCCACCTGCACCATCACACTCGCTAACAATCCGCTACAGGCGATGCCGATACCTGGGCCCATGTAAACAATGCCACCAGCACTGGGCCGTTTCAAGCGCGCGAGGTGCGCTAGACACCAGGTCGAGGTGTAGACAAAGCCAATAGCGGTCGTGATGCCGGTGATGAAACGTAGCGCTGGCCACGCGGGGCTGATATCGATAGCCATTGCGGCGGTGAGCGCGCAGGTCAGCGTGAGGCCGACTTTGATCATGGTGGATGAAGATAGCGCGGGCCAAGACCATCGCGCCCAGAGCGCGGGTTGAAACGTGCACAGAAGCGCACCCACCAGATAACCGAGATAGTTGGCGCTCGCCAGCCAACTCGCTGCTGCGATATCGAGCAGGCCTTGCTGCAACATCATCGGCATCAGTGGTGTGAAAGCGAAACGACCAATACCCATCGCCACTGCCAGCGACAGTGCGCCGGCGATGGCGATGCGTAGCGCCGGGCGCGCTTGTGTCGCTTCGGTACTCAGAACGGCGCGTTATCGGTACGCTTGCAAGTGCCGTGGATCAGATCCAGTCGCTTGCCGCCATCGAGGTCCAGCCACTGCTTGAACTCGCCGGTGCGACGATCCAAGGTGACATGTTCACCAATGATCACGACGCCGTGTCGCTTGAACATCGCAGGGCGGTAGAGTTCAAGCAGGTCACCCTGTGCTTTCAGCGTCCCCTTACGGTTCATCGACATCGTGTACTCACCGGCGTATGCACCCGTGGCTTCCTCGAAATCAAATACTGCGGGTAGCGGCGAGCGGCTGGTCTCAAAGGGAGGTGTTAATTTCTCGCCGGGCCGGCTGATCTCGGCATCGCAGATGACCTCCAGCACGCCCTTATTTTTGTACTTGCCGGGCTTGCCACTGCTTCCAAGATTCAGGGAGATCAGGCCAGTGAAATGCGCGGCCGCGACCAGTACGATAGTGATGACGATCCCTGTGAGAATGGCGACAATCTTGCTCATCTGCGTCCTCCCTTGATGGCAGCAGTTGGTGATGCAAATTGAGAGCTTACATGGTCAAGCAAACCATCACAGGCATCTTCGATCAGGTCGAGTACCTGCTGAAAACCAGTTTCCCCGCCATAGTAAGGGTCTGGCACCACGGCGGCATCGTGTCGGCGGCAGAATTCAGTGAGTCGTCTCAGCTTACGCCGGTGGACCGGCGGGCAGTGCTGCTCGGCCAGCGCAAGATTGTCCCAGTCCATGGCGAGCAATAAATCATGCTGCTCGAAATCGTGTTCGCTCAATTGCCGCGCGCGTAGGTCGGAGATGTCATAGCCCCGCTCACTAGCGGCATGTTGACTGCGCTGGTCGGGCGGCTCGCCCGGATGATAGTTGTGGGTCCCGGCAGAAGTGACAAAGACCTTGTGCGCTAATCCGGCTTGCTGAACTTTTTGTCGAAACACACCATGTGCGGTGGGGCTGCGGCAGATGTTACCCATACACAGAAAAAGCACGCTGAAGTGTTGCTCTGTAAATGAGACAGTATGACTGGCGCGCGTAT
>Ga0315902_10014423_pt1 | contig 10155 bp, 6 predicted proteins | sample LakEriMetagenome_9_FD_203523 | JGI IMG/M metagenome (GOLD analysis project Ga0315902, IMG submission 203523) | Freshwater fungal communities from buoy surface, Lake Erie, Ohio, United States - Buoy 12 MA117 | ecosystem: Environmental > Aquatic > Freshwater > Lake > Lake biofilm | place: USA...
CTGGCCAATAAGGCGGTAGTTTCAATTTATACAGATTGTCGCCACCTTCTCATAAGGTAAGCACATGAGCCAACCAACCCAGCAGGATATTGAATCCTGGCTTTGGGAATCAGCCAATATTCTTCGCGGTCCAGTTGATCCTGCCAACCTTAGAGACTTTGTTTTCCCACTTTTATTCTTAAAAAGATTAAGTGATACCTGGGATGAAGAGCAGGAAAAAGCGATCAAGAAGTTTGGTAAAGATATTGATGAAGCTACCGCTGCAGATTTTCACACATTCCAAATTCCAAAAGGCTGCCACTGGGCAGATCTTCGTCGTGCCGCAGAAAATCATGGAGTTCTCATTCAAAACATCATGCAAAAGATTGAGGAAGCAAACCCGAATCAATTAGCACAAATATTTGGTAACGCTCCGTGGGCAGATCACAACAAGATGCCACCTGAGAGATTAGAAAAACTTGTTAGCCACTTTAGCCAGCGAGATCTCTCCCCCAGCAAAGTCTCTAACGATCTCTTAGGAGGTGGTTACGAATACTTGCTTAAGCGCTTCTCTGATGAGAGCTCAACAAGTGCAGGCCAGTTCTTCACCCCTCGCGCCGTAGTCCATTTACTTGTAAGAATTCTTGGACCAAAGCCAACAGATTCGGTCTATGACCCAACATGCGGATCTGCAGGTATGTTGATTGAAGCCGCAGCAGAGGTTAAACAATCAGGTGGCTCAGTCCAACGAATGCGTTTTTATGGACAAGAGGTAAACCAGACATCTGCAGCTATAGGTCGTATGAATCTTTTCATCCATGAAGTAGAAGATGCACAAATACGTCGTGAAGATACTTTGAATAATCCAAAGTTCATCGACGCAAAAGGAAAGCTTGATCAATTTGATTTAGTTGTAGCAAACCCTCCCTTCAGTTTGAAAGATTGGGGCGCAGATAAGTGGGCAACAGATCCACACAAACGTGCGATCGGTGGCGTACCACCTAAGAACAATGGTGACTATGCATGGGTGCAACACATGATCACATCGATGAAGCCAGAGACTGGTCGAGTCGGCGTCGTCATGCCCCATGGAGTTCTCTTTAGAAGTGGCGCAGAGGGTGCTATCCGTAAGCACCTTATTGAATCTGATCTTCTTGAAACCATTATCGGCCTTGCCCCAAACCTCTTTTATGGCACCACTATTCCTGCCAGCTTGATGTTCTTTAGAGCGACAAAGGACAAGAAACGCAAGAAGCACATTCTCTTCATAGATGCATCGAAGCGTTTCGGCAAAGGAAAGGCTCAAAACTTCCTCACCGATGAAGATGTCGAAGATATCTTTGCTGTTTATCAATCAATGGGTGAGACAGAAAAAACAAATATCTCAGCTCGCTTAGTTTCACACGATGAGATTGAAGAAAACAACTGGGATCTCAACATTGGTCGTTATCTCAAAGCGGATGCTGCCGAGGTAGTTGATGTCCAAGATGCACTTGCCTCATTTGAACAAGCACGTATTGATTTAGCAGCTGCAGAAAAGGCGCTAATTGCAAAGTTAAAGGCTGCTGGCTATGCGTGATGGTTGGGTTGACGCAACATTAGGAGATTTAATTTCGTATTCTATTGGCGGAATCTGGGGTGACGATCCAGGGAATTCTGAAATTGACGTCCCTGTTTATCGTCAAACTGAATTCAATGATTCTGGAAGATTAACGACACCTGCTGATGCATTTAGATCAATCACGGAAAGCCAATTGAAGAGTAGAACACTTCTTTATGGGGATATCTTGATACAAAAGTCAGCAGGAACTCCAACTCTTCCTGGCCGAGTCGTTATGGTCCCTGATCTAAAGAATGAAGTTGCAACATTTTCGAATTTTCTAAACTTGCTCCGTCCTGATCAAACAAAATGTATACCGCGATTTGCATTCCTATATTTTTGGTTCAAACACCAGGCTGGTCGGGCATATGAGTTTCAAAGAGGCACGAATATTAAGAATTTAGATTTGCCTAATTACCTGGAAGAAACGATCTTTTTACCCCCGCTCCACGAACAAAAAAGAATCGTTGACCTAATCTCCTCGGTTGATTCCTACATCGAAGCCCTGCAGCAGCAGTTAGATAGTGCTAAGAAATCTAGGAACGCTGTGCTGCATGAGTTACTGACTGCTGGTGGTGATGATTGGGAATACAAAACCCTCTCAGATATTTGTGAGGTTAGGGACGGTACACATGATTCTCCAAAACCATCTCACGAGGGTTTTGCGCTTGTGACTTCAAAAAATATAAAGGATGGAAAGCTAGATTTAGAAAGCGCTTATCTGATTTCGCCACAGGACTATATAGAAATAAACAAACGGAGCAAGGTTGAACAATTCAATCTTTTAATCAGCATGATTGGAACCATTGGAGAGGTAATCGTCATAGAAGACAAACCAAATTTTGCCATTAAAAATGTTGGGTTATTGAAATCTACTGAACCGATTTTATCAAGATATCTCTGTCATTACCTTGGATCACAACTTGGCAAAAATGCAATTTCTTTATCAGTTTCTGGCTCTACGCAAAAATTTATAAGTCTTGGAAAACTGCGTGGGCTTCCAGTTTTGTATCCCCCTAGGGAAAATCAAAAGGCTATAGTCGAAGCAATGAGTTTGTTTGATCAGCAGATTTCAAAGAATCTTGAAGTGGCCGCAAGAATCAAGAACCTTCGATCTTCCATGCTTTCAGATTTACTCAGCGGAGAACACCAAATCCCCTCTAGCTATGACAAAGTCATGGGTGCTGCGTGATGATGTCACAGATTGAAAAGACCATCGACGAGAAGATGGTTCAGATGGGCTTGGCAGATCATCTTTCTCGACTTGGTTGGATATGGGCAGAGGATGAAACTCTTGAACGCCCATTTGAAAGTGTTTTCTTAAGTGATGATGTAACTAAAGCGCTCTTAAACCTGAATCCTGAGATTGCGAAGGTCCCTGCTCGTGCTGAAGAGGTTATTTCAAAGTTGCGAGCTGTTCTACTTGGTGTGCGAAATGATGGACTTGTTGCCTCTAATGAAGAGTTTATTGCCTGGCTGTGTGGGCGAAGAACAATCAAGTACATAGGTTTAGATAAAGATGTGCAGGTTAACCTGATTGACTTTGAGAATCCCAAGGCGAATACGCTGCGAGTTACAACAGAGGCTACTTTTCACATTGGCCGTGAGCATCGCAGGTATGACCTAGTTCTATGGGTAAATGGCTTTCCACTAGTTGTTGGAGAGATGAAAACACCAAAGGATAAGAACATCTCTTGGCTCAACGGTGCAACTGATGTTCATAATGCTTACGAGAAGAAAACGCCTGAGTTCTTTGTTCCCAATGTCTTGTCTTTTGCTTCAGAGGGACGTGAATTCAGATATGGCGCAGTGGGACAGCCGCCAGAGCTATGGCTGAACTGGTCATCAACCACTGATGTGATCATGCCTCCAGGGCTTCCTAATATGTTGAGATCTGCGGAGTTATTACTCACTCCTGCGATGGTGCTAGATATCTTGCGCACCTTTACTTTGTATTCATCACGCAGAACTGCCAATGGGGCACTTCGAACCAAGGTGATTCCTCGCTATCCGCAGGTGGAGGCGGTTGAGGCGATCGTTGCTCGTTGTAAGGATCCGAATAAGAAGCAGGGATTGATCTGGCATCACCAAGGTTCAGGTAAGACATTTGCTATGGCATATGCAGCGGCCAAGCTTCGCCATGAAAGTGAACTGGATGCGCCAACAATTGTTATTGTCTTGGATCGCTTGGAACTTATTCAGCAGACTGAATCTGAGTTCAAGTCCGTGGGTATTCAATCTCTCAAGACTGCTGAAACAAAAGATGAACTTCGAGCGTTGCTAAAAAATGATGCACGCGGCGTAATCATTACTACGATCTTTAGATTTGCCGAAGCTGGGTTACTCAATGATCGAGCCAACATTGTGGTGATGGTTGATGAAGCACATAGAACTCAAGAAGGTCGCCTTGGTCTAGATATGCGGGAGGCGCTACCAAATGCTAAGTTCATTGGTCTTACAGGTACACCTATATCTACAGAAGATAAGAACACCTTCTCGATGTTTGGCGATATGGATGACCCAGATGGCGCCCTTAATCATTACTCGGTGGAGCGTTCCATCCATGATGGTGCGACACTGCCCGTACACGTTGAGACTCGCTTAGTTAACTTTCACTTTAACGGAGATGATTTACAGGCTGCCTTTGATGAGTTGGCAGATGATGAGCAATTGACGGAAGAACAAAGAGGAAAGCTTGCAGCTCGTGCATCACACATCTCGATTGTTGTCCGAGATAAGGACCGTATTGAAGCTGTCTGTAAAGATATTGTCGATCACTACCGTGCACGTATTGCTCCCCTTGGACTTAAGGCTCAGGTTGTTGCCTACGACCGTGCGACCTGCGTTGCTTACTATGAAGCAATAACGGCGCTATTGAATAGTGGCGAAGAGGCAACTGTCGTCATGACAACTGTTAAAGACGACCCTCAGGAGTGGGATAAGTGGAATATTGATCGTGAGCAAGAGGCAACGATTAAAGACCGCTTTAGAGATATCAATGATCCGCTTAAGTTTGTTATTGTGACTGCGAAGCTTTTGACAGGCTTTGATGCACCTATTGAGGGTGTGATGTATTTAGATAAGCCACTTCGTGCTCACACACTTTTCCAAGCGGTCTGCCGAACCAACCGTAGATGGACTAATCCAATTACAGGTCAACAGAAACTACATGGCTTGATTGTTGATTATGTTGGTTTGGGCAAAGAGCTTGCTAAGGCACTCTCTACCAAGGCAACAATGAAGCTAGGTCAGAACCAAGAAGATGTTGAAATTTTGTTGGGTGAATTAACTGCCGAAATCGCAACAATCATGCAGCAATTCGAAGGCGTAGATAAAGAAGCATCAGTCTTTAACCAGATCCATGATGCCCAGCAGATTCTGGACACAATTCCAAAGCGTGATGAATTCGCAGCACAGTTCATGCGATGCCAAGGTTTATTTGAGTTCCTATGGCCTGACACCAAGCTTCGCCCAATTGAAGAGAGCTATCGATTCTTGGCTCGCGTTTATGCCTCAATAGCACCTAATAACTCGGCCGACTTGTTGCTCTGGCAAAAGCTTGGCGCAAAGACAATGGAGATTGTCCATGCCCACCTAACTGGTATCACTATTGATGCAGATAAGCTGGATAACGTTGCGATTGATGCCGAAGTTCTTGAGGCCCTTCGTGACAATGGATTATTCCCAGAGCCACCAAAGATTGGTCAGCCTGCACCAACCGCCCTTGAAGTATTGCAACGCCTTGAAGAAAGAATTCAGGCACGAATTGCTGGCACAAATGGAATAAAGATATGGAAATCATTGGCAGAGCGATTAGAGCTACTACGCCTAAGTCGAATCTCAAGTGCGGCAGAGAGTGTTGAATTCTTGCGCCACTTGCTAGAGCTTGCTCGTGATTTACTTGAAGCAGAACGCGCAGATGATGAAGGCCGTATCGATGAGATCAAAGTTGTTGATCCACGTAAGGGCGCTCTGACTCAGATATTCGAAGAGTTCAAACCACAAGGCGTTCCACTAGTAATTGAAACTGTCGTTGAGCAAGTTGATTCACTCGTGCAACCAGTTCGTGGTACCGGATGGCAAACATCGCACCCAGGTGACAGGACAGTGCGCCAGGAACTTCGCTTAATTCTAAAGAATTCTGGATTACCACCTGCAGGCGAGTTATTCGATCGTGCATACGCTTATATTCGCGAGAATTACTGAGTAAAAAGTTATGGCTTCAATTGACAATATGCGGAGAATTGTGTGCTTAGCAAATTCTCGCAAGCCCTCTGGGCGTTGTGTGGCGGGCAAGCTTTACGTTCAAGGCAAATTCGGAGCTTGGCTAAGGCCCATAAGTATTCGCGAAGGCGAAGAGTTGTCAGAGCAAGAACGACACATCTCCAAAGGTATGGAACCTGCGCTACTCGATATATTGGAATTCACAATCTCTGGACACAAACCTTCAGCACATCAACCTGAAAATTTTGCGATTAATTCCCAATACAAATTTAAGAAAGTTGGTCACATCTCTGCTTTGGAATTGATTAAGGTTGTTGATAAGCCTACAAATCTCTGGACCATGGGTTATCAGTCAAAAACATTCGGGAAGAACGATTTAGTTCCTCCAAATAGAATTTCAGAGGTCTCCAATAGTTTATATCTGATTAATCCTCACACTTTCACTATTCAAGTCGTACAAGGAACTAATAGTTTGCTGGTAAGAGGCCAATTCTCATATCTCGGCGCTGACTATAATTTGCGAATAACAGATCCTGTTGCGGAAGAGAGATTCATTCCAAAGGGTGCTGGGGAGTATAAAATTGATGATGTGCTACTGACGATAAGTCTTGCTGAAAAGCTCTTCACGGTAGCTAGCAATCCGTCCTCTTCGGGCTACTACAAGCTCATAGCTGGAGTTATTGATATTTCGTCGTTGGGGAAAAAATGACACAGGCACAGATATTCTCGATCGGACATTCAAATCACTCAATCGATAAGTTCCTAAGTCTGCTGGAGAACGCCGAAATAAACATGGTTGTTGATGTTCGTTCAGCACCGTTCAGCAGAATGTTCCCTCAGTTCAATCAGGAAACTTTGAAGATTTCCCTTAGTGACGCTTCGATTGGTTATCTGTTCCTTGGAGATCAGATTGGTGGACGCTCAAACGATCCAGACGACTATCTGGACGGCCAAGTTCTCTATAAGGCGTTGGCTAATAAAGAAGCTTTCAAAACTGGCATAGAGAGGTTAAAGGAAGGCTCTGCTAAATACCGAATTGCGCTTATGTGCTCTGAAAAGGAGCCTCTGGACTGCCATAGAACCTTGTTAGTTTCTCAAACTCTTGCGAGTAGTGACATCGCTGTAGGCCACATTCATGCAGATGGAACCGTCGAAGCCCATGGGGATGCCTTGATGCGGCTACTTTCATTGCACAATCTGTCGTCACCTGATTTATTCTCTGATGACACAGGTAGAGTGCAAGAAGCCCTTACACTTCAGGAAAAGAAGATTGCATACCAGATCCCAAAGCCGACTGAATCAAGGGAGGAATTTGAGTGAGCCTTTACACCATCGGGTTTACCAAACATTCTGCCGAGAAATTCTTTGAAACTTTGAAATCGGCGGGAGTGACTAAATTGATTGATATCCGCATCAACAGAACTTCCCAATTGGCTGGTTTTGCTAAAGGTTCCGATTTGCCCTACTTCCTTAGAGTTAGTGCTGGAATTGCTTACGAGGCAATCGAGCATCTTGCTCCCTCCAAAGAACTTCTGAAGCGTTATCGGTCAAAGGAAATCTCGTGGGAGGTTTTTGAGGATTTATACCTCAAGCAAATCAAGTCCTCAGGATCTTTAGCTACCCTCAATCCGAAAGATTTTGAGAACTCTTGCTTGCTTTGTAGCGAACACACCTCGGAGAAATGCCATAGACGGCTTCTTGCAGATGAACTACACAAGCTTTGGGGAATCCAAGTAGTCCATCTTTAGTCTTGCTTAAGTTCGCGGTTTGCCCGCTTTTCTGCCCGTTGCCCGATTAATTTGCCCGTTTTAATTGGCAAATTTGATATCAGTTTTGTCAGAAATGATTCCAAAAGAAATAATAAAACGAGGCGAGATTTTGTCCCACCTCGTCTAATTTAAAGAAGAGTCGCCCTATAAGCCGGAGGTGACCTTAACGAGTTCCTTTGCAATACGGATATCTAGCACACCCATAGAAGTATCCATACTTGCCTGACCTACGCACCATCTTTGATCCACACTTAGGGCAATTTGAACCACTAGTTGAGCTACTAGATGAACGACTGGAACTTATAGATCCGCTAGACGATTTACAGTGCTTGCAAATTCTTCCTACCCCTCGGGCCAAGGAAGCGTCTTTGAAGTCTTCAACATCTCTCAATTGCTTACACTTAGGACATTCCTTCAAATCGCCACTTTGTATGTCTTCAATTGTGGTGTGAATTTTTGTTAGCCATGGATTTATTTTAGGTTCAGATTTAGTGAATTCTTTAAGCCTTTTGTCAAGAGTTTCAACAGGATTAGACCCAGAATTAAACTTATTAATTCGTAGAAAATTATAGCCATAGCTTTCTAGAACCTTCTGTCGATACACATCACCATCTGACATATAGTGCTCATAGTTGTATTCGTCGACTTGACCCCTATTTTTGAAATGCTCTTCGAAACCATCATATTCAATTACGATTTTGCGTTCTTTGTTATCACTGCCCTTGTACGCTAAAAGGAAGTCCACTTTGTACATAGGATGTGTGTATGTAGGGTCTAGCTGCTTTAAGTATTTACCGATTTCAAATCCAGGAATAAACGAGATGTCTTTCTTATTTTTATTCCAAAAATTCGTCTGGTAGAACCAATTTAGGACTTCGGGCTCCATACCTGAGCGCTGATCAGTTTCACTCACCCTTCGCTCTGCTAAAGATTCATCGAGTACTAGCTTGTAATGACGCAATGCCTCTCCTACTGAACCATTAAAATCTTCGATATCTTTACTAATTACGAAGTGAATGCATTCCTTGCCACGACTGAAGCCCACATTTAGTCTCTGTGCTTTTATTTGACCATCCTCTTCGATATCAACATTGCTGAGATCCTTGATAAATACACCCCAAAGTTTGTCGCTATCCACGGTTGCCACCATCGAGTAATAAATAATGTCGCGTTCTTCACCTTGACATGTATCGAACGTCATAATCTTTAACTTGAAGTTATCTACGAAATAATCATATTCAGGCATCTTGCTGATTTGATCCACAAGTAGCTTCTGTTGATTTGTATGCGGTGTGATGATTCCAACACTCTGGTCGCTCTTATCACCTTTAAGTCTTAGCAACTCACTTTTTATGAAATCTACTTCAGCACTATTGCTATTTGGTCGAAGCTCATCCTTTGTACTCGTCTTAACTTTAGTAAATTTAATTACTTCATCAATATTTTTAGCTCTAATCTTCATGACTTGAAGGCTATTGCGATAAAAATGCTTATTACTGTAGGAAATAATTTCTTTATACCCACGGAAATGTTTAGTCAGTTGCATGCTGTAATTGCTTATAAATTCGAAGAATTCCAGCACTGAAGTTTTAATATTAAATTTTCCAAGGCGAACTAGCTGGGAAGGATCTTTGGAAACACTTGATTTAAAGGAACCTTCCAGTCGAGATAAGTAGTCTCTATTAGTATCAGATCTAGCTTGAGCCGCCTTTATATTGCTGAATTGTTTTCTATCTCCAAGAATCAAAACTTTTTTTGCACGAATTAGTGCAGGGAAAGCTTGCGCCAGTGAGACTTGAGACGCTTCATCAATAATCAGTAAGTCAAACATTTGATGATTCAATGGAATGTATTCAGCGTAATCACGAATTCCCGCAAGAATACAAGGAAATGCATTATTTAACTTCTCGAATTTATCTCGAGGGAACTTTTGCTTGCCACGAATAATTGCCCTGAGTGTTTCGGCATCATTCTTGTTATTCTCATAGAAATCAATTACTCGGCCATCTAATTTATGCGCAACTTTAGTAATTACAAGTTGCTCGATAGATTTTTTAATATTTTGATAATCTAAATTAGGAATTTTTATGAATTCAGAGGAAACCTTCTTTTTAAGCTGGACATATCTAACTTGCTCATTTAGTTTTGCATCATTCGCACTAAGTAGTTTGTTGTCGCTCAAAGTTTCTAGTTTGTCTACGCTAATTGCTAATTTTTTGAAAGACTTTGGATACTGAGTGGCGATTGAGTTTAAATCTGTGGCTATCTCTACTGTGCTTGCAACCTCGGCAAGCCAGCCTTTTAGCTCCTCAGATAGAAATATCTGATGCAACAGAGCGACAAAATCATTCTCTAACTGCAAATCTTTATTTATTTTGCTGGCTTTTTCTGACATTAAATTAAGGGAAACCAGGGCCGACTCTAAAACCGGAAGAATCGTATGGGGACTATCGCTTGATAAACTAAAATCTTCTCGGAATCGAGAGTTAATTTGATTTAAGGCACCTTTAGAGAATGCATATCCAAATATGAACATCTTTTTAGAACGGTACTCGTTTATGTAGTCCCTAAGTTTTGGAATAT
>Ga0315902_10014424_pt1 | contig 10154 bp, 10 predicted proteins | sample LakEriMetagenome_9_FD_203523 | JGI IMG/M metagenome (GOLD analysis project Ga0315902, IMG submission 203523) | Freshwater fungal communities from buoy surface, Lake Erie, Ohio, United States - Buoy 12 MA117 | ecosystem: Environmental > Aquatic > Freshwater > Lake > Lake biofilm | place: USA...
GTAGGGGTGGTATTCGCCCTGCAGCGTGACGAGGGGCTCGGGGCAGTGATGTTGCGCGGCTTCGAGCAGCGCGATATTGAAGTTGGCGACGCCGATGTGGCGCGCCAGGCCCTCGCGTTTGGCTTTGGCCAGCGCGCCCATGGTCTCGGCGAGCGGCACCTGTTCCGGGCTGGGCCAGTGCACGTGCAGCAGGTCGACGTAATCGACCTGCAGGTTGGTGAGGCTTTCCTCGACCGACCGCGCGAAGGCATCGGCACGCAGGTATTCGTGCGAGACCTTGGTCACCAGGAACACGTCGCCGCGCGCCACCCCGGCGGCGCGGATGCCGGCGCCTACCCCTTTCTCGGAGCCGTATTTCCACGCGGTGTCGAGGTGGCGGTAGCCGGCGCGCAGGGCCGAGGCGACCAGGTCGGCGCAGTCGCCGAGCTGGGAGGTGCCGAAACCGATCTGCGGCATCGCGCAGCCGTGGGCGTGAAGCAGGGGCAGGGTGCCGCTCATGGACGCTCCGTTCAATGCATGGCCGGGGCCCGGACGCCCCAGGCGCATGGTACACCCCCGGCCGCGCCGCGGGCATCGGCGTGCCGGCACGCTGCAGGTCGTGCACCAGGGTTCCGGGTGTGCGCAGCCCAAAAAAACCAATAAAAACAATTAGTTATGATCAACGCGCGGGAAGCGTCCGAAGCCCCCGGGATCGCCCCCATGTTGCGCAGGCGGTGCTCGCGCTGCCGCGCCGCTCTAGAATGCGGGCTTTGCATCCAGCCCGCGAGGATTTCCCCATGCCGCACACACCACTGCCGCACCCGACCAGCCCCCTGGCCCCGTTCCACCTCGCGTTTCCGGTGGACGATCTGGCCAAGGCCCGCGCCTTTTATGGCGGCCTGCTGGGCTGTCCCGAGGGTCGTTCTTCCCCGGAGTGGGTGGACTTCGATTTTTACGGCCACCAGATCGTCGCCCATCTGTGTCCCGAGGAGGCCGGCCATCGCAATACCAGCGCCGTGGACGGCGACAACGTGCCGGTGCGTCATTTCGGCGTGGTGTTGCCGATGGCCGACTGGCAGCAGCTCGCCGACAGGCTCACTGCCGCCGGCACCCGGTTCATCATCGCCCCGCACATCCGCTTCAAGGGCCAGGTCGGCGAGCAGGCGACGATGTTTTTCCTCGATCCCTGCGGCAATGCCCTCGAGTTCAAGGCTTTCGAAGACCCGGCGCAGCTGTTCGCACACTGACTCCGGCCCGCGGGGCGGGCTGATCCGGCCAGGCGTAGCGGTGAACATTCAGCATCGGCGCTGGTCATACCGCCCGGCGGTGTGGCTGAGCCGCCGGATTAAACTGCAACCTGCTGGTTTTAAGGATTTTTAAAGGTTTTTAAAGATTTTTAAAGGTTTTGATTAGGTTGTCCTGCAGGGCTCCGATATCCTGTCCAGAGTGCGCTGCCGGTTTATGCGGCGTGCAGGCTGGCGCAGTGCCAGACCTTGTGCGGACAACGCCTGTGCGGATCATGGTAAAAGAGCCTGCAGCAGCCGAACCCTCAATAATTCAAACCCCTTGGAGGAAACACCCATGCAACGATTTGTGAAACTCCTCGCGCTTGCCGCCGGCCTGGTGCTGTCGGCGGCAGCCCTGGCCCAAGGCCAGCAGAAGCCGATGTCCATCGTGACTGGCACCACCGGTGGCGTGTATTTCCCCCTCGGCGGCGGCCTGGCCCAGATCCTGCAGAAGCAGATGGGCATCAACGCCAACGTCGAGGCGACAGCCGGATCGGTGGAAAACCTGTTCCGCATCGGCAAGGGCCAGGCCGACATCGGCTTCACCCAGACCGACGCAGCCTGGGACGCGGTCAACGGCCTCGACAAGTTCACCGGCGGCAAGCTGCCGCTGCGCGCGCTGATGGTGCTCTACCCGAACACCATGCACGTGGTCACCATCGAGGGCTCGGGCATCAAGACCGTGGCCGACATGCGCGGCAAGCGGGTATCCACCGGTGCAGTCAACAGCGCGACCGAGGTGTTTGCCTTCCGCGTGCTGCGCGCTGCCGGCCTCGACCCGGAAAAGGACATCAAGCGCGAGCGCCTGTCGCCCGCTGAATCCACCCGCGCCATCCGCGACCGCCAGCTTGATGCCTACTTCTTCGTCGGCGGTGTGCCCACCCCCGCGATCACCGATCTCGCCGCCACGCCGGGTATCAAGATCCACCTCGTCGACTTCGCCGAGCTGCTCGAGTCGATGGTCAAGGTGAGCGGCCCGATCTATGTGCCGATCACCACGCCCGCCAAGTCCTACCCCGGGCAGGATCGCGACGTCCGCGCGATCGCGGTCTGGAACGTGCTGTTCGTGCGCGAGGACATGCCCGCCGAGATGGCCTACAACCTGACCCGCACCATCTACAACAACCGTGCCGAACTGGCGGCGGTGCATCCCGAGGGCCGCAACATCGACATCAAGTGGCAGCAGAATGCTGCGGCGGTGATTCCGTATCACCCGGGTGCTGCCAAGTTCTGGCAGGGCCAGGGCGCCAAGGTCAAGTAAGCCCCAGGCCACCTCCGGTGGGCTGACCGCGCCGCTCGCGCGAGCCCGCCCGATCAAGCCCCGCCGCGCGGCAGCCCGGCGGGGCTTTTCGTTTGCGTTTATGATGCGGTGATTATCCGTATCGCGGTCGAGGGGAGCATGGAAAACAACAATTCAGGCCGCAGCACCCAGGCCGAGCCGCTGCCCGCGGCTGCACTGTCCGCCGATGCCGAACAGCGCGTCACCGAGCTGATCGAGGCCGAGGAGGGGGCGACCCACCGCTTCAAGGGCTGGCTGGCCGCCGGCATCACGCTGTTCGCGATCGGCGTCTCGCTGTTTCACCTGTATGGCGCGCTCTACGTGGTGCCGGCACAGTTTTTCCGCACCGCGCACGTTGCGCTGATCCTCTGCCTTGCCTACCTGCTCTATCCGGTGGCTCGGCGCTACCGCAACCGGCTGATGTGGTGGGATGTGCTGCTCGCGCTGCTGGCGCTGTCCACCCTCGGTTATGTGCTGATCGAGGGCTGGAGCTTCGCCGAGCGCAACATCGCGCCGCTGCTGCTCGACGTGGTCTTCGGCTGGCTGCTGATCGCGCTGATCCTCGAGGCCACGCGCCGCTGCAGTGGCTGGGTGATGGTGTTCGTGATCGGCTGTTTCCTGGCCTATGCCTTCGTTGGCCCCTGGCTGCCGGCGCCGTGGACACACCGCGGCTATGACATCGAGCGCCTCGCGGTGACCATGTACATGACGGTCGACGGCATCTTCGGCACCGCGGTCGATGTGTCCTCGTCGCTGATCATCCTGTTCACGATCTACGGCGCGGTGCTGCAGCAGTCCGGCGCCGGCAAGTTCTTCCTCGACTTTTCCTTTGCCGCGATGGGTTCCAGGCCGTCGAACGCCGGGCGCACCGTGGTGCTGTCCTCGTTCCTGCTCGGCGGTCCCTCCGGTTCGGGCGTGGCAACCACGGTGACCATCGGCTCGGTTGCCTATCCGATGCTGAAGAAGGCGGGCTATCCGCCCAACGCCGCGGGCGGCCTGCTTGCCGCCGGCGGACTCGGTGCGATCATCTCGCCGCCGGTGCTGGGCGCTGCAGCCTTCATCATTGCCGAGTTCCTGCGCGTGTCCTACCTCGAGGTGATCCAGATGGCGATCATCCCGACCATCCTGTATTACCTGTGCCTGTTCCTGATGGTCGAGTTCGACGCGCGCAAGTTCGGCGGCAGCAACGTCGCGATCGACAATCCGTTGTCGGTGTGGCAGCTCGCGCGCACCTACTGGTTCCATTTCCTGTCGCTGGTGGCGATCGTCATCTACATGATGCTGGGCTATTCGCCGACAGCCTCGGTGTTCTACGCCATCCTTACCGCGGCTGCAGTGAGCTTCCTGCACCGCGACTGTGCGCTGCTGCCGCGTGACCTGTTCAGCGGCGCCGGATCGCTGTGGCGGCGCATCGCCGATTCCCGGCTCACGCTGGCGCTGCGCGAGGGCACTGCCGGCATGCTCGCGGTGGGCGTGACCTGCGCGGGGGCGGGCATCATCGTCGGGGTGGTGACGCTGACCGGGCTCGGGCTCAAATTCAGTTCCATCGTCATCGGCTACGCCGAGACCAGCGCCGCAGGCATCGTTGCCCTGATGCAGGCCGCCGGATTCAATGTCGGCGAGGCCCTCTTCCAGGACACGCGGCTGCTGTTCACCACCATCTTCACCGCGCTGATCGTGTGGATCGTCGGCCTCGCGGTGCCGGTGACCGCCTCCTACATCATCTGCGCGGTGGTCGCGGCACCGGCGCTGATCAAGCTTGGCGTACCTGATTTTGCCGCGCACATGTTCATCTTCTATTACGCGGTGCTGTCCGAGGTGTCGCCGCCCACGGCGCTGTCGCCGTTTGCCGCGGCCGCGATCACCGGTGGCGATCCCTACCGTACCACCTTCCAGACCTGGAAATACACGCTGCCGGCCTTTGTCGTGCCCTTCATGTTCGTGCTGCAGCCGGAAGGCGCGGCGCTGCTGATGAAGATCCCGGCGGAGGCGAGCTGGTGGACGGTGGTCTGGGTGACGCTGTCGGCACTGGTCGGTATCGCGGCGCTGGCTGCCGGCGCCGAGGGCTGGCTGATCAAGCGCGCGGTCACCGCCGAACGCTGGCTGCTGGTACTGGGCGGCCTGTGCATGGTCTATACCGCACCGGTAACCGATGCCGTCGGCCTCGCGCTGATCGGGCTGGCGGTGATCAGCCAGCTGCTCAGGCGCGCGCCTCCCGCCCCCGCCTGAGCGGGTGCGATGCCACCGTGTTTCGACGCGCGGATCAGTACCCCGTTCGCAGTGCTCGGCCTGCGGGCCCCGGCCGATGCGCTCGAGGCCGTCGTCTATCTGCCCCTGGAGACCCCGCCGCTCGCGCCGCGCAATGCACTGGCCGAGCGCGCGGCGCTGCAGGTGCAGCGCTACCTGGACGATGCCGACTACCGCTTCGACCTGCCGCTGGCATTGGCCGGCAGCGCCTTCGAACTGAGGGTATGGCGCGAGATCGCGCGCATTGCGCCGGGCCGCACGCGCAGCTACGGCGAGATCGCGGCGAGGCTGGGCAGCGCGCCGCGGCCGGTGGGCGGGGCCTGCGGGCGCAATCCGCTGCCGCTGGTGGTGCCCTGCCACCGGGTGCTTGCGGCCTCGGGGCTCGGCGGTTTCATGCGCGGCCGCGACGGTTTTCCGTTGAGCATCAAGCGCTGGCTGCTGTGCCATGAAGGCATCCTCACGCCAGCGCATTGACGAGTTCTGCGACGCGCTGTGGCTGGAGGACGGCCTCGCCCGCAACACGCTCGACAGCTACCGCCGCGACCTCGGCCAGTTTGCCGCCTGGGCCAAGGCACGCGGCATCGATGACCTGCTGGCGGTCGATCAGGCCGCGATCCAGGACTACCTCGCGCACAGGTTCCGCAGCCATGCCCGTGCCAGCACCGCCGCGCGCCTGCTCTCGAGCCTGAAGCGCTTCTATCGGCACGCCGTGCGCCAGAACCTGATCAGTATTGATCCGACGCTGCGCATCGCGGCGCCGAGGCTGCCGCGGTCACTGCCCAAAAGCCTGACCGAGTCCGATGTCGAGGACCTGCTCGCAGCGCCGCCAGTGGACGAGCGCCTCGGGCTGCGTGACCGCGCCATGCTGGAGGTGCTCTATGCCAGCGGTCTGCGCGTATCGGAGCTGGTGACGCTGCAGGTGCCCCAGGTCAGCCGCGACATGGGCGTGGTGCGCGTGCTCGGCAAGGGTGCCAAGGAAAGGCTGGTGCCGCTGGGCGAGGAGGCGCTGGGCTGGATTGAACGCTATCTGCTCGACGCGAGGCCGCAGATTCTCGATGGCCGGCCCTGTGATGCGCTGTTCGTCACCTCGCGCGCTGCCGCGATGACGCGGCAGGCGTTCTGGCAGCTGATCAAGCGCTACGCGCTGCAGGCCGGCATAGCCAAGCCGATATCCCCGCACACGCTGCGCCACGCTTTTGCCACCCACCTGCTCAACCATGGCGCCGACCTGCGCGTGGTACAGCTGCTGCTCGGTCACGCCGATATCTCCACCACCCAGATCTATACCCATGTCGCGCGCGAGCGCATGAAGCAGCTGCATCAGCGGCATCACCCCCGCGGATGAGCCGGTCCCGGGTGCGCTGGTGGGGGCGGCGTGAACGCCGGAACGGCGCCTAGGCGCGTGCGCTGCGCTCGAGGGTCACGCCGAGCTTCTTCACGCCAGGCAGCGGCGCGAGCTTGGCGATGCTGATGCGCAGCCAGGGTGCGCCGAAGTCGCCGATCACGCGCTGCGCGATGGATTCGGCGGCATGTTCCAGCAGGTCGAAATGCCGCTCTGCGAACAGCCGGCGGATGTCTTTCACCACTTCGGCGTAGTCGATGGTGTCCTCGATGCGGTCACTGTGCGCCGCATGCTCGCCGCGCAGCCCGATCTCGAGGTCGAGTTCGATGGTCTGCATCGCCTCGCGTTCGCGCGGGTAGATGCCGATGCGGGTTTCGATGCGCAGTTCGCGGATGAAGATGGTGTCCATGGACGGAAGTGGAGTGGGCGCATGCGCTAGAATGGGCGCGCAATTCTAACGCAGAGCCAACGCAGAGGTTCGAGCCTTGAGTCCCTGGATTTCCGCCGTCATCGCCTACCTGATCGGTTCGGTATCCTTCGCCGTGGTGGTGAGCCGGCTCTACCGCCTGCCTGATCCGCGCCTTTACGGTTCGGGCAACCCGGGCGCGACCAATGTGCTGCGCAGCGGGCGCAAGTCGGCGGCCGTGCTGACCCTGCTTGGCGACAGCCTCAAGGGCTGGCTCGCGGTCTACGGCGCGGCGCACGGGTTCGGCGACGGCGCTGACGCGACGCTGGCCCTGGCCGCGCTGGCGGCAATCCTCGGCCACCTGTATCCGCTGTTCCACGGTTTCAGGGGCGGCAAGGGGGTGGCCACCGCGCTCGGCGTGCTGCTTGGGCTCAACGGGATCCTCGCCCTGGGCACGCTTGCGACCTGGATCACCATTGCGCTGTTCTTCCGCTATTCATCGCTCGCGGCACTGGTGTCGGCGGCTTTCGCCGCCTTCTTCGCGCTGATCCTCTACAACCCGGCCCACCCGCATGTCTGGGCGGTGGCGGCGATCGCGGCCCTGCTGGTGTGGCGCCATCGCGCCAACATCGCCAGCCTCATCGCCGGCAGGGAGCGGCGGCTCGGCGACAAGTCGGCCTGAGCCCCGCGCCAGACTCTCAGGCGAGTGACGCGAGGTCCCAGCGCGGACTGACCGTGAAACCCGCGGGCTGCTCACCCTCACCACGCTGCAGGCGCATGAGGCCTGCAAACGCGATCATCGCGCCGTTGTCCGTGCACAGTTCGAGGGGCGGGTAGAACACGCGGCAGCCGAGGGCGGCGATGGCGGCATCCATCCGCTCGCGCAGCCGCCGGTTGGCGCCCACGCCGCCCGCAACCACCAGTTGCGTCAATCCGGTCTGTTCGAGCGCCGCCACTGCCTTGGCCGCCAGCACTTCGGTGATGGCTTCCTGCAGTTCCGCGGCGAGGTCGGCCCGGTCCTGCGGCCCGTCAAGTCCGGCGCGTACCGTGGTCAGCACCGCGGTCTTCAGGCCGCTGAAGCTGAAGTCGAGGTTGCCGCTGCGCAGCATCGGCCGCGGCAGCGTCAGGCGGCCGGGGTGCCCCGCCGCCGCCAGTGCCGCGATCGCGGGTCCGCCCGGATAGCCCAGCCCGAGCAACTGCGCCGATTTGTCGAAGGCTTCGCCGGCGGCGTCGTCGAGGGTGTCTCCCAGGAGTTCGTAATCGCCGACCCCGCCCACCCGCATCAGCTGGGTGTGCCCGCCCGAGACCAGCAGCGCGACAAACGGAAAGGCCGGCCCCGGACGCGCGAGCAGCGGCGAAAGCAGATGCCCCTCCAGGTGGTGTATCGCGATCGCCGGCTTGCCCAGCGCGTGGGCAAGGCTTGCCCCGAACCCTGCGCCCACCAGCAGCGCCCCTGCCAGGCCCGGGCCGGCGGTGTAGGCCACGGCATCGATCGCGGCGAGGCTTACCCCGGCACGCGCGAGGGCCTCCCGGCTCAGCGGCAGGATGCGGCGGACATGGTCACGCGAGGCGAGTTCGGGCACCACACCGCCATAGTCGGCGTGCAGCGCCACCTGGGAATGCAGGGCATGGGCAAGCAGCCCCCTGTCGCTGTCGAAGACGGCGACACCGGTTTCGTCACAAGAGGTTTCGATGCCGAGAACGATCACTTTAAGTAATTGATTTAATTGGTTTATTTTTAATCCGGTTCGGGGCGGGCCTGCCGACTGCCGGGGTGGGCAGGAGGGGTGCCTTTCTATTTCCGGGGCAAGCCCTTTATAATAGAGGTTTTCCCGAATCAGCCCCGAGGCGAAATGACCACCGTCCGTGTCAAAGAAAACGAGCCTTTTGAAGTGGCGTTGCGCCGGTTCAAGCGCACCGTCGAGAAAACCGGTCTGCTGACCGAGTTGCGCGCCCGTGAGTTCTACGAGAAACCCACCTCCGAGCGCAAGCGCAAGCTGGCCGCCGCGGTCAAGCGCACCCACAAGCGCCTGCGTTCGCAGCTGCTGCCGCCGAAACTGTACTGAGCCCCGGCAGTGTCGCGCAAAAGGGTGCGGAGGCCTGGCCTCGCACCCTTTTGTCATTTTTGCGTTTCGGACTGCATGTCCGGATTGTTGGCCGAACCCTGAGCGGAGACCGCGCCATGGCATTGCGTGAGCAGATCAACGACGACCTGAAGGCCGCGATGCGTGGCGGCGATGCCGCGCGCCGCGACACCATTCGCCTGCTCACCGCGGCGCTCAAGCAGCGCGAGGTGGACGAGCGCAAGACCCTCGGCGACGCCGACGTGCTGGCAGTGATCGAAAAAATGATCAAGCAGCGTCGCGACTCGATCAGCCAGTTCGAGCAGGGCGGCCGCCAGGACCTTGCCGACAGGGAAAGGCAGGAACTGCTGCTGCTCCAGGGCTACATGCCGCAGGCGATGGGCGAAGCCGAGGTGGCCGCGGCAGTGACGGCCGCGATTGCCGAGAGCGGTGCCAGCGCGCCTGCCGACATGGGCAAGGTGATGGCGCTGCTCAAGCCGCAGCTGGCGGGTCGCGCCGACATGGGCAAGGTCTCGGCGGCGGTCAAGTCGCGGTTGAGCGGCAGCTGATCCCGGTCCGGGACGGATTGCCCGTCACGCGGCCCTTTGCCGGTCTGACCGCCGGTCTGACCGGCGGGCTGACCCTATAATGAAATCGAGCGGCAGGCGAGCCGCAATCGGCGCACAGGTGGCCACCGTCAGCGCATGATCCCGCAGTCATTCATCCAGGATTTGCTCGCACGCGTCGACATCGTCGAGGTGGTCGACCGCTACGTGAAGCTCAAGCGCAGCGGCGCCAACTACTCCGCCTGCTGCCCGTTTCACACCGAAAAGTCACCCTCGTTCACGGTGAGCCCGACCAAGCAGTTCTATCACTGCTTCGGCTGCGGCGCTCACGGCACCGCCATCGGCTTCATGATGGAATACGGCGGCCTGGGCTTCGTCGAGGCGGTCAAGGACCTCGCCCAGGGGGTCGGCATGCAGGTGCCGGAGGCCCCGCGCTCGGCCGAAGCCCAGCGCCGTGCCGAGGAAGGGCCCGACCTGCATGGCGTGCTGCTCAAGGCAGCCCAGTTCTATCGCGCCCAGCTGAAGGATGCGCCGCGCGCCATCGAATACCTGAAAAAGCGCGGCCTTTCCGGCGAGATCGCCAAATCCTTCGGCATCGGCTACGCCCCCGACGCCTGGCAGGGCCTGCAGCAGGTCTTTGCCGATTACTCGGACAAGGCGCTGGTTGCCGCGGGGCTGGTCAAGCAGAACGAGGAGGGGCGCCGCTACGATGTGTTCCGCGACCGCATCATGTTTCCGATCGTCGACGTCAAGGGCAACATCATCGGTTTCGGCGGGCGCGTGCTGGGCGCGGGCGAACCGAAATACCTGAACTCCCCGGAAACCCCGCTGTTCGAAAAGGGGCGTGAACTCTACGGCCTGTTCCAGGCCCGGCGCGCGGTCCGTGATGCCGGACGTGTCATCGTCGTCGAGGGCTACATGGATGTGGTCGCGCTGGCGCAGATGGGCATCGGTTACGCGGTGGCCACCCTGGGCACCGCGACCAC
>Ga0315902_10014426_pt1 | contig 10153 bp, 8 predicted proteins | sample LakEriMetagenome_9_FD_203523 | JGI IMG/M metagenome (GOLD analysis project Ga0315902, IMG submission 203523) | Freshwater fungal communities from buoy surface, Lake Erie, Ohio, United States - Buoy 12 MA117 | ecosystem: Environmental > Aquatic > Freshwater > Lake > Lake biofilm | place: USA...
GGCGGCATTGGCCGCGCGATTGCTCAGGCGCTGTCTGAAGCCGGCGCCAAGGTCGCCCTGTCGGGCACGCGCGAAGCGGTGCTGCAGGAAGTGGCGGCGACCCTGAAAGGCGAGTCCGCGATCTGCCCGTGCAACCTGTCTGACCCGGCGGCTGTCGATGCGCTGGTGGGGCAGGCCGAGGCCGCCATCGGTCCGCTCGACATCCTCGTGGCCAATGCCGGGATCACCAAGGACAAGCTGCTGATCCAGATGAAAGACGAGGACTGGGACTCCGTCATCAACGTCAACCTCGGCTCTTATTTCCGCCTCACCAAGACTGCCGTTCGGGGAATGATGAAGCGCCGCCATGGCCGCATCATCGGGATCACGTCGATTGTCGGCGTCACCGGAAACCCCGGACAGGCGAATTATTGCGCCTCCAAGGCCGGGATGATCGGTTTCACCAAATCGCTGGCTCAGGAAGTCGCCAGCCGGGGCATCACGGCCAACACGATTGCCCCCGGTTTCATCGAATCGCCGATGACCGATGTGCTGCCGGAAGCCCAGAAAACGGCCCTTCTCGGCCAGATTCCCTCAGGCCGGCTGGGGCAGGGCGCTGACATTGCTGCAGCTGCGGTGTATCTTGCTTCGAACGAAGCAGCCTATGTGACGGGCCAAACCCTGCACGTAAACGGCGGCATGGCGATGATCTGACCGCCTGCAGCCCTGTTGAGACAAGGGCTTGGCGCTTCGCTGGACTGTGTGCTAGGCGCAACACATTGGTTCGGAGACGAGCCGCATTACAGGCATATCGAGAGAGGTATCCATGTCTGACGTTCTTGAGCGCGTGAAGAAAATCGTTGTCGAAAACCTCGACGTCGAAGCGGACAAAGTGGTCGAAGGCGCAAGCTTCATCGACGACCTCGGCGCTGACTCCCTCGACCTCGTCGAGCTGGTCATGGCTTTTGAAGAAGAATTCAACATCGAGATCCCGGACGACGTCCAGGAATCGATCCGTTCGGTCGGCGACGCCGTCACGCACATCAAAGCGCACATCTAAGGCGCTGCCCCCGCGATGTCCGAACGCCGCGTCGTCATAACCGGAATTGGTATCGTGTCCCCTCTTGCGATGGGACGCGAAGCCACTTGGGAACGCCTGCTGGCCGGCAAGTCCGGTGCAGGCAAGATCGACAAGTTCGATGCGTCGGACCTTCCCTGCAAGATCGCTTTCCAGGTTCCCTACACATCTGGCCGGGGCGGCGGCGCGGGCGATCCTCATGCGTTTGACCCTGACAAGTTCGTTTCGTCGAAAGAACAGCGGCGTACGGACGAATTCGTCGTGTACGCAATCGCTGCCGCCGACGAAGCGCTCGAGGATGCCGGCTGGAAACCAGAGTCTGCTGAAGACCAGGAACGCACGGGCGTTCTGATCGGCTCCGGCATCGGCGGACTCGAGACGATCTACGAGACTGCGATCATCCTGCACGAGCAGGGCCCACGCAAGGTGAGCCCGTTCTTCATTCCGGCCTCGCTGATCAACCTTGCCTCCGGGCAGGTCTCGATCCGTCACGGACTGAAAGGCCCGAACCATTCGGTCGTCACCGCCTGCGCCACCGGCGCGCATGCGATCGGCGACTCATCGCGTCTCATCAAGTATGGCGATGCGGACGTGATGGTGGCGGGCGGCGCCGAAGCGGTGATCGGCCGTCTCGGCATCGCTGGCTTCTGCGCGGCGAAGGCCATGTCGACCGGCTTCAATGAAACGCCCGAGAAGGCTTCGCGTCCCTATGACAAGGACCGTGATGGCTTCGTGATGGGTGAAGGCGCGGCGGTGCTGGTGCTCGAAGAATACGAGCACGCGAAGAAACGCGGCGCGAAGATCTATGCCGAGGTTTCCGGCTACGGCCTGACCGGTGACGCCTATCACATCACTGCCCCTGCCGAAGGCGCCGAGGGCGGCTACCGCGCCATGAAGATGGCACTGAAGAATTCCGGCATAGACCCAACCGAAGTCGACTACGTCAACGCGCACGGCACCTCGACGCCGAAGGGCGACGAAGGCGAAGCGGGCGCTGTGGAGCGGGCTTTCGGCGATCACGCCAAGAACCTCTCCATGTCGTCCACCAAATCTGCCGTGGGCCACCTTCTGGGCGCGGCCGGCGCCATCGAGGCGGCGTTCTGTGCCCTGGCCATCCGTGACCAGATCATGCCGCCGACCCTGAACCTCGATAATCCGAGCTTCGAGACGGTGATCGACCTTATTCCGCACAAGGCCAAGAAGGGCCGCGTGCGCGCCGCGATGTCGAACAGCTTCGGCTTCGGCGGCACCAATGCCTCGCTCATTCTCAAGCAGGTAACCTGATACGGCGCCGGGCGGGCCTCAGGCTCAGCCCGGCTGCACACAGTCGATTTCCGGGCCGGGGCGGGCACGATACAACACTTGCAAGTGTCACGTTTGAGAGGCCCCCATGCGATTCCTGAGAGCGCTCGTGATGTGGATTTTCGTGCTGGCGTTCCTCGCCGGGGCGGGTGCTGCGGCGGGCTGGGTATGGTTCAACAATGAACTCACGGCGCCGGGTCCGCTCACTGAAGAAACGGTCATCCGGGTCGAGCCGGGCGAAGTGCTCTCGGTGGTGGCAGGCCGGCTGGAGGCTGACGGTGTCATCAAGGATGCGCGTCTGATGACGCTGAAGGCGCGCATCGATGGCAGCGAGCTGAAAATCAAGACCGGCGAATACCTGATTGAGGAGGGCGCGAGCGTCGATGAGGTGCTCAGCATACTGATCGAGGGCCGCGCGCTGCTGCACCGGATCACCCTGCCGGAAGGGCGCACGACGGCGCAGCTTCTGCGCATGATCGAGGAAGACAAGCTGCTGGAAGGCGAGATGCCGGAAACGCTGCCCGAGGAAGGCACGCTGCTGCCGGACACCTACATGTTCCACCGCGGCATGACGCGCGTGCAGCTGATCGAGAAGATGCAGCAGGCTCAGCAGGACTTACTCGAAGAGCTGTGGCCTACGCGGCAGGAGGGCCTGCCCATCAATACGCCTTATGAGGCCGTGATCCTCGCCTCGGTGGTCGAGAAGGAAACCGGCCGCGCCGACGAGCGCCCGGAGATTGCCGGCCTGTTCACGACGCGCCTCAAACGCGGCATGCGCCTGCAGAGCGACCCGACGATCATCTACGGCATCTCGAAGGGCGAACCACTCTACAACAAGGCCGGCCAGCGCCGCACGCTCTACCGGTCCGAAATCGACCGCCCGACCGACTGGAACACCTATCAGATCGATGGGTTGCCGAAGACGCCGATCTGCAATCCGGGCGCCGATGCCATCCGCGCCGTGCTCGATCCTCCGGAGACGGAATACATTTTCTTCGTAGCCGACGGGAAAGGCGGACACTTGTTCGCCAAGACGAACGCGGAGCACGAGCGCAACGTGGCGGCCTACCGCGCCTATGAGCGCGGCGAGATCGCAAGGGAGCGGGCGAACTGATGGGGCAATTGTCGGGGATGACCGGCTTCGCGCGGGTCACGGGGGAAGAAAGCTGGGGCGCCTGGGCCTGGGAAGCGAAAAGCGTCAATGGCCGCTCGCTGGATGTGCGCGTGAACTATCCGCCGGGCTTCGAGGCGCTCGAGCGCGAGGTGAAGGCGCTGGCCAGCGAGGCGTTCAATCGTGGCTCGCTGCAGGTCAGCCTGCGGATTGATCTGGCCGCCGGTGCTGGCGGCGCGGTGATCGACCATGCGCTGCTCGGCACGCTGGCCGACGCGGCCCGCAAGGCGCTCGGCGCAGAACTGACGGCAGACGCAGTCGCGACGCTGATGACGGTCAAGGGCGTGGTCGAGACCAGTGGATCTTCGCTGCGCGATCTTGCCGGGGACGAAGCGGCCATGGCTGTGCTGAGCGCCGGGGCGAAGGCGGCGATTGCGCAGCTCGCCGAAGGCCGCCGGGCGGAGGGGCGCGCGTTGATGGAAATGCTGTCGGTGCATCTGGATCAGGTCGAGGCGCTGTCCGCTGAAGCGGCAAGGCTGGCGGCGACGCAGCCCGGGCTGATCAAGGCGAAGCTTCAGAAGCAGCTTGAAGAACTCGACCGCGAAGGCCGCGTCGATGCAGAGCGGTTTGCCGCCGAGGCGGCGCTGTCGGCGGCGCGGGCGGATGTACGCGAGGAGCTCGACCGGCTGGGCGCGCATGTGAAATCCGGCCGCGAGCTGCTCAAGGCAGGCTCACCTGCGGGCCGCAAGATCGACTTCCTGGCGCAGGAGCTGAACCGCGAGGCCAATACCCTCTGCTCGAAATCCGCCAGCCTCGATTTGACGAATGCAGGACTCAGCCTCAAAGGGGTGATCGACCAGTTCAAGGAGCAGGCGGCCAATGTCGAATAGCGGACACCCCAAGGATTCCGGCCGCCGCCGGGGACTGATGCTGGTGCTGTCGAGCCCGTCGGGGGCCGGCAAGACGACGCTGTCGAAGATGCTGCTGGAAGAGTTCAATGATGTGCGGCTGTCGGTCTCGGCCACCACGCGCATGCCTCGGCCGAAGGAAGTGGACGGGCAGGACTATCACTTCCGCAAGACGGACGAGTTCAAGGCGATGATCGCACGCGGCGAGTTCCTCGAATGGGCCTTCGTGTTCGACATGTATTACGGCACACCGAAAGCCGACACGGTGAAACGCCTCGAGGCGGGCCAGGACGTGCTGTTCGATGTCGACTGGCAGGGAGCCGACGCGCTGCACGACCAGATGCCGAATGACGTGGTCTCGGTGTTCGTGCTGCCACCGAGCATGAAGGCGCTGGAAGAGCGCCTGACGAACCGTCCGGGATCAACGCCGGAAATGGTGGCGCGGCGCATGGAAGGCGCCAAGCGAGAGATCATGCATTGGCGCCGGTATGACTATGTCATCATCAATGAAGACCTGAACATCGCCTACCAGCGCCTGAAGCGCATCCTGCTGACCGAGCGGCTGAAGCGCCTGCGCCAGCTTGATCTTGAAGATCACGTGCGCGGATTGCTCGGCGAGGGCTAAGCCAGACTCGTCGCCAGCTTGCGGAACTCGGCCTGCGTGAGGGTTTCCGCCCGCGCCGTCGGATCTATGCCGCACTCCGCAAGCCATTCCTCGGCCTTCATCCCGCGCTTCTTCGCGAAGGGCTTCAGCGCGGCGCGCAGCATCTTGCGGCGTTGGCCGAAGGCGGCGCCGGCGATCTGTTCGAGGAGGTCGATGTGCGCGAAACGCTTCTCCGGGGGAAGTGGCTCGAACACGGCCACTGCGCTGTCGACTTTCGGCGGCGGACGGAAGGCGCCCGGCGGCAGGGTAAAGGAGATGTAGGGCCGCGTCACGGCCTGGGCGAGGACGGCCAATCGTCCGTAGGCGTCGGTATCGGGCTTGGCGCAGATGCGCTCGGCCACTTCCTTCTGGAACATCAGTGCCATCTCGCCGCGCCAGCCCTCTGCCTTCAACCAGTCGACCAGCAAGGGCGTGCCGACATTGTAGGGCAGGTTTGCGATGATCATCGCAGGGCCGGTCGCGCCGGCTTCTTCCAGCGCCTTTTCCCAGCGCACCTTGCGGGCATCCTTTGCGATGACGATCAACTGACCGCTCTTCGCTTCCGGCCAGTCGAGCAAGGCTTCGGAAAAGCGTGGGTCGGTCTCGACCGCGATCAGGCGGGCCGGGCTTTCATTCAGGATAGCGCGCGTCAGTCCGCCGGGACCCGGGCCGACTTCGATGACCGTGCGGCCGTTGGGTGAGCCAGCGGCATTGGCCGCGCGCTTAAGGATCGAGGGATCGAACAGGAAATGCTGGCCCAGTGCCTTGCGCGCGGGGGCTTCGGTCAGCGGGTGTTGGTCGTCGCTCATGCGGCGGCTTTCTGGCGGTTGGCGGCAAAGGTGGCCGCGAGGCGGAGGGCGGCGATCAGGCTGTCAGCGCGGCAGTTGCCGGCGGCGGCCGCGTCATAGGCGGTGCCGTGATCAGGGCTGGTGCGCACGATGGGCAGGCCGAGCGTGGAGTTGACGCCGCCCCACATGTCGAGCGTCTTGACCGGGATAAGCCCCTGGTCGTGCGTCATGGCGATGACGGCATCGAACCGGCCGGAAAGCGCTTCGGCGAAGACTGTGTCACCCGGGCGGGCATGGGAGATGCGGATACCTTCCGCCTGCAGACGATCTGCTGCCGGATTGATGATGTCGATTTCCTCGCGCCCGATGGAGCCGCCTTCTCCCGCATGCGGATTGAGCCCGGTGAAGGCAATGCGCGGGCGCTCGATTCCAAACTCCCGGATGAGGGCCGCATTCACGGTGCGGGCGATACGCTCGAGCCGGCCATCGCCGAGGACCGCCGGCACCTCAGCCAGCGGCATGTGGATGGTGGCGAGCGCGACCCGAAGGCCGCCGCCGGTGAGCAGCATGACGGGGTTCACCGCATGGCCAGCGGTCTCGCAGAGATGCGCGACAAATTCCGTATGCCCCGGAAAGCGGAAGCCGCTGGCGTAGAGCAGGGCCTTGTTGATGGGGTTGGTGACGACGCCTGAGGCGTGGCCGGCGAGCGTGTCTGCGACGGCGCGCTCGATGGAGCGGATGATGGCGGGCGCGGCGGCTTCGTCAGGCTTGCCGGGGGTGACGTTCGGCACGTCGTCCAGTGTCAGGACGGGTAGCGCGTCTGCAAACACGCCTGCGGCTTCTGCGGGCGATGCGATCAGCTGAACGGGCGCGCCCGAAATCTGGTCAGGCGCCCCGATGAGGTAGAAGGCCGGGCCCGCCTCGGCGCGCAAAACGGCCCAGGCTGCCGCCGTGATGGCGGGGCCGCAGCCGGCGGGATCGCCCATGGTCAGGGCGAGCGGGGGAAGGGAGAGTGCGCTCACGCCCGCGATGTCGCGCCAATTGGCCCGGCAGGCAAGCGCGATTCGCTGCCGTTAACGGTAGATGATGGTCGCATCGCGGCGCGAGTTGCGCAGTTCGCGGTCCGAAATCATGTCGAGTTCGCGCGCCTTGATGGAGTTCTTCAGGTCGTCTTTCGAGGGCAGAGCCTCGGCGCCGTCCTGACGGCGGCAGACGTAAAGAACGGCAAGACCGCTGCCGATGGCGAAGACTTCCGTCGGTGATCCGACCTCGGTTGCAAGCACAAGCTGACGGCCTTCTTCGCCGAGTTCCGTGATGTCGATGTCCGTGAGGTCCTGGGCACGCAGATAGCTCTTGGAGTTGGCGACGGACTGCACGTCATCGCAGGACTTGATCCGCGACATGGCTTCCGAGAGGGATTCCGCTTTTGCGTCGGTGGTGATGAGACGTTTCAGATCGAGCTTGGTCGTCGGCTGGCTGGGCTCGCGCTTGGCAGCGACCAGCAGGATGTAGACGCCGCTTTCCACTTCGATCGGCGGCAGCAGGCCGGGGACGGTTTCAGCAGCCGCAACGGCCTCTGCAAGGGCGGGCGAGAGGTCGTCGGTGGTCACCCATCCCATGTCCCCGCCGGTTGCGGCGGTTGGCGCGGAGGAAATGCGCTGGGCAGCATTGCGAAAGTCTGCACCCTGCTGCAGCTGCTGGGTGATCGAATCTGCCGCGCGGAGAGCATCCGCGCGGGTCGCTTCATCCGGCGCGTATAGGAAGATCTCGCTGACGCGGAACTGGCGTTTCTTGGAGGCGGTGCGCAGGCGTTCAAGCTGGTCTTCGACCTGGTTATCGGAGACACGGATACGCGTGCCGTAGAGGCCGCTCATCAAGCGGCTCCAGGCAATCTCGGCGCGGATCTGCTCTTCCAGGCTCACCGGATTGACGCCGGCCTCGAGAAGCTGCTGTCGCAGGCCATCTGCGCCCACGCCGCCCTCGGTCGCCATTTCGGCCAGTTGTTGGTCGATTTCCCTTGGGTCAACTTCGACCTTGTATTCTGCGACACGGTCAAGCTGCAGACGTTCGTCGATCAGCTGTTCGAGTGCCTGGCCGGTGATTTGCTGGACCTGCTCCGGTGACGGCTGCTGCCGGCCAAGCGTCAGGAGCAGGAGGCGGGCGCGTTGGCGCACGTCGGAGTAGGAGATGGGCTTGTCATTGACGATGGCCGCAATGCCTTCGAGCTGCAGAAGGTTGTCTTCGGCCGCCTGAGCCAGCGCCGCCGGCGCGCTCATTGCCAGAAAGGCCGCCATCAAAACCGCACGCACCATTCACTTGCCTCCGAGGAAATCCGCCTCGCGGAACCCAATAATTGCTTTGTGCAGACCTTACAAATCCTTCGCCACCACGCAACGCGGGAGCACAGTAAGGCATGTTTTGTGGCAGCTTTCCGGCCGTGAACCGGCCCGGATCAATCGAATCCGCCGGAGCCGAAATTGCCTAGCGATTTCAGCGTGAACCGGAACTGGATGTTCTCCGAGGGGCCCAAAGTGCGGTCCCGCAATTCATTGCGGCTGAACACTAGTTCAAAACGGGAGCAATCGTCGGAATAGGCGAGGCCGATTTCCTGCTTTGCGTCGATGTCGTCGGTGATGTCCCGCAGCTGGCCGAAAATGACCGAATAGCTGTCGGTGACCCTCAATTCGCCGCGCACATAGACGCCCTCATCGGGTTCGCCCATCGGGCTGATCCTCTGATCGATCTTGTAGTACTGACCGACCGCCCGGAAGCGGCTGAACGAGGTGGACGCCCGCAGGTCCAGCCGGTTGAGGGCGAGATCATCATCATCAAGGCGAACGCGGCTGGAGAGTTTCAGCTTGCGGCCAAGGTCAAGCGACGCGGAGGCGACCCAATCGGAGGACGTGCCATCGAGGTTTGAGGCGACGTCGAAGGTGGGATCGGTGCGCGAGCGCCAACGGCGGCCGACTGTGGTGCTGAGTTCCGTTCCGTTTTTCCAGAGCGCGCGGGCGGTGAGCCCGGCACTGACTTTGCCGTCGCCTTCATAGAGGTCGTAATTGCCGAAACCGTTGGCTTCAAAAAGGCTCGAATCGTCAAACTCGAACAGCTGGCTGTCTTCAACCGGGATCGCCGGATCGTTGGCGTTCGAGAAACCCCAGGCCGCCATGACCGCCGGCTCCAGTGTGATGTCCACCGTCTTGCCGGTGCGGATCATGGGGTAGGCGAGTTTGGCGCCGGCATTGCCGACCGCGCGGGTGACTTCGCTCTCGCCGCTAACAGCCTCATCCAGGGCGTAGTAATCGCCGCGTACTTCAGCGAAGGGTTCAAAGGTCAGGCCACCGGGCAGCAGATTGAAATCGCGCCATTCCGCACCTGCGCTGACGCGGTGACTGTCAGCGCCGACATCCCGCGTGAGGATCGCCGAAGAAACGTTCGCGTTGACGAAACCGAACTTGCCGAGTTCCCAGTTTTTCTCCGCATACAGAAGAGGCGAGACGACCGGAAGCCGGCTGGAATCGTCCTGGCCGCGAAGGCCCTGGAAGTTCAGCAGCGCGACGTCGGTGTAGTAATCCTCGCCCTGACCGACGAGGAAAAGTTGTGACAGCAGGCGGCGCGGCTGGTTCGAATACAGGCCCCGCTTGTCGCTCTGGCCATCGATGTCGTAACGGCGATCGTAGAGATCGTCCGTCTGCGTTTCGACGCCGAAGCCCCATTTCCAATCCGGAGACAAGGCGAAGGCGCCACTGGCGTAAACGTGCCCGCGGAACTTCTCCTCACCAAATAGTACGCCTTCGCTGTCGAAATCCTGTTCCTGAGTGAAACTCGTATTGATGTTCAGCTCGCCGGAATAGAAGCGCTTGCGATAGTCCAGATTGATGACGGGGTTCACGTTCGCCGACAGAAGCGGCGAAATCGTGAGGTCTGACGATTCAGAGATCGCCCAGTAATAGGGTTGTTTGTAGAAGGTGCCGAGTTTGGACGAGACGCCGGCATCCGGAATGAGGAAGCCTGAGCGGCGTTCTGAGTTCGGATCCGGGTGGGCGAGGTAGGGCAGGTAGAAGACCGGGATACCGGCAAGTTCGACGACCGCATCCCGGTAGGAAATCATCTGGCTTTCCTGATCGAGCACAGCCCGGCGGGCGCGGATCGACCAGGTGGGGGTCTTGTTCTCTTCGCAGACTTCGCAGGACGTGTAGACGACCTGATCGAGCGCGTTGATGCCATCGGGGCGGCGGACGGCGGAGTTTGCGGTGACACTGGCGCCCTGCGCAAGGCGGGCGGAGAAGCCGATGGCGTAGCCGTCTGTGAGGTTGGAGCCGACTTCGAGTTCGTCAGCAAACTGCT
>Ga0315902_10014428_pt1 | contig 10153 bp, 8 predicted proteins | sample LakEriMetagenome_9_FD_203523 | JGI IMG/M metagenome (GOLD analysis project Ga0315902, IMG submission 203523) | Freshwater fungal communities from buoy surface, Lake Erie, Ohio, United States - Buoy 12 MA117 | ecosystem: Environmental > Aquatic > Freshwater > Lake > Lake biofilm | place: USA...
AGTGTCATTCATTCATTAATATAAAAGTGAAGAATATCAACAATAGATAAAAAAGATACAAACAGATAAATAGTATTTTTAATACTATTTTTATGTAAGTAATATGGTAACAATAACTATATTATAGGTCTACGCAGGAGTTTCCACAATAAAATAATCATATAATGGTCCATTATAATCTATTATATGATTATTTTATTGTGGAAACTCCTGCGTGGACTCATAATATGGTCATTGCCAGTAAATTACTTTCATAAAAAATATCATAAAAAATATAATTATAAAGTAATAATTTCGGCCATGAAATCACAATATGATGATTCAGATTAAATATCATATTGTTATATTGTGGATTCTCTGGTCCGGGTTGTATTTAAGTGATCAAAAGATCTACACACTTTTATAAATATAAATAATTATCTGATAAGCTTTTATTGCAAGCTGCATATGTTGGTTTTTATTGAGGTGTATTGATTAAAAAAATTGAAATTGAAACAATCACGATATTTTAGACTTCAATACGGTTAAAAACAAAGGAAGATATGGCCAATAAATTTGGCTTGTCTTCTTTTCTTCCCAAAAGTAAGACCCTCAATTCATCATTCGAATGGATAAGTCATTTAGATCCCGCTCTTCGAGATGACGATGATAAACAAAATGAAGAGGAACATAATATTGTGAATCAAGAAAATAAAAATGATGAAAAAAATAAGAAGAAGAGAAATAAGAATGAAGATATGGAAGATATTGAATTGGCCGTGAGTGATGAAATGATATACGATCAAGATTATGACGATCAGGAATTACCATCAGGTGTTGTAATTCCTTTTTTCAATGAACCAAGTCACGAGTTACAACAGACACTAGACTCTTTAGATCGCACATGGGAACAATTAAGAAAAGCGGCTCCTAATAAATGGGTTGACAATACTATGACATTATGTTTGATCCAAGATGGATGGTCTAGGGCAGATCCATCAATGAAGGAGCATTTAAAAGCAATATTCCCAAAACAAATGGAAGATGGAACTTATTAGTGGGATTGTGTTTAAGTGATCGAAAGATCTACATATTTTTATAAATGATCATTCAACAAGTTTTTTTGCAAGTCACACACATTGATTTTTATTGAGGGATATTGATTAAAAAAATTGAAATTAAAACAATCTCGATATTTTAGACTTCAATATAGTTAAAAACAAAGGAAGATATGGCCAATAAATTTGGTTTGTCTTCTTTTCTTCCTAAAAGTAAGACCCTCAATTCATTATTCGAATGGATAGGTCATTTAGATCCGGCTCTTCGGAATGATGAAAGTGATGATGAAAAACAAAATGAAGAGAAACATAATATTGAAAATCAAGAAAATAAAAAGGATAAAAAAAATAAGAAGAAGAAAAATAAGAAGAAGAAAAATAAGAAGAAGAAAAATAAAAAGAAGAGAAATAAGAATGAAGACATGGAAGATATTGAATTGGCCGAGAGTGATGAAATGATATACGATCAAGATTATGACGATCAGGAATTACCATCAAGCGAAAATATTGTTCAATATGGCAAAGGAATTGTCATTAAAAAATTTAAAAATGCTTATCGTCCTGGAAATAAGAACTATTTTAAAGATTGTAGATATGATGAAGAAGGTATACAAAAACCAAGAAATGGTTTAGGTGTTGTAATTCCTTTTTTCAACGAACCAAGTCACGAGTTACAACAGACACTACATTCTTTAGATCGCACATGGGAACAATTAAGAAAAGCTGCTCCTAATAAATGGGTTGACAATACTATGAAATTATGTTTGATCCAAGATGGGTGGTCTAGGGCTGATCCATCAATGAAGGAGTATTTGAAAGCAATGTTTCCAAAACAAATGGAAGATGGAACTTATTGGTGGGACTATTTCGAAGAATTTCAAGATGGGTATAATGATAATCATTCTAATATTACGTTTGTGTTTGAAAGGAAAGGAGATAGTAAATCAATAATCAATCCGCAAAAAAATTTGCAAGAGAAAATTGGGATTAAAGAAATTGATACAACATTAATTGTTAAAATAGGGAATAGAAGGAAACATAACTCTCATGAATGGTTTTTAGGTGAAAATGGATTTGGTGATGCTTCAAATACAGAATACTATTTTTTCACAGATGCATTTACTCTTTACAGTGACACAATGTTATATCATTTAGTCACTAGTTTAGATAATAATAAAACTTTAGCTGGAGTTACTGGTCGACAAAGATTAATGACAAGAGAACAACAAGGTAGTAATGAAAGTGTATTCTCTTTAGGCTATATTTTAAGAATGGTACAGTTATACGATTTCGAGTCTGCGAATGCCGTTTATAACGGTGCTTTCAGTTTAGGGGGCTTATTACCTGTTTTACCCGGTCCATGTGGTCTTTATAGAGCATCAATTGTCTCAGATAATAAGGTTAGAAATTATTACTTTGACCTAGTAAATCAAGATCCTGATAAGACAGGAATGGTTTTAGGTAATCTTAAAATTGCCGAAGATAGAGTTTTATCTTACGCCCCTGTGTTTAAATCTGGAAGTGGTAAAAAAATTGGATTTAATCCATTGGCTGTCTTCTATTTTGAAGCTGAAACGGATTTAGAAAAATTAATGTTACAAAGGAGAAGATGGATTAATGGTTCGGTTTGTGGTTATATCTACCTTCTCTTTTATAGTTTTAACGAGTTTATAACCTGGAAAACAAATATTTTCAGAAAACTTTATGTTTGGATCTTATTAATGTGTCAGTTTTTGACATATTGTATGGTTTCTGTAGCTCCAGGAGTTTCAATCAAAATTCTGTATTACGGAGTTAATTACTTGTTTGGTTATTATGGTGTTAGTCTTGATTTAGAGCTATTTATGTTCTTTTTCATCCTATGGGCAATCTATATAGCTCATGTTTTTGTGCATAATAGGCAAAAGTTCTTTTACCCAATTATGTACATCCTATTAATCATGTCTTTTGCCACATCAATTATTGGGTTTGGGTCACTTGCCCATTATGCCTTTGTTGATGAAGGTCTCACTTTCTTACAAATAATAGAAAGTCTAAATTATACTTTCTATTTAGGTGCTATTACATTAATTGGGCCATTTTTCTTGGCTCTTATACTTTCAGGTAAAGGACACAGTCCTTTATTGATGATCAAGGCTATTATTCCATATTTGCTATTTATTCAAATGTTAATTGCATGGTTTGGAAGTTACTCTTATGCAAGAACTTGGGATTTAAGTTGGGGTAATCGACCTGCTGGTGGAACAGATGATGCCAGTGATGAAAAACAAAAAATTATGGTTACCAAATTCAAAGAACAAAGCATTAGAATCGTGATTGCATTGATCGTTTTAAACATTGGTATCTTCTTTGTTCCCATTGAAGGACAATTCTATATTATGGATTTCTTCTACGCGATTGTAGTCTACCAAATGTTCTTCTCATTGATTTACTGTGTACTTAAATTATGGTACAAAATCAAATTCAGCTTTATTAAATTGAGACTTTTCTTAATTAAGGTCCAAAATTTTATAAAGCCTAAGAAAAAGAATCAAGAAAACCAGGAAAATAATGAACAAGAAATGACCCCCGAAATAACAAATGAAGTTTAACGATTATGTTTTTTATGATATATTATTTAGTTTTTTAATTTTATTTTTCGGATCAGAGTATCACAAGATCATATCCATATGGAATGTTAGAATCCATCTTGTGGTATCTTGAACAGAAACATATTATGAAGTAATTCCAGCTGATGTTACCACAATAAATGTATTCATCAAAATATTGAATTAGATATATTTTGACTATTTTCATATTGTGAAATCACAGCTTGGAATTATTATACCCATACAAAAAATTGAAATATAATCTCAAAAAGTTATCTATAATTATATTAAATAGTTACCCAAATGCAATCGTACCAATATCTTCTAATTCTTGTCTTTTTTACAATTGGTATCGATTATGTTTTTTCGTGTAATGGGATTACTTTAAATGGAGCATGTTGCGCTTCACCGTGTGGAAAGTGTGATCAATGCCCAAGTAATCCATTATGCTGTTATAAGACTATTTTAAATGGTTCAGCTTGTTGCAATAATAATAATAATAATCCTCCTTGCATTATTTGTGCATCTGGTCATTCTGGTGATGGTGGAACCGAAAATCAGTACGACCAGATAGTTAATTGGTTAGAATCGTTGGAAATATATCAATTAGTGTTATTCATTCTTGGTTGTTGTTTGATCCTAGTATGTTTAATCTATATTTGTTGTTGTTTTGGTAGCCATAAACCTCCAGTCAAATATGAACATATTGTTGGCAGGTACTCTTAATATTTTTTTATATTTTAAAAATTGAAAAAGTAAACAACTGAAGTATATTTTATTATATTTTTTATAGGCATAATGAAGATAATTTGGTTGATTTTACTATTTTTATATGTGCATTTAGTAATAGGATCACCTATTTGTACATGTCGCAATAATGAAAAGTGTTGTGTTTACTACACAGAGAATCCGTTCGGCATTCATACAAAATGTTGTCCAGGATCTTCAAATTGTTGTGGCAGCAAGTGTTGTGATTCCAATACCCATATATGTTGTGGAAATAAGTGTTATGAGAAAAATAGTTATACCTGTTGTGGATTGAATGCTTGTCATCACAATACGACTTGTTGTCGCGGTATAAGTACAGTATGTTGTGACACGTTGACACAAATATGTTGTGATGGAAAATGTTATGACAAAAATAATTATACTTGTTGTGAAACAAATTCAGTTTGTCCAATTAATTTAGAATGCACCGGTAATACATATTGGAATAAAGAACATATGAGGGACATTCAAAAATGTTGTCAGAAATATCATACAAAATGTCCAAGTGACACATTAGCATCATTTTATGATAATTGTTGTCCAACTTTTTACCCAATTTTATGGGTCCCCATCACAATTTTAATTCTTTCGACACTTATTGTCTTTGCATATTATTGTTTTTGTTATAAAAATAATAATCAAATTATTGTAAATGATGAAGTGCACTATCAAACACTTTATGGATCGTTCAGTATTATGAAAAAAATTAAAGTTGATAACGATTATGCCACTTTTTTGAAACCGTACTCCTATACAAATGTAAACGCACTCAAAATTGCTATTATTGGTATTGCTAATGGTAAATTTAAGACATCTTCTTATCTACAACTACAGTTAGTTGTATGTTTGTTCTCATTGGGTATTATTTTTGAATATCATTATGTAGTCATACTATTTTTAACCATTCTCTTGTGTTTTAGAATTTTACAATTTTTGTTATGTTGGTTAAGAATAGGTTGGTTAAGGTGTAATTATTTGCATTATGCATGTATTGTGGTAACCATTTTAGTATGGGTGGCAAGTATTGGAACACTTTTCTTTTTTGATTTTAGCCCACCAGTACAAGTCTTTTTTCCAGGTATCGTATTCTTCGCATTTCTTATTGCTCTATATAGTCCACTAATTAGCATGGAAGAACAATATAATGAAATTATAATTACAACAGGAAGTTTTATGGCGATATTAAGACCGTACGGTTATTACGAAATTACTAAAAATGAAATTGCAGAAATCAAGATTGAAGATTACCAGAAAAACTAAGTGAAGAAATTTGATGGTAATTCATTTTTTATTGTTGTATTATTGAACTAATAATTTGTGATATGATTTTTATTGTGAATATAAAATATTTTTTTATGAGAGTAATTTACTGGCAAATACTATACTATGAGTCCACGCAGGAGTTACCACAATAGTATAATCGTAAAATAGATAATAATGGACTATTTTACAGTTATTTTATTGTGGTAACTCCTGCGTGGACTCATAATATAGTATTTGTTATCATATTACTTTTCATTTGGTTATTTTTAATATATGTTGCTTTTTTATTAAACCATGAAAAGTAATAGTATTACCACTTACATTATGAAATTATCCCATCGTATGAGTATTGCTGCATTCATTATGGAAAAATCAATGCAAGTTGAGGTAAAAGATTATTTGCTAACAATTTACAAAATATATAATTTTTTTTATTGGTCACTTCAGTCGTGCGGCACAACCCAGATCAGAGAATTAACAATACAAAAATTTGATATTTTATCTGGAGATCTATATTGGAAATTTATGGTCGAAACATTTTGATCAATATCTCTGGTGCTATCTTATAATATGGCGCTAGTCAAAAGATATAATATGTTTTTATTTAATGGAATTCATATTGTGGAATAATAGCTTGGAATATTCTTAATATGACTAATCATATTGATTGTTACATATTAGACTTTTTCCCTAAGCTGTATTCATTATGAAAAAAAAGATTATTAATTAACAATTATGATTGATCATATTTGTTTCATATCTTTTTTAAGTATAATTGTGATAGTTATGCAATATAATCACCCATGTTATAACATCAACAATACGATATCCTGATTATCATCTGGATAACCATATTGTGATATTTATGGCCTAAACTATCAGATCACAAATCCGGCTACTATATTCACAATATAATAATCCATCCAATGATATTTTAATTGCCACCAGATAAATTATCATATTGTGACATAATAGCCTTATATTATTAATTTAACCATTAATAATACTTTTCCTCAAATAGTATTCTTTATAAAAAATTGAAAATGTAATTACCTGCATATTCTAATACAAATTAACATATGAAAAATGAAGAGGAACTTGCAAAAACTAAAATCATGCAATATAGCCACTGTTGTTTTAATGAACAAATTTGATCCAAAACCTTTCTTTCATAGTTCTTCGGTCAACAATTATGAACAATATCAAAAGACAGAAAGTCCATATTATAATTTTAATAAAATTTTTGAAAAAGAGTATATTCACTTATTAGACACAAAATTGAAGATGGTTCAAGCGAATAAATCTTTAATGAATATACCGCTTTTTGATGATAAATTTGTTATAGATCTTAAAAAAAATATCCATAATATCTATCAAAAAAATAAGTATTATGGTTGGAAACAAGAAGATCATGAAATTGTTAGACAAGGAATTAATCAAAAAATTGATGATATTATGGAACGTAAGATAGAAGATTTTAGCAAACCCGATGATCGAATTAAATTATTGTGGCTTTTACCATATTTATGCATATCTTCATATTTATCCGATTTTATATTCGAGTCTATTATTTCTGTTGCACAACAAATTGTAGGTGATCCATCTGCTAATTTTGCAATAGCTTTGACATTTACCATAACCCCAGTTGGAGGAGTTGCAGCATGTATTTCTTTGGGTATTGGTTTTGGGATACCCATTTACATTACTAGGAAAATAGTAAACACAACTAAATGGGATTATTTTAATGCAATATATTTAAAACGAAAATAATTTTTTATGAAAAATCAATAGGCTACTAATTTGATTAGTCATATTAAGAATATTCTAGGATGAAATTTCACAATACGAATTCAATTTAATGTGAACTTATTGTATTATTTGACTATCGCCGAAACTATACAAAAATATTTTTGTATAGTTATGTTATTTAAAAAAGTGTAAATTTACCTAAATTCAGTATTGTGTGACTTCAGCCGAGCTATTGATCGATTAATTCCGGAATTGGGTGAAGTATATACTTTATCCAATCGCGTGACTTTACAAAAATACTTTTCTGTAAAGTTCCGGCCATGAACCCACAATGTGGTTTCCCAGATCAAATATCATATTATCGTATTGTAGATTCTCTGGTCTGGATTGTGCCTAAGTGACCAACGAAATATTCATCTATATACAAATGGTTGTCTAATAACTTTTTTCTTAAGCTGCATTCAAAAAATTGAAATAAAAAGATATTGTTAGTTACTGTAGTATGGATAATTATTCAAGGATGGAAACTCGTAAAAGGAAAAATAAGGTAATAACGCCAAAAAATAAAAAAAGAAAAATTGTTTCTTGTGCCAACGATGACATTTTGATTTTTCCTTATGAAGTATGGTTTATCATCTTTTCTTTTCTTCCTTGCAAATTGCTGAATGGAATTATTAGTCTTGTATGCAAAACTTTTAAGGAATTAGTTGATTCACCATATTTATGGAAATATGTGACTCTAGATATTTCACATAAAAACAATTCACCATATGTCATAACAGAATCTAGAAAACTTTTTTCGTTAGTTGGTAAATTTAAATATTGTAAGCTTCAAGAATTATGTATTGGTCCGATGTCGATAGGTGACAAGACATTGAAAAGGATTACAGAAAAATGTCCTAAACTAAAAAAAATTAATATTATAAATACGAATGGTTTAATAGAAAGCCAAATAGAGCAATTAAGAGGTAACAATATAAAAGAACTAGTAGTTAATTTTATCCATTTCAAGGTATATAACCCGAATTTATTTTCTGGATTTACCAATTTAAAAAAATTAATAATTGGTAAAACCGATGTTTCAGCTAATTATTTTTTGGATTCAATTATCAACAATTGCCATAATCTAAAGGTTTTTGCTTTGGGTAACGCAATCAATAGATCTAGTCTGGCTTTATTAGGTAAAATAAAAACATTGGAAACACTTTGTATTACTTTAGGTTTTGATATTGATGAAATATGTCTTTTTAAGTCGTGTAGAGAATTGCAAAATTTAACTGCATTAGAGATTAATAACTGTTTTTTCGTTTCTGATAATTTTATCACAGCGTTAGTTAAAATTTGCAAAAAAATTAAGATTCTCGAACTTTTCTCACATTTTATCAATCAACGATTATCGAATAAAATATATTCATTTCTAATACTTTCCGGTGTCAAGTCTGTTAATATACCAATATGTAATGTTTTGTCAAATTATGGCCTATCGTTAGATTATAGTCAACGATTAGAGATTCTAAACTATTTATATGTTGCACTTGTCGAAAAACTTGGATTAATAAAATATATGTTTTTAATTAAACCGGAAAATAAACAACTTGTAGTAAATAATTCGTATCAATATTCAGATGTGACCAAAACTAAAGATAATGGTACATATGCAACATTTTTGAAAATACTTTTCTTAGCACAAGTGTTTGAAGAGTCGATGTTTCAAAATAATTGTTCGGTAGAGCTTTACACAATGGCAATTATCAGGAAATTATCAGATCTTGATATTACTTTGGAGAAAAGAAAACAGTTTTATATGTTCCGCAACAAAGATGAACTTAGTCACAATAAGACAATAAAATTTATTGAAACATATATGATGGTATGGTTCTTAGGACAAACAGAACCTATGGTTAAGGGACAATGGTAATTTATTTATTTTTATATTCTAAATATTATAACAAATATGGCTTGGGAAAAAAAGTAATTATGATATCTTCAATCGATAGTATTCTGACATAAAAAAATATTATAGTCCCAATGGAGTAATAAAATGTGATAATGGATCATTAGATTCTTCCATAAAGCTTCCAAAGATTTCTGGATCAATTTTTTCTGTTTCTTCGGCGCTAAAATAGAATGATTGTCGCATATCTAAATTATCAAAAAAACTTTTATAGTCAAAAGGCGTTTGTAGTACTTGTTTATCTAATTCTTTTTCCCCAGATTCCTTTTCATCAAATCCTTTTTCGCGTACTGCATTTAGGCATACAAAGTTGTCAGATGGCAGATTGTTGACATAAAAAGAGGAAGTGGTATCCTCTTCTTCGGGTGGCAATAAGTTTAGATAAAAAGAAGTATTGCCGAATTCCATCCGATAATTGTCCTCTTTTTGGTCTTCAAAAGAGTTATTGTCTTGTGGAGAACTCATGAGACCAAACGATATCGAACTATAATGGATATAACAACACTTAAATTTTTCAATTTTTTTATAATGAATAAATGTCACTGTTTCACTTATGAATAAGGAAAAGTATGTTAGATAACCAATAAATTTAATCTTGTTCGAATAATATTTTTTTTATTAATATAAATGCATTAAATGATAGCCAGGCTGTTATTGCCATTAAAATGTATAATAGGTATCATTTAATGCATTCCATCAGCCAGGATAATTATTTAAATGAATAAACCAGGCCAGAATAATAACAATATGATTACCTGATGTTCATCTGGATATTCATATTGTTACCACTCTGG
>Ga0315902_10014430_pt1 | contig 10152 bp, 7 predicted proteins | sample LakEriMetagenome_9_FD_203523 | JGI IMG/M metagenome (GOLD analysis project Ga0315902, IMG submission 203523) | Freshwater fungal communities from buoy surface, Lake Erie, Ohio, United States - Buoy 12 MA117 | ecosystem: Environmental > Aquatic > Freshwater > Lake > Lake biofilm | place: USA...
GGAGCGTTCCCTTCCGCAGGTCGAATCCCTGCAGCACGTCGCCGGCCTCCGTCACCACCTGGCGGCGTCCCTTCGGATCGGTCCACACCACCGGGGTGCCGTGCGAGATGCGCGAGCGCCCCCGACCGGTCCGCCACCGTTCCCGGCCGGTCTTCGCGTCGAGGGCCACCACGTACGACTTCTCCCAGGGGATCTGCCAGCCGACCTTCTTGTCGGGGCCCTCGCTGCTGGCGTCCCGCGACATGATGAGCAGGCCGTCATGGAGCAGCAGGGCCGTGCCCAGTCCGTGCTGGCTGTAGAACGGGTGCTCGCGGTTGGTCCAGACGGGCTTGCCGTCGACGTCCACCGCCGCGAAACCGCCGTCGCCGAAGCAGGCGTAGACCCGCTTGCCATCGGTCGCCGGCGTGGGCGTCGCGTACGAGTTGCGCGTCTCCTTGCGCCGGGGCACCTGCCGGAAGACCTCGGTGTTCCAGACGATGCGGCCCGTCTTGCGCTCCAGTCCGAGGATCCGGCACGACTCGCCGTTGTCGGTGGTCGTGGTCACGAAGACGCGGTTGCCGAAGACGATGGGCGACGACCACGACTCGCCCGGGATCTCCGTCTTCCAGGCGAGGTGCTCGGTGGCCGACCAGGACGTCGGCACGGTGGTCTCCTTCGAATGGCCTTGGCCGTCGGGCCCGCGGAACTGCGGCCAATTCTCCGCATGGGCGACGCAGGCGGCCAGACTCAGCGTGGTCACGGTGAGCATGAGGGAATTCATGGCGGCAGGATGCCTGGGAGCCCGCCCCTGAGAAGGTTCGATTTCGGGGGTGCAACCCCGCGACCTGGGCCCCACCGGACCGCCCTCAGAGGAATCCCGCCGGGACCAGCCGTGCCTCCCGGGCCTGTCGCGCGAGGGGCTCGCGGAAGTCGGGATGCGCCACCGAGATCAGCGCCCGGGCCCGTTCCGGCACCGAGCGCCCCTTCAGGTTCACCACGCCCCACTCCGTCGCCACAAACATCACGTCGGTCCGCGGTGTCGTGACGATGGTTCCGGGCTCCAGGGCCGTCACGATCCGGCTCTCGACCGTTCCGTCGCGCCGGGTGCGGGTCGACGGCAGGCACAGGAACGATTTCCCGCCCGCCGACGCATAGGCCCCGCGCACGAATTGCAGCTGCCCGCCCGTGCCGGTCAGGTGCCGGTGGCCGGCGCTCTCCGAGGCGGCCTGCCCCTGCAGGTCCATCTGAGCGGTGCTGTTGATCGAGACCACCCCGGGGTGGGCCTGGATCCGGTCGGGCAGGTTGGTCTCGTCGACCGGCCACGTCTCGAGGTCAGGGTTGTCGTGGATGAACGCGTTCAGCGCCGCCGATCCGCCGGCGAAGGTGAACACCGTCTTGCCGACGCCGTTGGCCTTTCGGGCGCCGGTCACCCGGCCGGCCTGATGAAGGCGCATCAGGCCGTCCACGAGCATCTCCGTGTGGATCCCCAGGTCCGTCACGCCGGCCTCGAGGATCGCGTCGCACACGGCGTTGGGCAGGCCCCCGATGCCGATCTGAAGGCAGGCGCCATCCTCGACGTGGGCCGCCACCTGCCGGGCGATCCGCAGATCGGTGTCGGTGGGAACGCCCTGGGGCAGCTCCGGCGCCCCGGGTCCATCGGTCTCGATCACGAAGTCCACCCGCGACTCGTGGATGCCGTTCCTCGGGCCCCGGACGCGGGGCATCCGCGGGTCCACCTCCACGATCACGCATCGGGCCCGTTCCAGCAGGGCCTCGTGGTAGGTGCAGGCCCCGCTGAAGTTGTAGACTCCGGCGGCGTCTCGCGGGCAGGTCTTCACCACCGCGAGGTCCACCGGATCGATGAACCGGCGGTACAGGTCGGGCGCCTCGCCGAAGTTCAGCGGAAGGTAGTGGGCCTCGCCGGCGTCATGTCCCCGCCGGTCCACTCCGGAGAAATGCCAGTTGTTCCAGACGAAGCGCCGCCCGCCGTCCGCCGCCGCCAGCACCGCCCTGGGTCGCATCGACAACGCTGCGCGCAGGAATACCGGCCCGCCCAGGTCGTCCCGCTCGGCCAGCGCGCGGTCGAAGGCGTCGGGTTGCCCCATGCCGAATCCATAGTCCAACCACTGTCCGGGGTGGACCTTTGCGGCGGCCTCTTCGGCGGTGATCCGGGTCGCGGGGTGCGTTCGCATGGGCATCGACGGGGGGATTCCCGAAGCTGCTCGGCCGGGGCGTCCGCAGGCAATCCCGCAAATCGTGGGACATCCGCGGGGCATGGAAACCTCCGCCCGACGCATGCCCCGGCGACCAACAGGGACGCACAGTGAAGCTTGACTTGGACCAACTTTATGGGCACCCAATCGGCCATCCACAGCACCGCACCCGGGCCACCGCTTCCATCGGGGAGGAATTGGGCCTCAGGTCCATCCGGGGCGGGTGACGTGGGGAAACCTTTCAAACTCGAGAGCCTATGAAGATGCAACAACGGATCGGTACCCGGCGGAGGGGCTTCACCCTCATCGAACTGCTGGTCGTCGTCGCCATCATCGCGATCCTTGCGGGGATGCTGCTGCCGGCGCTGTCCAAGGCCAAATCCAAGGCGTTGTCGATCTCGTGCCTCTCGAACACCAAGCAGCTCTGCCTGGCCTGGATTCTCTACTCGGGCGACCACCAGGAGCGTCTGGTGCCCAACTACCTGGGCACCCCCGACGCGTGGATCCTGGGCGACGTCAACTCGGCCCCGGGACACACCAACCGCAACAACATCATCACGGGCAAGCTTTTCCCGTACAACTCGTCCGAGTCCATCTACGTCTGCCCGGCCGACGACTACAAGTACCAGGGTCGGAAGTTCCGGCGGGTCCGCAGCTACTCGATGTCGGGCCAGATGAACAGCAACGTCGAGTGGGTGAACCCGCGCTATCCCCTCCGCCGCAAGACCTCGGACATCATCGATCCCGATCCTTCCGGGGCGCTGGTCCTCATCGACGAGAGCACCAAGACCCTCGAGGACGGCTATTTCGCCATCCAGGTTGACAACCGCGTCTGGCAGAACGACCCGTCGGACCGTCACAACCGGGGCGCCAACCTCACCTTCGCCGACGGCCACTCCGAGATCTACAAGTGGTTCGAGCCGATGACGGGCAAGCACAGCTGGGACGCCCCGGCGCAGAAGCCCATCGATCGCGATTTCGACCGCCTCGCCGCCACGATCGCCACGAAGAAGTGAGTCTGGGTTTGCCTCAGCTCCCGGCAAACTTCCACTTGGCATCGGCCGATCCGCAGGCATGGTTTCAAGAACTTCAGGTTCCGGCGCTCCCCAAGGCGCCCACCTGAAGCTCCCGCAAGGGAAGCCCACCGGGCCGGCTTAGCTCAGCGGCAGAGCAACGGTTTTGTAAACAGTAGGTCGTCGTAGAACATTCGTCATTCTTAGGTCAAGCTTAACGCACTCAGGATTAGCCAATGTTCACAGAAGTGCCCTGCAATCAGGAGTTTTTCGCATTTGGCGAGTCTTTTTCCTATCGCAGCGTTACAGGCGTTTGAGCCTCGTAAACTGTTGGGCAACTGTTGGGCATTTGGGACCGCTCCACAGTAGCGTCCAGCACCCCAGAAAGTGCCCATTTCACGGGGTAGTTGACCGTTTCCGCCCAAACCTCCCATTCCCGCAATCTTTTTCCTTGTAACGGGCAAATTCCTGTTCCCGTTACAGCCCAAACTCTGCTTAAATCCGCTCTAAAGTTCAGCTATCCCAAGAACCAAGTCGTTTCCACCCCACCTATGATCCGCATCCACACCAGACCGCACCAATGGCGAGTCATTGCCGTGTTCCAACTACTCGTTGGACTACTCTTTACAACTTCAGCACTAGGGCAACCGGCATTCCTCAAAGATGGTCTAGTTGCGTATTACCCGTTCAATGGGAATGCGAATGATGAGAGTGGGAATGGGAATCAAGGTTATTTGAAAAACGATGCCGCAATTCTTAACGGAAAATTGATCTTAAACGGAGTCAACGGAATGGTTGAGATTCCCAATTTCATCCGGCTTAATGGATCAGCTACAATTTCGATCAGAGCTTTTGCGCAATCCCTTGAGTCAAGGTATGTCGAATTTGTATCCCAAGGTGCACCTCTGAATGGCTTTTATATAGGAATAGACCCCTTAAAAAGAATACGAATCGGAATGCCGTCCGGACAGAATTTTTATTCTCAGAACTATCAATTTCCAGTATCAAAATGGGTGTCGATTGATGTTGTCTTTGAATACAAATCGGGAAAAATTACTCTTTTAATCGATGGAAAATTTAATTCCGAATTTTCTCACCCTGTATCATTTGGAAACTTTACCGGATCGCCTTGCCGTATTGGTGCCCAATATCAAAATTACGGTGAGTTTTTCCATGGGTTTATTAGTTATGTTAGATTCTACAATAGAGATCTATCAAGTTTTGAAATAGGTGAATTATATAAATATGAATCTGAATTAGTCAATAATGATTCTATCACAGAGGGGTTGATTGCCTACTATCCATTCAATGGGAATGCGAATGATGAGAGTGGGAACGGCAATAATGGCAGTCTGAAAAACGGTGCTTTAATAGTAGATGGCGCAGCACGATTCTCATCCATGCCCGCGAAAATACTTGTGGCATCAGCAAAAAACCTTCCGGTTGGAATGGAAGCTAGGACAGTATCCTTTTGGATTAATCCCACAACTGAGCATTCAACTTCACCGAATATTTTTGGCGGGTTTATAGTGAGCTGGGGCAACTGCGGGTATATGTCAACTCTTGAGGACAATACCGCGCCTCCAAAACTCGTATACGCAGCTTGGCACGGCATGAATGACGCTGCCATCAAAGAAGAGCTTCTTAATAAGAACCAATATCTAAGATGGAGACATATTGCGGTAGTAAAGCCGGCTGGATCGAAACTTTTTAACTTCTACCTGGACGGAAAATTTCTTGCCTCCTCTCAGACCCCAGCGAACCCTATCGTGTCTTATAATCGGTTAGAAATTTGCGGTTCAACCCATCCCACTTCAACTGCCGATGGATCTGGATTTGGCGAATGGGGCGATGGTTATACAGGAGATGTTGATAATATAAGAATTTATAACCGGGCTCTCTCCGACGCTGAAGTAAAAGCCCTCTACGACTACGAATCAACACCGCCAAACATTGTCCCTGTTTTTGCTAACCAACCGCAAACTCAATCAACAATAGCTGGCAACGATGCAACTTTTTGTGTTACTCTAAAGGATTCTGGCAGTTACAACTATCAGTGGCAACGTAACGAGCAAAATATTGCTGGTGCTACCTTAAACTGCTACACCATAAACTCAGTAACTGCAGCAATGGACGGCAGCAGGTATCGTGTCATCGTGAGCAACAGTGCTGGAACCATCATCAGTGATAGTGCTACACTAACTGTGGTAACTCCTCCCCCTCCTACCATCGCAACACAACCTACCCCCAAGACGGTTCAAGAAGGTGCGAATGTCAGTTTGAGTGTTGTGGCGACTGGTCAAGGCACTTTGGTCTACCAATGGCAGTTCAATGAGCAGAACCTTCCGGGTGCCACTTCATCCACACTCAACTTGAATGCGGTCAAACTGAACACTGCTGGACGATATCGTGTGTTGGTGAGCTCACAGTATGGAGTTACCATCAGTGACACAGTGACACTCACGGTCAATCCTAACCCTCCGCCCACCATTGTCACTCAACCCATCAGCAGAACACCTGCTGAAGGAACACAGGTGAGCCTTACCGTTACTGCAACGGGGATTGGCACCATCACCTACCAATGGCAGGTGAATGGTCAGAACATCCCAGGAGCCACTTCCAGCACACTGGTCTTGAGTGCAGTTCGTCCTTCAGTGAATGGCAACTACCGGGTCATAGTGGGTAATCCATATGGCACCACCATCAGCACCGAAGCAACTGTTACGGTGGTTGTCACTGATAGTGATTCAGATGGTCTTAGCGACTATGAGGAACTGCTGTTCGGCACCAACTCCAACAAGTCTGATAGTGATGGTGATGGGCTCAGCGACTTTGCTGAAGTTCGTACTCACGGCAGCAATCCGTTGACCACCGACACCGATGGTGACGGTTATAGTGACGGCATTGAGGTGGCTCGTGATGGTAATCCCAACAACCGCAGTGTGACGCCTACGGGGGCACTGGCGGTGTTTCCTGCTGTGGATGTGGAGTTCTACACCCTCAACGGTGTAAAGTACCAATTGGAGGTCTCTACCGATATGGCTTCCTGGTCCGCTCAAGGTGGTGTGGTTGTAGGAACTGGTGGAAACCAAAACCACTTGGTTCGTGCGAGCAAAGCCACACAGTTTTGGCGGTTGAAAGTGGTTCAATAGTTTCCGACTTGAACCATTTGCGCCCCAACTTCACTCATATGAGGTTGGGGCGTTTTAATTTCTACATTCGATGACCCTCAAGCAAAAACAAAATGCTGAGAGACCTTGGTTGCGGCAAGAGTTGCTTGTGGTCACCAAGGACTTGGCATCGCTGTTACAATCCAGTAATCTATCCGAAGAGGAGAAGCGAGCTCGGGCGCTGGTTCATCATATCATCATTCGTGATTTGGAGGATGTTGGTCTTTACCACAACATTCATAGCCAGACACTGTCCAGTTATCTCGGAAATGGTTATTCGGAGGTTCTGAATTGGTTAGAGCAACACGGCTGTTTAGATCGTAACCATTCGTATTCAAATAACGTGGATAACGGTTTTAGCAAGAGCTGTAGAATACCAGGTCTCAATGAAGATAATAGAGACACAAGTTTGACCGCCATACCATTTGCTACCGCAAGAATCCAACGGATCGAAGATGAAAGTGAGCCCACCGATGCTGTTTCCAAGTTCATCCTTAGCAACCTCAACCTTTTGACCGTTCATAAACAGTTGGTTCATATCGACAATATTGAGCGTAGAGCGTTGGCTTTGGAATACTGTAAATGGGTTTATCATAAGCGGTTCAATGTGGTTCGTCGCTGTTTTCGGTGGGTCAGTAGCACGGGAGGGTGAGTTTCCCGGCGACGAAGTAGAGCATGGCGGTCATGTATTCCACCGTCCGGTACCCGCGGGCTTTGCGCTTCACGGCTGAGAACAAGCTGTTGAGACCCTCCATGAAGGCGGTCGTCAGACCTCGAGTCCAGTGGGCCAAGATCCCCTCCAAGTGTCCCTCGATCATCCGGGCGGCTCGGGCCATCGGCTCGAGCAGTTCTCCGGTTTGCGCCCTCATCGCGTGCACCCAAGCGCACCAGTTTCGGAACAGTTTCCTGGCCTCCCCGACATCCTTCCGCTCGTAGATGCCTTGAAGCACCAGCCTCATCTCGTAGGCCATGCCCGTCACACACCGTTCCAGGGCCATCGACTCCCACTTCTGGGTTTCCTTCTCTGTCCAGTTCACCCGGTTCTTGAGCCACATCCACCGCGTCCGCTCCAGCCGGTCCCGCTTCCCGGTGTCGGCCCGGCTCTCCGCCTTCCGGACCTGGTCGCACGCCTCCACCACATTCTGGATGACGTGGAACTTGTCGTACACCACCCGGGCGTTCCCGAGGTTGTCGCTGACGCCCTTGGCGTAGGCGGCGCTCATGTCGATGGCCACGTGCTGGATCGCCTTGGGATGGCCGTTGTGCCGCAGCAATTCCGCAGCAAAAGCCTCCCAAACCGAGGCGTCCTTACCGGGCGTAGCGAAGAGGACCCTCAAGGCCACAAGATCAGCAAACACCGTCAGGTAATTGTGCCCTTTGCGCCGATTCATCTCGTCGGCGCCCGCCCAAACCACGGTGTCGAAGCTCAGTCGCGCATGCGCCGCCTTCACGTGGGCAAAGAGCATCCGCCACATCCGCGTGTCGCTCTCGCCGAGGATCTGGCCGGCACGCTTCACGGGCATCTCACGCATCAGGGTCAGGGCGAAGGCCTCGAACTCCTGGGTGAAGTGCTTGCTGCGACCCTCCCAGGGCGGTGTGACACGGTAGACCTTGCCGTCGTCGCCACGGCGTCCTCGCGGCAGCGCACAGACGATCACGCACTCCTTGTTGAAAACGTTGAGGTGCCGCCATTGCATCGGCTCGACATGGTCGTGGCAGGTCACCGGGGCCCCGGCGCGCGTGCTTTCCTCCGGCCACAAGTGCGGCCGTCTCTTCGACCTTCAACACGAAGGTCGACGAACTTGCCTCAAGCCGCGCCTCAACCACACGCCAGGCTTTGCCAAGCCCCAATAGCTGTCCAAACGTCTCCTCGGGTGTCATCGGCCGGCATCATCCTGTGGCCGTCAAGCCCCCCCGGCTCCACTGGAAATAGCGAGGAACCACAGAACCCCAGATTGTGCCCAGTTCAGGGGCAAACCATCCATTTCCGCCCAAATCTGGCAGCTTCAGCATCTTTTTCCTTGTAACAGCCAGAATCTTGTTGCCGTTACCGCCCAGAATCTGCTTACATCCCCACCAGTAACCAGTGCTTTGGACGCGTGATGATTTCTGCAGACCCCCATAAAACCTGTCCATTATTTTCGAAAAATTCCGACCATTTTCTATTTTAAAAATATTAATTATTTCATTCACCGAAAGTAAAACCACCAAAAACCAATAAACACCAACATGAAAAAACAAATTGTATTAGGGCTGGCCCTACTCTGTGCTGTAGGTTGCACGACAAACAGAAATAAAATGAGCACAGGCCGTGTGGCTTCGCCAATTGTGGAAGACGTTGATGCTCACTTGAAGGTCGGACAAGCAATTGAGGGTTCGGGGAAGATAAACACGCTCGAAATCCTTGGAATCCACTTCACTGGTGGTATTAATAAAAAAGTTGGTTCAATTGGTAATGGGTTGTATGTTGACACTAAGACGCCAATCCTAAATCCGATGCGTTTACTTTTCGGGTCACCAGCAAATGTAAATGCCGCAATTGATTCGGCCTACTACGATGCCGTTGATAAGTCTAATGCCGACGGGCTAATTTCTACTCGTGTTAAATCTCAAAAAACCGGATTTACTCTTTTACATATCATTGGATGGGGAACCGCAACTGCTGATGTAAAAGGACACGAAGTAAGCATCAAAGAAGGGCAACTCCCTCGTTCATCATCTGCCCCAACATTCATACAAAGGTAAAAATTTGGTTCGATTATTGTAATAAAATTATCTAACACCTGAGTTCCCGCCCCCCTTTTCTTTTCGGACTAGGGGGGCTTTTTGTTTGCTCTAAAATTCAATATCTAGTTAAAATTAAAAACTATCCAGCCGCGCCGCTCGGAGTTTCCCAGATTGGCAGCGAGTCGGGCGGAGTCCCGGTGTTGACTCTGCCAGTAAGTGGCGAACGTGTGGCGCATCACGTTGTGGCTCCACGGAAATCCGAGTTCCTTCTTGAACCGTTCCATCAATCGTCGGGGTGGTGTTCCGATGAAGGGTTGAGTTTGATCCAGATTCGCCAACCACGACTTGAGGACGGGCGCGATGGGTATCGAGCGCCCTCGCTTGGTTTTGGCGGATTTACGAACCACCGAGATTTGCATCTGGTCCAAGTTGATGTCGGACCACTGAAGACGGGCGATCTCGGCAACTCGGATGCCGGCGAAAAGTCCAATGGAGACGAATCCCACCAACGGTTTGAAGTCGGGGAGGTTGAGAACCGAGAGCAGCCGTCGGCATTGGGGAAGGGTGAGGAATTCCGCTTCGGGTATCGGCGGCTTATCCTTGATGCGGACTGTGGGGTTGGTGTCGGTGAGTCCCTGCTGAATGCACCAGTTGAGAAACTGCCCGAGGTGACCGACGAAGTGTTTCCGTTGGTGGACGCTTGCGGGTTTTCCTTCGGCGTCTTTGAGCTCGTCCTTGGTTTGGCGCACCAGTTCGTAGGTGAGGTGCTTCAGGCGCTGATCGGGAAAGAGTTTCGCCAACTGTTTCGACCAGTATCGCAACGTCTCCAGGCTTCGGGGGCGTAAAACTCCGTCGGTCCCCGACTCCTTGTAGGAGATCCACCGTGTCAGCGTCTCGGTGACGGGTGGTGAGTCCTCGGTGGCTTGTTTGGACCGCAGAAAATCGAGGTAGTGGGCAACGGCATCACCGATGGTTTTTCCGAATGGTTGGAGTTGCTTGGAGAACTCCGCCAATTCCCCATTTTCCAGAAGGGAGGTGTAACTGCTCGCA
>Ga0315902_10014431_pt1 | contig 10152 bp, 17 predicted proteins | sample LakEriMetagenome_9_FD_203523 | JGI IMG/M metagenome (GOLD analysis project Ga0315902, IMG submission 203523) | Freshwater fungal communities from buoy surface, Lake Erie, Ohio, United States - Buoy 12 MA117 | ecosystem: Environmental > Aquatic > Freshwater > Lake > Lake biofilm | place: USA...
GCCTGCTCCGGAATCGAAGTTAGTACGATCACGCTTTACAGCAGTCTTGATAACACGTCCGTTTGCCTGAGTCATTCCGGCAGCTGGATCGGTTAGCTTGGTGTACTTAGCCTTGATTGAATACGCCGCTCCGTTACGATCTTGAGCAGGTACTGCGGCTTGTACGTTTGAACGAGGTGCACCCTTTGATCCGTATGGATCTCCAGCCTGTGCGCCTTTCTTCTTTACAAGTGTTCCTGCGTCTGGTGATGCAGAAGGAGAGCTGAACTTAATTCCCTCTTTCATCATAGGTTGGCGACCTTGCTTTGCCATACCTGCAAGCGCCTCGTCAGGGCTTGGGATTGAGCTTTTTGCCATGGGGTTCCTAACTGTTTAGAGATCTCTTAAAATAAAGAATATATCAACTTACATTGATAGTAAAGACTATCGCTGAAATTTGTCCGTCCCGTGAGTCCACGGTGGTAAATCCTGGTCGGCAGCTAAGGTCAAGACCTCTAGGGGCAACATAGCCTCTAGCGATAGCAATGGCTTTAACAGCCTGGTTTACTGCAGATGCTCCTACAGCCCTAAGTTTAACCTGCGGGCGTTCATATAAAGCATGGGCAATAGCAGAACCTACGGATTGTGCGTTAGAGCCAGCACTTACACGCAGGAACTGTTCTTCTGTTGTATCTTTTTCAATCACGAGTTTGTAGTCCTTTGGATTCGATTATTAGTCGCCCACCCAAGGAAAACGGTACGTCATTTAAGGGGTTAAGTCTGGGTATCCAGCCTCTTTTAGTAATCTAATTAGGTCATCTAAGCGCAAAACTGCAGGCCAATCCCCGATTGTTGCAGGGCCCTGTCCATTTAGACGAAGAACCGCTATGGGCAAAGTCTTACCGTCACTGCGCTCCTTCAGCTGCTTTATAGCTGCACTAGGATTAAAGTCTTTTCTGGCCTTTACTTCCCAATCAATGCCTATAGTTCCAGTAACGTCTGTACCTGATCTACCGGCTCCTGTTGACTTTGCATATGGCCAGCCCTCTACAACAAGCTTATCTGCCAAAATATCCTGAGACTTATAACCCCTGTGCTTTCTACCTTGAGAAGGCATCTTGCATCCTAATCTGAACTAGTAGAGCTAGATCATCTACTGTCCCATTGTTGAGAAAAATTTGATCTACCTGATACCCATCCATCTGAGTCTCAGATACGTGAGCGTTTACCGCATCAACCCCCGGACGCTTTACACGCCATAGTTGTCCACCAAGTGCAGAGATTTGAGAAGCTTCATTTTCGAACCTAACGTCGGTAATAACTACTCGATCATCAGGACTAATATTGCGTAGAGCAACAGTAACCCATATATCTTCGTCGATTAGCTTACGTGCTGCTACGCCAAGGTCTTGAAGTAACCTACGAATTTGTGGCTCTTGTTTTGCCTTATCCCAACCAACAAGGTTTACTAAATCTTTTAAGTAACCTGTCGGACTGCAGGCAACCATAGGATTAATTTCGTATAGAAATTCCCTAATAGTGTCAGCAAAAGCTACTCTTCGGTATCCGTAACGATCTATAAGGATACTTGCAAGGGTATCTTTGCCGGACTGTGCGTAACCTGTAAGGCCAATAATGTTATAAGACTTCTTGATACCTAGCTCTTCGTCTGTAAACAGAGACATCTGCTCCCACTCTGGCTTCATGGCGTTAACCAACTGCTTCTACCGGTTGCCTTGTTAATGTTTACACGGCGAGTAATTTCACGGTTGATTAGAGAGATGTCTTTTGATAAACGCTCTGAAATAATATGGATAAGCCCGTGGTAGTTAGACAACTCCTGTAGTGCGTTAGCTTTTGCACGATAGTCTGGGTCAACCTCGATTTCTGCATCAATCATAGCTATTGCTGTACCGTTCTTTTTTAGCGCTAGGCGTTTCTGAGCCTTTACAAAAGAAAGATTCTTATCTGCTTCAGACTTATCTACTTCTGCACACCAAAGCTGTAGATTAATAAACTCTAGGTAGGCGACATATTTAGTATACAAATCCATAACCTGTTCTTCCATAAGACCAGTGATATCTGCTGGAAGTGATGGCGCGTCATACCCGTAGTTTTGATTTACCGACATGCCTTGTTGTTCCAGGGCGTTAATAGTTTTACTACTTGCCTCAGCAACTTTCAATTCAATTGGACTCATCTAAGTTCTCCTTTAACCAAGCGTTCCATTCAAGACCTAAGTCTCCTACGTCAATAGTTTCATCAAATCCGTTTTCATGCAAATGCTCAATAAAGTCATCGTCTGCTACTAATACAGGAAGTCCTTTGTAGGTAATCATTGACCGCCCCATCCCCCACCTTTAAGGTGGATACCAAAGTTTGAGTATTGACGAAAAGCTTCGCCACCACACTCACAGACTACAGCAGGTGTAGGGCCCTCTGCAATTGGGAAGAAAGTCTCAAAGACAACCTGGCACTTAGGACATTTATATTCATAGTTCGGCATCTGGACTCCTAAAAGGCTCGCAACGTTTGCATCCCTTAAGCGGGTCAATGTTACACACTGGTGGGCGCTTGTTGTCAACTGCCCAAGCTATATCTAATGCGCTCTCAAAGATCTCTTTTGTGTATTCAGGGTTATAGCTAACAACAAACTCTTTATAGTCCTGAGTTGATTTAAGCTCATAGATAAATACGATCTCATTAGGAGCGGAGGGCAACTCTCCGGCTTCAGCCATAAGATGCGTAAGGTGCAGGTAAACCTGGCCCTGCAACTGGTGTGATCTAAAAGGAGCACGAATGTTACGCCATGCTTTTTCTAAGTCACCCTCTGACTGCGTTAGTAGGGCCGGTGCTTCAAAACGTAAGGTTCCCGGACCAATAGACTTAATCTCAATTAAGAAGTCTTCTCCTAGACCCTTTACCCACCCATCAGAGTGACCAGAGATCATATGCTTAGGGCTGTGTAGAGGAACCTCACGGTAATCAAATGTACCGCAGCTATCATTAAAGTCTAGATCAGAAGCCAGCTCCCAATCAGAAGGTCCACAACCTGAGCACTCCCACTTACCATATAGAACGCCCATTTCCTTAAGCCATGTTTGCCACTTGTCGTGAATGTAGTGGCCTTCAGCAAATATAGAGGCGAGACGTAGGTTGGGCTTTTCACGTACTTCCTTGTAGTTACCAGATAGTGCATGATATGACGCCAAATGACACCACTCTGGTTTGATGATGTCTGACGGATGTAAAACGGCCATATTACGAGAGTCAAAAGGCTTAGCCAACAGGTGGCGCTCTATAGCACCGACCAAACGACTATCCCTTTTATTTGCATCTAGGAATGCTTTTAGTGCACCTGTTTTAGGTTTGCCCGTACTTGCCATCCTGGTTTATCCATTCGTCTAAGGTTAATCCTTGTTTTGTATATTTTCTTTGAGCCGCGTTTCTTTCTCTGTGGGACATGCCCCCAAAGATTCCGTGCAGCTCATCGTTTATGATAGCTTCTCTTAAGCACTCTTTGCGAACTGGACAAGCCGGTCGGCCGTCCTTTCCCCAACAGATTGCTTTAGCTTTATCTGCTATCGGTTTGTATAGTGCTTTATCTCGTGGAGGAAAGAATATTTCTGTATCTTCCCCACGACACTTGGCACGATAACGCCAAGCCCATGTGGGCTCGTCTGAGTTTTCCATTTAGTCACCTCTGATTGAATTACGAAGTTCAAAGAAATCCTCCTCCACTAAAACTACGTAGTTCTCTCCGTCAAGGTGAAGACCTAATACTGGCATTCGACTATCTAAGATAGCCTCAGTAGTTATCTTCTTTAAAACTTCTGATTTAATGGTTACTGACTTCTTGCCAGTCCATTTGTGCTCAATCAAAAGTTCATCACTTCTTACATCTCCTTTGCGAGACCAGAAAGCTCCAGAAGCTGCTGAACGTTGTCCATCAACTTTTTTTGCTAATCTCTTCTCATGCTTTAGAGATTGCTTTTGCCCCTCACTCTTCATCCGAATCCTCATGAAGTGCCAAGATTGGCTGTGCCTTGATTGTGCTTAAGACAGCCTTGCTTAGTTCTTCTCTAAGGTCAATCTCTTCACGTAAGGAGTCAATTAAGGCCTGCGCCCCCTGCCACTTACGGTCCCCATAATACATCCACCCTCCACGGCGTTCAACAATTCCGTTGAGGATAGACAAAGCGACGATCTCTTTTCCGGTGTCATAGCCACCAGCATCGATAGCCCCACCCTCTGCAAAGTAGAAATCAAGGTATGCGGTCTGCTGTGGTGGAAAGGTCTTGTTTTTAATAGTTCTTACTCGGATAGTTTGACCTACCCGGCGCTTGCTCTCACCAGTTCCAACCTCTAGCCAGTCATCACGCTTTACCTCGCATCGAACGCTATAGGCGTAGTCCTTGCCAAGACCTCCGGGAGTGGTCCTAGGATCCCCGTGCATAACGCCGATCTTCATTCGATACTGATTAATCATAATTCCTAGTACTGGTCGTTCTGATTCGATGAGGTCTCTCTTGGTAGCTGACGCCACTTTTCTAAAGAACTTATTGGTAATAAGTGCGCCACGACCCACAGTAAATTCTTCCATATGCTTTTCATCTTCTGCGCTAGGAACAAGGGCTGGAAGGGAATCCACAACAACCATGTCAACAGCCTTGCTCTCCATGAATTGAATAACTGCATCGAACGCATCCTCCATACTATTGGTTTCTACAAGTAAAACGCGACTGTTGTCTACTCCGCAAAGCTCTGCGTACTTTGCGTCAAAATCTTCTGCAGCAATCCATACCGCGGTAAAGTCTGGGTTGATCTTTTGATTTGCAGCAATGGTGCGTAAAGCTATAGCAGTCTTTCCGTGAGAAGCCTCTCCAACGAGCTCTACCCAACGGTTCATTGGCCAACCGCCACCAAGAACTACATCTAAAGTTAAAGATCCAGAAGTAATTCGTTGAGATAGCTGAGCATCACCAGCTAATACAACTGTATTAGCACCTAGTTTCTTATTGATACCGGCAGCAATTTTTAAAGCCTCTGCACTAAGTGACATTATCCGATCCTATCTACGATTACGTTTGGATTAAATCCTCCGCCTTGTGACGGTTGTTTAGCTGCGATTGGTGCGCCACCTTGTCCGGTGCCACCTACTCCAGATCCAGCTTGAACAATTGGATAGCCGCAATCATAACAACGTTTACGTTGTGTGCCAACTGGGGCCATGTAGTTGCTAGACATGCATCCTGGACAACGCTCTGAATCTCTAGCGCTCTGTGCTCTGGTAACCAACTGGTCTTGCTGTTGATCATAAGACACCTGAACATTTGGGGTTTGCTGAGGGGCACGGTAAACAGTTGAGGGTGGTGGAGACGTGGGAGGAGTATTCTGTGTAGGAGATTGTGTACCTAGTTTTTTTGCCCACCAATTGTTATTACTCATCTGATTCCACCCTTGATTCGATTAACCCGATATTTGCTAAAGTTGATACGCAGGAGACCGCGGCAGATAAGGAAACCATACGAAATAGATGATTAAGCTGGTCCACTTGTTCTGGGGTCATATCCTCGTCGTTCTCTTCATCTAACATATATGCAGAAGTAGCAATCTTTGCTGCAATGTCTGCGTGAGCGTCAATAAAAGGAAGCAAAGCAGCAATGTTAGACAAACGATCTTGACTAGCCTGCTCCTCCATCTCTGCAACTTCTGAAGAGATTGGCGGTAAGCCCATAAGCTCTGCAATACCCTCTGTCGGTGTGAGCATTGCATCGTAAATAATTTCACGCATTAATACTGTTAAAGGCACCTGCGTAATAGAGAGTGTTTTCTTCTTACGTCGAAATAGCCTCACTTAGCTTCTCCCCATCGTTTAACAGTAGTTATGTCCGCAAGTAATGGGACAGATAATGCGTTGATACCTTCCATGGCTAACCTAATCTGCTCTACAGTTTCTTCTGCTAACTCAGTAGGAGTTACCGTAACCAACTCATCATGAACAGTCAGAATCAGATTTGCCTCCGAAGGAATCATCTTATTAGCCCTAATCATAGCAAGCTTAATGATGTCGGCTGCCGACCCCTGGATGACGGTATTAAAAGCTTGGCGTTCTGCTCTAGAGCGCTTCCAAATCTCGTTTGAACGAAGATCTGGGAGATACCTGCGGCGTTTCAAAAGGGTGCTTGCAAAAGGTACGGGAGCTTGACGACGGCTCTCACTGATTACCTGACGCTTGTATCTAGCAACAGAAGGAAACTTAGAAGTAAAGTCGTCCAATAGGTCTCTAGCCTCAGCTAAAGAACACCCTATAGAAGTTGAAATCTTATCCGGACCTACGCCATAAGCAAGAGACAAAACTAATACTTTACCAGCTTTGCGATCAACCCCCATGGTATTTCCAATAGTCGTATAAATGTCTTCTCCATTTAAGTAAGCACCGCACATAATTCTGTCTTGGCTAAACGATGCGATTACACGAGGTTCAATCTGAGAATAGTCAGCAACTACCAAAGAATATCCTTCTGGAGCAACAAAAAGATTACGAATTGCTTTACCATTAGCAGTGTGCGGAGCCGGCACATTCTGCAAATTCGGATTACGGCTCGAGAATCGGCCGGTCTCCGCACCATATTGAACAAAGTCAGTATGGATACGCCCCTTGAGCATCAAGCTCTTCTTTGCTGTGACCTTAGATTTACCTGCAAGAGTTCTAGTAATGTCTCCGCCTAAATAGGGAATCACATAGGTAGTCAACAACTTATTTAAATCAGAGTATTCAATAAGAGCATCTACTAACGGATCCTTACCTGCCAAACCTTGCAGTGCAGGCTCAGATACAGAAAAATCAGAAACAGAAGCAGGCTTACCCTCATCAGCCCGCTTCTGTCCTGCAGGGGTCAAAACTTTAGGCTTCAAACCCCTTCCCCCATCTTTCTTGGGAGAGAACAATAGTTTTTGCTTTTCAGGCACGCTGTTGATATTAAAAGCTCTTCCAGCCAATCGATAGATGGTTGCCTTAGTAGTTTCTAACTGAACCTCAAGGTTAGCCTTTAACTTCTCTAACTCAGATACGTCAATGTCTGCCCCGCGTAGTTCCATACGGCAGATGACTTCAAGAACATCCATCTCTAGGTTAAAGATACCTCTTAGGCCATCAACATCTAGCTGGTTAGAAAGCTTTAGCCACAGCTTCCAGGTCCATTCGGCATCTAACGCAGCGTATGTTGCAACCTCATCAAAGCTATGCTTTTCTACCTCTTTACCGACGCCCTTAACCATGTGATACCCGAACTCACGCTGCAAGCAGTCATCAAGTCCAAGAGAATTACGATTTTGATTATCTAAGATAAAAGAAGCATTGAGGGTACATGCGTACGGCTGAGAAGGCAGGCCTCCGATGTACTTAGATACGCTTTGCAAATCAAACTTAAGATTATGCCCAGCCTTTACCTTAGAACTGTTAAGTAAAGGCTTAAGGGCCTTAAATACCTCACCGGCAGTTAGCTGCTCTGGTGCAGGTCCAAAAATACGTGTGGCTTTGCGTTCGTCTTTACTGTAGTCAGAATCACGAAGCTCTAAACCTTTTGCTACACGAGAAGCTGCTGACGGCAGCATAGGATACTCAGTACGCAGGTAATCACCATTTGGGTGACCCATAGGGATTACATCAACTCTATCGTAAGTTGCTAAAGCAATCCACGTAACAATGTTTTGACGAGGATCGCCTCTATGATCGCCAACAGTTTCTACGTCAAAGCAAAAAGCATCTACAGCGTCATAGGCTTTGACTAGCTCGTCAAGTTGTTTCTGTGTAGTAATAATATTCATTAGCGCTCCCTGAGATTAGGTGCGCTGAGGGCTCATAGAGAAAAGGAGACACCAAGAGATGAGCCCTCAGCACGATTAGTTGAGGTTAGTTAGCTGATGCAATTTCTCGAGCAATTTCAGCAAGTTCAGCCTTGGTAGAAGTGTGAAGTGCTTCTGGCCCTAGTGGCTTCATTGTCTTAATTAGCTCTGCTGCTGCAACAGGGTCAATACCCCAATCCTCAGCGAGGTCACGCTCTTTCACAGGATTGATTGTGTAAGAGGTTTTTGTACCGGTACCGCTTTTGCTAACAGCCCAGTATAGATCTGGACGATTGAGAGGACCTGTCTTTGGATTTGAATCAAGTTTCTCAAGCTGTCCGCATAGACGAATACCAACAATCATTAATTGAAGTTGTGGATCTTCATCAGATAGGTTAAGGACAGTAAACGCAAACTTTTGATCTGGCTTACTACCTACAGCAATAAGTGGGTCGCCCTCACCAATGCTAATAAATGACTTCTTTCCAGGACGATTTACCCAGTGCTGCATAAAGGTCATTGGTTCATTACCAATAAACTTGATTAGCTGGACATCCTCGTCAAAACGGAAGTCAGTTGCGAAGGTTTTACTGGACTTTGCTACAGCCTTCTTAGCTGCTGCCCAACCAGTTTGAATGATAGAAGAACGTTCAGGAGTCTCTGTCTCGTCTTCTGCTGCGAAGATCTCTTCGAGAACTTCTGGTGTAGGTGTCTCGCTCACGTATGTGTCGAGATTAGGTGTTGCTTGGTTTTCAATTCGGATACCCATTTGGGGTATCTCCTTTCAGTCAATGGATCATAGGTTGATGGTCATATTAAGTTGTTTCTTGAGTATGAATCTTAGTCCATTTTTCCATCAATTCAATTGATAGATCATGATGTCGATTCCAATCAACTCTGGGTGCTTCAAGAAGTCCCCGAGATTGAAAGCTCTCGATAGTTGCTTCGACGATTGCTCTGCTGTACATCCGCCATCCGGGCTTCTTTACACCATTCACAATCATTGACTTTAAGCGATAGGGTGCACGTGGTATATAACCTTTTCGTTCCCAAAGCCTCAAAGTAACTAACGGTCTGTTCAATGCAAGTCCTAAAGAACCTGCACTAAACAATTCTAGCACCTTTCCGTTTGGGAGGGTCTTTACCTGAGGTTCAGAATCCCAAGCTTCTGGTGTAGAAACTTTTCTTGGTTTTGCCTTTGGATCTGGAGCACGACGTTTGCGCTTTGACCCCGGGTAGTAATCATCCAGGCTTTCAAAGAGCTTGTCAACTTCGTCGTTCATACATATCCTTAAGATTTAGACGGAATAAAGGCCCAAATAACTTTCTTAGGAAACATGGTATCGATTTCCTCTTCGGTAAGCAAACCTTCATAAAGGCAAGACATTACTGCGTCCTCGTTTAGAACTGGCTGCATTTCGAAGCAACGAGAGTACAACTCTTTTTCTGTAAGAATTCTTGTTGCCTCAGCCATATCTAATGACTGTGAGATTTTACGTTGACGCTGTAAAGAGCGATAGCCCTCTACTTCTTGATCTAGTGAATACCATAGATGGCCTTTGTCATCTGGTACACCTTCTCTATCAACTAGATCTGATAAGAAAGATTTTACTTCTGATTGTTCTTTAGTTAGATCTTCAATTCTACGCTTTAGATTAACGAAGTGTTGAACCTTAGCGAGAATAGAATCTGCGGGCTTCTTGTCTGGTGGGATGATAATTGGCATGTGTGCCCTCCTTTGAACCCCAGCCTATACCACCCCACCGACAAGATGCAAGTTACTTGATGGTAATAGTCTTAGGCTTCTTTTCCTCAGGTAGCTCTTGCTTCAAGGTAATTCGAAGCAGACCGTCCTTGAGCTCAGCGCCCTTGACAACTACGTACTCAGCTAGAGCAAAGTTCTGTGAGAATTCACGACCTGCAATTCCTTTATGAACATAGTTAGTTTCGGAGTCTGAGAGTTTGCCCTCTACGGTAAGCGTTAGCTCTTTAACAGTGATGGTGATGTCCTTTTTAGAGAAACCAGCTACAGCTAGCTCAAGGACATGTTCATCCCCATTTTTAAGAACGTTATACGGAGGATATGTAGAGGTCTTTGCTTCTAGAGCAATTTCCCTAAGAGTTTCAAACATTGGATCAAAACCAATGGCCCACCGGTTAATGTTTGGAAATAGGCTGTTGATTGTTACTGGAACTGGGATTTGTGCTGGCTTTTTGATGTGCCAGTCATGATCTGGGTAACCTTTTGGGTTGGGCATAATAGCCATAATTATCTCCTTAGACGATAACTAGTAAATAGACTCCCCATTGTGGGCAAGTCTGAGT
>Ga0315902_10014434_pt1 | contig 10150 bp, 6 predicted proteins | sample LakEriMetagenome_9_FD_203523 | JGI IMG/M metagenome (GOLD analysis project Ga0315902, IMG submission 203523) | Freshwater fungal communities from buoy surface, Lake Erie, Ohio, United States - Buoy 12 MA117 | ecosystem: Environmental > Aquatic > Freshwater > Lake > Lake biofilm | place: USA...
TTACCAATCCAACATAGGGCCAAGTATCCTTACCGGTACTTGGTTCTCTCCCGGTGACTATATCAGAAAGGATCACCTGTTCCCATCCCGAACACAGTAGTTAAGCTTTCTGAGCCGATGATAGTGCATACCAGTGCGAAAGTAGGTATCGCCGGATTTTTAAAACCCCCTCTAGGATTTCCTAGTGGGGGTTTTTTTGTTTTTCATCCCAAACAATCTCGCCCCTTGCCTCCTGGCCTCTGTCGCTGCAATTCGTCCAGGCTCCAACTCCTTCCACCGATCCACACCTCCCTTTCTCCGGTTCGCTGTTCTTCCGTGATCTCCTGACTTCCGTGTGTTCTGTGTGTTCCGTGGTTGCCCGTCTTCGTTGGTTGCTTCCTCGCGATTCTCGCGGGTCGACCGTAGCAATGGCCAACATCCCTGATTAAAGTGGACCGACGCGAGTCGTTCTCACTCTCCGTCGAGTTGCACCCTGGAACCCCATCGAAGTTCGCCATGCTTAAACACTGGATTTTGTCGGTCGGCCTAGCCCTATCAGCAGGAAATTTACTCGCTCTTGGCCAAGACTCCGACGAGCCCAAAGATGAAACACCTGGGATGAACTCGGGGTTGGTTTCCGCGATGAAATTTCGTGGCATTGGACCTGCGTTCATGTCGGGCCGTGTGGGCGACATCGCAGTCGATCCAGTCAATCGCTCCATTTGGTACGTTGTCGCTTCCTCGGGTGGAGTCTGGAAGACAGAAAATGCCGGCGTGACGTTCAAGCCTATTTTTGATGCACAAGGTTCGTACTCGATCGGTTGCGTCACGATCTGTCCTCACGATCGGCATACCATTTGGATCGGAACGGGAGAGAACAACTCCCAACGCAGTGTCGGCTATGGGGATGGGCTCTACAAATCGACCGATGGCGGTCGATCGTTTCAACGGGTTGGTTTGGAAAACAGCGAACACATCGGAATGATCGCGGTTCATCCGCAGGATCCAAACATCGTCTTCGTAGCCTCGCAAGGCCCCTTGTGGAAGGACGGCGGTGATCGGGGGTTGTTCAGGACGACCGATGGGGGCAAGACCTGGAAAAACATACTGGAAATCAGCCCGATGACGGGGATCAACGAAGTTCACATCGATCCGAGCAATCCCGATATTCTTTACGCGAGTTCCTATCAGAGGCGGCGGCATGAATGGGTGCTGATCGACGGCGGTCCGGAGTCGGCGCTTTACAAGTCCACCGACGGTGGGGCGACTTGGCGGAAGATTCAGCGTGGCTTGCCGAATGTCGACAAAGGAAAAATCGGCTTGGACATCTCGCCGGTGAACCCTGAGGTTGTTTATGCGATCGTCGAAGCGGCTGCAGGCCAAGGTGGATTTTTCCGCAGTGCCAACCGCGGTGAAACGTGGGAGAAGATGAGCAGCTATGTTGCGAGCAGCCCTCAGTACTACCACGAAATTGTTTGCTGCCCACACAATGCGAATCGAATCTACTCGCTCGATACGATGATGATGGTCAGCGAGGATGGCGGCAAAACGTTCCAAGCGTTGGGGGAAGAGGACAAGCATGTCGACAACCACGCCATCGTCATCGATCCGGCAGACGAGAATCACCTGATCATCGGCTGCGATGGTGGTTTGTACGAGTCCTGGGATCGAGGCAAAACATACGATTACAAAGCAAATCTGCCGATCACCCAGTTCTACAAAGTAGCGGTCTCCAACGACAAACCTTTTTACAACATCTATGGTGGGACGCAGGACAACGCCACCCAAGGAGGTCCCTCTCGCACCAACAATGAGCATGGCATCCGCAATAGCGACTGGTTTGTGACTGTCTTTGGCGACGGGTTCGAACCGGCGGTGGATCCGAATGATCCCGACACCATTTATTCGCAATGGCAGTATGGTGGTCTCGTGCGGTACAACCGCAAGACGGGGGAATCCGTCGATATCAAGCCACAGGAAACCAAAGAGGGTCCTGCGCTGCGATGGAACTGGGACTCGCCTTTGTTGATTTCCCCACACAATTCGAAGCGTTTGTACTACGCCTCGCAGGTCCTCTTTCGCAGCGACGATCGCGGCGAAAACTGGACACCCATCAGTCCCGACCTGACCCGACAGATCGATCGGAACGCATTGAAGGTCATGGGCCGTGTATGGGGGGTTGATTCGGTTGCTAAAAATGCGTCGACATCCCTTTACGGCAACATCGTCTCGCTCGATGAATCGCCCATCGCGCAAGGACTGATCTATATCGGCACCGACGAAGGTTTGGTGCAGATTACAGAAGATGGGGGAGCGACATGGCGCAAAGTAGATCGCTTCGGCACGTTGGACATCCCAGAGTTTGGCTATATCCATGACCTCGAAGCGGATCTGTTCGATTCGAACACTGTTTATGCCGTTGTCAACAATCATAAGCGGGGCGATTTCAAGCCCTACATACTCAAGTCCGCCGATCGTGGGAAATCCTGGCAGACAATCACTGGCGATCTTCCTGATCGCGGCAGCGTGTACACGCTCAAGCAAGACCATGTGAACCCGAACCTACTTTTTTGCGGAACCGAATTCGGCTGCTACTTCACCGTCGATGGAGGAGGGAAGTGGATTGCGCTCAAGTCAGGTTTGCCCACCATCATGGTCCGAGACCTGGAGATACAACGCCGAGAGAACGACTTGGTGCTTGCGACTTTTGGCCGGGGCTTTTACGTCCTCGATGACTATTCACCTTTGCGAGCGATCAAACCAGAGTTGCTCGAAACCAACGCGATCTTCCCGATCAAAAAAGGGCTAATGTTTCAGAGCGTCAATCCGATGGGGGTTTCGGGCCGTGGGTTCCAAGGTGCGAATTTCTACACCGCACCGAACCCGGAGTACGGAGTCGCTTTCACATTCCATTTGAAGGAGGAGCTAAAGACCAGGACATCCAAAAGAGAAAAGAGCGATCAAGAGGGGGCAAAAGCAGGAAAAGACACCCCCTATCCGTCCTGGGATGAATTGAAGCTCGAGGATCGCGAGGTTCCACCTTCGCGATGGCTGACCATTCGCGATGCATCTGGGGCCGTTGTCCGGAAGATTCCAACATCGACCGATCGAGGGATCGTGCGCACCCATTGGGATTACCGTCACGCCGGGCCCAACGGTGGAACGCGTCGTAGGCGTGCTGGGGGTTCCGGACCTGTTGCGATTCCTGGAAAGTATACGGTCGAAGTTTCCCAGATGCTCGACGGAGAAGTCACTGAGTTGATCGCCAAGACCGAGTTTGAAATCGAGCCGCTGACCTTCGGCGATACGACCGAAATCAACAGGGTCGCGATCCTCGACTTTGCGAAAAAGGTATACAAGCTTGCCAACGCCGTGAATGCAGCGACCGAGCTGACCAATGAGGCTATCGAGCGGCTCGAAGCGATCGAAGGGCTTACAAAATCCTCGGTCGAAGCGGATCCAGGCATGTGGAAGGAAATACGCGCTTTGCAACTACGACTGATCGATGTTCAAGAGATCTTTGCGGGTGATCCGACCCGTACCAAGCGGAACGAGGGGGCCATGCCGGGGCTACAGAGCCGCCTATCGAATGCCATGATGGGGGCCATCGGTAGCACCACCGGTCCGACAGGAACGCATCGCAAGCAGTATGAAGTCGCGGGCCAGGAATTCGATGGAGCCCTCGTGGAGCTCAACAAGCTCCTTGGGACCGACATCCCGGCGATGCTCAATCGATTGGACTCCCTCGGAGCGCCTTGGACCCCAGGCCGAGCGATCCCCAACTGGCGTTAAGGCTGCTTAGCTCTAATACTCGTTGATTACTTCGCCGCCAGATCTTGTACCCAGGGCCTTCCACAAACGGCTATCGATTTGGTCCGAAACCGTGCGGACCGATCCGTCGAGCAAAAGTGAATTCACACTCCCGCTGTGGTAGCTACGGCTGGTGACGGATGCATATGTCGGAAGCGTTGAGCTGCGTCCTTCTCGCATGGAATTGAAATCGATGTCGTAGACCTTATCGCCAACTTGATACGGCACCATTTGGTTCGGCGGAAATGTAGTCGTGAAACCTGTCTGATGGGAACGAGCATCGACCCACTCGGTATGACCGGAGTCTACTTTGAATTCTCCACCATATTGGGGGATATCCGAGGGCCGAGTGGGGACGGCCGTCGGTCCGTTTGGATTCCCTCCGTCTCGCAAATAGGGAGTGAATGCTTTCACCTCGCTCATCGCAAGTGTGTTGCTCGTTCCGTCGGTGATCGATGCGAGCTTGAGTTCTTGGTTGACCGTAAAGACCCCAGATCCCCTTCCAAGGGGTGGTTCCATAACCAGCCATTCTCCGATGTTGATTGCGTAGTTGAGTGGATAGTGGACAAAGCTCGGGCCATCTTGGCGTTCTTTGTCGTTGATTTCGCTCGGGCACATCAGGAACGGGATTCGCAGCCTCGCAATCTCCGGCTGTTGGGCTATGGGGCGCGTGAAATCGATCCGTTGGTGAACGTTGGTTTGTTCCGCGTAAGGCAATAGTCTGCTCTGGGCACTCCAGTAGACCGTCCCGCCATAGGTTCGGTAGTCACCTTGCGGTGGTAGCTTTTTTCTGGCCGACTCAAAATTCTGCAGGCACAGACCTAGTTGCTTGAGATTGTTCTGGCAGGACATTCGGCGTGCTGATTCGCGAGCGGCTTGGACCGCCGGCATCAGGAGTCCAACCAGCACTCCGATGATGGCGATGACGACAAGCAATTCGACAAGGGTAAACGCGCGTCGCATGGGCAAGGGCCTGGTTCACGGGAAAGAAAATTCGTCCGCTAAAAGGTTGATGGGAGTTATCTAAAACACAAGGTTGCGCTTTTGAATTCCCGAACAAAAATCCGTGAAGTCTGCAAATCAAGCCGCCAGCCATTTGAGCAGAACAGATACAACGGCGAGGAGTTACTTTGTCGCAGAGCCTCTTGGAAGCTTGTCACTGGGGCCCGATTTGATATCATCCTGGGCGTGGAGAGCGGGCCTGGCCAGGTTACTGATTCAGTGCTCCAGCGAGGATCGACAGTTAGTTGAAGGCTCTTACGGCGAAAAATTGGCTGAACACCGTTGGACGGAAAGTTACGACTTTCGTTGTCCTGGTTTTCTTTTGCGCGGCCATGTTTCCGATTCCGGTCGCATCGATCGCCGTTCTGGAGGGTGACCACTCGCAACCTTTCCCTTGCGAAAATGGGACTTGTGGTTGCGCGACCGCAGAACGGTGTTGGACCAGTTGTTGCTGTTTTACCGAGGCCGAGAGATTTGCTTGGGCCGAGAGGAATGGTGTTGCTCCCCCGTCCTATGCCCAAGCGATTCCTAGCGACACAAAGTCTCGAAGTAATAAGTCCTTTAGATCTGAGAAAACCAATTGCTGCGCCACAAAGGCAACGAATTCGCATGCTTCTTGTTGCAAGGCTGCGAAGACCAGCACGATGAGGAAAGTAAGATCGAGTTCCTCAAAGAAACACAAGGTCGTTCTGGTGCTGTCTGCTTTGAAATGCCAGGGGAAAAGCTCCGCGTTCACTTCCTTGCCATGGACGATTCTGCCCACCCTAGAGAACCTGCTCGTACTTGAGCGAGAGCCCGGGCCTGCCCATGCGGCAACGATGAAAGACCCTGCCCCGGTATTCATCATGCTAGACACGCCGCCTCCCAAGCAGATGCTCGCTTAGCATCACTGCGCGCTTGGCTCTTCTGTGCCCATCTTTGAATCGAAGCGATTCGAAACGGCGCACTTGCGCGGTCACCGGGTCCGCTCTCCACAAGACGGTTTCGTAGGGCCGTATCAAGTGCGCCGTCTTGAGTCGCCTCCTCTGCCTGCGCGACCATTATTCCTACGTACCAAGATACCAAGTCCATGATGGAGAGAATCGAAATGCGTATATTGCTTTTGTGGATCGGGGGAATCGCGATCGGGTTTGGCAGCCCTGAACTTCGCGCTGAGTCTCCGTCCGAGATCTACCAGCGGCTAGTCATCCCCTTGATTCAGTCATCGAAGTCCAGCAGTTGTTCGGAATGCCATCTTCAGGGTGTCCATCTTGACGATTTCCTGACCTCCGATCCGAAGGCTTCCTTTGCGTCCCTTAGGGCTCGCGGATGGATAGATACCAAGCATCCTTCAGAATCCAAACTGTTGCAGTTCATCGCGAAAAAGCCCGAAAACTCGACCGCCTTGATGGACCAAGTTCGAAAATCGGAATTGGAAGGCATTAGCCAGTGGATTCACGCCTCGGTTCAAGACCCTGAGTCCCTGAGTGCTCCTTTGCCGCCGTTGAACGATCTAAAACTGGACGACAAGCTGATGGAGCACGTTCGCAACGATCAAATTCTTGCTCGCTTCGTCGACATCATTTGGTCGCAGCTTGAGCGTTGCGCGAACTGCCACTCGCCCGAACGGAATGCCAAACAGGTTGAAAAGCATGGCGAGAAAATGAGTTGGATCGCTCCAAACTCTCCTGCTGAAACGTTGCGACTTTTGGAGGAGCGGAAGCTGATCCAATTTGAAAAGCCATCGGCGAGTTTGCTCAAGACGAAAGCGTTGGGAAAAGACGAGCATGGTGGAGGGGTCAAGTTCCCTGAACAGGGGCATACCGATCGCCAGTGGGGACTATTCCTCTCTGATTACGCAGCGATCCGGCGGGATCTCTATTCAAACTCCAAGGAAATTCCAGCGTTCGATCCCATTCGCACTTGGCGAACCGGGTTGCACCTGCGAGTCAAAGAACTCCCGAGCTTGCCTGCTGGGACCTACGCTGTGGTCTTGATGCACCGGATAGCTGCCGACGGTACGGTCAGCAAGGAACCGAGTGCTTTTGGAGAAGGGCGAGTTTCCAAGGACGGAACAAGTTGGGGAACGTCTTTGAAGATCATTGAGCCAGCTCATTTACGTCGTACAAGAGCCATCGTCGAATGGAGCACGTTGTTGCCCTCAGGACGATACCAGCTTCGCTGGACTCCCGTGGAGGACTCCGAGGCATCGCTCGAGAAGATCCTCGCGTTGCCGCACATCAGTCAAACAGAAATCGATTCGTTATGGAATTCGGGCCATAGCGACGCAAAGACAATCACGTTCGGCGCATTCAAGTCGGTTAGCGACTTGAAGTAGAGCCTTTGGACCGCAACACGTTATGACCGTTTGAAACATAATCGAGAAACAGAAATGAATTGCAGACACATCCGATCGAGCCGCTTGGCCTTCACCTTAGTTGAATTGCTTGTAGTCATCGCCATCATCGGAGTACTTGTAGGTTTACTCCTGCCGGCCGTCCAAGCTGCACGCGAGGCCGCACGCCGAATGCAGTGCAGCAACAGCGTCAAACAAATGGCCTTGGCAACCCTGAATTACGAATCCGCGTTTCGCAAGTTCCCCATGACGGGGACAGTCGATGTGGACTTCTCTGTACAGGCCCGCATCCTTGCCTTCATTGAGCAAGGGAACTTGAACAGTAGGCTCGACTACTCGAAGCGAGCGTTTTCTGGTCCGTTCAACGCAAAGGTCCCGAATCCTCTCTTTGCCGAAGCTTTCGCAACACCGATACCCACCTTCCTTTGCCCGAGTGATCCGGCTCCATCCACGACGACCATGCAGGTAAATGGCACGCCCGTTACGTACGGTGGATTGAACTACATGTTCAGTAATGGCAGCGGAACTGGAACAAACTACGACTGGCGTTGGGTAACCGATGGGATCGTTTGTCAGAATGCGCCACGGGCTTATCGCGATCTTACCGATGGAGCCTCAAATACGGTGGTTCTAAGCGAGACGGTTCGAAGCGTTGGGGATGACATAACGCTTCCTGCTGGAACATTGCCGAGATTTCCCTATCCATACACGCTCAACGGATCGAGCGGTGTAAGCTCAGCACTTCAGTCGACTCGAGGATTGAGGGCTACGGGTAGCCCTTGGGGGGCATATGTCGACGCAACTGGCAATATCTTCAATCCACAAACCGACCTGATTTGGCCGAGTTTTAGCGGATGGCGAGGTGGCAATAGCCCAGCGATCCGTGGGCGAGGAATTTCATGGGCTTTCAATGGATCCATCAATTCGTCGACCAATGGTTACCACACCCCCAACAGCCGAACGCCGGATCTTGTGATTCACCATACCGGGTTCTTTGGGCCTCGCAGTTACCACTCAGGTGGAGCCAACGTTGGGCTTGCCGACGGTTCGGTACACTTTTTGTCCGATGGCATCCAGGCAGCGACCCAACGCGCCTTGCATAGCTGCAATGGCGGGGAAATTGTTGGTGATTTCTAAGTTTGGTTTTGTATAGCTTCTTTTCAAGTCGACGAATACTGGCCAACCATGCAGATCGAATAAAGCGTTCCGGTTGCGATAAAGGTAAGTTGGAGATGATGACGATCTAGCCGTCGCGTCTGTCCGGTACAGTTCCCGTCCCGACGAAATCGGTGATCTCATTCAGGCTTGAAAAGAACCAATCCTGATTTAATCCACCCGTCAACACATCCGAATCTGAGTCAGCAAACACAGTGTCTGCAACCGAATCCGCTATGTTACTATTAAGGAAGATATTTCCATTGGCTCTTACGCCAGTACCATTACCGGCCAAATTAGCTGTCCTCTGAGCAAAAGTTCTAGCTGATTGCCATTCCCCATGAATCAAGTAAAACGATGTGCGGTCTGTTTCGAATGCCACTACCCCAGAGACTAGAAGGTCATCTCCTCCTGAACCATTTAGAATATCAGTACCTGCGCCTCCAAATAGTAAGTCTCGTTGCATACCACCAATCAAGGTGTCGTTGCCAGCTAACCCTACCAATATCGTGCCTGCATTCGATGCTCCCTTCAGAAAATCGTTACCCGCCCCTCCAATGATCAGTTGAAAAAGGCTTGTGATGCCGTTAATACTCTGTGCATTACCTGCCGTGCTGATCGACAAGTCCACCAGCACACCTACCGACCACTGAGTATAGCTGAGCGAGTTAAGCCCTACCCCAGATCCACCATTGACGCTTCCGGTGACTCGCCCTTCAGGAAACAACTCTATTGAATCCTCAAAAATGTTCCCTGTAAGGTTCTCAACACCCGAGAAGTTGATCGTCGAAGCCGACGAAACCAACGTTCCTGAGTTCGTCCCAGATACCGTCCAGTTGGCGGCCAACGCTGGACCCGTGAGTGTATCGGCGGCGGTTCCTGCAACAATGCTACCGACTCCAAAATAAGTGACACCTCCGACTGCAATCTGACCGGTATTGGAGATACTCCAGGCGGTCGCGGCATTCGAACCCGTGACCTTACTCCCTCCCACGGAGTTACTCTGCACCTGCTCGATCCCTACATAACCACCCAGGACTCCAGGGATGCTCGGTACGGTTGCCAGCCTATAATCCAATGCAGTGGACTTGGACGTCAAATTCAGCACATCGACTCCTGTTCCACCGTTGATCGTACCCGTTAGACTCCCGCTATCTGCGATCACAAAACTGTCGACCAGGGTCCCACCTGTAAGGTTCTCAACACCTGAAAAGTTGATCGTCGAAGCCGACGAAATCAGTGTTCCTGTGTTGGTCCCGGATACCGTCCAGTTGGATGCCAACGCTGGACCCGTGAGTGTATCCGTAGCGGTACCGGCAACAATGCTACCCACCCCAAAATAGGTGACCCCTCCGACGACAATCTGGCCGGTATTGGAGATGCTCCAGGCGGTCGCGGCATTCGAACCCGTGACCTTACCCCCTCCTACGGAGTTACTCTGCACCTGCTCGACCCCTACATAACCACCCAGCACGCCAGGGATGCTCGGTGCGGTTGCCAGCCTAAAGTCCAATGCAGTGGACTTGGCAGTCAAATTCAGCACATCGACTCCTGTTCCACCGTTGATCGCACCCGTAAGACTCCCGCTATCGGCGACCACAAAGCTGTCGACCAGCGTCCCACCTGTGAGGTTCTCAACACCCGAAAAACTGATCGTCGAAGCCGACGAAACCAACGTTCCTGAGTTCGTCCCAGATACCGTCCAGTTGGCGGCCAACGCTGGACCCGTGAGTGTATCGGCAGCGGTTCCTGCAACAATGCTACCGACTCCAAAATAGGTGACCCCTCCGACTGCAATCTGACCGGTGTTGGAGATACTCCAGGCGGTCGCGGCATTCGAACCCGTGACCTTGCCCCCTCCTACGGAGT
>Ga0315902_10014436_pt1 | contig 10150 bp, 5 predicted proteins | sample LakEriMetagenome_9_FD_203523 | JGI IMG/M metagenome (GOLD analysis project Ga0315902, IMG submission 203523) | Freshwater fungal communities from buoy surface, Lake Erie, Ohio, United States - Buoy 12 MA117 | ecosystem: Environmental > Aquatic > Freshwater > Lake > Lake biofilm | place: USA...
CGACATAAAAGCGGGATTTCCCCCGCAACCCCGAACGCAGCAGGTGGGTGTCCTGGTCGAGCACCACGACCGCCTCGTAGGCACTGCTGGTCAGTCGTTCGCGCCCCTGCCGGTCACTGACGGTCGCGAGTTCGCCGCCGGTCTTGTTGGTGAGTGACGGGGGAGCGAACTCGGCATGTCGGGGGGCGATCTTGGAGACCTTGCCCGTCCAGGTTTCCCCCGGAAGCTGCTCGAACCGGATCTCGACCTCTTCGCCCACCTGCAGGTCGCCGCGATCGAGTTGGTCCACCAGCAGGATCACCTGGAAGCTGTCATCGGGAGCGATGCAGAGCACGTTGGTGCGCGGTTCCAGCAGCGCACCGACGTTCCCCTGTTCCAGTGGACTTCCGAACCAGCCATGCAGTTCGATCTGCTCCACCCCGGCGGGAGGCTCTTCCACCCGGGGCATCGCCACGACCTCGCCATTGATCGGTGCCGTCAGCTTCAGCATCGCCAGTTGGGACTGGTAGTCGGCGATCTGGCGCTCGAACGAGACGATCTGTTCCTCGGCCACCTGGGCGGCGGCGGCGTTGGGCTGTGCCTGGAATTTTTCCAGTTCCAGCTTTTGCACCGCCAGTTGGGTCTCCAGTTCCTGGAGCCGGAGTTGACGGTCGGGATCGACCAGGTCGATCAGGGGAGCTCCCTTCTGGACCCGGTCACCCGGCTGCACATGGATCGTCTCGATCTTTCCCGGGACCGAGGTCTGCACGTAGGCCACGTCGTGCGGTTCGACGTAGAACGGGGCCTCGACATGCCAGGGGAGGGGGATGGCCAGCAGCCCGGCCACGATGCCTGCCAGCACCAGCAGTGTGGCCAGCATGCGGGGACGACTGAGCGGTTCACTGCGCGGGGCACTCATGATTCGATACAGGTTGAAGACCAGGTTGCCAACGATCCCCGCCATGGAGAACCAGGCGAGGGCAATGCCGATGCTCTGCAGTTCATACGGTTTGAGCACGGTGTAGAGGAAGATCGTGATGCCGAACAACACCACCCAGCGGTACATCGCACTCGCGACGGCATACAGGATGAACCAGTGCCGGCCCCGCTGGGGCATAAAGGGGTCTTCCCGCGTCTCGATGCCGAGGCAGACCCGGGCAAACGTGTTGCGGAGCATGGTGTTGGCCTTTTCAGACATGTTGGGGATTTCGAGGAAATCACTCAGCATGTAATAGCCGTCATACCGCATCAGCGGATTCAGGTTGAAGATCACGGTGGTGATCGTCGAGACGAAAAAGATGTTCAGGCAGAGGTGGTGGAACATCCCGGGGGCCGAGAACCACCAGGCAAACAGGGCCAGCGACGCCAGGACCGACTCGACCCACATCCCGGCCGCCCCGATGGCGATGCGGTGCCACTTGTTGGGCAGCATCCACGAATCGCTCACCTCGCAGTACAGCGTCGGGCTGAAGACGAGAAAGATCACGCCGATCTCGTGGCATTCGCCCCCGAAATACCGGCAACTGACCCCGTGCCCCAGTTCGTGGAGAACCTTCGTGAAGGCGAGGGTGAAATAGAGCCACAGCAGGTTCGGCCAGCCGAAGAACTGCTGGAACTCGGGGAGCAGCCGGCGGAAGTGGTCGAACTGGATCGACAGCAGCAGCCACGAGGCCGCGATCAGGACCACCTGGATAAAGACGGCGGTCGGTTGAAACAGCCAGCCCACCAGGGGGATCAGCAGCTTGAGGGTCCGCTCGGGGTCCCAGCCTGGAATCCGCAGGCTGAGGATGTTGGAGAGCACCCCCAGTGCCTTCTGCTTGCGGATCTTCCACCGCTTGGTGATGAAGACGTCCCCCTGTCCGGGACGATTGCTGGCCAGCAGCCCCTTGGAGTGCAGGTCGACCACCACCGATTGCAGCTCGGGGAGGGTGGGGCGGGCGTAGGGAAAGACGATTTGCAGGTCGTCGCGGACCTCTTCGAGACTCCGCCGGCCATCGAGCAGTCCCAGCACATGGTGGTGCTCGGGGTCGAGGCGGTAGTACTTCAGGGCGACCGGATCCTTGATGACGAAATACTCGCCCCCCTGGCATTCAACCCGCTGCGTAACGAGATCGGCCCGCCGCATCAGCGGAACGGGTCGTCTCAGCGAGGGAAGCAAGCCGCCACCAATGCTCATTCAGGTCCCTTGTCGGGTTCGGGCAGGGTGATGCGCATCTCGGCCTGCAGCCCGGCCCGCAGCCAGTCGGCAGGATTGCGCACTTCCGCCCAGATTCGCACCTTGTTGTCCGCGGTGTTCACCCGGCGGTCGACGAATTTCAGCGTTCCGTCCACCTCTCCCAGCACATTCCGTTCATTCCCGTCCAGCTTGACCGAGACCTCGATCTTCACCGGCAGTCCCGGGTTCAGCCGGATCGACTGGGACAGGGGGACAAATCCTTCGATCTTGAGGCGTGAAATGTCAAGCAGTTCGACCACGGGATCTCCCTGGCGGACCGGGGCTCCCCGCGAGAGGTACACCTTGGTCACGAACCCGTCGAAGGGGGCTTCGATCCGGCAGGTTTTGACCTGAACCTCGGCTTCGTCCCGTTTCAGGACATTCACGTCATGGATGTGGCGCGCCTTCTCGATCTCCAGTTGGGCCTTGTCGGACGCCAGTTTCGCCCGCCGTACCTCGACTTCGGGGACGGTGTTCTTCTGACGGCGATTCGCCTCTTCGGCCTTCTCCCATTCGACCCGGGCGACGTCGAACGCCTTTTCGGAGAACCGGATGTCCACGTCAGACTCGGCTTCCTTGGAGGCGATCGCCAGAGTCGCCTGGGGAACGTCGTCCTTGATCTTGGCCAGCAGCCGACCCTCGGCCACGTGATCTCCCTCGACGACATCCAGGCTGCCGAGGATCCCCGGCCGTTCGGCCGAGAGAATCACCTCATGGATCAGCTTGACCGAGCAATTGGAAACCGTGACGGTTCCGGGAGCCTGGGTCACGGTCGTCCGCCGTCGGGCGGCCGCCGCCTGCAGGCGGTGATTCAGCGCAGGAACAGCCGCAGTGGTCAGCAACAGGGCCGCCCCCAGGGTGGTGAAAGTCCAGCGGTTCCACATGGTACTCAACTCCTCGGCCTCCCCGGGGAACCATCCCCGAAGCCTGGCCGCGTTTGGTCGTTGTATTGTGACGCACGCACACTGAATCCGCCAAGGTCCCCCGGGGAAAATCCCGGGGATCCACTAGCGACGCACCCGGTCTTCCGGCAGGTCTTCACCAGACACCGTCACCGGTTCTTCAGGGAGTTCCACCGGATCGGCCGGACTCGCCCCGAGACCCTGTGGACCAACCGGTTCCCCGGCGGGAGGCAGTTCGGGGGGAAGTTCGGGCAGTTGTTCGAAACGTTGGTTTGGCAGTTGTCTGGGGGCGGGACCAACTTCGGCTCCCGGGAGACTGGCTGGCAGGGGGAGGACCTCGATGTTCATGCCGGGACCAGATCCCGCCGGCCGGGCAAACGCCTCGGGCTCGGTATGGACCGGATCAATCCGGGGAGCCTCAAACGCGTAGGCCCGGGCGAACGACCGCCGCATCAGGTCCTGCTGGGCCTCGGGAGCCCACGCTCCCTCCGCCAGGTAAATGTTGTTGTATTCCAGCAGTGTCCCCTGCCGGTATTGCAGCTCGCACAGCGACTTGTTGAGCTCGGTGACGCTGCGGTAATACGACACCTCGGCAATCGCAAGACGGTTCTGGGCCTGCAGCAGCAGGTCGAGCGATTTGCGGTCGAGATCGTAGTCGGCCTGAACCGCTTCCAGGTTGTCGAGTGCTGCTTCGCGGCGGTTGTAGTTGGTCTCGGTATTCTGGTACCAGTACTCCACCGACTGGAAGGCTCCCGCCAGCTCAAGGCTGACTTCCTGTTCCTGGGTCGCCATCACGGTCATCGCCTTCGCGAGCCGCAATTCCTGGTGACGCACCTGCGACAGGGCACTGCGCAGGCCCAGCGGGACCGAGAACTGCATTCCCACCTGCCACGCCGTCTGGTCTCCCTGGAACTGCGTGCGGTAGGCACTCTGCAACTGCGAGCCATTCTCGCTGTCCGGGCCATTCGGGCCGAACAGGTTGTTGCCGAACCCATTCAACTGGTAGAACGACGCCAGGTTGAGTTGGGGATTCGCCAGGCTGCGGGCGGCCCTCAATTGCAGCTCGTAACTTTTCACCACCCAGCGCTGCTTCCGCAGTTCCGGCCGCTTGGTGAAGGCCACGGCGAGCGAACTGTGCCAGTCGGGTTCGAACCGCGACAGTCCCGGCTCATCGACGGGGCGGATGATCCGGCCATCGTTGGCCGGCAACCCGCAGATGCGCCGCAACTGCAGCTCGATTCCGTAGATTCCCTGGTCGCCACCGCGGGAACCGGGGCCACCCAGGGCGGTCTCGGCCCGGGCACGGGCTTCGAAGTACTGCTCGCGGGCCTGGGCTTCCTCGGCCCGGCCACCCCCCACCAGCCCGGTGCGGGACTTGGCCTGAACCGTCCGCCACGTCTTGAGGGCCGATTCCCGCGCTTCGACCAGGCTGTCGTAGTTCCGGTACGCCTGGTAGAGATCCCAGTAGAGGGTCTCGGCGTCGAAGACCATGTTCCGCACCTGCTGCTCGAAGTCGACCAGCGCGATGTCGGTGTTGATGCGGGCAATCACCACCCCCTGGTTCACCCCGGCAATCGCCTGGACATTGGGGTTCACCGGACCGGCGATCCGGGTGAACTCGGTCCCGGCACCCGCCCACAGAGGCTGCTGGTAGCTGAATTGCAGGTTCCCGGTGTAGAGCGACGGGAAGAGTTGGAACTGCTGGTTGCTCTGGTTGTAGTTCCAGTTCTGTGTGACCGCAGCCTGGGCACCGTAGGCGAAGTTCTTGGTCAACGAGGCTGCGAACTGCCCCTGTTGCTGGAACAGCGTCCCTCCTGGTGGAATTCCCCCCGAGGTCAACGCGTTGTTCTGAATGGTCTCGCTGTTCCCGACGCCGAGATTCGAACTGAAGACCGGGTCGAATGACGACAGCGCCGCCTCCACACCCCGGTTGCCGAACAGTACACCGGTCTCACGGATGGCCGGGTCGTAGACCGAGGTCACGGCCTCGCTGTTCGCCAGGATCGGATTGCCGGGCGACAGATATTCGTTCCGGGTCCGGGCAATCTTGTTGTTCTCCAGCGTCATCCGCAGGGCTTCCGCGAGCGTCAGATCCCACACGCCGTCGTGGGAGCGGTCTCCCATGGTGCGGGGACTCTGGCTGCTGATCGCCACCGCATCCGGGGCAAAGTCGGAATCGGGTTCCTCGAGTTCCAACTGGTTCGGACGGTCTCCCTCCTCGGGCTCCTGGGGGGTGCCGATGTAGCTCAGACGCCGCTCGGTGGAGGCACAGCCCGCCACAGCGGCACACAGCAGGGCCCCTGCCACCAGGCAGGTCAGGGGAGGGAGCCAGGCCCTGAACATTCTCGTGCGTGTTGCAGGAGTCAAACGGGTACCCAGCGTGAATCGGGACACAACGGCACCATCCGCACAATGCGGAAAGTCACTACCTTGGGATTCATCGGCAAAGTCCGCCAAGTTTCTTTCATCCGACTCTTCCAGATTGCCTTTGCAACCGGCATTCCGTGATTGCCGCACAAGTGGAGCGGGGAAACCCAGGGGTCAAATCCGTTCGGTCCGATGCTGGTTCGGTCGCAGGTGTGGGTGAAATCTTGCCGGAACCCACCAGGGTCCCCATCTTGCCAGGCGGCTTGTGCCAATGTCGGCCCCGGTGCGGACGGCCACCGTCCGTGCAAACCGCCTCATTTTCGCATTCGAGATGGGCGAACCAGGGCCGAAACTGGCTCCGTTTGATCGCACAACCCCCGCGGTCGGCAGAGGCCGAACCGAGGGCCGGAGCAATTCCCGATCTCTGCGGGAGAAGTCAGGGGCTGGGAACTGATTTCCTGAGGATAGAACCGGTATACTCCGCACAACCGGTCCCCGGGGGGGAATGGGCCGGAGGTTGGGCGGGGTCGTATCGGCATGGCCGGAGTCCTCTCCCGGGTGACTTGTTTCTCTACTCCAACGAGGGAGTCTGCTTCATGAGTCGTTCAATCTGGCGTGTCCTGGGCACCCCGGCACTGTTGCTGGCGGGTGTGTTGTCTGCGGTGCCGGCTACCGCTCAGGCCGAGGTCAAGCTGCCGAACATTTTCGGCAACCACATGGTTCTGCAGCAGGGGCAGAAGAACAAGGTGTGGGGGAAGGCTGACGCGGGCGAGAAGGTGAAGGTCTCGATCGGCAGCCAGAACCACGAGGCGACGGCGGCGGCTGACGGAACCTGGTCGGTGATGCTCGACCCGCTGCCGGTTGGCGGTCCGCACACCCTCACGGTCAACAACATCAAGTTTGACGATGTGCTCGTGGGCGAAGTCTGGATCTGCTCCGGGCAGTCCAACATGCAGTGGTCGATCAACGCCTCGAATGATCCGGACCTGGAACGGTTGGCGGCCAAGTTCCCCCGCATTCGCATGATCAACTTCCCGCAGATCGGCACCCAGGATCCGATCTGGTCGCACCCCGACCGGCAATGGCAGGTCTGCACCCCCGAGACGATCGGCAACTGGTCGGCCGTGGGCTACTTCTTCGCCCGCCAGCTGCACCAGACGCTCGACGTCCCCGTGGGGATGATCAACAACGCCTGGGGGGGCTCGTCGTGCGAATCGTGGATCAATCGCAACACCCTCGCGGCTGACGAGAAGTACAAGCCGCTGATGGACCGCTGGATTGGCATGGAACAGACCTTTGCCGACCTCAAGGCCAAGGGAAATGACCTGACGGAAGACCAGAAGAAGCAATTGGCTGGCCTGCAGGGACCGCTCGGCGGCAACGCCCGTCCCGCCAACATTTACAACGGTGTGCTCAAGTCGCACCTGGGCTATGGCATCCGCGGCGCCATCTGGTACCAGGGGGAATCGAATGCCAGCCGGGCCTACCAGTACCGCGACCTCTTCCCCTTGATGATCAAGAACTGGCGCGATGAATGGGGCCAGGGGGACTTCCCGTTCTACTGGGTCCAGTTGGCCGACTTCACCAATGAACCGGCCGGCCCCGGCGAAAGCGACTGGGCCGAGCTGCGCGAAGCCCAGACCATGACCATGTCACGGCTCCCCAAGACGGGGGAAGCGGTGATCATCGACATCGGCGAAGGGAAAGACATCCATCCCAAGAACAAGTTTGACGTGGGGCGTCGCCTCGCCCGCTGGGCCCTCGCGAAGGATTACGGGGTGAACATCCCCTTCCACAGCCCCCAGTACAAGTCGATGACGAAGGAAGGCAACAAGATCATCCTGTCGTTCGACTATGTTGACGGGGGATGGCGTCCGTTCGACGTCCCGCAGCCCCGCGGCTTCGCGATCTGTGGTGAAGACAAGAAGTGGGTCTACGCCAACGCCACGGTCCGGCCGGACAGTCAGATTGAAGTCTCGGCCACCGAGGTCCCCAATCCGATCGCGGTCCGGTACGGGTGGGCCAACAACCCGATCGTCAACATGTTCAACGGGGCTGGCCTGCCGCTTACTCCGTTCCGCACCGATGACTTCCCCGGTGTGACGATCAACAACAAGTAGTCGCCATCAACAAGTAGTTGCCGCAACGGGCGACGCGACCAAATGCCAACAACCCCACCGGAAGAACTTCCGGTGGGGTTGTTGCGTTTCTGTGCTGTGACGCTCGGGCTGCCGTGGCTCTCTGGAAACCACAACAATCCTCAGGACAGCTCGAGTTCAGGCCGACTTCAGGCGGATGGCGGGCTCCGCCACCGGTTCCGCTTCGGGCGAGCTGAGGCGATTGGTTCCCTGGGGCTGGGTGGCAGCCGGTTCGGGCTGCAGTTCCTGCGACTGGGGGCCAACCCGGCCGGCAGCGGGCTGGCATCCACCAGGACCGCAGCCACCCTCTTCACAACCTCCCTGGCAGATGGTCTCGGGGACCAGCCGGCAGGTTTCGTAGGGAATCTGCCGTTCGACCACACGGGGAACCATGCGGCAGACCGTATAGGGAACCTGTCGGGCCACCTTGCGGGCCACACGGCGGGTCACGGTGTAAGGTTCCTGGTGGGTCTCGTAATAGTGGACCTTGCGGGTCACCGTCTCGCAGACCATGCGGCAGGTGCGGACCGGAATCTTGCGGACACATTCTTCCTGAACCATCCGACAGGTCCGAACGGGAACCTGGCGGGGAACGACTTCGTCCACCCACCGGCAAGTCCGAACGGGAACCGAATCGACGACTTCTTCCTGCACGATGCGGCAGGTGCGGACCGGGACGCGGGTGACTTGTTCCTCGGTCACCATCCGGCACACCTGAACCGGGACTGACTCACGGACCACTTCCGCCTGCCAGGTGGTGCTGGAAACCTGCTTCTCGACGATGTTGGACTCATAGACCGGACGGTAGGTCGCCACTGGGGGACCTGGGACCATCGCGACCCGCCAGCCGCAGCACGGATCGCACACCATGCGGGGCATCGACGGACCGGGACGGCAGGTCTTCTGCATCGTCCAGCGGCCGCAGTCCTGCTGCACTGTGCGGCAGGTGGTGACCGGCCGCATGACCGTGCGGCAGCGCTCCTGCTGCACCACTTCGGTCACCGGGCGACGGACCATGCGGCGAACTTCCCGTTCGCTGGTCTCGTACACCGGGCGATTGACCATGCGACGGCATTCGCGGGTGGAGGTTTCCCAGACCGGGCGACGCACCGTGTAGCTGCAGTCGCGGTAGCTGGTCTCCCAGACCGGCCGGTTGACGGTGTAGCGTTCTTCACGCTCGGCGGTCTCGTAGACCGGCCGCTGCACCTGGGTCTGGACCTCGCGTTCCATGCGGACGCAGACATTGCGGTAGCAGGTGTTCTGCTGCTCGTCCCAGACGGTGTCGTACACCGTGCGGGCGCACTGCTGTTCCTGCCGTTCGTAGACAACTTCACTGACCGTGCGATAGCAGGTGGTTCGCTCGGTTCGGTACCGCGTGACACAGGGGGCCTGGCAGGCTGTCGCAGGACAGCAGCTGAAGCACCCGCCACCGCAGTAACCGTTGGCAAGCGCTTCGCCGGTCAGGCCCAGACAGGCCACGACCAGCGCAAGCAGGGAATGGGGTCTCATTGATGCAACTCCTGGTGAAACGTCAAGCTCGGGTCAACAAGTCTGCCACACGATCCCGGGCGAGAACTGACAAAACACGCCGACCCGGAAAGATTTTCTCAAGTCGGACGGGCTCCGTCCAAGTGAATTCGGGTTCGCCCCCCGAATTTCCCGCCTGTGTGGACTTTCTGTACTGGTTACAGGGAAAGCCTATCTCGCGTTGCCGTTGCGGATGGCGAAGAGTCTTCCGGGGGACTGAAGTTTTTCGAACCGTGCCGTGAGACCCGATACAACCGCCACAGGCGGCGCGGCCGCCTCAACCGGCAAACCTTGCCCACATTCGCACCCGGGGCCCCCTGATGACCTCAGGCCGACAGGCCTGGAGGCGAGCGTGAGGCGTCAGCCTCATGGTGGAAGCGCTGCCGGGCAGATTCCGCGCCGCCTGCCACTTGCCACGTCCCGCGTGACTCGGGATCACCCTCGCGGTGGGGAGGACGCGCGCCCTCTCGAAGCGAAGAGTGTCAATTGGATGTGGGACGCGGCTCACCCCGCGGCCCCCGTCGCTTGCACCGCGATGACCCCCGCTCCACACTACGGGTTCCCGGTGGGATCGTTCCGGCGGGAATGCAACGTGGGAGGGGAGTGATGGCAAAAGCGGCACCGAAACTGTTCATCACTTACCGACGAACCGTCAACGACAGTGGCGAGCGATCGGAGACGTCAATCCATGCGCGTTACTTGTATTCGAAGCTGATTCAACGTTTCGATGAGGTACAGATCTTTCTCGATCAGCAAAGTATTGAAGAGGGCGCGAAGTGGCCGGACGAGATTCGGCGCCACCTCAGTGAGTCCACGGTTGTGTTGGTCTTGATTGGCCACAAGTGGCTGACAGCGTCCGGTCTTTATGGCCGGCGGTCCCTGGTCGGGTTTGCTGATGCGTGATGGCGATGGAGGGGGAGCACACAGACTAAAAGTCTGTGGCCACGTTGGGGAAAGTCGATCGACTCTCCGAGTCGATGTCGTTGGTCGCCGCCTCGACACAGGTCATTCGCCGGCGGTGG
>Ga0315902_10014437_pt1 | contig 10150 bp, 8 predicted proteins | sample LakEriMetagenome_9_FD_203523 | JGI IMG/M metagenome (GOLD analysis project Ga0315902, IMG submission 203523) | Freshwater fungal communities from buoy surface, Lake Erie, Ohio, United States - Buoy 12 MA117 | ecosystem: Environmental > Aquatic > Freshwater > Lake > Lake biofilm | place: USA...
GTAATCGATCCAGTTAAGGTGACTCGTTCAGCACTAGCTAACGCAGCTTCAATTGCGGCGATGTTTATTACAACTGAAGCAGTTGTGTATGAGCGTCCGGCTGATGAAGCACCTGAGGCTGCTGGCGGACATGGTCATTCACATGGTCCTGGTGGACACTCGCACTAATAGGCCTGGCACTAATAATTGCCGAAATAAAAAACCCGCCGAGTACTCGGCGGGTTTTTTATTTCGGTGAGGAGGATATAAATTTTTAGCTAGCAGTTGATAGCGGAAGTGCACCTTGGCGTTCCAGAATCGCTACGCGATCATCTTCAGATAAACCGCCCCAGATTCCATAAGGCTCTTGAACCGATAGGGCGTGTGCGCGGCAGGCAGCGATAACTGGACAGCTGGCACAAACTGCTTTAGCCGCGTTTTCACGATTGCGTCGACGAGGACCACGTTCACCATCTGGATGGAAGAACATTTCACTAGGTAGCTCTTGGCAGGCACCGCTTTGCTGCCAATTCCAATTCTCTACAACTGGCTTGGGTAGGCGAGAAACTTCACTCATGGCAACTCCTGTCTTGGACTAGGTGCTGATCATACAATCGCGCCATAGGTTGTTCAAGTACCTAGGGGCAGAAACCTTCACGGAGCGGCGATTTGAGCGTACTCGAGTGGCACGAATCTCACCTACCCCCCAAGATTGGGGTATGGATCAACCCCTGACCGTAGCTGCCTTAGCCCGCCAGATTGGCGTGGCCCCGGCGACCTTACGGACCTGGGATCGCCGCTATGGCCTGGGGCCGAGCGAACATGTCGAAGGTAGTCATCGCCGGTATTCCAGAGCAGATGTAGCGAGGCTGATAATGATGCGTCGCCTGATCACAACTGGAGTAGCGCCAAGTGATGCCGCAGAACGGGCCAAAGCTCATCAAGGTGAAGTTTCAATTCCAGAACTGGTAACTGAAATAGTTGTTGCACAAGATTTAGTCGAGTCAATTTGTCGAGCCGCCGAAGCCCTAGATCGTGAGTTCATTGCAAATCTGCTTCGTCAAGAGATCGTTAAAAATGGCGTAGTTAACTGCTGGCAGAGCGTTGTTGTTCCAGTGCTAACTATCGTTGGAGATACTTGGGAAAAAACCGGTGAAGGTATCGAAGTCGAACATCTTTTAACTGAAATAATAAAATCAGTTTTGCGAGATTCAGTCACTGAAGATTTTAAGGCAATTAATTCTCGGCCAGTTTTGTTGGCTTGTGTAGGCGAAGAAATTCACTCTCTTGCATTACATGCATTAGCCGCTGCATTAGCTGAACGCGATATCGCGACGAACTTCCTAGGGGCGCGAACTCCACTTTCAGCCTTAAGTGGCATGGTTACGAAAACGGCTCCGCCGGCGCTATTTCTATGGGCGCAGTTACCGGCAAATGGCGACCCACGTTTCTTCGAGGAATTACCTGCAGTTCGCCCAGCCCCCAAAGTTATTTTGGGAGGGCCAGGTTGGAACTCAAAGCAATGTAGCGAAGTCACTGTAGCCGCTGATTTACAGCATGCATGTGAGGAAATTACGCAGGCGATAGGGGCCTAAAAGAGCCGTTAGACTTTGGCCTTATCTAACTAACGGAGGGGGCCGCAATGAGCGATGACAAGATCGCAATGATGGGCCTGACCTACGACGATGTTCTCCTGCTGCCCGACGCCTCCGAAGTTGTTCCTTCCGAAGTCGAAACATCAACTCAGTTAACCCAAAATATTGAGTTGGCTGTACCGCTGATTTCTTCGGCGATGGATACCGTCACTGAATCACAACTCGCAATCGCAATGGCTAAGGCTGGCGGAATTGGCATCATTCACCGCAATCTGCCAATTGCCGAACAAGTAACCCACGTTAAATTAGTTAAGAACGTCGGCATGGTTGGCGCAGCTGTTGGTGTTGGCGACGATGGATTCGCGCGCGCGCAGGCACTTATCGAAGCTGGGGTCGACGTGGTTGTTGTCGATACCGCACATGGACATCACCGCGCTGTGCTCGACGCAATTGCTCGCATTAAAAAGTTTTCGCCAACGACCGAAGTTATTGGTGGCAATGTTGCTACTCGTGCAGGTGCGCAAGCGCTTATTAATGCTGGTGCCGATGCTGTAAAAGTTGGAGTTGGCCCGGGTTCAATTTGCACCACTCGTATCGTGGCTGGTGTTGGCGTTCCACAAATTACCGCAATCATGGAAGCGGCTAAAGCTTGTGGCAAAGCCGGAATTCCACTGATTGCCGATGGTGGGCTGCAGTATTCAGGAGACATTGTTAAAGCACTTGTTGCCGGAGCAAATTCGGTAATGCTCGGTTCTTTACTTGCTGGTTGCGAAGAATCACCTGGTGAATTAATTGAAATTGATGGTCGCAAATACAAGGGCTATCGCGGCATGGGTTCACTTGGCGCAATGCAGTCACGTGGCGAGCAAAAATCGTATTCCAAAGACCGTTACATGCAGGACGATGTTTTATCCGAAGATAAATTAGTTCCCGAAGGCATCGAAGGAAAAGTTTTATATCGCGGCACAGTCGCCGAAGTAGTTCATCAATTAGTTGGTGGCTTGCGTTCTGGAATGGGTTACGCCGGTGCACCTGATATCAATACTTTGCGCCGCGATGGTCGCTTGATTCAAATTACAGCAGCTGGCCTACAAGAGAGCCATCCGCACGATGTTCTACACGTGGCAGATGCCCCTAACTATGCGAAGAAAGGCTAGGGACAAATCAATGTTCGAGATCGAAATTGCACCCGGCAAGCGTGCCCGTCAGGCTTACTCCTTTGACGATATTGCGATTGTGCCTTCACGTCGTACCCGTGACCCCGAAGATGTTTCCACTTCATGGCAGATCGATGCCTATAAATTTGATTTGCCTATGTTGGCAGCACCTATGGATTCAGTGGTTTCACCACAAACTGCAATTGCGATCGGCAAACTAGGTGGGCTTGGTGTTCTAAACCTCGAGGGTCTCTGGACACGATATGAAGATCCCCGCATTCAACTTGGCGAAATTGCCTCGATGCCTGATGCGCAAGCGACTCGACGCATGCAAGAGCTTTATAGCGCTCCGATTCAACCATCGCTGATTAAAGAACGCATTAAACAAATTCGCGAAGCTGGTGTAACTGTTGCCGCATCTCTTTCACCACAACGTACCGCTGAATTGCACAAGGCAGTCGTTGAAGCTGGTGTAGATATTTTCGTAATTCGTGGAACCACCGTAAGTGCTGAGCATGTAGCAACCCGCGATGATGCACTTAACTTGAAGAAATTTATTTACGAACTCGACGTGCCGGTAATTGTTGGTGGCGTTGCAACTGCAACTGGAGCCCTGCATTTAATGCGCGCCGGTGCTGCTGGTGTTCTAGTTGGTTTTGGTGGCGGAGCAGCACACACCACTCGAAAAGTTTTAGGTATCCAAGTTCCGATGGCATCTGCTGTTGCTGAAGTTGCCTCTGCTCGTCGCGAATATCTCGATGAATCTGGCGGCCGTTATGTACATGTAATAGCCGACGGTGGCGTTGGTCGCAGCGGTGATATTGCAAAAGCCATCGCAATGGGTGCCGATGCCGTAATGATGGGTTCACCACTGGCAAAAGCCACCGAAGCGCCTGGCTTAGGTTGGCACTGGGGTTCTGAAGCACATCACGCAGTCTTGCCTCGTGGCGAACGCGTTGCTGTTGGCACTGTTGGCACGCTCGAAGAAATTCTGCTCGGACCTTCAAGTACTTCAGATGGTTCCATGAACTTATTCGGTGCTCTTCGCCGCGCAATGGCAACTTGCGGATATTCCGATGTAAAGGAATTCCAGCGCGTCGAGGTACTTATTAACCGTGGCTAATTCAGTACTTGTTCTTGATTTTGGTGCGCAGTATGCGCAGTTAATTGCGCGTCGAGTTCGCGAAGCAAATGTTTTCTCTGAGATCGTGCCATCATCAATTACTGCGGCCGAAGTAACTGCCAAAGCGCCAAGTGCAATTATTTTGTCAGGCGGCCCTTCGAGTGTTTACGCACCAGGGGCACCTAAGTTTGATGAAAGCATTCTGCAATTAGGAATTCCGGTATTTGGCATTTGTTATGGCTTTCAAGCTATGGCTGCCGCCCTTGGTGGCGTAGTTAGCCAAACTGGAAAATCAGAATTCGGCCGTACCGAAATTACCGCAACAACAAGTGCAAAATTATTTGCCGGGCTGCCAGTTAAGCAAAACGTCTGGATGAGCCATGGCGACGCTGTTACAACTGCGCCAGCTGGTTTCACAATCTGTGCCGTAACTGCCGATACTCCAATTGCAGCCTTTGAAAGTAGCGACGGAAAATTAGCTGGCGTTCAGTTCCACCCAGAAGTTCTGCATTCCGAACAAGGTCAAGTGATTTTAAAGCGCTGGTTAATCGAGATTGCTGGTTGCGAACCTAATTGGACCTCAGAAAATATTGCTGCAACTGAGATCGCCAAAGCTAAAGCAGTCATTGGTGACAAACGAGTTATTTGCGGGCTATCTGGTGGCGTTGATTCAGCAGTAGCTGCTGCGATTATTCAGGCAGCGGTCGGCGACCAATTGACTTGCGTGTTTGTTGATCATGGCTTGTTGCGTAAGGGCGAATCTGAACAAGTCGAACGAGACTTTGTGGCAGCTACCGGCGTATCACTAGTTGTAGTCGATGCCGTTGATCAGTTCATGACCGCACTCGCTGGTGTAACTGACCCCGAGACTAAGCGAAAGATTATTGGTCGCGAATTTATTCGTTCTTTCGAAACTGCCGCACGCGAAATTGCCGCCGGGGGAGATGTTGAATTCTTAGTGCAGGGCACGCTTTACCCAGATGTAGTCGAGTCAGGTGGCGGCGAAGGCACTGCAAACATTAAGTCGCACCACAATGTAGGTGGCCTGCCCGATGATCTTAAATTCAAGTTAATCGAACCGCTAAGAACTTTGTTTAAAGATGAAGTTCGCCAAGTTGGTCTGCAGTTAGGTTTGCCCGAAGCAATAATTTGGCGCCAGCCTTTCCCAGGTCCTGGTTTAGGCATTCGCATTATTGGCGAGGTAACGGCTGAGCGATTAGAAATTTTGCGTGAAGCAGATGCCATTGCGCGCGAAGAGTTAAAGGCTGCCGGCCTAGATCGCGAAATTTGGCAGTGCCCAGTGGTGCTACTCGCTGATGTGCGCAGTGTCGGAGTACAGGGCGATGGACGTACTTACGGGCATCCAATCGTGTTGCGCCCGGTTTCGAGCGAAGATGCGATGACCGCCGACTGGTCACGGGTGCCTTACGAGGTCCTGGCCAAGATTTCCACCCGAATAACCAACGAGGTGCGCGAAGTAAATCGCGTCACTCTGGATATTACTAGCAAACCCCCAGCAACAATCGAGTGGGAGTAAGCCGAGCAATCGGTATTCTTAGCCATTATGAAACGCACTTTAGTCATCGCAATCGCAATCGTTATGGCTGCATCACTTTCGCCAACGGTTACGGCAGCAGCTAAAGAGCCAGTCAAGAAATGTACAAAAGTTACTTCTAAGCCGCATGTATCGCCTTCGATTGCGCAACCAAAAACTATTGCCAAAGTTTTGCCAAAGACTTTCACCTTCATCACTAACTGCGGAAATATTGTGGTCGAAACTGTTGGCGATAAAGCGCCACAAACTTTAACTGCGCTAGCAACTTTGGCGAGCAAAGGTTTTTATAACTCAACGCTTTGCCATCGCTTAACTACCCAAGGTTTATTTGTTCTTCAATGTGGCGATCCAACCGCGACCGGAACTAGCGGGCCGGTCTACAACCGCAAGCCTTGGACTGGTATTCCAGATGAGAATTTGCCAGTTGGTCAGACAATTACTTATCCAGCCGGAACATTAGCGATGGCTAACTCTGGCAAGAATACAAATGGCAGCCAAATCTTCTTCGTATATGAAGATTCAGAACTAAACCCTTATTACACAGTATGGGGTCGAATTACGAGTGGGCTAGAAACGCTTCGTGCAATTGGCGCTGCTGGCGCGGCCAAGCAAGGCCAAGATGGAAAGTATTACTACAACGGCGATGGCTTCCCAATTCAAGCAGTTGAGATTCGCCGCGTAATTGTTCGCTAGTTTGTATTTACAATCTTAAAAGCTTCAGCAATAACGCCTTCGGCAAAGCCGCCAATTCCAGCATTGCGCATGCCCCACTCGCGCAACATTTTCTCTAACTCTTTATTGTGAGCAGTCTGCGATGCATGCGCTTGAAGTACTTTAAGTTTTAGTGGAAAAGTTTCAGTTATATCCACCCAATGATCTGGTTGGGCATGACCCATCACCCAAATTTCTTTTACGCGCCAAGGTTCAAAGCCAGCTTCCTTTAAATCAGTAAAAGCAAAGGGATTACGGGCATCTGGGTAAACCGCTTGAATCGCGGATTCGCCAGCAGCTAAGTGATCTGGGTGGCTAGCACCGATGCGGTCCCAATTACGTTCTGGGCTCTGACAAACTAAACGGTCAGGTTTGAAGCGACGAATCTCGCGCACAATATCTTTACGAAGTGCCATCGTTGATTCGAGCCAACCATCTCGGTAATTCAAAAAAGTTATGTCTGTAACGCCAACGATTGCCCCAGCTTCGCGTTGTTCGCGTTGACGAACTTGTGGCATTTCCTCCATTGGAATTCCAGATTCTTCGCCACCCTGATCGCCATTTGTGCAAAAAACGTAACCAACTTCAATGCCGGCTTTTACCCATTGAGCGATAGTGCCAGAGGCACCGAAATCCGAATCATCTGGGTGGGCATTAACAACGAGAACTCGCTTGATCTCACTATCGGCGATTGGTTCCATGCGTTTGCTCCCTTAAAGAATTCTGTCGTCGTAGCCTAATAGACTGCGCGCCATGAGCGGCCCAGAAATCACTAACGATCCCTTAATTGCGGGGCTCAATCCGCAACAGAGTGCTGCCGTAGTGCATGCTGGTGGGCCCCTTCTAATTGTGGCGGGCGCTGGTTCTGGCAAAACTCGAGTTCTAACCAGACGCATCGCTTATTTGATGGCACGCCGTAACGCGACCCCATACTCAATTCTGGCGATTACTTTCACCAATAAAGCTGCCGGTGAAATGAAAGAACGCGTTAAAGAGTTAGTCGGCCCAGTCGCACAATCCATGTGGGTTTCGACTTTCCACTCGGCCTGTGTTCGAATTTTGCGCCAAGAAGCTGCCCGATTGGGTTATAGCAACTCTTTCTCAATTTATGACTCCGCCGATAGTTTGCGCTTAATTACCATTGTTTCAAAAGACTTAAATCTTGATCCTAAGCGTTATCCGCCACGTCAATTTCAATCAGTTATCAGCAATGCTAAGAACGAATTATTGGGCCCAGCCGATTATTTAAATGCAGCCACTAATCAATTCCAAGAAGTCGTGGCAGATGTTTATGCGCTTTATCAGCGTCGATTACAACAATCTAATGCAATGGATTTCGATGATTTAATTTTAAAGACGGTCGAAGTTTTACAACGTTTTCCCGAAGCTAAAGCTCGCTACCGTTCACGTTTTCGCCACGTATTAGTCGATGAATATCAAGATACTAATCATGCGCAGTACATTCTCGTACGCGAGCTAGTAGGTAGCGATCTCGAAGGTTTGCCACCTGCTGAACTCTGCGTGGTGGGCGATGCGGACCAATCAATTTATGCTTTCCGTGGCGCCACGATTAGAAACATTATGCAATTCGAACTTGATTACCCAAACGCAACTACGATTTTGCTCGAGCAGAATTACCGATCTACTCAAAATATTCTTAACGCTGCCAACGCAGTTATTACTCAGAATGAGTCGCGCAAAGAGAAGAATCTTTGGTCGCAAGCTGGCGCTGGTGCACCATTGGTCGGATATGTGGCCGAATCCGAACATGATGAAGCTGAATTCGTAAAAGATGAAGTTCGCTCTCTCATGGAAAAAGGGCTTTCCACTCCGGGCCAAACTGCAGTCTTTTATCGCACTAATGCGCAATCTCGTGTTTTCGAAGAAGTGTTTATGCGAGCAGCGCTGCCTTACAAGGTTGTTGGCGGCCTGCGCTTCTATGAACGCAAAGAAGTTAAGGATTTACTCAGTTATTTGCGGGTTATCGCAAATCCCGAAGATGAAGTTTCGTTGCGCCGCGTGATTAATTATCCAAAACGCGGCATCGGTGATCGAGCACTTGAAGTCCTTGAGGCACATGCTAAATCCCGCGGTTACTCGTTCTGGGGTGGCTTGATTGCCGCCGGCGAAACGCCTGAGATTCCGCCAAAAGCTGCGCAATCAATTAAACAATTCACTGACATGATTAACGCGTTAGCTGTTTTAGTTGAAGCAAAAGTTCGGCCATCAGTAATTGTCGAAGCTGTCCTAGAGCAATCTGGCTTAATGGCCGAGCTGGCGAATAGCACTGACCCGCAAGACGAAGTAAGAGTTGAGAATCTAAAGGAACTTCTTGCAGTTGCGATGGAATATGAAGAGCGCCCCTTTGAAGAGTTGACCGAAGATGAAGAAATTTCGTTATCTGGTTTCCTAGAAAAAGTTTCACTTGTTGCTGATTCAGATCAAATCCCCGAAGGTGAAGATCATGGTGGGGTAGTAACTTTAATGACGTTACACACTGCTAAAGGTTTGGAATTTCCGACCGTGTTTTTAACCGGAATGGAAGATGGAATCTTTCCGCACTCTCGCACTTTGGGTGAGAAAGATGAAATTGAGGAAGAACGTCGCTTGGCCTACGTGGGTTTAACTAGAGCGCAAGAGCGGTTGTTTATTTCGCGTGCTGAATATCGTTCTTCCTGGGGCGCACCTAATTACAACCCGCCCTCAAGATTTCTCGATGAGATTCCAGCTGATGTAATTGAATGGCGAAATCACAATGTGATCTCGCCATCGCTGATTCGCAAACCACGAGTTGCAACCGCGCCACCACCTCGGGCAACTGGACGAAAAGCGCCTTCCGGAATCACCTTGGCAATTGGCGATCGTGTGTCACATGACACATTTGGTTTAGGCACCGTTGTCGGCACTGCCGGCGAGGGCGATAAGAGCGAGGCAACGATTAACTTTGGACAATACGGCGATAAGCGATTGCTGTTGCGTTATGCACCCGTCGAGAAGCTCTAGTATTGGGCAGGTTTCACACAGCGTTCGCGCATTGAGCAGATAAGAAAGCGGTTAACTAGTGGATCTATACGAATACCAAGCTCGCGATCTCTTTGAAAAGCATGGCGTACCCGTACTGCCAGCTGCGATCGCTACGACAGCTGATGAAGCTGAGGCAGCTGCCGTAAAAGTTGGCGGCAAAGTTGTCGTTAAGGCCCAGGTAAAAGTTGGTGGCCGCGGAAAAGCGGGCGGAGTTAAGTTGGCCGTTGATCCAGCCGATGCTCGTGAAAAAGCAAGCGCAATTCTAGGTATGGACATTAAGGGCCATGAAGTTCGCACTGTAATGATCGCTGCAGCTGCGCCGATTGAATCTGAATATTATTTAGCGATTCTGCTAGACCGTTCAAACCGTACTTTCTTAGTTATGGCTTCAGTTGCCGGCGGTATGGAAATCGAAGAAGTAGCGCACACTGCACCTGAGAAGTTGGCAAAGATTCCAGTTGATTCCAATGTCGGTATCGATCTTGCTCGTGCCACCGAAATTATTGCAGCGGCACAATTCCCAGCCGATGTTGCTGATCAAGTTTCTGCAGTGCTGGTTAAACTTTGGGAGACTTTCGTTTCCGAAGATGCCACTCTCGTTGAAGTAAACCCTCTAGTTAAAACTTCAGATGGCAAGATCATCGCGCTTGATGGCAAAGTAACCCTTGATGACAATGCTGGTTTCCGTCAGCCAGAACACGAAGCGCTCGTAGATCAAGCTGCCGAGAACGCACTTGAAGCTGCAGCTAAAGCCAAGAACTTGAACTATGTAAAACTAGAAGGTCAAGTTGGCATTATCGGTAATGGTGCAGGTTTGGTTATGAGCACACTTGATGTGGTTGCTTATGCTGGCGAAAAATTCGGCGGCGTGCGCCCGGCAAACTTCCTAGATATTGGTGGAGGAGCATCAGCCCAAGTTATGGCCGATGGTCTCTCAATTATTTTGGGTGACAAAGATGTGAAGAGCGTATTTGTAAATGTATTTGGCGGCATTACTGCCTGCGAT
>Ga0315902_10014440_pt1 | contig 10149 bp, 7 predicted proteins | sample LakEriMetagenome_9_FD_203523 | JGI IMG/M metagenome (GOLD analysis project Ga0315902, IMG submission 203523) | Freshwater fungal communities from buoy surface, Lake Erie, Ohio, United States - Buoy 12 MA117 | ecosystem: Environmental > Aquatic > Freshwater > Lake > Lake biofilm | place: USA...
TTTCGGTAGACAATCTACTAGAGAGGAAGAAAATTTTCAAAAATCAAATATAAATTATGAACACTTTTCTGAGAAGTGGGGCGAATATGCTTTATTGGGTGACGCCGGCAAAAATTCGCAGATAATAGAGTTTTATAGAGAATCTCCCGACGCGTCGTTAGTTTTAAATTTCTTTACTAAAGAAGGTATAACTGGATATTCTAGAAGTCATGGTGCATTCCTATACAATACTAGTGCACTTGCTCCAGATTCTATTATTGAAAAATATAATAAATCATTTGTTGAACCATTTGAGCGTCTTTTTAATAATTATAAGCTTTCGCAAAATTTTTATATGCCACAAAGTACAGGTCATATGCAAAATGCATGGAAAACAGTAACATCATCGTTGCCCCCTGAAATGAATGAAAAACAATTTGAAATTAGAAAATTAACAAATTTATTAAATCTCAATTATACGTATATGTTCAAATGTAGAGGTTCAGCAAATAGAAAAGCAGCGACATTTGTTGATGTATTAAAATTTGATCAAACAAAAAATGAAACAGAAAATTTTGATCTAAATAATTTAGGCAGACATTTAGTTACTACGGTGAAACATATTTTTGCTGAAGATAGTTATTTCAACAAAATTGAAACCATAAAACCTTATAAATTATTATCGAAAGCTAGTAATAATATATTTGATTCAATTAAAGATTTATTAATAAGTTAATTTATGATAGTAAAAACAGGATTTCCGGAATATATAGAATCTATTGCAATAGGTGATAATTCTGACTTTTTGCGCGAAAATACGGATTTGTGTGGCTTAGTAGAAGATTTTCCAGTAGAAATAAATTTAGCTTATTTATGGAAAAAAATTGCTACACATCCTGATACGTTAGCGGCTTCTCGAGAATTCATGAAAAACTTTTTACTGGATGCACCTTCTATTTCAACTGAACATTTAGTTTTTTATAGAAAAAAAATAGATCAGTTGCCAAACAATGTAAAAGATTTTTTAAAAAGAGAAGTTGAATCAACATTTAAAATAACAGAAAACCTTTCTGAACGAGCTATAACACCGAATCCCAAAAGAAATTTTAATAAATCATCTGCTTTAGATGATGATAAAGATTTTTTACAAAAAATTGCAGACTTGATGAATCAGTGTGAATCCGCATGTAATTATTTTAAAAATTTATCACAAAGAGTGGGATCAATTTATGATTATAGTGCCACGAATACTATTCATAATTCACCGCCACAAGATACAGAATTAAATTCACCACCACCCACTGGACTTTCTCTAGAAAAAGTAAACAAAATTCCCACTGCTTTAATTGATTCAACAACAGAAGCTTATACCAGCATGAAAACCTTCATGGACAAGGCAAGGTCTGCTATGCATAATTTTGTTTCTAATTATGATTTAGAAAAATTGGGGAAAAAAGCTTTTAATCCAGATGACAAAGGTGCTGTGTATATTGGTGCATCTAGTCCATCTATTTTTCAAAGTACTATGGAAGCTTATTCTAAGGGTGTTGCAAACAATAGAATGATGTTAGGAGATTGCTTTCGAGTAGTAGATTACATGTCTAGGTATAATCCATTCAATCCTGACATGAATATTGCTAAGCCTATTGATAAAAATATAGGCATAAAAACACTAGAAGTAATGAATGGAGAGTATATTGAAAACATAACAAAAATAAAAGTAAATGGTGTTACAGTAGGAACTTATGAAGGTAGATCATATGGATTATCAGAAGGCCCTAATTCAGCAATTAAATTACACGATGAATTTAAAAAGAAAAAAACAGTAAAATCAAATAGCCAGACGCAGGAAGAGGTGAGAGCTGCATTAGATAAATACTTAGAAGGATCTCCTCTAATCACAGATTTCAAAAATTTATCACCTGAAACTAGAGCACAAATGGCTTCCTATGGAATAGTATCAGGATCTAAAGAAGAATGGTCTAATTTCTTCATGCGCTTAGGTAATGCAGAGTCTGGATTTAATCAAAGTAATGTTTCAGACATAAACGGAATTAGTCCGGGACAAAGAGGTTATAATGGTAATCCTACTTCTTACGGTGTATTCCAAATCGGAACAGCCGCTGGTTCGGGTTATAAATTAAATGGGGGCAAGAATTTTGCGCCTGATCAATTATTTGATGTTAATACTAATACACAAGCTGCAATTAAAATTTGGGAAACAAATTTATATAAACCAAAATATGGTTTTATAAAAGAATCCAATGGAGCGGGTGTAGGTTATTTTGGCAAAGCAAGTATGAGTAAAATAAAAAATGATTATTCTAATAATACATATTATTAATCATTAGTCAATTCGGGTGTATTCTCAATAACAGTAGCATTAATTAATTGTTTCATTAATTCTTCTCTGGTAGATCTTAGTTTTAACCCAACAACCGCATCTAATTCTTTTTGTCTGCTTTTATTGTCCATCTCTTTTATCTTAATAGCAGTACTGGTTTTCTTATCTGTGATGAGAATACGATTTAAACTCTCAACTGCTGAAGATGTCGCTTTAATTAATTCAGCTAATGCCGTTACTTCTTCAGCATTAGGTGCTGCTTCTACGTAGTCTCTCACCAATGTAACAGATTCAGAAGCCTGCTTAACTAAATTACCTGTATGTTTTAAAATGAATTCCTCGAGATTTTCTTTTGTTAGGGTATCTTCTACTTGTTCGACTTCTTTCGTCGCTTTAGGAATAGATTTTAGTTGATTTATGAGCGAATCTACAGAGTCTAATGAATCATCTTCTGACATAAAAATTATTTATTGATAATTTACTAAGCATCACCTATAATTCATATATGATTAAATTCTTAAAGACTCATCCAGATGCTGTTTTACCAAAGAAAAACAATCCTGATCCTTCTATTGGAGATAGTGGATATGATATGACCGCAGTTGATGAAACAATTATTCCGGCAAGAGGATCTGCTGTCGTTCCAGTAGGTTTAACATTAGCATATCTATCGCCTGAATTTTGGGTCCGAATTGAAAGCAGATCGGGTTTGGCATTCAAACACAATATTACTGCATTTAATGGCATTATTGATAATCCATATCGCGGTGATTTGGGTGTGAAATTATTCAATCATTCTGATGTTGACTATGTTGTAAAGAAAGGTGATCGTTGTGCACAGTTAGTTATCTATCCATTAGTACATATGACTGCAGACTGGTCTGATTCAGTATCAGAAACAAGTCGCGGTGCTAAGGGATTTGGTTCTTCTGGAAAATAATTATTATGAATTTTGATAATATTTGGGTAGAGAAGTATCGACCCAAGACATTAGATGATATTGTTCTTCCAGTTGATACAAGGAAGGTCATTGAATCATACAAAGCAAAGAAGGAGATCTCGAATCTCCTTCTTATTTCATCACCAGGCCAAGGAAAGACCACATTAGCTAAGATGATTGTGAATCATATCTTAGAATGTGATTATCTTTATGTAAATGCCTCTGATGAAAACGGTATTGATACTATCAGAACAAAAGTAATTTCATTTGCACAAACCAGATCATTGACAGGTGATATTAAAGTCATCATTTTAGATGAAGCAGATGGCATCTCAGCTGAAGGTCAAAGAGCTTTGCGCAATGTAATGGAAGAATATGCTGCAAATACGCGCTTTATTTTAACAGCAAATTATAAACACAAGATCATTCCTGCAGTTCAATCACGTTGTGTTAGCTTGAATTTTAATCATAATATTCAAGATGTTATTAAGCATTGCTTTGGTATCCTTAAAAAGGAAGGCATTACTGTTCCCGAAGAGCAAAAGCCTCTGTTTATTGAATTGGTAAAGCACAATTTTCCAGATTTTAGAAAGATCATTAATGAATTACAAAAAAATTCTACGTCAGGTACTCTATCAATTGTTAATCAGGCAACACAAAATGAATTTGTTAAAGAAGTTTTTGATAAGATCAAGGAAAATCCGTTTGAATGTAGAAAATTTTATATTCAAAATGAAAGTACTTTTCAATCAGACTATCATAACCTGATGAAGAATATGGTTCAGTATGTTTATTCTTGGCAAAATGAACCAAAGAAAGCTGAAACCATTTTAGTTATAACAGAATACATGTATAGACATGCATTTGTTGTTGATCAAGAGATCAATTTCTTTGCATTAATCTTGCAAATAGCAAAATTATAATTCTTGAAAACTCCTAAGATACCTCGCAGTAGTTGGTTGCTGTGCAGGTATCTTAACATTTTGCATGGGTAATTTATGTTCAATACCAGTGAGTTTACCTTCACCTCTATCAGATTTAAAAGACTCTGTTTCTTTTACGGAATATTCAAGTGGTTTGATTTGCGTGCCATTAGGTCTCACCAAAGAAGAATCAAAAGCAGGATAATTAATTCCATCTGTTTCCATTTGCTCGACACAACAAGCAGGAATCTTTGTATAGTGTGTATATCTTCCGCCTCCGTTATCCAAAGCAATATCTAAGGTGACGTCACCTGTCATGGTATCTGGATTCCCAGGATACCTTGGTGTATTATTATCTACAATACCAACCACACGAAGATGCAATTTTGATGATTCCATTTCATCCAACAATTGTTTAATATTAGTTCCAAGCATTTTATAAGCATCGTTGGTCTTAAAATTTTTAGCAAATTTTACATAATCACCAACTAAAAATCCACCACGGGAATAGCGAGACAAGGCTGCTTCAAAAATAGCATGAAACTTCTTCTTCATGCTATTATTTACTTAATTGTTAAATATTTTTATGGCGTCAATTAAAATAAGTGGACTACCTGAACTACGCGTTAGTGACAAGGCATTTACTTATTCTGATTTGCATTTAGATCTACAAAAAAAATATTTAATCAAAGATAATTTCAGGCAATTGCCAGAAATAAATGATATTATGTTGGATTATGATATGAATGCTATTAAAAATTCTATTAGAAATATTTTTAATACAGCACCTGGTGAAAAAATATTAAATCCCGAATTTGGATTGGATTTGAAAAAATTTCTATTCAATCCTATGAGTGATTTGGTTGCTATGGATATTGCGGGCCTTATTAGATCTAAATTAACATTTTTTGAACCCAGAATATTATTGAATTATGTTAATGTTTATCCGATGTATGATACATCTGAATATAACATAGAAATTTCATTTTCAATACCCCAATTAAATACACCAGCACTCACAATGTCTGGTGCATTAAATAGTATTGGTTATACAAACTACTAATTATGGCAATATCTAATTTTACAGAATTTAATTTACCAAGAAATGCATACGCAGCATTTGATGCTGTTAGTATGAAGCAATTAATTGTAAATCGATTAAAAACATCTGAAAAATTTCAAGATATTGATTTCGAAGGTAGTAATATTTCTGCATTGGTTGATGTAGTAGCTTACATGTATCATGTATTATTATTCTATGTCAATCAAACTTCTGCAGAAGCAACATTTTCACAAGCAGAATTATTTGAAAATATTAATAAAATAGTTTCTTTAATTGGTTATAAACCTCACGGATATCATACGCCTTCTGTTACATTAAGTGAATTTAGTGCGAATTCAAATTTAATACCCGGTTCTTATTTGTTGCCGAGATTTTCATATATAAACGTAGATGGATCAACATATACATTTACAGAAGATGTTTTTTTTGAAAAATCGGTTAATGAAAGTGAAAATATTGATAGTGTTGTAAACAATGCAGTCTTATATCAAGGCGATGTAAAGGAATATCCAATTACTACGGCATTAGGTGAAGCATTTGAAATAAAAGTTATAACTATACAAGACTTGATCAACAACACAACAATTATCGATAATAATAATATTTTCGTATTTGTCCGTGACATATACACTGAAAAATGGTCAGAATGGAAAGAAGTTGATACAGTATATGGTCAAGAATCAACCGCCAAAGTTTTTGAAAAAAGATTTAATGAAAATTTAAATTATGAATTAAAATTTGGCAATGATGTAAATGGAAAACAATTAAATGCTGGTGATCAAATAGCGATTTATTATTTACAAAGTAAAGGAACAACAGGAAAAATCGGTTCTAATTTATTAACAGGCAGACAATTATCTCTTTATAATACAAACAGGTGGAATGAAATTTATTCTGATATTAGAATATCAAATGCTACTAAAATTGATGTAAATCAATTGACATATTTTAATCTCAATAATGAAACAGCTTCAACAAATTTTAAATCGTACGAAACAGTTGATGAAATTAAGAAAAATGCACCTCTAATGTTCATGTCACAAAACAGGTGTGTTACTGTAGGTGACTTTGAATCAAAAATTTCATCAAAGTTCTCTAATATTATTGAAAATACTAAGGTAGTTAATAATCAAGATTATACAAAATATTATTTAAAATATTTTTATGATATAGGTTTAGAAAGACCCAATCAAGATGAAAGAGTATTGATGAATCAAGTTTTATTTTCTGACAGCTGTGATTTCAATAATGTATATTGCTTTGTTGTTCCAAAATATGGTTCTATTCTTAATGAAGAAACACCTATAGGTTTACCAATTTCCCAAAAACAAGCTATTGTAGAATCATTTAATGATATTAAATTAATCAATCAAAATGTAGTTGTATGTGATCCGATATATAATGCATTTGATATAGGGCTACCTTTTCCTGACGAAACAAACACGGATTTAGTACGTGCTGAAACAAAATTAAAAATATACAGAGACCCTGCTTATAACACATCGAAAGAATTAATAAAAAGTAATGTATTTGATATAATACAAAAATTCTTTGACATAGCAAATAATAAATTAGGATCAATTTTAAATTTAGCACAATTATCACAAGATATTTTATCTATCCCTGGTATCCAAAAAATAGAAACACACAGATATAGTAAAGACAATGAATTTTTTGTATCTAAAATTAATTTCGTAGTATGGAATCCATTATACCCAGAAGCTACTTTAGAAAATACTTCACAAAATTATGCTTTGCAATATTTTCAATTTCCTTTCTTTTACCAAATAAGCAATTTATTAAACAAAATTGAGGTGATTTAATGAACGCTGATTTTAGATATTTAAATTTTTCTGTTCTTGATTATACTTATAATCAAATTACGTCAGGCTATACTTTGCCAATTACGCCATTTACTTTTATACCAAAATTTGATGCTGGTGATGGTCTTGCAGTATCAAATACTAGAATTATATGGGATTTTGGTGATGGTACAACATCCCGAGACATAACTGCAACTCACTTTTATAAAGTACCCGGTACTTATAGTGTAAAATGTTATTTCTATGGAGCTAGTGGAATAGGATATGAATCATCTTTTGTACAAAATATACTCGTAAAAGATTTTATTTCTGACACATTGGTTCTATCTTCAAAACAAAATGCTATTATAAGAAGTTCACGATATGAATGTCCTTTTTTAATTTCACGATTTAATAGTTGGCAATCATATAATTCGTTATCAAGCGAAGGTGCTTCTATTTTGCTAGAAGTATCGGGAAATTCTTCTCCGATTCTGGATATTGAAAACTATTACTTAGACAAATATGCACACCTTAAACCCAGTGCTAGGTTTTTAACTCTCGACTATAATGCAGTTCTCTCTACATTCGATCCAATACCAGTAAAAACAATAAAAACAACAAATAATGTAGATATCTATGTTAAATTAAATGAGAATAATAATATAATTTTTTGCAAAAAAGATGACATAGGATCTGTATTAGCTGGTACTTCGGGACAACGTCTTATATATTACACAGACGACACAGTTCGTACACCCAATAATAAAACTATAAAACCCGCAAACATAAGCATATCATTTGATTATAGTAATTTTTATGATGTAGATAATGTTAAATATAATATAGCTGAACAATACTCTGTATTAAATGGTACTACCCAAGCAACATATACACCAGCTATTCATTATGTAGAACAATTGAGTTGTGTGTCTTTTTCTACTAATGGTATAGATTCTGAAGGAAATTTTAATATTGCAACTTTCCAGATAAGTAAAAATAAATTTTTAGGTCAAAAAATACCTTTTGTAGCTAAAGTAAAAGATTTTAGCAATTTTAGTAGTAAAGCATGGAAGAAATTTACTCTTAAAAAAGAGAATGAAGAATTGGATGAAAATTCAATAAAATTTTATTTGAAAGACACTACTACGGATACAATAATACCATCAGCTTTTGATATATATGAAGATTATGGTGAATTTGAGAATTATCAAAAATTAGGATTTTTTAAAGGTTATATAATACCTAAAATTGCAAGAGATAATGTATCTATATGTTGTGATGTTAATGGGATTAGTGATTTCTTCATGTATGTTGACACAAAACATACTATTATTACAAATCCACAATCTACTAGTATATATAAACTTGATCTAGCACATAATTATGCTACAAATATTTTCGATGAAAATAATACTGTAAAACATGTTTTTGATACACAAACGCTATCAGGTATGTATGCTTCTATTGTAGTCCCTTCATATAAAAATGCTATTATTTCACATACATATTGGGCTATTGATTCAGATCAGGACCTAATAGCAAAAATTGATTTCGATAATAATGATGTTCAAAAGATATATCTGCCGCAAGGCTCATCTCCTAGTTTTATCGCTGCTGATAAAAAGGGTGATGTGTGGGTAACATTATATGATAGTATTAGCGTATGTAAATTGAGTAGTAGTGGTGATATTTTATTTTATGCTGCGCCTAGTGCAGATAATATAGATTATTCTAGTAATACCTATTATATTCCTAACAGTGGCGCTGCTGGTTCAAACTCTATTTTGCCCGCAATAGTGGATATTGATGTAAAAAATAATGCATGGGTTGTATATAATTTTTCATTATCATCTTTTATTTGTGTATATGACAAAGATGGTATTATTTTAAATAATTATGAAATACCGGAAAATTATATAGGAAATGATATAATTTGTACTTATGAAAAAATTTCATGGATACTTTTACAAAATAAAAATAATTTTGAAAATGATGGTTTATTAAAAATAAATCAAGATACAGGTGAAATTAATTTTATTAATATAGATCACAAGGTATGGGCATTTTCATATGATATATATGAAAATTTGTGGTTTATAGCTAACAAGAACGATATTTTGATAAAACCATCTTTTACAAATGATGTATCGTATATAATGTCTGTTGATTCGACATCCGATATAATGTCAAATGATTGTAATTTTAATGGTATAGCTTCTACTACCCAGGGCGATCTATTAATTTTTGACTATGTAGATAGTGATATAAAAATATTCACTATTGACAATATAATTAATAATGTATCATCTACTCCTAAAATTATAAAATTAAATGATATAAATACAATAGGTTTTTATCAAAATTTTATTAATACAAAAGGAGATCCTACTGGATTTAAATATACAGAAAAATTTTTATATGGCCCACCTCAATTTAGTACCACCGGGTGTTGTAGTAACACTTTTAATATAAATCCCGTTAGTGGAAAAGGTATTGCGAAGATAAATGAAAATTTTGACATGGCATCGCAAATGAAAAATTTTTCGTTTCAAGAATCATTAAAAAATAGTAATGATTTGCTCGATGAATTCATAAAAATGTGCCTAGGCACATCTAATGAATCACCCACGTTATTGGGAAAGAAGATTTATGAAAAAATATCAAACTTTGTAGATAACAATAGTTTTATTGATACGTGTAATATTGATAAATTGAATTCTATTCACAAATTACTAAATGAAAATTTATATATTTTCAATACATATAACTTTCCTCCTAATATAACAAGATTATTAGATTTATTTTCTATAAAATTATCTAAATTAAAAGGATCGCGAAATAAATTTAACGAAAATTTTGATAGTAAAGGATATACAACCGATTCAAATACTTTTTATGGCAAAAATTTGGGTGAACAATTAAATTTTTTAAATTCAATTATATCAATTGATGATGGCTATATAATAGCACACGAAAGATTTTCAGATACTTATAATTTATGTAATACCAATGTATTAACTGCGAATTTTTTAGATTCCGAGAATAAAACATATGCTTTATCGGGATATACACCGTCGTGGGGCTGGTCTCTAGTA
>Ga0315902_10014444_pt1 | contig 10148 bp, 14 predicted proteins | sample LakEriMetagenome_9_FD_203523 | JGI IMG/M metagenome (GOLD analysis project Ga0315902, IMG submission 203523) | Freshwater fungal communities from buoy surface, Lake Erie, Ohio, United States - Buoy 12 MA117 | ecosystem: Environmental > Aquatic > Freshwater > Lake > Lake biofilm | place: USA...
TCTTGGCAGTCGCTCAAGAGGCTTGCTGCCATCATAGCCGGACCTGAAAAGCGAAAGGTAATGCTTTGTTCTACAGCCTCGCGCATTTGAGCTTCGGTGCATCCATACATGCGAACTTCACGACGTTCTTGCTCGGTCATTTCGCTGTACACTTTGTGAACTACGGTCATTGCTGGCTCCTTTGTTTCAGTATGTCTCTATTATAGCAAATTGGGCATTTTTGGTCAAACCAGAGCTCGGAATAACCCTACTGTGCTAATGGCTATCGCAACCAGGTTGACCATTAATTGAGGGCGATTTTTTACCCGAACTGCCCAGGCCAAAAACAGTATGGTTCCCACAAAAAATGTAAGGATATTGTAAGGATAAGCCTCGGGGCCAATTGCATTAAGTAAGTGTCCAGCAATGATGGCCACTGCACCAGACCACTGTAAGACTTCATTTGTTTTGTTCATGCCACTATTGTAGCACAGAGGGGATTTTTGGCCAACCAAAAAAAGTAGTACAAGAGTACTATCTTAAATCTGGGTGACGTTGGTAAAATTGACGATAGCGTCTTATTTCTCTTTTTAAGATTGTGCTGGCACGATCAAAATCTTGAGGGACGTATTCAAGGCCAATATTACGATATGGCTGTGCTTTGGTAGAGTCCGTCAATGCATCTTTGAGAATTGCACGAATGTCTTGCAGTTCTTGTGGGTTAGCGGCTTTGTTGGCCAGCAAAACAAACCAAGTGTTAAATCCAAAGTTTTCATAACCTAGTTCGCGAAATGTAGGTACGTGTGGCAATGTAGACAACCGTTTGTCAGCCACCACTGCAATAGGTTTCATCAGATTGTTTTGAGTATAAGTCACAACCATTGAGCTAAACAAAAAACTAACGTCAATGTTACCATTCACAAGATCAGGAACCACTTGGCCCACACCTTTAAAAGGCACATGAGTCATGGTTCGGTTTAACACTAAGCTGAGTTCGTGCCCAGTCAAATGGCTACTGGTTCCAATACCGGCACTGCCATAACTCAAAACAGATCGCGTGTTAGATATATCAGTTAGTGAACTGATTGTAGTACGAGTACCGGTGACCAATACCAATGGCATGTGACCAAAATAAAAGATAGGTTGTAGATCGTTTTCTAAGTCATAAGCAGTGTTGTGATCAATATTGCTTGTTGCAAGACTCACACTGGCTACCAACAACATGGTTCCTTGGCGATGTTTTGCAACATAGCTGGCAGCAATTTCGCCACTTGCCCCTGGACGGTTTTCCACAATCACAGTTTTTTTACCAGCAAGCACCAACGTCTGTTGCACAGTTCTTGCCAAGTTATCGGCAGCCCCGCCAACACTGAACGGAACAACTATGGTGAGCGGTTGTGCCTGTGCGAGTGCACTACAAAAAAACCAAATTAGACAACTGGTTATTCTAACCAGTAATTGGGACTGATACAAAGTTTTACTCCTTTGGTAATGTCTTTGGGATTGTTTTTCCATTGGCTGGGTAAAGTCTTCCACAATTTGTCTACTCCCATGGTCCATGCTTGTTTTGCTGGATGCTGATCTTGCATAGCAAAAAACCAAGTGTCCCTATTGCTAAAAATCATGCTAGGTGGTTTACCACACACCACACCACCCGGTGTCCAAGCTGGATAAATTAGTCGACTCATTCCGTCGCGACTTAGCCAATATTTTTTGCCCTGATGCTCACAAAAGGCCACATCAGATTTATCTAAACTCACATCGGGTAAACTTGGTATGTTACCTTTGAAATAATTTTTGATTACATGAGCCTGTTTGATTACCAACTGAGGCATATCGGGGGTCCAGTAAAACAGTTCATCGCAGTAGTCTTGATTGCCAGCCGCACTGTTGGCAGTGGCAGCTACATCTGTGAGGTCTAAAAATCTCACACAAAATTTGCCATCAATGTGTGCTATTCTTGGTTTGTCTATACCGCAAACAATGCAAAGTTTTTTGCCAGCATCGATAATTGTTCTCCATTCTGCAATTCTAGCTGGCCAGTTTTTTCTACTCACGTTGTTGGGTGTCCATGACATAGACATTTGATAAATCCAGTCATAACGATTTTCAGTGGTAGAGAAAAAATTAAGCTCAATTGGAGTAAGATCAACCAGTCTATATTTGAAGTTTTGCTTTTTTTGTAATTCGGACACAGCAGGTATGGCAGTTTTGTATATTTCTTCGTTGAGCCAACCGTCACGATCGCCAGTGCCTTGCACATTGATTTGGCTAACCACTTCATCTATTTTGATGTCATTGTCTACAAAACTATGCAAGATGTTATCACTATCTGAGCCGCCGCTATAGGATAACACAATATAATCATATCGGTCGCGCAACTGTTGTGCTCGTTGTCGATACAGTTCACTTAGAGATTGACTTGGCTCCTTGGTCCAATCATAACTGGAAAACACTGCCTCGTTAAAATCCCAATGAATGGGCTGACCAGTGCGTGTGGAAAATTCTATAGCTTCCAGTTTGCTATAGAATTTTAAGTTACTAATGCGATAGACCCCCAATGGGTCAGGGTACTGTGTCATTCTGACCTAAGTATGGTTACATTGTAGGACCGTTGCCGTTCCTAAATCCAACTTCACCACCTTCTGCTGTGATACGCTTGTAAACGTCTTCCAACAAGATAGGTGCAAAATCAGTTTGCTCCACGCATACGCAATGATAACGAACGTCGTTTTCCTTGCTGTACAAGATCTCTCCTGTCTTGGCATCTACCCCACGAGCTCGCTTCACACGACTGGCGTGCAAGTGTCCGTGGATGTTCACACCAAAGCGACCAATGCTGGCTTCATGCACAGGAATGTGACTCAAGATCATTCCGTTCAACACATGATACGCCCGCAACTCACGAAAATACTCACGGTATTCGTCATCACGGAAGATGTCGTGGTTGCCACGGATCAACACTTTGTCACCGTTCAAACGACTCAATGTCTTCAAGGCTTTGCGGTTAATAACCACATCACCCAAATGGTAGACCTTGTCCGAGGGTCGTACACGATCGTTCCAACGCCGGATCATTTCTTCGTCCATCTCTGCAGGATCAGTCCAAGGACGCAACTTCACAGTAGGGTCATCGGGATGTGTGAACTTACACACGCCGGCATGCCCAAAATGTGTATCACTAACTAAAAATGTTGCTGGCATACAAAATCTCCTTAATGGTTAATTATAGTACTAAAGGAGATTTTGGTCAACCGTTTAGTACCTGTAAGTGTCTGGCTTGTAAGGCCCATCAACTGTAACACTAATGTATGCCGCCTGCTTTGGCGTCATAGTAGTGAGCTTGGCGCCAATTTGCTCCAAGTGCAAGCGAGCAACTTTTTCATCTAGATGCTTGGGCAACAAATACAGTCGACCTGTTTCGTATTTACTGGTGTTGTTGTACAGATCAATCTGTGCCATGACTTGGTTGGTAAAGCTGTTTGACATCACATAGCTGGGATGGCCAGTTGCGCAACCCAGGTTAACCAGTCTGCCTTCAGCCAACAAAATAATGCGTTTACCACTGGGGAAGATAACATGATCCACCTGCGGCTTGATGTTTTCCCACTCGCAATCCTTGATGCTGGCAACATCAATTTCGGTATCAAAGTGACCAATGTTACACACAATGGCATTGTTCTTCATTGCATCCATGTGTGCGCGAGTGATAACGTCTACGTTGCCTGTGGCAGTTACAAAGATGTCTGCTTTGTCTGCCGCATACTCCATTGTGACCACACGGTAGCCTTCCATGGCGGCCTGCAATGCACAGATGGGATCTATTTCAGTAACCCAAACTTGTGCTGAAAGTGCTCGCAAGGCTTGTGCACTGCCCTTACCCACGTCCCCATAGCCGGCTACCACAGCAACCTTGCCCGCAATCATAACGTCAGTAGCACGTTTGATAGCATCCACTAGACTTTCGCGGCAACCATACAAGTTGTCAAACTTGCTCTTGGTCACTGAGTCGTTTACGTTGATAGCAGGCATCCGCAGTGTACCGGCCGCAATGCGTTCCAACAACTTGTGAATACCTGTTGTGGTCTCTTCAGTGACGCCTTTGATGCCTGGCAATAAGTCAGGGTGTCGATCATGAATGTAACCAGTCAAGTCGTGCCCGTCATCCAAGATCATGTTGGGAGTCCACCCATTGGGTCCACGCACAGTTTGTTCAATGCACCACCAGTATTCCTCTTCAGTTTCGCCCTTCCAAGCAAACACAGGAATACCTTGTACAGCAAGAGCAGCCGCAGCCTGATCTTGTGTGGAGAAAATATTGCAACTACTCCAGCGTACACTTGCACCAAGTTCAATCAAGGTTTCGACTAGTACAGCCGTTTGAATGGTCATGTGCAAACTGCCTACAATACGTGCGCCTGCCAAGGGCTTTGCGCCAGCATATTCACGACGAATTGCCATCAATCCAGGCATTTCGTGTTCAGCAATGGCAATCTCTTTGCGGCCCCACTCTGCAAGGCCAATGTCTGCTATTTTATAATCCATGTTTATTCCGTTTTTGTAATTAAGTCGGGTTGTTTTTTCAACCGTTGATTTACCATGGGTATGGTAAGCATTGTACTGGCCAAGGCCATGAGTAACAATGCAGTGAATGTTTCGCTAGTGATAATCTGTTTGTCCAACAGCACATTAGCAAAAATAATTTCAATCAAGGCCTTGGTTTGAAGCAACCAACCAATGATTCTAGCTTCTCCAGGTTGCCAATTTAGTATGCGGCCAGCAACAAAAATACCCAGTTGTTTGCCTGCCAACTGCATGGCCAACAACAGTGCTGCCGCACCAAATACCACTAGGCCGCCCATTTCCCAATTGGTACGCAGGCCAGTACTCAAGAAGAACACAGGCATGATCACCAGCAACACATTGTGTCGTAGCATGTCCATGCGTGTTTGATCAAACCATTTGCTGTCCAGTACTACACCAGCAAGGAATGCACCTACCATGTAATGCAAGCCAGCCCAGTCAGCAACCAAGCCGCACAGCGCAAGCCAAATCAAACTTACGTACCACCGGTCTGATTCAGCAATACGTGGCATAAAACTGCGTAGTCCATAGCCGACTCCAGCATACATTGCCAAGAAAATTGCTTGGTGTTCCAGCCGTTGCCAATCCATAAGAATAATAGCCAACACACTCCAAATTGCAATGTCATCTAGACTGGCATATCGTAAGATTCTTTGTCCAAGTGGTTGTCTAAGGATGTTAAGTTTTTCCATAAACAGTACCAGTATAGGCAATGCTGTGACCGCAGCCGCCATGCCCAGGCCCAGTACAAACTGCCATGTTTCAGCTTTGGGACCAATCCATCCAGGAAACTGCAACAACACCAAAGCTGCCGCACTTCCAAACAGCAATGGCATTCCTAATGCGAACCCAGCCGTGATTGAACTTTCTCGAACATTTTTTCTTGCCGCACCTAGATCAAGTTCAATACCAGCAATGAATACAAACAGCATCACAGCCCACCAAGCCACACCATTTAGTGCTGTGATCACTTGTGGTGTGAATACAGCAGTATAAACTTCTGGATAAGCCGCACCTAGCAGTCCAGGACCCATGAGTACACCACCTATGATTTGTACCACAACAAGTGGCGCCCAGTTGTCAGTATTGCCCAATCGCCAGATCAAAAATGGCACAGTGAAGATCACTGCCATGGCTACAAGATAAAGTTCAGTTGTTGTCATTCAGTTGTCCTTCTATGATTGCACCCAACCACATGCCAATTACATATTGCAAATACAGTGCTAGGCTTGCGGCGCCAGCTGATAGATTACCATGACTGAACCAGTAGCCGGCCATGATACAGGCTGGTAACAAACTGGTCAATCCTGCACTGAGGATAATGATGTTGATGCGGATGGTGTGATTCCAAAAATGGCTTAGTGCCCATCCCATACCTATTGCTAATACAAAGTCAGTCCAACTAGGTACAAAGTTTTTGGTCAACTCAGTAGTTATCACATACTGATCATTAAACAAAAAATATCCAAAACCAGCTACAACCAAGAATGCAGTGTAATACAACACACTCAAGACCTGACGGGAATTGTTGCTCATTGCGCAGGCTGCCACTGCAATAGGAAAACCTATCTTGCCGGCAAATACCAGCAAGATAGTGTTGTTTACAAACCCCCAGCAACAGCTACCTGCGCATAGTGCTAAGAGTAAAGTCCGTTGCCAAAGTTTTAGATCATCTAAAACTGTAAATTTCATCAGTAGCCTTTGTTTCGGCGCCGAGGCGCAACCTCAGTTTCTTTAAACAAATAGTCTCGAGTGACCTTTCCAGCTTCGATTTCCAGCAGTGCAGTTACTGCCGGGCTGTGGGATTCCTTCATTGGAATTTTAACTGCATCTCCGCGTCCAAGTTCTCGCATGCGTCTTGCACCAACTAACACAAGATCATATCGGTTGCCAATGGCAGCAACGGCTGCTTCGCTGGTGAGACCGGCTGTGTTGGGTTCGGTAATGTTCATTCGTCTTCCTTTGAGTTTATACCATTTGGATGGTGTGGGTTGAGAGAATCTAAATCTTGAAACAGTCTATGTTCTTGTGTTGTCAGTCGGTCTTTGTGTGTTTTACGTGGATTGCCACACAAGTAACATTTGGGATTGCCGCAGTCCATGGCATGGTGTTTGGCCAGGCGATGTGTTTGTTTAATACTTCGCATGTTGTAAGTGCCATGGCTCTTGGCAATTTTAACTTGCCTAGCAATAGCCACATCAGTCTTGTGGCGCCGTCTAGAATTTTTGTACTTGGCAAAGTCGTTAGCCATTAGCCACCCCGACCACTGGCTTTGCGAACTGGTGCTCCTGTGATTCTAGGAACACCATAGTTCTGTTTGTTTTTGGTTTTTTTGTTTTTGACTTCGGGCTTTGCAGCCTCTTGTTTTTTAGCAAGAGCTTCTTTTACAGCGTTGGAAAATGTGTTTTCTTTGGTCATACAAATATTTAACAGTTCAACGCTATTGTACTGCAAAATCTGTTAGCTGTCAATTGAAAATTTGCCGTAACACTGGTTCTTTGTATTGGCTGCGGCTGCAATTCCTAAAGCATTATTAATGCCAGTTACGGGCTCTGGCGACACCCTATCTTGTGCCCGATTTAAGTGTTACTTGATCTGTGTCCAAACTCGTTCGCGTATTTGTTTGGTTAGAGCATCAGGCAAGTGCACATAGTCTAACTCCTCACTCATTTTACGACCATTTTTGAATGCCCAATCAAAGAACTTTAGCACCGCTTGGCTTTGAGCTTTATTGTCAGGGTTTTTATACATAATAATAAAACTTGCTGAGCTAACAGGCCAAGCATTAGGATTACGTTGATCTACAATACTCAATCCCATACCTGGAACTGAGAACCAATCAGCACCGTCTGCCGCGGCAGCAAATGTTAAATCATCTGGGCTTACCCAACGTCCTGACTTGTTTTGTAACTGCAAGAAGTTCATGTTGTTTTTCTTAACATAAGCATACTCTACATAACCAATTGAACCTTTGATTCTGTTGACATTGGCTGCAACACCTTCATTGCCTTTTCCACCTATAGAGCTGGCTGCTGGCCACTTGACTGCGGCACCTTTGCCTACTCGGTCGTTGAACTCTTTACTAACTGTGCTTAGATAGTCTGTCCAGTTAAATGTTGTACCTGACCCATCTGCACGATGCACCACTGTGATATTTTCGTCAGGAAGTTTCTTACCTGGGTTCAATGCTGTTAGTTTAGGATCGTTCCACTTATTGATAGTGCCCATAAACACTTCGGCCATAACTGGTCCAGTGATACGTAGTTCACCTGGTTTAAAACCATCTAAGTTTACAACAGGAACTGTGCCGCCAATGATTGCGGGGAATTGTACTTGCCCGTTCTTGTCTAAGTTTTCACCTGACACTGGCGCATCTGTAGCACCAAACGCCACGGTCTTTGCATTGATTTGACGAATGCCACCACTTGACCCAATGGATTGATAATTGAGCCCGATACCAGTTTCTCGCTTGTAGGCCTCGGCCCACTTGGCATAGACAGGATACGGAAAAGTGGCACCAGCACCTGTAATATCGGTTGCTTGTGCCACTAGTGCAAATGATGTTAACAGGATAGCAATAAATTTCTTCATAAAGACTCCTTTGTTTAGAAACTTATTTAGACAGAATTATATTACAATTTTGTTACAACAGTCAACTATTTAGAACACGTGAAACACTGGTGATCACTGCGGCAATACGTCCAATGTCACGTAGTTGTTCTACAGTGTAGCCTTCTTTCTTGAGCGTTTCATAGTGTGCCTTTACACAAAAATGACACTTGCCCACAATGCTTGCTGCCAAACTGTATGCTTCAAATCTAGCCTTAGTGGTGCCACCGTGGCTGGCAATGGCATTCATACGCAACTGTGCTGGCAGGCCTTTGAGGTTCTCATCATCAGCCATCTCAACATACGGATACCAAATGTTGTTTTGTGCCATAATTGAGCCAGCTGTGAGTGCCGCATCTGCTTCAACAGCACTGGTAAAGGTAACCTGTGCATGTAACCAAGTCCACAGTTTGGTGTTGCCTGTTGCAAAGGCTGCTGCCAAGGCCACAGCCTCAGCTTCTTCGGCAGCCAAGGTACTGCGTTTGATCACAGCATCTAAATTTAATTTGGCATCCTTGGCATAGTCAGGAATGGTTTCTTTGAGTTTGTCTACCCATTCAAAATTCATTTTGCTTGTTCTCCTAAAATTTTGTAACCCCGCCCAGTGGGATGTATTCCGTCAGCACTCATATGATCATGGGGCCGATGCAGAATTGTATCTCCGTATTCCTGTGCAATTTTTACAATGGCCGCATGTGGCACTGGCTTGCGGTCCCGACCTGGATCAATCCAGAACACACGCTGACCTTGAACTGCTTCGCGCATCTTTCTTAGCTCTTGTTCAGTTTTTACACCTGAGTGATCATTGGCTCCCAAACTTATAATCAGCGTTTTTGTAGGCTTTGCGGCCGCTGTGGGCAGATAGTCTCGGTTCCACTGCCAGCTGTTCCAACCGCCCCTACTGTAACTCACACAGTCAGGTCTATACATGGCAGTGCCCACGGCTATGCTGTCACCAACAATCATACAGTCAATCATTTTTAACTCCACTAGTTAATACAATTTTACAAATATGTTCTAGTCTTTCAATGTGCTCAAACGCACGCCATGGGCTTGTGTCAATGGCCACTACGCCATGACCTTTGATACCTACAATGTCGTAGGCAATGTTGCCTGCTGAATCTAATTGTAGATTCTCATGACAACGATCTGCTAGTTCTTGACTGATTGGCGGCACATCTGGCACATTGGGTGCCACTCGTGTATAACGACTAAGTTCAGGAAAGTCATTGACAATGGTGCTTAGGTCAATGCCGGCATGCATGGCTGCAACACAATATGTAGGATGCAAGTGAACTACGACCCTGACATCGTTTGAGTGTTGTCCCATTGCCTGCTGTAATCCAAAGTGTAAAGGAATCTCACCACTAGGTTTTAAATTAGCACTGATGTCAGTATAATATTCTTCCTCCCAAGATTTAGATAGAAAAGGTGGAATAGCACTGATCTTGTCAACTAATTTAATCTTCTTGAACTGATCCGGTTGCAAGGTCTGCTTACGCACACCCGAAGGTGTGATGTAAAAATGATCACGGTCGTGGTGTCGTATGCTTACATTACCATCGCGACTGGTGATCCAGTTTCTACGATAGGCTTCTACCAGTGTTTCGCAAATGGTTTCTAACATCACGTTCCTTGTTATTTGACGTTTAAGATCCAAGCAGCCATTTTTTTGGCATCAGCTTCAGACACCTGTGCGTTGGCAGGCATAGGCATTGTGCCCCAAACGCCTGAACCACCAGCACGAATCTTGGCTGCTAGCCGATCACCCACAGCTTGGCCTTTGTACTTGGCTGCCACATCCTTGTAGGCCGGTCCCACAACTTTTTTATCTACAGCATGGCAGGCCATACAGTTATTCTTTTTCAGTAATGCTTCATCAGCATGAGCTGTAATAGCAGCCATGCTCAAGATCAAGGCAGTTAGACATTTCATAGAGTTTCGCCGCCTACAGTACGGTTGCAAGCACACAGTTC
>Ga0315902_10014445_pt1 | contig 10147 bp, 9 predicted proteins | sample LakEriMetagenome_9_FD_203523 | JGI IMG/M metagenome (GOLD analysis project Ga0315902, IMG submission 203523) | Freshwater fungal communities from buoy surface, Lake Erie, Ohio, United States - Buoy 12 MA117 | ecosystem: Environmental > Aquatic > Freshwater > Lake > Lake biofilm | place: USA...
ACTCGCGGTGGAACTTTCAATTGCGAGATTCTTGAGGAATCACTTTTTGATGTGGGGTATGCCTCCCTGCGGTTTACCATGATTTTGCCTTTAGATTCTGTACGCTCTCAGGATGCATCTTAAGAGTGATGAAACGATGAGTATGCCCGTGCTTATATCCTTGCTCTTACTTCTGACCGCATGTCAGGGTTCTTTTCGAGCGAAAGAAGGAAAGCCAATCGAGCTGATCGAAACCTGGCCAGTTGAGACTCCGATGGATCTCCCCGAGCTAGCAGATGCCGAGCCTACCTGGCTCGATATGATTGATCTGGCAAAAGAAAGAATTGACATCGGCCAATTCTATGTGCAGACGCGATCCGATACCAGTCTGGATCGCGTACTTAAAGCTTTGGAGTCTGCCGCGAAGCGAGGTGTCAAGATTCGCTTTCTGGTCGATGAAGCCTTTGTGAAACGATACCCCGAAGATACCGGACAGACAGTGGCTAGGATTGCGACCTGGCCCAATACGGAAGTCAAGGTGATGAAGCGCTGGGCTGCAGCAGGGGGAGTCCAGCACTGCAAGTATTTCATCGTTGATGGCAAAGAGGCTTTTCTCGGCAGCCAAAACTTCGATTGGAGAGCTCTCGAGCATATTGTCGAGCTTGGAGTGCGGATTCGATCCAAGCCTTTAGTTGCGACTTTTCTCGCTGTATTTGAAGATGATTGGACTTACGCCTTCGAGTCTAATATGACCTCCGACTTCGATCGTGCCACATTTAAGCCGATCGAGTGGCAAGTCGAGGGAGAAACTCAAAGAGCTTATCTACTCGTTAGTCCGAGTCCAGGTAAGAGTCTCGAGGAGCTTTGGGACTTGCCGACCATTGTTCGGATGATCGATGAGGCGGAGAAGACAGTGCAACTCACCTCCATGAACTACCGACCACGCTTTTTCTCCAAAGAACCGTTTACGACGATTCAAGATGCTTTGATTCGAGCCGCTCAGCGAGGGGTCAAGGTTCGGGTGATGGGGGATGACCGAAATCGGGACACCGACTGGGGAGCTCTGGTCGCAGGCGGGGTCGAAGCTGGCGAAGTGAAGATTCCCCAGCATAGCTCAGGAGCCATCCCCTACGCTCGTCTCACTCATGCTAAGTTTATGGTTGTCGATCAAAGCAAGGCTTGGATCGGTACCGCGAATATTGAGGGAGATTACTTTTTCCATGGTCGCAATCTCACATTGGTGCTAGAGGCTCCGGCCTTGGCAAGGCAGCTCCACGGTTTTTTTATGCACTACTGGAATTCGAGTTACAATCGTGTGCTGCAGCTCCGGGACACTCTCCCGCAAGCGACGAGCTCTTGGCCATAAGACCTTAAAAAACTGCGTTCTAAGTCGATCAATCGAATCGCGGCTACTCCCCAACACAGCTCAGGGCTTTGCTCCGGTAAAAGAAGTATTGAGTCTTCCAGTTTCTTGAGTCGAGACTGACGGACTGACTGTTTGATTTAGTAAGAGACGATGAAAATTGAAGACTGAACCTAGCCCTGTCTAGAACGCGTTCGTTTCACCCTAGCTTGCTTTTTTGATCCTCATCAGCTAGCAGCTCCATGCAGCAAGATTAAGTCGCGAGCGGCATTGATGAATATGTGAAAACTGAAAAGAACGAAAAAAACAATCCTTCCTGTTTTATCAAGTTTGTCTCGAATCTTTACACACCATAGCCTAGACCTGATTCTTCCCTATTCTTCAAAGTTCAAAGCCTGGCCTTCGCTCGGGAAAATTGCTAATACAGAAGCATGTGGCATGAGATTTTACGAGTAACAACTGCACGGTGTGAGTGATGCTTATGAAAAAAACTTCTCTGCTGATCGTGAACGACCAATCCATCGTCCGCGAGGGCCTCAATCAGATTCTGGGTCGTTCCGAAGAGTTTGAAATTGCATCGAGTACCGCTTCAAGTTATCAGACCAAGGATTTGATCCAAAAGTTACAGCCCGATATCCTTCTGCTCGATCTTCAGTGTCAGGCTTCGGTCTACCAAATTGCTTCGGAGGCTCAGGCTGTTAAAGCGGATTTGAAAATCATTCTCACGAGTTCTTTGCCCTTGCCCGAGTACCAGCGGATCGCGGAACGTATCGGAGCCAAAGGCCTCCTGTCGGCTTTCGAGGAACCAGAGCAGATACTGGAGGGGCTTCGGACAGTCGCGGAGGGTGGGACCTACTTCCAAGCCAACCATGTGGTTCGGAACCTAGTCCAAAAACATCGCGAAGGTGTGAACGGGCGTCTCGAGCATCCTCTTAGCCCTCGAGAAGTCGATGTTCTTTGCTGCGTCGCGCAGGCGATGACAGCGAAGGAAATTGCCATGGATCTGCAGATCAGTGTCAAGACTGTGGATCGACATAAGGCGAACATCATGAATAAGCTCAATATGCGTTCCCAGATCGAACTAGCTCGATATGCAATCCGGAATGGTTTTGTGGAAGTGTGACCATGGACTCGGCACTCCAGGCTGTCTGCTTGAGACCTGCTGTCAAACAAAAAAACCTCTGCATCATGCAGAGGTTTTTTTGTCGAGGCCCTGAGATCAGGATTCCAGGCTCTGTCAGGAACCCTGGTTTCAGTCGATGGCCTCTGGTTTGCGAGTCGATTTCTTCAGCTCACCCATAAGCTGATTGATTTTTTCGAGACTAGCCTTGATCCGTTGCATGCGATCGCCGAAATCATCGGCTTCAGGGCGACGGAGGTGGGGACTGCCTTTCACTTTGCCATCGATGTGACTGACATGAAGAGGCGTACGACCCCGCGACAGCTGGTCATCCAGGTCACGACTGCGCTTAAAGTTAGTGAAATCGACAACATTGGACGGATTTTTCTCTTTCTGACTCATCACAGCAACTCCAACAACAGCAAATAACAGCGACAGCAGCAAATCCCACAGTATAAAGTATCGAGAGAAGAACAGCGGGAACCCTTCAGAGCAAGGCTTCCCAGAGGCTCACGAGAACGGAGCAGCACCACATACCCTGTGCCGCCCGGATTATCAGTGCTTCAGGCGGTAGGAACGGATGACGCCTTTGTTGGCCTTCTCGCGTTCACGCTTCATCCGGCTGGCGTTGTCCGCATTTCTCTTCATCACATCGTTCCAGCTGAAGTCTTCTTTGACTTCCACTGGAGAACCCTGAGAAGAGGACTCGCCCTCAGTTTTCTGCTGATTGCGATTGCGATCCGTGATGGAAACAACTTTGTTGTTTTGCTCATTTCCAGTTTGCATTCTCAACCTCCAGACAGGCATCCGATTCATCACATCGCAGGGGACCACATCCCCTGCCCCTAGTCAAGCAAGCCTTGTGCCACGGGCCGCCTGCGCTGGGTCTGCATTTTTAGTCAATCTTTCGCATGATTTTCAAACTTCACTACGCACAAATCGCCCAGCTATGTTGGACGTTATGACAGCGGTTGAATCTATGTCAAGTCCCTTTTCAGTCAGGCTCGGTGTGTCGTTGCCTATCGCAACCCTCAGCTGACCCGGGACAACGATAGCAGTGGTACACTGATCCTAATGATTAAACCAAATGCGAGTCGCTGTAAAGCAAGACCCAGAAGCTATGGAGGGAGGGTGTGGCACTGATTCTACCAACAGATCCGAACCTTAGAGGGCAGAGAAGTCAGATCGTTCGCGACTTCTATCGGGCTTTCGACCTGAGTTGGATGGAGCGTCAAATCAGGGACTTAGATCGCTTGCCGCCTCAGCCCTTGGGAGAAGGACGTCACTTTCGCAGTTATCGTGTGATCAGTGGCAAAAGTCTAGATTTGGCATTGAATGTTGCAAAACGCTCCTTTGGGGAGGGCCAGTCGGCTACGAGACGACTCTGGTGTCAAGCGATCCGACAGCTGCAAAGCCTGTCTCACCCTCTGCTCCCACCCATCGAAGTCATTCCCCTCCAGGATGATGGCATCGCCTACGTGATGCCTTACTGTGAGCAGGAGGTCCCGATGGCAAGTCTTCGGCAAGAAGCCTTTCGAACTTGGCTCGCAGAGTGGGAACGAGAGCTGGAAGGGCTTGGGCTCTGGATGGATGATTACTGGCAGCTACGACTGTGCCGGGGACATCCGTTCGTCATCGATTTCTCTGAACTCAAGCCACTCCCTTCGAGGAAGTGGGGTGCCCCTTAGGCTATGGGTTGCCCATCGAGGGCCGTGACCAACATGAGGTCGGGTAGATTGCGAAAGCGGCCATCGAGATCCAGGCCATACCCGATGACAAATTCTTTGCCAATTTCAAAACCGGTGTAGTCGATGTCGATCTTGACTTGATGAGCCTCAGGCTTGGATAAAAGGCAGCAAACCTTGAGGCTGCGAGGTGCGCGAACTTGAAAGGTTCGGAGCAGGTAATCGATCGTCGTCCCGGTATCAATAATGTCCTCGACCAACAAGACATCCTTGCCTTCTATGTCCAGCGTGAGATCGTTGGTAATCCGCACGTGCCCAGTTGAGTGCATCCCCTCATAACTGGCGACACCGATGAATTCCACCTGACAGTCAATCGTGAGGCTACGAACCAGGTCCGCGAGGAACATGAACGAGCCCTTCAACACACCGACAACGTAAAGGGTTCTCCCTTTATAATCGCTGCTAATGATTCTCCCAAGTTCACGCACCCGCTCCTGAAGTTTGGACGCGGGTATCAGAGGTTTCATACTTGGTTGGCTTAACATGACGGAGGCTCCTTCCAATGGGTGTCAAAGTGGCAAATTAGAGTTTGGACTTTGGCTTCTATTTGGGCTTTATACACGATTTCAGGACAAAGCTTCGGCTCAAAGAGCGATAAAGTTGGTCGTGGCCAGGAGCAGAGCCACAGCCTCAGCGTCACCCCGCTCCCGAGAGACAAGTTCGAGCCGCAACCATTTGCTATCGGTGGCGAGTCGCACGGGGACCTTCAGGGTTTGTTCCTGCGTTTTGGCTTTGGGGAGAGTCTGCTCCCCGAGAAGGCTGGTTTGATCATAAATGCGCAGGATCGCCGGTGATTCCAGTAGATCGAGGCTGGAGATATTCAGCTCAAGTGTCGATTGCACTCCTTGACGCTGCAAACCCTCAGGTACGAGGCGTAAGCTCGTGCGCAAGCCAGCACTAAAAGCCCCTTGCTTCAAAGACTGAACGAGAAAGTCCTCAGAGCCGGTCTCAGGCGGGCGATCGTAGAGGGTAAGGGCGGGAATGCCCCCATACAAGGTGAAATAGGAGCGGTTCGGAGCAGCAGCGGCGATGCGAACGGGGGAGGGGCTCTTTTTTTGTAACAATTGGGCGATCGCCATGAACCTTGGGGCCAGCTCGGCCTGTTGACAACCAAAGACTTCGAGCACGTCAGGGGCCAGTTGCAAGGCCAGCCACTGGTATTCATCGAGCGGAAAGCCCGGGGGTGGGCATTCGAGCGAAAGGAGGGGAGGCTGGGACTGTTGGCGAACAAAGGTCGCGAACTCCTGAAGGGAAGGAGCGCCGTGGCGGCCGCGAAAATTCTGCCACTTGGACCGCATGGCTTCCGTCACAGGAAAGGCTCGCAGGCTCAAACCAAGGTCAGGATCAGTGGCCTCGAGCATCGTGAGGCCCTTATCCTGGCTCGGATCGTCTGGCGTCAGCTGAATAGCTTTTTGTATCGAGGCTGCGCTATAGAATTCGGGTGCGGAACTTTGAGCATCGATCGCGAGGTTGAGCCGTGGTCCGTGAGACCAGGTAGGCCCTTCCGCTTGGCAACGAAGCTGCTGTTTGCGCTCAGGTCGAATGGTGACCATCTGCTGGCAGAGCCGAGCTTCACCCCGGAACACCTGAATTCGGTAATCACCGGCGGGTAGCTGGATCTGAGCCGGCCACTGTTTCTGCAAGAAGGCGTGAGGAGAAAGAAAATCGCTAGCTCGATGCTGAAGCCAGGCTGAGAGAGAGACGCCGTTGCGATGGACGGCATCACGCACTTCAATAAATGCAGGGCCGGGCGGTGAAAGTTCGATACTCAATACACCACGTTGCAGCGCTGGAAGTTGGACAACCTTATCCTCGTCGTCGAAAGCTTGATGGCGTAAAACACCCTCTGAATCAGGATAGAGGGCTTCCAGTGTTTCTTTTTCGGTGCGCACCAGACGAAGCTGCTCACCTTCCCAAATCGGAACCAAAGCTCGGAAGGCGCCCTCCTTGGTGTGGAGGTAAAGACTTTGCATGAACTTTCGTTCACCCTTGGCAGGAGTGTTTCGAATTGGCAGTTGCACGGTCCATGGCCGTACTCTCTGCCAGGTGCGGTCCAGGCAGGCGGTCGTTTGAGCCTCCTCATCGCGAGGACACTGCATCGCCTGCTCGACCAGTCGTGCCTGATAGGTCGCTGCCTCAGGGCCAAATAGAATAAAAAAGCGGGACGTCCGACTCGGCTTGGCAGTTCGTACGAGGTGATAGATCCCATCGCTAGCATCTTCCAGCGGTGCCGAGCTGATGACGCTCATGAGGTCGGGAAGCAGACTCATCGAGATGCCGACCAGACTTTCTTGTTCCAACGGAATCACGTGAGCCTCTCCGGTGCCACGCTGGAGGCGGAGATCCCACTCGAGGGCTTGGGGGGTGGAACTTTGAACTCTGACTTCCAGAACATTGCTTTCAGGACGGAGGCGCAGCGTCACGCGCGCCTGAGCTTGCTGCTGCTCACGGGTGCGATAGGTTGCAACGAGCTGTGTCCGCGCATTCGCGGTTTCTATGTCTTGTCCAATCAGTTCAAGTGGCGTGCCATCTGCGGTACGGATCGATAGTTCAGGCAGGGATAGCCACGTCTGAGCCTGCCAGGTTTTGCCGATTTGCCGATAGAATTTGCTCCAGAGCGGCATGAAACCCGGTGTCGATGCCAGGGGGCCGGGACCCGACACGATGAGCTGCAAGTCGTTGCGGGTCAAAAGTACCTGACCCTGATGGCGCCTGAGATGCGGAAATTGCTGGGTTAGTTCCGAATCGATCAAGCGCACGAGGCTCTGCTGTTCTTGAGTCGTTAGTGCCTGCTCTGCTCCAAAGTGGCTTGAGCTCAGGTTTTGTGGGGAATCGCGACTGGCACATCCTGAACAGATCAGCATAGCAACGAAAGAGATGAGTCGTCTCGAATTTTTGTCTAGCATGGTGATTCTATTCATTGTACTTTCTTTGTTTTACTTGACATTTCTTAATAATTTTGCGACATTCTGAGCGATGTCCAAAGTGTAATTGCTTGCTTCTCTTTTGAAGAGTTTTTTTAGTATAAAGGGGCACTTGTTGATGACGCAAGAAATCGAGAAGGAATTCCAATCTAACAAGATCAAGCGCCTTCCTCCCTCGGTGGTCAAGGATATCGAGCTCAAGAACCACGCTCGACGCCTCGCTAATCTGTCGCCCATCAAAATCAAGATTCGCACCTGCATTTCCTGTGGAGCATTGTTCGAATCTGCAGGCAATCGCACCTGTGGTTGCAATACACGTAGTACGGGTTATATAGCCGGCCGCGAGATCATCTGATCCTCACTTCCTCCGTCGCGAGTTCCTACTTTTTCAAGACTATCAACGGATATACGGGTTGCAAAGGCTTCCAGCTTTGTCACAGGATGCTTGCCTTTGCGCCCGTCAGCCTTCCATATTGTGTCGGGCTGGTCGAGGTCTCAGTTTGGGGTCTAGTCTGTCCTGAAATGTCCGTTAAGCGTTCAGAAATGGTCCAGAGGCTAGGCGCATAAAGTTCCAAAGGGGCGTGGGGTCTGTGAGCATCTGGGGTTCTTGATGCAAAGACGCCTAGGGGCTGTTTCAGGACGCGCACGACCGAGTGATTGAGGTCCAGCTTGCGATCGACTGTAAAAGCATGTCTTTTTAAACATGTCTTTAAGGCGCCTATGCTCTCGCATCTCACCAACGGAGGGTGGACGCTTCGATGGGCAAGGCTTGCTAAGGCTGTGTGAGCATTTATAAGGCTCAGGCACATCCTTTTTCATTGTGGGCGTTTGCTCAGGCGGATTGCTTTGTGCTGAGTTCCTGGGGAGGCGGCAGGTGGATGTGTATTTCGGGATGAGGAGTATTCGTGCAGAGCTTGAGCTCACCGCCGCAACGCGCGACGAGGCGGCGACTGATTCCTAGGCCCAGTCCATATCCAGACGAGCCTTTGCTGGTCCATTTTTCCTGAAATATTTTTTCTGCCAGTGCTGCACTGAATGGAGGTCCCCCATTGCGCACGCATACGATGACGGTCTCGTTGCTGCTCGTGACTTCGACATGAATCCACCTGTCGGCCTGCGGTAGAGACTCAATGGCGTCACAAGCATTGACCAAAAGATTGAGCATCACCTGCATAAAGGCTCCAGGATCTATCGCGACTTCCAGCTCGGAGGGTTTGATCTCGAGCATGATACCGTGGCGATGGATTCTGGGGCGAATCAAAAGAGATACTTTTTTGCTAAGTTCAGCAGGACTCGATCGTGCTGTCGCATCACCGGTCTTGGCAAAGTCGAGCACCCCGCGTACGAGGTTAGACAGATAAGTCATTTGCCGGTGCATGGTCAGAAAACAGCGAATGATGTAAATGGTATGTTCATACTCCGACTGCTGCTCCGGGTCCAGCGTCTGCAGATGCTGCCAAAGGAGCTGCTGAGTCTCCAAATCGAGATCGAGGAAGCTGAGGGCACCACGTAGCGAGCGTAAGGTCTGGGAGTGCTTTTGGCTGGGATCAAGAAAAGGCAGATCACGGATGCGATTCGAGCCGATCCGGTCCTGACTGAAGGCTTGTGCCGCTCGAGGCCAAACTTGATGAGAAGCGGGAAGGCGAAGGAGTATGGCTTCGCAGGCTCCTGCATGAATCTCCTCCCTCGAAGCATCAATCTGCAGCGCATTCTTGAGTTCATGACTATACTCCTGCATGAGTTGACCGAGTTGGGCAAGCTTAAGAGCGGCTTCGGCAGCTACAACTTTTTCCCGAATGTCCAGTCTTGAAAGAAGGTTTCTGATTCGGAAAAGCATCTCATCGTGCAGAATGGGCTTGGCTAGATAATCATCAGCACCGAGGCTCAAGCCAAACAGTCGATCATCTTCGCTCGCCCTGGCCGTGACGAGGATTGTGGGAATATCTTTTAAGCCGTCTTCTGCACGCATGGCTCGGAGTGTATCTTCACCAGAGAAAAAAGGCATCATCAAGTCCAAGAGCACAAGATCTGGCGGCTCTCGGCGCATCCACTTAAGGGCCTCGCGGCCATCTATGAAGGCCTTGACCTTGTAGCCTTCATGCTCCAAGAGATCCTTCAAGACCTCGCAGTTCATTTCATGGTCATCAACGACAAAAATCCTGTAGCTATGCTGGGTCGTGACGGCCTGTTGGGGGGATGCTTGACGAGGATTCAAGGGGCCAATTTCGGTGTCGCTCAAGGAAACTATATCTTTTTGGAGATGAACTTCTTTTTGGGCCGGAATGTTCAGGGTAAAGTGACTACCGACACCAAGCTGACTTTCCACCTGTACGGTTCCCCCCATCAGGCGGATGTAATCCTTCACCATGGCAAGACCAAGTCCCGTGCCCTCGTAAGCACGACGGGCGTCGGCTGCGAGCTGCTTAAACTCTTCGAAGATGATACTCTGATGTTCGGGGGCAATACCGATTCCTGTATCCTGGACCTCTATGATGAGATGTTCCTCATCCCGTTTGATCGTCAGGGTGACTTGATTGGGTCGTTCCGGATCTCTGAACTTAAAGGCATTACCGAGAAGATTGCGGATCATGGCTCGAATTTTATCGTGATCGCCGATGAATAGATTCTGCTCCTGAGACCACGACCGATGAAGCGTGAAGCCTCGATCCTCATGATTCAAGAGCAAGCCTGCAGCCAAATCATTCGCCTCCTTGCTGAGTTCGCTTAGGCTGATCACACTGTTATGAAGGAGAAGATTGCCCTTCTTGGACTTGGCAAGATCCAGGATGGTGTTCACCTGATGCTTGAGGCTGATTGCTAAACGAATGCATTTCTGAATGTGCTGCTCGGCAGCCTCAGGCACATTTCCGTATTTGCCCTGACCGATAAGGCGCATGAAGCCAATGATGCCATTAAGCGGAGTGCGGAGTTCGTGAGAGGTGTTCTGAAAGAAGAGAGTTCGAGCCTCTTCCTTCTGCTTTACTTCTTCTACCAAGCGTTCGAGTTCGCGCCGCAT
>Ga0315902_10014448_pt1 | contig 10146 bp, 15 predicted proteins | sample LakEriMetagenome_9_FD_203523 | JGI IMG/M metagenome (GOLD analysis project Ga0315902, IMG submission 203523) | Freshwater fungal communities from buoy surface, Lake Erie, Ohio, United States - Buoy 12 MA117 | ecosystem: Environmental > Aquatic > Freshwater > Lake > Lake biofilm | place: USA...
AAAAGCCACCAGTGAATCATCAATGGTGGCATCGTAGCTGTTACGACCTTTTGCTACATTACTTTTTTTCTTGGTCATGCTCTTGTTTGATTATAATTGGTTTATCTTGATTGGGATTTCTCGTATTAGATAATAACCAACTGCTGTAATTTATAAACGCCGCAAATGGATAAGAGACAATAGCAAGCACTGCTGCCAGGCAAACTCCTGTAATGAGAAACAATATACTAAAGATAGTGAATACAGTTTCTAACATAAGATTCCAAAAGCCAGTGACACCAATATCAATTTCAAAATTTTCAACTGTGCCTGTATTGTTTGCTCTAATGTGCATTCTTAATGTTTCCACTTGTTCTATAAATCGCATCACAAGTATTTCTAATAAACCTCGGTACAGCTCAGTCATAAATCTTACTCCATTGTTTTAGTTTGTTGGCTTTGTTTTCTACTGCTTGTGTTACAAATTCAGGTCTTACAAGTCCGTGTGAGGTTAATAAATTGATCATACACAACACATCGCCTATTTCTTGCTCTAGCTTTTCTTGATGCAACATGCCATCTTTGTGTTGATTATCAATGCCGAATCTAAAAATTTTACTTACTTCTTGTATTACCTCGGCACATTCTTCCTGGGTAATGACTAAAATTTCTCTTTGTTTTTCATTCATCTAAGAGATCCATTTCTTCGATAATTGGAACAACCATCATTTGAGTATTTTCACTGATGTCTTTTATCATTCGATCAGCCGCCGCCACAGCAGCTTGTTTGGTTCGGTAAGCATTTTCTAAGATTTGATCGCCATCTTGAGTTTGTGCTATTGCAAGATAAATTTTCATAATATTATTATAAAGGTTTAATTAAGCAAAGTCAATCACTCGTGCATCAGTACAACTTTTGCAGAGACTTCGATTTGAATAGCAAGATTTGGCATTTTCTTCCAAAATTATCTGCATTTCTGGTCCAGTAAATAGATCATCATAATTTTGGGTAAGTAAATTTCCTAGTATGTGTTTGTTATCATAATCCATACAACATAAAACAACATCGCCATTTGGTAGCAACACTGTTTGGTTGTATTTTTCAGCCTTGCCACATACCACAGGTTTCTCGTGTTTTAAAATGAAATTGACCGGTTGATCTTTTACTTGTTCTTTGTTTAAACTGCCAGCACGATCGTGTCCAAACCAATTATACAGTTGAATGCCCAAATGCTGTAAGTCTTGATGTATCTTGCCATGGTTACTCATGGTCATGGCTTCCAGCTTGATGCCAAGATATTGAACAATGTTGCTCATGGCTCTAAACACATATTCCCATTCTTCACTATATTTCCAACCACGCATGTTTCCGTATTCATCTGGAAAGTGAATTGAAAACACCTCAATTTGATCTCGATATTCGATTAACAATTCCGAAACTTCATCCACTGTGGTGCTAGTCCAATTGTAAAGAGTGGTATAAATTGCAACATCGTGCCCACGTTCTAGTGCGTAAGCCAACATTTTTGTACAGTCTGGATTTACCCAGGCTTCGGCCATACCTGAAAAGTCAATTCTAATATCCCACGGCAACTTATCTATAACGGTTTTAAATGTATCCAAACTCATGTATTTGGGATCATCCTTACCGTAAGCATCTCTTAAATTATCTTGTGGGCAATAATTGCACATTAGGGGACAACCAATCATGGTTGTTACTTCCATTGTAGGTCTTGACATAAGATTACTTATCGCGTTTTTCTCGTGGAGTTGTATCTTTATCTCTTGATACTGCTTGTCTGCCGGGCGGTGTTATTTGCACTCTGGATTTTTCTGGATCTGGCAATTCAATATCAGTAAATTTTTTATATTCTACTTTGGTTAGTTGTTCTAGTAATTTTCCCTTTTCAATGACATTTCTAAAATATGTATCGCCTTTTTTGGTAGTTTCTCTTTTGGCACGAATGGCAATAAGAATATTTTTTGGATTGCCTTGTTGGTGTATAATAATTTCAGGAGTAGCTTTGGTTGAAATATATGAGGCGGTAAGTTGTATAGTTTTAAGTTTGTGTTCTAGGTTTTTAAATCTCAAAATTTTAAAGCCACCTTTATCAAAATCAACAAGCTCAACCGACGGATCCCCTAGGGTAGCAAAATAAGTTACTGCGTGTGCAATTTGATTGATAAAATTGGCTTCTTCGGAAGCATCTGCATAATTTAGTTTTCGTGCCATAATTTTTGCAATTCTTTCATACAAAAAGCTTATTGCTTCAATTTGATCTTTTTGAAGCTTTTTGCCATACGGAATAACACTGTCGCCAATGTTGATATCAAAATAACTCCAAAGTTTTTGCATTGATTCTATTGAACTACCGCCAACTTGTCCAAATTGTTTAACACTATCTATTTTTAGACTGGCATTCAAACGAAGCTGTCGCATACGACCGTTTTTGTCTTTTACACCCACCCAAACATCAGCTTTCTTCTCAGTTTCACTGGCAGCGCCATCTGCCATTATTGTAATTTCGTCTGCGCGACCATTTAGATAAAAATACTTACTGTATCTCTCTGCCATTGTACTATTCACATAGGTGGCTGCGCTTTGGAAAAAACTGGCTAACAGACTTCTTTTGCCAGGATCCATAAGGTCTCTATAAGGACCTGTTTTTAACTTTAATGTGAATGCAATAGTGTCTGCCAATTCAATATTGGCATCATTTACAGTGACTTGGTATGTGTCTTTATCTGTTTGCTGTAAGCGATCTAATATATCTGTAATGTCTTGCGGTGTAATCTGTCCTATTTCCTCGTTAGGCAGTCTTTTAATAAACTTTGCAAACATTGCTGCACCAAGAATGCCTTCGGCAATTTCTCCTTTGTTAGCAACTTTTTCTTCGCCGCTGCCACCTTTATAGTGTACCAAAGGCCCTTCGATGGCACTTTCGCCTCCAGTTACTGTCCATAATTGTCCTGCGTCATTTTGAAAGGAATAAACAGAATTGCCTCGTCCCATTTGTATAACAGGCCCATTATTTGCTTGTTTGCCGGTTAGTGTAATTATACCATCAGTATCAATTCCTTGAGCGGTTAACAACGATTTGAATTGCTGGCCTTTGGCACCACCACTGATTAAAAATGTTTGCCCAGGATTAGCTCTACTAAGTGTAACTTCGTTAAGAATAATGTTTATTAAATCACGCATAATAACATATTTACCGGTTAACCCAATCTAGTCTTTCTATGTCATCTTCAACACATCGTTCGCCATATTGTATTTCTACAATAGTACAAGGTTTAGTGAATGGATTAGTTAGTTGATGCCACGCATTAGTAGGAACACGCCATTCATCGTATTTTCCTAGTATCTTGGGCGGGTTAGTTAGATCACCGGGCAATGCCATGTTAATCATGCAAGCGCCTTCTGTGACCATCCAAAATTCGCTACGAAATTGATGCCGCTGCATGCTGAGTGTTTGCCCTGGTAATACAGTTAATGTTTTTACTTTAGCGCCAGGTATTTCATTTAAAACTGTGTAAGATCCCCACGATCTTTCGACTTCTACTGATGTCCAACGTTTTAAAATACTACTACTACTGTTTTTTTTATCTTCGCCGCCCACGCCAAATACAAATTTAATGTTAGGATCATCAACGGGCATCTCTGGGGTATTTTCTGCTGTTCTATCACCACCGTTAGCAAAAATTAAGTCGGCATCGGGATAGTGAGCTCTAACTTGTTGTATAAAGTGTATAGCAGTACCGTCTTCGTCATCAAAAGTAAATACCTCATCTACCATGGACAAATTATTAACTATACACAATCTTTCATTCCAAGGCATAAAGGCACGACCTTTTTTGCGCTCTAGCCATTCGTCTGAATTTAATCCAACGATAAGCATATCACCTAAATCTCGTGCTGCTTTAAAATATGCTATGTGACCAGAATGCAAAGGGTCCAAACCCCCTGTTACTAAAACAATTTTCATTCTCTCACTCTGTAATAATCTTTATCTAACCAGGTTGTTAGTATTTCTTCTTGTTTTACAAAACCATACTTATTAACACAATTCTTTACACTTTCATTCACTAAATTACTGTCAATCAAATCGTGCCATGAAGTTTTTTGTGGATCAAACGGAGATATTTCGCTTTTATACACAGCAATATATAACCACATGTCATTTGTATTTTTGTAAAAATAAGCATCGCGGCAGTCAAAACCATTTACTGCTAGCATGTACATCATATTTACAGCGTTATGGTTGAAATAAGAACCATTTGAACTAGAATTGTTTAATCTATTATTTGCATAATAAACCGATTGAGGAATAGAAATAATCAACATTCCATTGACGCTCATCATTTCATTCCACTGACGTAAAGTATAGATTGGGTTAGTAATATATTGAAAGGTGTCATGACACCAAATTAAATCAATTTGCCTACTTATAAATCTGTCAGGATCTTCTAAATCCGCCTCAACTGGTCTAACATTTGGTAAGTCTAAAATGTTTTTTCTAATTTGTTTGACATTTCTATCTACTGCATAACAAAGATAATTCCTAGGTTCTGGTGGTTCATCTCTAGTTTGAAGATTTGCCCACCATTCTATGTTCAAACCCTCGCCGCAGCCAAAATCAGCAATAACTTCTAAACTATCTAAAAAACTGTCATACTGATACAATAAATCTCTAATGAATTGTGTGTGATCGTAACTGGCTTCGGCGTTTTTAAACTGACCCATTTTGTAGAACCTCGATAATAATTTTTTCTTTTAGGGGTTTTAATCTTGATTCAAGTTGATGACAAGCCTCTACTATTTCTCGCTCAGAACCCCAATTTATATTATGAATTAAATTTACTGCCCATCTACCACATGTATCTTTTTCGATTTGAATATTCACAGCATTATTTTTTGGGCGAGCTGTTGAGCATAATGCCCATTCTCGTAATATTTTGTTTGCGTGATCTTTGTAATCCATTACACTACAATATCTTCCATACCGGCTGTGCGTAGTCTCACAACATGTCCTAGCATATAGTTCTTGCTTTCAAGACCTTTCATAACTCCAAGCCATTTGTTTCTAAGCAGAGCAACTTCGTTAATGATAGTCTCAAAGTCAATGACTTCGTCCTCACCATCTGTATATTTCTCAGCGTCGCGAGCTGTAAGAGCTCGGGCATAAGATTCCAAGTACTTTTGAAAATGCCGTCGTCTAATCTTGCGAAGTTGTATATTAAGATAGTTAAGTACAGCCTCGATCTCCTGAAGCTGGTTAAATCTGTGCTCTGTAATACCCGGAAGATTTGCAGCGGACTTTTCAACATTACCTCGTATAAATGTTTCTGTTTTTGCCTGCGCGAGTTCGCCTTCATAATAAGTAATGAAGGCCGGAATTTCTCCAAGATCTGCAACAACACGATTATACCACATCAGTCTTCGTAATCAATTTCTTCGTCTTCGTCGTCGAGATATTCTTCAATAGCACGTTTGGTATAACTATCAGTACCTCCAAACTCTCGTAGTTCTTTGTCGCTTAGATTATCCACAAGCAAACTGACCAAATTGTCAGCGGCTGCTTGCCGTTCTTTGGCAGGAATGTATTCTTTAAGCGTAATATAAGATTCGATTAAGACTTCGACATCAATACTCATTCGACAGTTTCCTCTTCTGGTTGGACAGCAACGGTATCTTGGTGTGGGTTAGCTGCAAAGTCTTTCATAACACGATCAAGACTTTCGTCTTCGTTACGTTCCCAAGCTTTGCGGAATTGCTTGATTACAGTACCATCTGCTAGCGTATATTTAAGACTGTTGCCTTCTTTCTGCAATAATCCTTTACCTTCAAAAAGATCCACAAGTCCGCTGTATGGATTCATTCCTTGCTCGTAAGGAATTTTGACCTGCACACTTTCAAACGGTTTAGCATACCGTGTTTTCATAATTTTACATGCTGCTCTAATACCCTTAACTTCTGAAATCTTGTTGCCATCTTCATCTTCTTTGAGTTTGAGTTTTCTCATTGCAACAACAATCGAACTTGCATAGATAAAGCCTTGTCCGCCTGAAATTTTGTCGTCTGGATCAAACATGTCTTGACTGGCGTATGTGTGATTAGTTGCTACTAGGCCGATGTTCAAACTACCAAACATATTAACACAATTGCGAACCAGTGCTGTTAGTGCTTTAGGCTTACGACCCATGTCACCTTTCAAATCGCCAGCCTCGAACTGATTGACGTCTGTTGGTGTTAGCAACATACCCAAACTGTCTAATACAATTAATACTTTAGGTCTTTGATCTTCGGGTAGAGTTTTGTATTCTTTTACAAACTCTGTAATCATTTTAGCAACATCATCAATCATGGCCATATTGAGTTTGAGAAGTTTGTTCTCACTAGTGTCCACACCGAGTGCATGTAACCACGCTTCATCAAGTGCGTTCTCAGTATCAATGAGAATAACATATATGCCTTGTTCTTGCGCATTCTTGACGAGGTTTCCAGAGCAGATAAAGGATTTACCTGCGCCAGATTCACCAGCAAATACAGTAACTTTACCCATCGGGATGCCCTTATTAAAGTCCCCGCTAATAAGATAGTTAAGAGCGTAGTTGTTTGTGCTGATCCAATCTGTTGGGTCGTTGAATCCAACTGAGATACCGTCAATACTTTTTGTAATACTTTTACGAAATTTTGATACATCAAATGGTTTAGTTGCCATAATTTTTTCCTTAAATGAATACAGACTCTTTATTAAATGTTTTTAACTGCGCTAATGTATTTTTACATAATTCCCATCCAAGATCAAATATATTGGGTTCATAACAAAATACATTACTCACCCATACTAAACTATTGCTAGGAAATATAGGCAAGTCAAATAAATTTATGTGTTTAAACTTGACAGGATACTTACTCCAATTCAACCACATCTTTTTATCAATTTTTGTAACGTCATAATTGCCGCAAGTATTTTTATATTTTGGACATTCGTTAACCAAAGGATTTTTGTGAATCCATTCAGCATGTTTTAGTTGAATTTGATTATTATCATAAACAGTAATTGATTTCAAATTATTAAATCCAATTTTATCGGCAATTGACATAGTTTTCCATCCACTGGCTAAGCCATACAAATGTTCAACAGTGCAAGTTAGTTTGTCTATTTTAACTGGTTCGGTATTATCTAAATAAACTAAATTTTTACTACGTAAGTACACTTTTAAAAAATTTTCAATTATATAAAGCTGTTTGCTACCTGGTGGATAATGACATCTCTTTTTCAATCCAATGTAGGTATCAGGACTGAATTTTATTATGTCCGAATCTGTAAAAATAGTGCCTTGACTATGTTCATGCTTGTTTCTAAAATTTGTTGTTAGAAAATCACCTACGTATAAAATAACCGATGCTTGTAATGAAGCAGCTTGCTCTATTGCTTGTTCTAGTGTATTAACAATTATACAGTCACTAACAAAATTAATTGCATTATTATTGGCATCAAAAAAAAGTTTAGCCTGGGTAAATCTCAATAAAGGCAAATTATCTACATTATTAATTATAATAGCGGTTCGCATAACTTTGAGCTATTAAATTCTTGTTCTTTAGTGTAGAATGAACGATAATATGTAGGCGTGGTTCATTTGATAAATTAACCACAAAATGTTCATAACTGGTATTCATCATACAACATATACCGGGCGCGAAATTGACATTTCCGAAGTCTTTAAATCTAAATAAACATTGTTCGGGATTAGTAATTGCAATATTAAATTCAAATAATTGATTATCACTTCTGTCTTTGTGTAAAATAATATAACCACCTGGTTCCAGTAACATAAATCTAATTCTTCCGGTATCAGAATCTACAACAAAATTTGATTTAATCCATTCTATGGTATTTGGACATTCAAAAGCTACATCTGTCCAATGCATGTTTGAACCAATTGAACTAGTATTATGTTTATCTAATCCGTAGATAGTCAATGACTTCCATCCTTTATTTTTTAGGCCTCCATAATTGTCAGTTTCTCTATGTGGCACTGCTAAATGTTTGACTTTATTCCATTCATCAAAAATTAAATTGATAGGAACATCTAAGTCTATTTGTAAATAAGGCAATTTTGAATGTTCAATGATCCATTCAGCAGTTGGCCTAAATTTCAAAAGATATTTTATTATTTTCGATTCTGACATTTTTTTTAAAGATATCTGTTAGATCAAAGAAATCTATTTTGAAATTGCCAATTGGTAGAACATTTCCGTGTGGTTCAATCTTGTTTTTTTTACAATATTCAACATATTCAATTGGTGGCTGCATTGTATAGGATCTTGTTAAATTAAAATATACTAGAGCACCAAAATGTGAAAAATTGTTTGTGTCTGTGTCATTAAAATTTGAATCATAATGAATCCATTTATCAAAAGAACTTCTTCCAAGATTTTGATAATGTAATTCTATTTGCCAAATTCCAAATTTCAATATACTAGGACCAAAAACATTTTCTATTTGCCAAACACCTTTATTGTCGTTTGTGTATTCTATTCTCGATTGATTTTCAATTTCATGTATGAGACTATTTATTTTATGAAACTTTTCCACAATTTGTTTATTAGATATTTTATCTAAAAGTTCAACAATCTTGTGTTTTTGTTGTATCTTAACCCAACGTTCATGAAGTATATTCAAATTGTTTTGATTTGTAAAATCCACAGAGATATCCATTAGAGGGTCTAACCCTAACTTGGCGAAAATGGTATTACAATGCTCAAGACAATCTAGTAGAACTGATATTACACTTGCAGATCTAAAGGATGAACAAGCCACATGAAACTGATTTTTTTTAGTTTTGTTCAAAGATTCTACCCAATAACTTGCAACATCTATGTTATCAACATCTATGTCAAGATAATCTTTGGTTTTATCCCATATCAAACGCATAAAAAAATAAAGGTGGATATTTCTACCCACCTTATTTTATTATTATTTGCTACGATTACGAATCATGGCCAAGATGTCCTCGGCTCGCTGACTAGAAGGTTTGGTTGCTGCTGCCTGTACTGGAGCAGTAGCTACTGGTGCGTCATCTTCCTCATCTGCGTCAAATGGTGCAGCCGATTGAACTGCGGCAGGTGCTGCCTTGGCTGCTGGAGCAGGTGCAGCAGTCTCTACATCATCACCACCACGACCTTGGAAGCCGCTGGGCTTGTAGTATTGACTCCACCGATCTGGATCGTATGCTTGACCATCTACTGACGCTTCAAACATTTCTTTGAGAACTTTTAGTTCTACTTCGCCCGGACGCTTGGGCAAGAAGTCTGCCAAGTTGTAAAGACCAAAACTGTCAATGGCACCTTGTTCTTGTGCTGTTAGTGCAGTTTCTTTACGACTCCACTTGCTTGTAGAATAGTCTGCATAACCACCTTTACTGGTTTTTGTAACAGTAAAATCCAACCCGGCGGTGTAATCTGTAGGCATGCTTTCTAGTTCTGGATCCATTAGTGCAGCCTTGATTAAATTAAATATCTGGGGACTAATAACGAATCTACGAATAGGATTCTCAGGTGTTTTGTCGTCCGCTAGTGGATTTTCTCTTACAAAACCTTGGAACAAGTATGATTTCTTTTTCCAATACTTACGACCCATTTCTTCCAGTCCGGGGTCTTTGAACCAAGTACGAACTTCTGCTAGAATAGGACAAGCGTCGCCGTACATTTCTACGCATGGTACTTGAACCACAACAGGTTTTGAATCTGCCTGACCTTTGATGCCTGCAAATGGCAAGCGAATCATTAGTCGCTCAACCCAGAAAAATGAGTTTTGTGTGTTAGCGTCTGGTAGGAATCGGATTTTGCTGCTTGAGCCTTCTGGAATGTTCCAGTGAGCATAGATGGCGTTATCGCCTTGTGATTGTCCGCCTTGCGAACGTGTTTCTTGCGCTTGTAGTTTTGCGCGAATTTCTGCTAATGAAGTTGCCATGATAATTGTCCTTTATATGTTAAGATGGTCTTTAAATGTGCCTAGATATACAACTACACCGTGCAATTATATAACATGTGTATTTATCAAGTCAAGTAATTTTTTAAAATTTTACTCAAAAACATAAGTGCCAAAATTTGTATAACTCGAGACTCTAAATTTTTGAACAGGTGTTAGCATACCGTGC
>Ga0315902_10014450_pt1 | contig 10145 bp, 9 predicted proteins | sample LakEriMetagenome_9_FD_203523 | JGI IMG/M metagenome (GOLD analysis project Ga0315902, IMG submission 203523) | Freshwater fungal communities from buoy surface, Lake Erie, Ohio, United States - Buoy 12 MA117 | ecosystem: Environmental > Aquatic > Freshwater > Lake > Lake biofilm | place: USA...
CTAATTTATTGACATCCATTTTGTAGCGACCGAATGGAATGTATTCTGCTTTACGAAGACCTTGGGGCATTATTCTTTTAGGTCTTAATCCACAACCGCTAATCCCCGCTCCCGCCGTTTGACCCATTATTGCTCGTAAGTCATCCCATTCTTGGGCGTTGGCGACAGTCCAAGCAACAATATCCGCTGCCTTTGAACCACCAGTTCCTCCTTGTGCGACGGGGCGTTGAGCGTTTCCAATTAAATCCCATAATCTTCGTCTGCGTTGAAGTTGCCCTTGGTCTAAATTGGGTTCTTCCCTCAACTGACGATATAATTCATCCTTAATATTTTTCCATAATCCTCGCAATATTCCAGCGGGAAGTGTTGATACATCTTGTGGTATAACTGTTCCTTGTAACGTTGAGACGTATGTTTGGTCTGCGTTTGGATTTGCTTGTCTGCGAATACTTTGTGATTTGACTGCCGCAGTAAGTGGTTCAATTGCCTCGGCAACAGTTGGTTCCACACCGCCCGTTTGTGCGAAATTATCCTTGTATCGCTCTAAAAAGTTAAGGAACACTTCGGCGGGAACACCCGTCTTAAATCGCCCACTCAATCCTTTTTCAATACCCGTGAATTGTTCGTATGCGAACCTAACATCGTCGGGTGTCAATTGCCCGAGTATGCTTGACGCTTCTGCTCCATCGGTCAATTTCATCAACTCACTACGAAGTGCGACTTTCAATCCTTCTACATCTGCTAACTTATCCGTGATACTGCGGGTATCTAATGGTTGTGAGGGTTGCCCCGTTTGTTTGAATAACTGGTTTGCCCCAGCGTTCTTTTGGTTGTTGGCGGTTTCAACTGCCAAAGTTGCTAAATATTGCCTTCGCCATTCTTCCTTGGATGGTTGCTTTATACTCATTATACTATACACCTATACAAAAAATAATTAATTAACACCAATTATTTTTAAATTGCCTTAACCAACAAAAAAAAAGGGGATGACCCGTTTTATGGGTTTTACGCTGGTTAATCCCAACCCCGAATTATTATAATTAATGCTAAAATATGCTACTTATATATGCTAAACTACGCTAAAACTACTCTAAACTACTTATATATCCGTGTCCTCGTCCAATTCGTCGTCGCCCGCCATCATTGTTTCATTGGTTTCGTGATACACGGCATTCAATAACCCGAAATGTTGTTTCAATTTATCCATATTCAACATTATCAAATTGCCCGTGCGTGTGTGTAATTTGTATGGGTCTTCCGCTCCTTGCTTGTATGTCGTAATTGTGCCTTGCGGTAATTGTAATAACTGGATATCACGGATTAATTTTGCGGTGTTGGTTTCCCATTTGATACTGTTGGCGTCCTTGAATTGTTTGAACTCGTCCAATAACCGTTTGGATTGGATTTTTATGAACTTGTGACCCGTGCCGTCGTCAATTGTTTCGCCCTCCGTGAAATTAATGCCGACCCATTCCTTGAACCATCGTTCCACGGGTTTTTTATTGCCTTCTTGAATGATGGATTGATACTCCGTGATGGGTAATGGTAATTTATGGAACTTATCCAAATCGGGAATATTGGTTAAACATTGATATAATAACCATATCACATTATCGTCTTCCAACCACGCATTCAAATCCTCAAAATGTTTTACATTTCGTTCATATGTTGGCGTATTAGGGCGGATTTTCCATTCGTCACTACAACGAATAACTAAATTACGACGGTCGCCTTCTTCCGTTTGAACTGGAACCTCGTTGTTGCTGGAATACATAAACCGATGATATGACTTGGTATTGATATGACCCTTGCCTTTTGGATTAATTACCAATTTACCATCTGTGATTAATTCCTTGATACGTCCGTCCGCTTGTTCTTGTTGCCGTTTCTCCATTTCATTTAATGATACGAAATAACAATTCATCATTAACTCGTTGAACTTACCCCATACATATTCTTCGGGTGATGCGGTTTCCAATACTTTTTTATCCCCCATCAACGCCATTAAATATTTTACGATTGTGCCCTTGCCCGACCCTTGTTGCGATATTAGGCACGGGGCAATGGTTTTGATTGCTGGATATTTCAACATTTGACCCAACCATTTCATAAAATAATCAAATACGACGGTATCGTTATTCAATAACACCTTGATATGATTTTGGATATAACCGACTTTTTCCATTGCGTCGTCAATGATAACTTGTTTGCGTTGTTGCTCGGTTTCATCATCATCCTCGGTAATAATCATATCGGGGCATTTCAATTGTTCGGCACGGAATGGCGACCATAAATTGAATATGGATGACGGACATTTTAGCGGTGGTGGGATACAATCAATATCCTCGTATAACCGTATTGTAATATCTTTTAACCAATCCTCAATATAAAACGCCTCTTGTTCGCCCATTTTTGTCATTTTAATATAACTACAATGGCGATATGATGCCTTCAATTCTTGTTCCTTGAATATTATGAACTCCTTGAATGTGCCGTCAATATCACGAACCGCCTTGATGAATATGGTTTTGTTAATGATTTTACAATGGGTTTTTTCAAATATCGCCTTCCATTGGGGATAATTTCGTGCTAAACGCAAATCATCGGGTTCGCCACCAACTGCTTCCGCATCCACCGTCATAATTCCAACGGGTTCTGCTTCCACAATCGCACGTCGTGCCTCAATCAAATCCGCAAACAATACACGGTCATAACCCTTGATTTTGAACTTTAATTCCAACCCTAATTTGGACTTAATTAAATCGTTCAACTCGGTTGCGATGACTGGAATATTAAATGCTTTTAGCGGTTTGAAACACAATCCATCATATTCCAACGCACCCGTTCGTTCCTTTAATAAATCCTTTTTGATTAGAAACTTGTATGCGATGTGTAATGCGTCGTTTTCAATTGCTCCACAAAAATACGACATCGTGCGGGATTTGATTTTATGAATGTTGGTTTCATCGCCCTTGACTTTTTCCACCAATTGGGGATTATTCAAATACACCAATTCAATTGCCTTGCGACAATCGGCAATGAACTCGGCAATAAATGGATGTTTGTTTTGATGGAGGAAATCCTTGCCTAATCCATCACGCCAACTTTTAAATCCACCGCCATAACCCGCACTGCGAATTAATTCCTTGACGTCTTCATCGTTAATTGGATTTTCGGGGTCGCCCGAATAATACTGGATTAACATTTGGTTATAATGTGTTGGGTCGTTCAAATAATTACGAATAGTTTGAAACTCCACACCATTTTTACGACCTAACTCACACACGATACTCGGGTGTGCTTTAATCATATCCAAATCCATCCAACCCAAATACTCCATTAACGAATGTTTGATTTCCCGTTTCAAATTGATAATGGAAACCTCGCCCTCGGCATAATGACGTCCAATTCCGTATGGTTGATAATGTTTCACGTATTGCTTGTTGGTTCGGGTGTCCGTGCGGTCAATAATTTTATCCAATGTTTCCTTCCAGTCCTCTAAACACCTTGGGTCGTCCCTAATCATTTTCATTAATACTAAATCCAAATGTTCCTCAAATGGTTTGCCCTTAAATGCGGAATATTGGGGCAATGGGTTTGCTAATTTCCATCCATTAATGATTGTCATTGTTGTATATATATATGCGATGTTTTTAAATGGGTTTAAACCTAAATATATTATGGGATTATTACCTAAATATATTTATAATAAAAACATTTCAATTTTTTTTTTAATGTATATAAAAAATTATTTACTTAATTTTTATAATTTTTCGCATTCACACATTCACATTAATTAAAAATATTTTACATCATCCAAGGTCTCGGGAGACGCTATTGTGACTGAGTTGGGTTTTAATGTCTCAACAAGGGTTTTAATTTCATCAAGTAAAACGGGTTCTCTGTCTCTTAAAGATATGATTAGGTTTTTGAGTTTAAACATTTCCCCAGCATATTCACCGTATCTTGAAAGGTCATCCGCAGTCAAACCTTTCTTTTTATAATACTTGACTTTATCCAAGTTGCGAATATGTCCTAAATGGTTCTCTCTGTATTCCTTATAATACTGTGACAAGTCAGCAGTCTTCTTTACTTTGGGTTCTCTATTTAATACAGACATCGTTATATATATAATTAAGATGTTTTTAAGTGTGTTTAAACTTATATTATTTAAGGCAACTTAAAGTGTTTGAGGCAATAAAAGCGATAAAAAGGGGGTGTGAATGGTGAAGGGTGAATGATGTTTTAAAATCGTTTTGGGGAAGGTAGATTTTGGAAAAAAAAAATCCAAGTCCCATAGAAAAAAAATGTGAAAAGTCCCTTCACACATTCACATCCTTAATAATTGAATTATTGTGATATTTATAGAGTGAATGGTGTGATGATATATGGTGTCATTTATTTAATGTAAATATGTAAAAAAGAAAGTATGGTTTGGTGAATGGAGGTGTGAATGGAGTGTGAAGGCACACCCATCACCCATAGTCCATTCACAGAATTAGGGACAAAAATGCCCTTTTTGAGTGCGGTTGAGGTAAAAACACACGAAATACCTTAATCCAAAGTTAAAAGTGACCGTGACCGTGACCGTCGCCGACTGTGCCTTTAAATTAGTTTTCCAAAATATTATCTCACCTTTAATTATAATGCCCGTAAAAGACATAGATGGAGGTTTAGTATGGCAAGGATTTAGTCCCCGAACTATTACAGATAGATTACCCGTAGAGGAATATGTGAGTGTCCCTTTTCGCTTTGGAGGAAGCAATGTAAGAAGTTACATTCCCCCAGTATTGCCCTCTATTAAGGCATCTACACGACGTATTAAGAAATAAAGGATTATTTAGCAGAATTATTTTATCCCAGTTATATATAAATGAGAACCATTGTATTCAACCAGTCAAACATCATTCAAAACGGTTTTAATAATACACTTGTGTATAACTTCCCCAATTCAGTTGATTTAACGGGTGCTTACCTCGCAGTATCCAATATTTATATGTATTACTCGTGGGATAACATTAACGCCAATTACAGCAATAACACATTTTCTTACAACTGGATTGTTGGTGGTGTTCCCACTACATTCCAAGTTGTTATACCCGATGGTCTGTATGAAATCTCACAAATTAACCACTTCCTACAATACACTTTTATCGCCAACGGGCATTACCTCGTTGATAGTGCGGGACAAAATGTTTATTACGCTGAAATAATTATTAATGCGACCCGATACGCAGTTCAAACCAATACATACGCTGTCCCTACCGTATTACCCGCTGGATGGACTAACCCCGCTGGTCTTGTATTTCCCGCAGTGACTTTTAATCCCATTATCACTTATCCCGCCAAGTTTAATGAAATCGTTGGATACACTGTTGGATTTGCTACCGCACAAAACACGGGTGTAGGAACGACCCTATCATATCTATCAAGCACATCTCCCCAAGTCCAACCCAATAGCAATCTTTTAATTTCGGTATCGGCGATTGATAACAAATACGCCAATCCATCGTCCATCATTTATTCAGTTGCTCCCGCAGTTGGTTTTGGTGCTTTGATTATTGAAAAACCCGCCGAGTTTAACTTTAATAAAATATTAAGCGGAACTTATAACCAGTTGCGATTACAATTCCTAACAAACACGGGCGACCAAATATTCATTCGTGACCCCAATATGACAATTATTATGTTGATTAAGGATGCCGATGATATACTCGTAGATACAGGTGCTACGTCAAATACCCGTCAAAAATTAGAGTATGGAAGCAGTAATATTGGCGGTAATGGAATTGGAGCAAGGCGTTTTTAATGATAAAATTATTTTGTTTGATTAATATATAATATGAATAACGACATCACGGAACAATCCCTTAACAAAATGTGGGAGGATTTTAGCAAGGAGCAGATGCGACTAATGGGCGATATTAAGACGGGAAAGGATGAAGGAGCAGAGAAGGATATTCATAAGCAAATCACGCAGATTAACGCTATTATGATGGGATTGATTAGATTAAGAAACCTTAAAAAGAAAAAGAGCGATAATTTTTAATCTTGTGTATGTATATAAATGCCGAATAGACATATGATATTTAGACCGCATACTATATCGGGCGGACGTGTTATTACCAATAAAGGATGTGGGACTGGTATGGGTTCAGTTTTATTAGATAAGGGTGGTGCTGGGTCGGGGTCATCCTATCATTCAATGGCGGATTATTTAGCAACAACGGGGGGAAGGGGGATGGCGAGTTCCGCCAAAAAAACAGCGGGGTTAGGTTTAGGAGGAGCGATTGAGGATAAATTGTCAAAATTGATGGTGAAACCCGAAATCAAATTAAGGAAACCCAAAAACATCCAATTCACTATGTAATAAGGGGAAACCAAGTTTTCCCCTTTGACCCCATCCTTTTTAATTTAGGAATGTTTTTGCTCCACTTTTCCCAAAAGTGGATTTTTTATAAGTATTTAATGGATTTTTTTATCTCAATCCATTATATAATGAGCGGTGATACTTTGGTATATGATATGTCCTCAATGAGCGAAGGAACTCCTCAAATATTCGTAAAGAAGGATTGGTTGAATATCCTTGATAACCAAAACGGCAACTATAACGGTAATCAGTCTGTCATTGATACCTCCCAGTTGGCGAACAGTAATAAGTATATGAACTATCGTGAAGCATATTTAGCAGTCCCATTGATTTTATCTTGTAGCGATTTAACTGGTGCTGCCCTTGTAGCACCCAACGCTGCCGCCAGCAGTGCTGATATGTTTGTCGGGTTGAAAAATTGGTATGGTTCTATCATCCACTCCTTCACCCTTGACTACAACGGAACTACAATCGTTCAGCAAACTCCCTACGTCGGTTTATGGAATACTTTTAAATTGATGACAACCCTTTCCTTTCAAGATATTATCACCAATGGAGCATCAATGGGTTTTTATCCCGACGATGCTTTGTCTTGGGGTTTCGTCCCAGGTGCTAACGGAACTGCTACGGGTGATGCTTTACTCGGTGTTGGAACTTGTAATAACGTGAATGCTCTTGGTTTTGAAATAGTCAACGCCCAGTATATGGGATACAGATATGGTAATGTTGGATTACAGAAACGCCAAGAATATATCTCATTTGATACCGCTGGTGTAACCGCTGGTTTGGATATCAGTGTTGCTGCCGATATTGTTGGTGTATCTTTATTTGGAACATTATTGGACGCTGCCCGTCTTAACTCCCAATACAAGAATTACATTTCACTTAAAACCGCTGACATCATTCAGTGGTCGGTTATGGCGACAATTCACCTCAAACATATTCACAATTTTTTCCAAAACGTGCCTCTATTAAAAGGTGTGTTTATGAAGATGACCCTCAATTTGAACCAAACTATCGTTACACAAACTGTCGCTGGTGCGGGCGGTGATGATTGGGCGTCCGTTGTAGTGTCTGTGAATAGTCCTCTTGGTGGTGTGTCCCCAATTATGTTGGCGTCATCCACTACAAGGTCGGGAGGTCGTGCCGCCACTGATTACAACGTTGCTGGAAGCATTGTTACCTCCATTGGTGTCGGTCGTCCCCCAGTTACCGCCCAAGCAGCACTTGGTGTGAATACTTTTACCAATTCCATTCAGTTATACGTTCCCGCTTATACTTTTAACCCCGTGTATGAGAGTGCTTACTTGTCATCTCCCGTTAAAAAGGTGGTTTATACCGATATCTACCAGTATCAAGTGTTGAACGTTGGAGCGGGAGTTTCCTTCAATAACTTATTGACTAACGGTATCGCTAATATCAAGAGCGTCCTAATCCTTCCATTTTTCACCCAAGCAGAGAACGCTGGTCTTCTTCCCATTCAATCTCCTTGCGATGATTGCGGTGGTGGAACTACCAGTCCTCTTTGTTTGCTAACGAACTTTAACGTCGTAGTAGCGGGTCAAAATATGATATACAACACACAGCGATTTTCTTACGAGCAGTTCCTCAATCAACTCCAAGGTGTGAATGCTGTCAATGCGGATATGACTGATGGTCTTACTTCATCCCTTGTGGGTAAATTGGACTTTGAGAGCAAATACTGCTACTACTACGTCAATTGCTCTCGTATGTTGCCTGTGGAAGAGAGTGTCCCTAAATCCGTTAGCATTATTGGTCTCAACTCATCCCTCAAAGCAGTTGATTTATACTGCTTCATTGAATACGGAGTGGAGGTTTCTATTGATATATTAACGGGAGCAAGGGTTTAGGCGATTTTGTGCTTTATCTCATAATTCATCAAATCCCATTATTTTTTATCTCATCATAAAATATAATGGATAGTTTTAGAGCAGTCAAAATCGGTGCTTCCCCGAAACAATTATCTAAATTGCGAAACGGACATAAAGTTCGTATTATGAAGGGTGAGGGTGTCAATCTAATCGTTCATCCATCCAAATATAACCATATCACCAAAGCATTTGGAAACGGTAAAGGAGCAATCGTCCAACTGTCCCCCGAAGAACTCGCCGCCAATATGGGTGTAGAAGGTGGGTCAATCTTTGGTAAAAAGGTAGATAGGTTCGCCAAAAAACATCTTGGTAAAAAGGCGGTTAAGGAAATCCATACTGTCGCCAAAGCATTTCAACCATTAGTGAATGAGGGTATTGATGCTCTTGGTATGGTGGCGAGCACCTATGGTGTCCCACCCGAAGCAATTTCTGCCGTATCGGGTGCTGCGAAAGGTTACATTGATAAACCCTCCGCTTACCGTGGTAAAAAAGCAATGGGTTCTTTGGGAAAAGATGCCCTAATGGGTGTCGCCAAGGATAAACTAACCAGTATGGGAACAGATTATTTGAAGACAACCAATCCCGAACTATACGCCCAAGCAAAGGCAATCCAAGACGACTATAAGGCAATTAAGGCAGCATCCAAGGCAATCTCCCAAGACGAACAAGACCGCATTAACCAACGCTTATTCAGCGAGCGTGGATACGGTTTATACGCTGGTTCGGGTAGTGGTCTCTATGCTGGTCGTGGATATGGTATAATGGGTCGTGGTGCTATAATGTCCGTTAGTTCTTCTCATCTACCACCCGCACTTCAATCACAGAACACCAGTGCGAACTTTCATTTTAGCACCCAATTACCTCCGCAGTTTGCTTCCCTTAAATAATACTTTTAGGAAAGTATAGCAAAATTAAAATGTTAAAACTATATATTTATTTTATTTGTATAAATATATAATGCTGACAAGCGACCAATTAGAAGAACTTGCCCCTCGTATGGGTATCCCATTAGTATTTTGCGATTTCAAGAATGAACTACCAAAGAAAATACAAGCGAATAAATCGTATATAATTAATATGGAAAATGAGACTGATATGGACGGGCAATTGAATAGTGGGTCACATTGGACTTGTTTCCAAGTATCAACCTATCCAAACGGCAAAAGTGAAGCGATATACTTTGATAGTTTTGGTGTTGGAGCACCCGAGATAATTAAAAAACGTATTAGGGATAATTTCGGCATTGATATCCCACACACTAATAAAGACATACAATCGCTAATGAGTGATGCTTGTGGATATTATTGTTTAGCGTTTCTTCACTTCATAAATGAATGTCCTCTACGAAGTCGGCATTTACATACGGACGCCAATACATTTATGGAGATGTTTGAGGACTTGAATAAAAGCACGAATTGGAAAAAAAATGAATGGGTATTGAAACACTTTTTTCAATCCAAAGACCCATTACACCGAAAGGCAGTGGATGTATTGGATGAAAATATGGCGGAAACTGCGAGGAAAATGCGGGAGGGTAGTGATACAACCGCCTTAAATGTGGAGGTCAAATATGTTTAAGGTTTTTATAACTCAAACATCACTCAAACATCACTAAAAATGAGTGTGAATGGTGAATGGTGAATGATGTTTTTTATTCCGCATTAGAAACTAAAAAAATTATTAATAAAAAATTACCCTCCCTAAAACGATTTTAAAACATCATTCACCATTCACCATTCACACATATCCATTGAGGTAAAAAAACACGAAATAAAAAAGGGATGACCCCCGTTGTCATTATTGACTACACGGCGGTTTTACAATCCTTAATGGAAACCCTTAATTATATGATATGATGATATTTATTATTATATTATATTAAC
>Ga0315902_10014451_pt1 | contig 10143 bp, 8 predicted proteins | sample LakEriMetagenome_9_FD_203523 | JGI IMG/M metagenome (GOLD analysis project Ga0315902, IMG submission 203523) | Freshwater fungal communities from buoy surface, Lake Erie, Ohio, United States - Buoy 12 MA117 | ecosystem: Environmental > Aquatic > Freshwater > Lake > Lake biofilm | place: USA...
ATATACATATGACCCGGAAGAGAGCCGTTGATGCCGGCTGGATTAATGTAGGCAGTTATCGTGTAGACCATTGATGAAACCATCTGGAATATTTATCAATTTGATGCTACCCGGAAAACGTCCTACTTGTTGTTCCTTCGCGAGAAGTTTCACACACGTACGCTCATCTTCAGGTTGGTTGACGTTTTCCCTGCTTGAGCCGTAACGATCCGTGGGAGCTGCGGCTAGGCTGTTTTGGGACGGCATTTCGCTCATCCCCTCTTGTTCCCTGCCGATGGCCACGGTTTGTGTTACGACCCTCTGGAGATCCGCCCGGGTGGTCCGGAAACCAACAAAGCAAGCATGCAACACACCCTGCAGGACATCCATAACGCTTTTGAGCGAAACGCCACATCAATTTCTTCTAGTGGGCTTAGGAGTTAAAGGTGACGTTCGTTTTGTTTCACTCGATTTCTTTTTGGCTGCTTTCCGGATACTTTGCGATGATTGTCTCCCTATCCATGGCTATTGGCGGAGATTTATCTTGCCAGCGAGTCGACGTTTGCATGATCAGATCGCATGATCAGATCACTCAGGCTGGAGAGAAAATCTATCCCATCGTTCCGTGTTCTAGTCCAAATCAGCTCCGCCTGAAAGGCGCGGGGGGGGCATCAAGATGTTCTTCTCCGTTCCCTTTGAGAGTGACTGGTGGTCATCAAAGTACAAACGATTTGATCCGATGGTGCTGATGATTGTGGGAAGCGGAGAATCTCATCGTTCTCTCGTCCATCACGGGATTATGGGGGTCAGCGTCCCGGCATGGCCACTTGCACGGAGTGGTTTCGGTACGAACGATTCGCCATGGCTTCCGGGTGGTGGGGTCATTTCCCAGCGGGCGCCACCACCCAGAGACCTCCGCTCCGATTCCGGTTGTGGCAGGGCGGAACCACATTTCAAGAGGGCTGGCTCTCCTCGGCATCCAGGGCGCGACGACGCCCTGCAATGATCTTGCCAGCGTCTCCGCTGGGTTTCACAGTGGTGTTCAAGACCCATTCCCCATCTTGTCTGCCGAAGAGCTCACTGGCAGGATCGCATCCGTGTTCCGATCAGTGGAGACACCCATCTCTCCCGGTGGCGATGGAGACGTGCGGACAGTCCATGGTTGATCCAGCTCCAAACGCGCGCACGCCAGCCAGGGCTGGACGGCTGGGAGGGCGGCTGAACCACGTGGGCCACCGATGGGCCGTCGTGGTTGTGGTTGCTCTGCTGACGCTGACCTCCCCTCTCGTTGTGAGAGCCGTGGGTCAGACCGACTCCCTGGCCCCCAGCCCACCCCTCGCGGAGTCGCTCCCGATCCCGCTCCAGGTGGCGAATCAGATTGATGGGTTCCCCGTTGTGTTGGATGGGAACCCGATCCTGTCGATTCGCCTGGGCGTGGCTGATTTCTCAGCGAAGGAGAGAGCGTGGACGATCACCCGCCGACTGCAACGCTTGGCCCAGGATGACACGTTTTCTGTCGCTGATCTCACCATTCAGCGGAACGCGGACGACAACTCCTATTTCCTCAGTGCCGGACAAGACGTGCTGCTGACGGTGACCGCGCGCGACGCCAAGGCCAGCCGCATGGATGCCCAAGACTTGGCTGACCAATCGTTGCGACAACTCAAGGAGGCGATCACCGAGTACCGCCAAGCTCGAAAACCTGGTCAGTTGGCCCGGAACACGATCTATGCGGTGATCGCTGGCTTGGCCTTCCTGGCGTTCAGCGTGTTGGTGATCCGACTTTCTGGCCAGCTGTTTCCGTCGCTCGGTCGGTTCATCGCGTCTCGGGTGTCGGGTTTGCGGGTGAACAATGTGGAGATCATTTCTTCCCAGACCATCAGTGCCTTCTGGATTCAGATCCTGCGATTGCTTCGTCTAGCGGTTCTGTGGGTCGGATTCTTTTATTATGCCGCGTTTGTTCTTCGTCTCTATCCCTGGACCAAGGCTGTGGGTGAGAGTCTGTTGGCTTATTTCTATGGCTCGATCGAGCTCGCTTTTTCCGCTATTGGTAATTATCTACCCAACCTCTTTGTCGTCGGCATCATTGCTTTCCTGGCCGGCTATACCCTGCGTGTGATCAAGCCTTTTTTTACGGCGATCGCGCGGGGGAATTTGGTGATTCCTGGCTTTTATGCCGATTGGGCCACGCCAACGTACAACCTGTTGCTGGTCTTGGTGATCGCGTTGGCGGCGGTGCTGGCCTTTCCTTACCTGCCGGGTTTCAATTCCCCCGCTTTTCAGGGGGTTTCCGTGTTTCTTGGTCTTCTGTTGTCGTTGGGATCGACCTCAGCGATTACCAATGTGATTGGAGGAATCATTTTGATTTATACCCGTGCCTTTCGCCTGGGAGATCATATCCGCGTCGGCGATGTGGTTGGCGATATTGTCGAAACCAATTTTCTGGCCATTCGGGTTTGCACGCCAGCCAATCAGATCATTACCATTCCCAATTCAGCCCTTTTAAATAATAATGTGACCAACTATAACTTCTCCTCTAGGGAGTTGAGCCGAGAGCTCATTTTGCAAACCACGATCACGCTTGGTTACGATGTGCCATGGCGCAAGGCCCATGCCGCCCTGATCGACGCGGCCCTGGAGACGGAGCAGATCTTGAAGGATCCCAAGCCGTTTGTGTTGCAAACAAACCTCGGGAACCACTGCATCAGTTATCAGCTTAACGCTTTCACCAGCTGCCCCAATCTGATGGTGTTGATTTATTCCGAATTGCATCAACACATCCAGGATCAATGCAAGAGGCATGGCATTGAGATTTTGTCGCCCACCTATGCGTCGTTGCGAGACGGCAGCGCGAGCACCATTCCGGTGGAGGAGTGGCCCACGGAGCGCTGATACTGTGCCAGGGGTTCGGCGGTGTTTGTGGTGCCGGGCCCTGTTGACAGACCATGGAGCAAGGACGTTCTCGGATCGGCGAAACGGGCGCCTGGGCGGCGGCTGGCCTGGTGGGGGGGCTGATCGGTTGCTTGGCGGCGGTGGTGCTGACGGAAATGATCAAGGTGTCGCTTGGTGTGGGCTCCGGGTTGGACGCCATGGGGTTGCGGCTGCTGCCCCTGCTCGGCGTGAGTTTGTCGGTGTGGATTCTGTTTGGCTTGGGAAAAGGGGAGGCGGCGCAGACGATCGCCCCGCGCGAGAAGCCGCGACCGGCGGATGGTGGGTCGCTGGCGACGTGGTATTCGTTTCCCCACGACATTGCCCGGGCGGATCTCACGGGTGATGTGGTGAACGCGTCGGGAACGGAGGAGCGGTTTCCTTGGAGATTGGCGCCCTTGAGGGCCTTGGCGATTCTGTCCACCGTTGGACTCGGCGCGCCAATGGGAACGGAATCGCCCGCGGCCCATGTGGGGGTGGCGACGGGAAGCTGGCTGGGCAGCGCGGTGCCGGCGTTGCGGGGGCTGGCGCGACCGTTGGCGATTGGTGGTGGCGCGGCGAGCGTGTCGGCCCTGATTGGCATTCCGCTGGTGGGCAGTTGTTTCATGTTTGAGTTGGCGGAGCGGCGACAGATTCCGTTCACGGCGCCGCGGGCGGCGGCGATGCTGGCCGGTGGAGTGGTGGGGTGGGGCGTGAATGCTGTGTTTCAGCTGAACCTGATCCGGCTCGTGGTGCCGAAGGTGTCCCCCGCCGGCTTCATGGACGCGGTGATCGCCACCGTGTGCATCGGTGTTTTCGCTGGCGCCCTGACGGCGCTCACGGGCGAGGCGATCTATTGGGCGAGAGGGTGGCGCGATCGTCCGTTGGTGCGCCTGCTGATGGGCGGGTCGGTGTTGCTGGGGCTGGCGTTGGTGATCGGCTGGCTGGCCAGCCCGGCCGCGGCGTTTGGGCCGGGGGGCGCGGCGATTGTGTGGGCCGAAACCAGCGACACGTCCCCGTCGCGCTTGCTGGCGTTGGCTCTGTCGCGGGCGGCCGCCACCACGGCCGCGGTGCTGGCGGGGGGGTGTGGCGGTGTGTTTGTGCCTTTTCTGGCGATTGGCGATCTAAGCGGAAGGGTGTTCGCGGAACCGTTCGGGATCCCGGGGGATCTGGCCGGAGCCGCTGGTGCGGCGGCGGGGATCGCGGGCGGCTATCGGCTGCCGCTCACCGCCATGGCGATGGTGCTGGGTGTCGGCGGCCCGGAGGGAGCCCAACTCACGAGCTTGGCCACGGTGGTGGTGGCGGCCCTGTCGGGATTGCTCACGGCAAGAGCCGCCAATGCCCTGTCATCGAGGGTGCGGGCGTGGTTTCGCGAACGGTTCGCTTGAGGCGGGACTGAGTTCTTCATCAATGTCTGGCCAGTGGATTCCCAAATCAGCGCCAGCACTGTCCCAACTGTCTCGCTCCCGGGGGGTGGCGTGCGGGAGGCGGGCGTACGACGCCGATGGCACAGAGATGGAGTGGCCGACGGCGTGGTCGACAAGCAGCCTGCCCTCTGTGCGGGCAACGTCGCTGACGCTGCCTCTGACTGGCGGGCCAGGACCATAGGGCGGCGCCGCAGGGGCCTTGTGAAGGCCTGGGCTGTCCACTCGAGGGGCGGGTTAGACGTTTGAGATTGAATTCGCCAATAACCTGGCTGCCTCATCAAATTTTGTTGTGTCGCCTTCGCGGCAATCAAAAAAGTTGTGGTATTTCATATATGTAGGCAATGAAGCCGTATAGAGATAGATGGGAAAGATGATGTCTTGCTCGGTCTCGCGGGCCCTAATCCAGGCTATGTTGAACTCTTCTTTGCACACTTTTGAAGCCAAGTAATCTGGCGAGAGCAATGCGAGAACTTTTTTGCATCGATCCAGCGTTTCGAAGATCTCTGGCTGCCAGGCAGAGCCTATGTTTAAAGCTTGACGATCTACAAAAATTCTTAGATTTGGCTTGAGTTCACGGAGAGATTTTTCGAGTTGCTCACTCTCAGACGAGTTCTTTCTCGAATAGCTAATAAACACATCAAAATCATGGACCCCAGCTTGACGAGTGGGATCTGCTGAAGGGGCGTAACTGTCTTTCTTTGCTGAAAACACAGACAGAGCCTCGTTGAGGCTGTCCGGATGATTTGTGACAATCTTTATTCGAGTCAGTGGAAGGCCAATCTCCAGCCAATGGATCGCCGCATCGAGAAGCGGTTCAAGCATCTCAGTGATTGAATAGCCTTGGTCCCCAGCGGCGACAACAGGCATTGCCAATGTCTTGATGTCTGGGTTGTCAGCCAATAGTGGAGTCAGCGCACGGAAGATATCCCCAACGACTTCTGGTGGTCGACCTTTGATTTGCGGCTCAAAGCACAAGATCCGTCTAAACACCAAGCCTGCATGCTCTGGTTCGAATTCTTTGGAGAGCCAACATGAAAATGCTTGCCTCAAATCAAGGTTTTTGTTGGTTGCCAGCTTGGCAACTGATTTTCCCTTCCGGTCTAAGGCACCGATTAACGATGTCGATGTTGGAGTGTAGTCACCAGGAAACGCGGATATGACAAGAAGATCAAATTGATCTGCCTGATCAACTTCAGTCAGATCACCTTCATACAGCTCAACCCGCTTATCGCCATTTCCGTGAATATTTATGGTATCAATAAGTTTCATGATTGGCTGATCGAGAAGGCTGGCTTATCCTGTCGATCAGTCTAATGCTTAATAGCCGGATCCTGATCTGACCTGCCGTCCATCCGGCGGAATCTTTCCGGGTTCCCTGGGCGGACCCGCCTGTAAGGGTTTGAAGTGTTACAAGCTGTCGGAGGGATAGGCGTCCCCAGAAGGGGTTGCGATTCAGCGCGGGAGTGGACCTTTCTGCGGTGTTGATGTCTTTGCGGCCCAAGAGTTCATGGATCTTGCGGCGGCCCTGATTCAATCGCCACCCCCGCCGCCGCCTGGGGCTCACGCTGGCGCGGCACAACCCAGCTCACCCCCTAAGCCGCATCAGAAAATCCTCCCGCCGGTGAAAATCCGCCTCCGCTCCGCCATGGGCCAGGGCCCAATAGCTCAGCTCACCCCCCCGCCGCTCGATCACCGCGGTCACTCCGAGCCACAGGGGGCGCTGGCGACAGGTCCGCGCCAGCTCCGCTGGCAGCGAGAGATCCAGCCTCACTTCCACCAGGCCCGGGGAGCGGCTCACCGCGAAGGGCAATGTGTCGCGGTCTGGCTCAGGCCGCAGGCCCTGGCGGTAGCCGTCAAGCCGGTAGAGATTCCAGGCGCCGCTGGGCGAGAGGTTCACCTCCCAGTAGGGCGCCTCCCCTTCCGCCGCCAGAAACAGCTCGAAACAGGTGTGCTCCCAGAGGTTGTCAGCCCGCTCCGGTGGCCCGTCGGCGGGGGCGGCCAGCGTCACCGGGTCCAGATCGCCGCGCAATTGATACACCACGCGGAGCCGATCGCCCTGGCGCGCCAGGTGGCCCCCCAGCCGGAGGCCCAGGGCTTCGGCGGAGGTCGCGAAGGGCCGCAGCGCAAACGCTCGCTTCTCGCCCAGGGGCTTCGAATGTTCACCACTGGCCGGAACGGGCCGGCTGTGGTCGTCAGAGGCGGGTGTGCGATCGCTCATCGCCCCTCCCGCAATTGGGTCAGCAGGCCCCGGATCTCCGTCTCCTGGGCCTCGACGCTCCGGGTGAGGTGAAACTGCACCAGGGCCCGATCCAGGTTGTGGCCAGGCCGGCGGGTGTGGAAATACACGTCGCCGGCCAGATGGTCGGTGAAGAAGCGCAAGCCCAGCTCGAAACTCAGCAGGCGGATGGCGTCAAACAGATAGTGGTGGTCGGCCGGGCTCAAAAACCCATGGGCCACGGCGCCGTAGCCCTCCAGCAGGGCCCCGCAGAGATCCAAATCGAAGCGCACCGCCTCCAGTTCCGTGGTGTCCTCCCCCAGGGGATTGCAGCCGGAGCGCAAGGCGTCGCCGATGTCGTAATGCACCAGGCCCGGCTTCACCGTGTCGAGATCCACCAGGGCCACCGCCTCGCCGCTGGTGGCGTCAAGCAGCACGTTGTTCACCTTTGGATCGCCATGGATTGGACGCGGGGGCAGCTCGCCCGCCGCCTTGGCCGCCTCCAGCACCCCCGCCCATCCCTCTCGCTCCGCCACAAACCGGTGCGCCCAAGCCTCCCGCTCCCCATCCCGCCCCGCCAGTTCCCGTCCGTCCGCCGCGCCACAAATGGCGTGGTAGTGGGCCAGATAGCCCGGCGTGATGTGGAAGCCCTCCAGGGTGTCGGCCAGGCGTTCGGGGGGCAGATCGTGCAGCAGCTCATGAAACCGGCCCAGTCCGTAGCCCACTTCCCGGGCCTGGGCGGGGGTTCGCAGGGCCTCCAGCGAGGTGGTGTGGCCCACGTGGCTGATCGCCCGCCACAGGTCGTCTCCCTCCTCCAGCCAGGGCTCGCCACTGGCGGCGGGCAGCACCCTGGGCAGCTCCCAGCGGCGGGCGCCAGGCCTCCGCCCTTCCTGGCGCAGGCGCCCCGCCACGTGGTGGCTGATCGCCAGCAGGTTGGCCATCACCAACTTCGGCTGGGGAAACACCTTGGTGTTGAGCCGTTGCAGCACGAACGGCTCCAGGCCATCGCCTTCCACCAAATAGGTGAGGTTGATGTTGCCGTTGCCCAAGGGGCTCACGGCGCGCACCGGCCGGCCCCCGGCGAAGGCCGCGGCGATTCGGGCCAGGCGGGGCTCGATGGCGGCGGCTGGAGATGGGCCCTGCTCGGAGGACGGGCCAGGGGCGGAAGAGGGAGGGGGCATGGTCAGGCGTCGCGGGCGGGGTCGTAGGCGCCGCGCACGCCGTTTCCATTCCAGGGGGTGAGGCGCGTCATCAACACAAAGGCCGGCAGGGCCGACGCCACGGTGAGCAGAAAAAACGAGCTCCAACCCACTCCCTCCGCCACAAAGCCCGCCTGGCCCGAGAGGATCGAGCGGCTCAGGGCGTACACCCCCGAAAGCAGGGCGTATTGGGTGGCGGAAAACCTCGGATTGCACAGGCTCATCAGCAGGGCCACAAACGCCGCGCCCACCATCCCCCCGCCCAGGTTTTCCAGCCCCACGGCCGCCAGCAGCGCCGGCATCCCCCCCTGAAAGGTGGCCAACGCCCAGTAGGAGAGATTGCCCAGGGCGCCCACGATCGCGAACACCCACAGGGAGCGATTCAACCCCAGCCGGCCAAACAGCAGCCCGCCCAGCACCGTGCCGGCGATGGTGGCCACGATCCCCCAGCCCGCCAGCACCGACCCCACCACCTCCGGCGAAAACCCCTGCTTGATCAAAAAGGGCACCGCCATCACGTTGAGCAGGCCATCAGGCCAGCGATAGAGCAGGATCAGCGCCAGCAGCATCGCCGCCCTCGGCCCCCCGGCGCGGCCCAGAAACTCCCGGGCCGGGCCCACCACGGCCTGCCTGAGGCTGGTGACTTTCATGGCGAGGGGCGCCAGGGCCGGGGCGCTGAGGGTGAAGGGCAGCACCAAGGCCATCAACACCGCCGAGGCGGCGAAAGCCTGGGGCCAGCCCTGGCGCCCCGCCAGGATGAAGCCCCCCGCGCCGATGGCCAGCATGGCGGCCCGGTAGCCCAGGTTGGCCGCCGCCGCTCCCGCGCCCCGCTCCTCCTGGGGCAGCAGGTCGGTGCGGTAGGCATCCACCAGGATGTCTTGGGTGGCGCTCACCACCGCCAGCAGCAGGGCCATCGCTCCCACCGCCGCCAAGCTGGCCGCCGACGCCTTCGAGGCGCGCAGCAGGGCCATGGCGGCGATCACCGCCACCAGCGCCAGCTGCACCACCAGCAGCCAGCCCCGGCGCCGGTCGGGCCAGGGCAGGGGCCAGCGATCCAGCGCCGGCGCCCAAATCATCTTCAAGGTGTAGGGCAGCTCGGCGTAGGCCAAAAGGCCGATCAGCCCCACCGGCACGCCGCTGGCCGTGAGCCAGCCCTGGAGCAGCTTGGTGCCCACCATGTAGGGGGTGCCGCTGGCCACCCCCTGGGCGCCCACCGCCAGCAGACGCCGCCAGGGCGGGGCGGAAGGGACGCTCGGGGGCATGAACCAACGGCTTGTGACGGGCCATCCTGCGCGGCGGGGCCTGGCCCGTCAACGGTGGGAGGTCGTTTGCTTCAAGATGGGGGCCCCCGCCGAGCCGGTGTGTCGTTTTTGCGCTCCAAACTGCTGCCAGCCGCCATCGTGCTGCTCTTCGCCCTGGCGCTGCTGGCCGTGAGCGCCCGCATCTGGCTGCCCGGCGACATGGCCGCCCCCGCTCCCCTCTCCTGAGCTTCGCTGGAGGCGCCCCTACGATCATCCCGTGAAGCGCGCCCGATGCCGGAGGACCCCCAGCCCCAATTCGAACCCTTTCCCGAGACCACGCACCAATTGGCGCTGGACCCGGACGTGTTGGCGCGGGAGCTGGCGGCCGAACTCCTGGGCGATCCCCTCGACGACATCGATCCCCGGGAGCCCACCGCCGCCGACGTGGCCCGGGAGTGCGACCAGGGCCTGGAGTGGCTGAAGGGCGGGCGGGAGCAGCGGATGCAGGGCCTGAGGGTGTTCTGCGAGCACCGCGATCCCCGGGCCGTGCCCCTGCTCCTGCCCCTGTTGTCGGAGGGCTGTCCGATCGTGCGGATGAGCGCCGTCTACGCCCTGGGCCGCAATCCCCACCCGCTGGCGGTGGAGCCCCTCCTCTCCCTGCTCGCCAGCGACGACAACGGCTACGTGCGCAAGTCCGTGGCCTGGAGCCTCAGCAACTACCCCGACGCCCCGGTGCTCAATCCCCTCATCCGGGCCCTGCAGGTGGATGTGGCCGCCGTGCGGCTCTGGGCGGCCAGCTCCTTGGCGGACGCCAGCGCCGCCGCGCCGGCCAAGGCCGATCCCGCCGCCGCCCAACTCCTGCAAACCCTGCGGATCGACAGCGAACCCGCCGTGCGCAGCAACAGCGCCTGGTCGCTGGGCCGCCTCTACCCCGACCTGGTGGAGCCCCGCCAGCGGGAGGTGGTGGAGGCCCTGCTCCACAGCCTGCTGCTGGATGAGGATTCCGCCGTGCGCGATGAGGCCCGCATGGCCTTGGAGCAGTTGGAGCGGCCGGAGGTGCTGGAGCGGATCCAAACTCTCGTGGAGGAGGGGCTGCTCAGCTGAGGCCCACTCTCCGGCAAACGCGGCTAACATCCACAAACATTTTCAGGTGGATACGGGATGGCTCAGCAAAC
>Ga0315902_10014454_pt1 | contig 10143 bp, 6 predicted proteins | sample LakEriMetagenome_9_FD_203523 | JGI IMG/M metagenome (GOLD analysis project Ga0315902, IMG submission 203523) | Freshwater fungal communities from buoy surface, Lake Erie, Ohio, United States - Buoy 12 MA117 | ecosystem: Environmental > Aquatic > Freshwater > Lake > Lake biofilm | place: USA...
AACTGGGTGGCCGAATGCCCCTGTTGTGTGCAGTGGTAGTTGTACACACCGGCAATGGTAAAGGTGAACTCAAAGGTCCATGAACCGCCCTGCGGGCTGCCTGAGCTGAAGCCCTGTGGATTGGCCGGGAACAGTGTGGTGCTGCCATTCACGTTGTGCGTTCCGGAAGTGTTGGTCCAGCGTACGATGTCGCCCACGCTGATGGTGAGGTTCTGTGGGCTGTAGAACGGAGGCGTGCCGCCGACCGTGCTGCCGCCCACCTGTACGTTGTGGGTGACCTGTGCCTGTGCCAGGAAGGGCACACAGAAGAGAAGGGTAACGAGTTGTTTCATGTGTTGTTAGTGGTTGTTCTGAATGTGGGAGGTTTTGTTCGTTCATCGTTGGGGAAGCATGCGCGCATCGATGTAACGCAGCACTTTCTCCATGAGGTGTAGTCGGTCCTTGCCGCGAACGTTATGTCCGTGACCGGGGTAATCGAAGAAGTCCACGGGGATGTTCTTCGTTACGCAAGCCTTGATGAAAGACAGGCTGTGTTGTGGCAACACCACATCATCGGCGCCACCGGTGATCAGCAGCAGGTCGTCCTGAAGTTTTTCGGCCAGGGTGGGCAGTGTGGTGGCCGCATAGCCATCGGGGTTCTCGGCCGGGGTGTCCATGTAGCGCTCGGTGTACATCACCTCGTACAGTCCCCAGTCCATCACCGGGCCGCCGGCCACGCCCACTTTGAACACGCCGGGATGGCGCGTGAGCATGGCCGTGGTCATGTGTCCGCCGAAGCTCCAGCCATGCACGGCGATCCGGTCGCCATCCACATACGGAAGGCTCTTCAGGAACTCGACGCCACGCATCTGGTCCTTCACCTCGGTGATGCCCAGTTGGCGATGGATGGCCTGCTCAAAGGCCTTGCCCCGGTTGCCACTGCCGTGCCCGTCCACGGTCCACACGATGTAGCCGCGTTCTGCGGCCTCCAGCATCCAATGGGAGGCACCGGCCAGGAATGAGTTCGTGATCAACTGTACGTGCGGACCGTTGTACACGTAGATCAGCACGGGGTATTTCTGCTTCTCGTTGAAGTTGCTGGGCTTTATCATGCGTGCGATCAAACGATCACCGTTCTCGCCCAGGATGTTCAGCGTTTCAATACTGCCCACAGTGTAGCCGCTAAGCGGGTCGCGCGAGCTGAGCAGTGTTTTGGTGGTCGCTCCAGAGCGCGCGTCACGTAGTTCGATGCGTCCTGGCACGGTGGTGCTGCTCCAGTTGTCGATCAGCACCGTGCCATCAGAGCTCAGCATACCATGGTGGGTTCCTGCGTCAGTGGTCAGGCGCTGGGTCTTGCGGCTGGCAAGCTCCACGCGATAGATGTGCGTTTCCGTTGCGCCCGTGGGGTTGCCGGGAACGATGGTGCCCGTGCCTTCCACGAAGAGCTGTCCTTCCTTCGGGTCCAGACCGATGATCTCCTTCACGTTCCATGCGCCGTCCGTGAGCTGGCGCACCAGTCCTTTCTGGGCATCGTAGAGGTACACATGGTCCCAGCCGTTGTGGTCGCTGATCCACAGGAACTGTTCCGGACGGGTCTTCAGGAACAGGGCCGGGTGCTCAGGCTCCAGGTACTTGTCGTCCTGCTCAGTGAGCAGCGTGCCAACGGCCGCTCCGGTGCGTGCATCGTAACGCACCAGCCGAAGGTTCTCGGTCTTGCGGTCCAGGTGCGCCACATGCACAAAGCGCTCATCGGAGCTCCAACTGATGTTGGTGAGGTAGTCGTCTGCCGCGCCATCGGTCTTCAGGAAAACCGTGTTACCGGTTTGCAGGTCGTGCACGCCCACGGTCACTTGGTGGCTGGTCTGGCCGGCCATGGGATAGCGAATGGCATTGAAGGTGCTCGGCCGGGTGCTGATGTCCTCCAATTGGTAGGGCGTCACCATGCTCTCATCCATGCGGTAGTAGGCCAGCAGGTTGCCTTTGGGGCTCCAGAAAGTGCCTTTGGTGATGCCGTATTCCTGGCGGTGTACGCTATGTCCGTTCACGATGCCATTTCCCCCGTCGCTTGTAATGCGCGTCGGCAGGTTCTTGCCCAGGCCCGGCCGCTTGATGTAGAGGTCGTTGTCCTTGGTGAACGCGACCGCTCCCGTGGTGGGCTCAGTATCCTCGTTCTCCGCGCCCGCCACCAATTGCGTGTGTGGGTTTAGTGTGCCATCGTTGGTGTCGAACACGTACAGGCGTTGCATGTGCATGAAACGGAAGTGCGTGGCATCGGTCCAGGAAATACCGGGAAAGCCTTTCAGTTGGGCGCTGTCAGGCAGTTGCTTGTTCAACGCGGCCAGGTCGGTCATGGCCACGTCCATCGATTTGCCGAGCGTACCGCGCATCAGCACGTTCTCCTTGGTCACGTAGCTGTAGTTGGCCGCATCCTTGATCCATTGCAGGCCACGCATGCGGTCCGGTGCCAGGTCGGTGCCTGCCTTCAGCAAGGCATCGCGCAACAGCAGTTGTTGCTGTGCGGCCACCGGAAGGGTGATCAGCAGCAGGGCGGAGAACAGCAGTCGATGCAGGATGCGCAACATGGATCGGTCCGGATAGAGGGTCACGAAGATGGTTGAATGCACAGTATGGTCCACGGGTTCAATGCGGGTCGCTGAAGGCCGGGTTGTTCAGGAAGCCCTCGTCCGTCAGGGTCTTCATGAATGCCACCAGGTCCAGTCGGTCCTGCGCGCTCAAGTGAACTTCATCGTTCACCCAGGGGAACATGTGCGGGTCCAGGTTCGGTGTGGTCAGCACCACGTCGTCCGCATAGAAGTCCACCACTTCCTCCAGCGTGGCGAAACGGCCATCGTGCATGTAAGGCGCGGTGACCTCGATGTTGCGCAACGTGGTGGTCTTGAAACGTCCGCGGTGATCGGTTATACCCGATACTTCGGCCAACCCTTGGTCCGGTCCAGGAGGCAGGCCGATGTTGCGCACGCCGTGGTCCTGGAACAGCGGCAACATGTGACAGTTGTCGCAGTGCGCTCCTCCGAAGAACAGGTCCTTGCCGCGGACCTCTTGCTCCGTAAGGGCGGTGACATCGCCTCCATAGTAGTAGCGGTCGAAGCGGGAGTTCAACGAGATCATGGTCCGCTCGAACTGGGCGAGGGCATAGGCCACGTGCAGGCTGTCCACGGTGGCACTGCCAAAGGCCCTGCGGAACAGCTCCGGATATTCCGGGTGCTGCTGCAACCGCTGGACCACCACAGGCCAGCTGTTCCCCATTTCAATGGGGTTGCGCACTGGTCCAAAGGCCTGCAGTTCGAGGCTCAGGGCGCGTGCGTCCCAGAAGAAGAAATGGTCCCAGGCCATGTTGATGATGGCCATGCCCTGCCTGCGTCCAAGGCTTCCATCGGTGCCCACCGAGAACCGGCGAGGATCGCTGAAGGCGTTCTCCTGGCGGTGGCAGGTGGCACACGACATGGTGAAGTCGTTCGAGAGCGCTTTTTCGTAGAACAGCTTGTGGCCCAGCGCCACGCCCTCCACCGTAAGGGGATTGTCGTAGGGCAGGTTCAGTGCATGTGCCGTATCCACCGACCAAGAGGGCACTTGCAGTGTGAGCGGAGTTGGTCCTGAGGGTCCGCCGGGCTGGTCGGGGTCGGTGCTTACATCCTTGCGGCAGGCGTTCAAGGCCACCACTGCGCAGAGGAGAAGAGGTGCGGTACGGGTCCACGACATGGACGCGAAGATCGGCAACGATGGCCCACGCCTGTGCGCGCCCTCGCGCACGATCGCCGTGTTCCTTGGAATGCCGTTCCCCGCTGGATCAGAGGATGTTCACCTCGCGTTCCAGTTCCACCCCGAACCGCTCGTGCACACTGCGGAGCACCTGCTCACTGAGGTCGTAGATGGCCTGCCCGGTGGCGCCGCCATGGTTCACCAGCACCAGCGCCTGTTTGTCATGTACGCCGTGGTCGTTGGCACGATGGCCTTTCCAACCCGCCTTCTCGATCAGCCACCCGGCCGCCAGCTTCATGTGTCCCTCGCCCGCAGGGTAGGAGGGCATGTCCGGATGGTCCTGCTTGATGCGGTCGGCCAGGACCGATGTCACTACGGGGTTCTTGAAGAAGCTGCCCGCATTGCCCAGCACGGCGGGATCGGGGAGCTTGCTTCGGCGGATGGCGATCACCGCATTACTGACATCCTTGATGGACGGAACGGAAATGCCCTGCCGTTCCAGTTCCTGTTGGATGTTGCCGTAGCTTGTGTTCAGCACATGCGGTGCCTTGTTCAGCCTGAAGGTGACCGAGAGGATCACGAACTGATCACGCCCTTCACGCTTGAAGTAGCTCTCGCGGTACCCGAAGTGGCAGGTCTCCTGATCGAAGGTGACCACCTCGCCATCGCTGATCCGAAGGGCTTCGAGGGAATGGAATGTGTCCTTGATCTCCACGCCGTAGGCCCCGATGTTCTGCATGGGAGCTGCGCCCACCTTGCCGGGGATCAGGCTCAGGTTCTCCACGCCGCCCCAGCCGTGGTCCACACAATGCAGCACGAACTGGTGCCACGGTACTCCCGCGCCGGCCTGCACCCACACCTGGCGCTCGTCCTCGTTCACCACATGGATGCCGGGGATCTCGTTGAGCAGCACCATGCCGGGCCAGTTGTGTGTGAACAGCACATTGCTTCCACCGCCAAGGAACAGTCGGGGCATGCCCGCCAGCTCAGGTGCGGCCAACAGCCCGCGCAGTTGGTCCACATCGCTGAAACGTGCCAGCGCTTCGGCCTGGGCTGGCACGCCAAAGGTGTTGAAGGGGCGAAGGTCGGCGTTGCGGAGGATGTGCATGGCCATGGTGGAGCGCAGCAAGTTTACCGGCAGCGGTCCTGTACTTTCACGGCCCGCTGCCGTGTCTTGTACACAGCGGCAGGAGGATAGCCCATGCGCCGCGCCATTGTCTGCGTTACCAACGACCTCAGCACCGACAACCGGGTACATCGTACCTGCGTGGTATTGCGTGAGCTGGGGTGGGAGGTTCTGCTGGTGGGCCGCGAGCTGCCGGGGAGCCTTCCGCTTCAGCGGCCTTATGGCACGCTTCGCATGAAGTTGTGGTTCCGAAAGGGGGCGATGTTCTATGCGGAGTACAACCTGCGGTTGTTCTTCCTGTTGCTGCGCCAACGTGCCGATCTGGTGGTGGCCAATGACCTGGACACCCTTCTGGCGGCACACCTGGCCACGCGTAGAACGAAACAGGAACTGGTGTACGACAGTCACGAGTTCTTCACCGAGGTGCCCGAACTACAGGGCCGTGCTGTACGCCGCGTGTGGCTGGCCATCGAGCGGTGGATCTTCCCGAAGCTGAAGCATGTGATCACGGTGAACGACAGCATTGCGCGGGAGTACCGGCAGCGCTACGGCAATCCGATCACCGTGGTCCGCAACATCCCCATGCACCGCGAGCTGGGACCGTTGCCCTCGCGCGGCGAGCTCGGGCTGCCCACGGACCGCTTCCTGCTGATCCTGCAGGGCAGTGGCATCAATGTGCAGCGCGGCGCCGAGGAGGCCGTGCTGGCCATGCGCGAACTGCCGGACTGCCTGCTGTTGCTGGTGGGTGGAGGCGATGCCTGGCCGGTACTGGAACGCATGGTGCTGGAGCATGGCCTGCAGGACCGTGTGCACTTGCTGCCCCGCATGCCCTACGAGCGCATGATGCAGTACACACGCAACGCCGACCTGGGCCTTTCGCTGGACAAGGACACCAACCTGAACTACCGCTACAGCCTGCCCAACAAGTTGTTCGATTATTTCCGGGCCCACATCCCGGCGCTGGTCACTGACCTGCCCGAGGTGGCGGGTATTGTGCGCCGTTTCGATGCCGGTGTGGTGGTGCCTGCGCCCGACCCGGCCCGCATTGCCGCCGAGGTAAGGGCCCTGCAGGCCGAGCCCGAACGTCGGAAGTCCCTGCGCCAAAACGCTATTTTCGCGGCCGCTTCGCTGGACGGCGAGCGCGAAAAGGCCGTGCTATCGGCCCTGTTCCAGAGCATTGCTTGATCACCACCTGCATATCGTCAGCTTCGACGTCCCTTCGCCGCCCAGCTATGGCGGGGTGATCGACGTGTACTACAAGGTGAAGGCCCTTGCCGAACTGGGGGTGAAGGTGCACCTGCACTGTTTCCAGTACGGCCGCCCCAAGGCGAAGGACCTGGAGGCAATGTGCGCCAGCGTACACTACTACCCGCGCCGGACCGGTAAGCTTCAATTGCTGAACAGCCTGCCCTACGTGGTGGTGAGCCGCCGCAGCGAGGCCTTGACCGACCGTTTGCTGAAGGACGACCATCCGATCCTCTTCGAAGGACTTCATTGCTGCCATTCCCTCGGCGATCCCCGGTTGCATGGCCGCAAGCGTCTGGTGCGCGCGCACAATGTGGAGCACGATTATTACGGTGCCCTGGCCAAGGCGGCAACGAACACCTTCCGCCGCACCTACTTCATCAACGAGGCACATAAGCTCCAGCGCTTCGAACCCGTGCTGGCCGAGGCCGACCATGTGCTGGCCATCTCCCCCAAGGACGAGGCCTACTTCGGCTCGCACTTCCACAACGTGGTGCATATCCCGGCATTCCATGCCGTCGACAAGGTGGCGGTGCCCGACGGCCTGGGCGACTTCGCCTTCTACCACGGCGCGCTCGGCGTCCCCGAGAACGACCAGGCCGCGCTGTTCCTGGTGCGCAAGGTGTTCAAGGACCTGGACGTGAAGCTGGTGATCGCGGGCAGTGATGCCAGCACCGAGCTCCGACGTGAGGTCGCCAAGGAGCCCAACGTGGAACTTCGGGAGAACATCGGGACGGAAGAGATCCATCGCCTGGTGCGCGATGCCCAGGTGAATGTGCTGCCCACCTTCCAGGCCACGGGGATCAAGCTGAAGTTGCTGCTCTGCCTGTTCACCGGGCGACACGTGGTGTGCAACACACCGATGGTGGAGGGTACCGGTCTGGAAGGGCTATGCGACGTGCACGACGATCCCGGGGCGATGCGTACCAGCATCCTGGCCTGCATGGGCAAGCCTGCGAACGGCCAAAGCCTGGAGTTGCGCGCGCAGGTATTGGAGGAACGATTCAGCAATAAGCGGAACGCGGAGCGGATATTGAGATTGTTGTGATCTGGTCTTGGCAAGGATCATCGTGGTTTCCCGTTAGAACGACGTGAACTTGAAGCTTGCTGGTGTCGTGCTATTAGTTTTGGTTGCAGCCTTCTATCTGGAACGGCGCCATGACTACTTTGATCTCCATGGTTCCTTCCAGCTAACCATGGAAGAATCCGATCGATCCTGTTCTGCACCGGGCTGGGTTGCGCAGTATGTGACCGCCGGTGATTCGTCTCGTTACCCGTCGGAACTGTTTATGCAACGAGGTATTATTCACAGCAATGGAGTCGCGTATTACACGGAATCCGCATTTCTTGACCTTGGAGCGAGTTTGAGTGAAGGCAAGAGTGATACCCTATTGGCGGTTTGGAGCCCTAATGGAGTGAAGTTATGCGAAAGAGCCGACAGAACAGGGGGGTACGCACTCATCGGCACTCTGCAACTACCAGATACCCTGTATGCCCAGCCGGGCCGGTCCTCGGATACGTTAGTCTACACGTTGAAGAGTAGCATCCGGGAGTTTCCCAGCGAATCACCACTTATTCCATGGTGGCATGAGCAATTGCTCATCCTCAGTCATGACTAACGCACAAAAGGGCGTAAACCGAGTGCTCAATTCACCGGAGCCGCGCTCAGCTCCAACAACTTCGCCTCCTCGCAGCGCACCACCCGGGTGTTGAACTTCTTCATGTGGGTGTAATCGTGCGTGGCCATGATCACGCTGCGGCCGCTCCGGCTGATGTCGAAGAGCAGGTCCAGGATCTCGCCTGTGGTCTCGGGGTCCAGGTTGCCCGTCGGTTCGTCGGCGAGGATCAGTTCGGGGTCGTTGAGCAGGGCCCGGGCGATGCTTACGCGCTGTTGCTCGCCGCCGCTCAACTCGTGCGGCATCTTGTAGCCCTTGTTGGAAAGGCCCACCTTCTCCAGCACCTGCTGCATGCGCTCGTCCATGCGTTTCGTCTCCTTCCAGCCGGTGGCCTTCAGCACGAAGAGCAGGTTGTCGTTCACCGTGCGGTCCGAAAGCAGCTGGAAGTCCTGGAACACGATGCCGACCTTGCGACGCAGGTAGGGCACCTGGGAACGCTTCAGCTTGGACAGGTCGAAGCCGCAGACGTGGCCCTCGCCCTCCTTCAGGGGAAGATCGCCGTAGAGGGTGCGCATCAGGCTGCTTTTCCCGCTGCCTGTGCGGCCGATGAGGTACAGGAACTCACCCTTGTTGACGGTGAAGTCCACGTTGTTGAGCACCAGGTTCTCGCGCTGGAAGATGCGCACGCCGTGCAGCAGGATGATGGGGGAGTCGGTCATGGTCCAAGGCGCCTTGTCAACCTGGGCGCGTTGGCCCAAAGGTCATAATTCCCACAGGATGCCCTGCGTTGTTGACTTCGGCATGGTGCTGGTGTGCCTTTGCGGACCGCGTGCCAGGTGAACACGCCCGCGTGGATAAGTAGACCACCTGCGACCGGCCCCTGGCCACGGCCCCCAAGAACTTTGACCACTTGATGAAGACCCCATTCCCGATGATCCACCGACGTGTGCTGCTGGCCCTGCCCATGGCCCTGCTGCTCTTAACGGGTGTGCTGGCCCAGCGACCGGCCCATTATGAGCAACGCAACGCCGACATGGCCAACGCCATGGACCTGTTCAGCAAGGCCAAGTACGGTGCGGCCCAGTATGAACTGGCCCAGGTAGTGGCGCGCATCAGCGACCGCAACGACCCCACGCGTGTGGAGGCCGAGTTCTACAGCGCGTTGTGCGCCGTGCGTTTGTTCAACGATGATGCAGGCTATCGCTTGCTCATGTTCATGGCCGAACATCCCGAGGACCTGCACGTGGGCGCCGTGCGATTCGAGCTGTTCAAGCACACCTTCTCCCAGAAGAAGTGGAAGGAGTCCCTGGCCTGGAGCGACCAGGTGGACCGGTTCAGCCTTTCCCCATCGGACCTGGAGGAGTACCGGTTCAAGCGAGGCTATGCCTTTTTCCAGGAACAGGACCCTGACCGCGCGTTGGGCGAGTTCGCCGAGGTGCAGAACGGTACAGGACCTTACGCAGTGCCCTCGAAGTACTATGCGTCACATATCCACTATGAGCGGGGCCACTACGAGACCGCGCTTACCGGTTTCCGTGCGCTGGAGAAGGACGAGAACTTCGGCAAGGTGGTGCCCATCTACATTGCCGAGATCCTGTTCCTGCAGGGCAAGTACGACGAGTTGAACACCTACGTGAAGCCGTTGCTGGAGAACCCTGAAGGAGCCAAGCGTATCAACGAGATCAACCGACTGGCGGGTGAGGCCAACTACCGGCGCGGCAACTATGCAGAGGCCCTGCCATACTTGCAGAAGAGCGCCCAGCGGGTGGGCGTGGAGCGCGGCGATCGTTACATCCTGGGCTACACGTACTACCGCACCGGCGATTGCACCAAGGCCCTGGCCGAGTTCAATCTGGTGGCCACTGGTGAGGACAGCATCGCCCAGATGGCCACCTACCACATGGCGGACTGCTACCTGAAGCTGAACGAGAAGAACTACGCACGCAACGCCTTCAAGCGGGCCTTCGACATTGGCAAGGACCCCAAGGTGAAGGAGGACGCCCTGTTCAATTATGCCAAGCTGAGCTACGAACTGAGCTTCGATCCCTACCACGAGGCCATCAACGCACTGCGCAACTACCTGCGCACCTACCCGGACACGCCGCGCAAGGACGAGGCCTACGAGTTCCTGTTGAACGTGTACCTGCGCACCAAGAACTACGAGGATGCCCTGGCCGCGCTGGATGAGATCAATAATAAGGACCTGCGCCTGCGGGAGGCCTACCAGAAACTTGCCTACGACCGCGGTGTGGAGCTGTATGAGGGGCGCAAATACGCCGATGCGGCCCTCTTCTTCGAGCGGGCATTGAAGTACCCGGTGAACCAGCAGGTGAATGCCCGGGCGCACTTCTGGATGGCCGAGAGCTACTATGGCCAGAACGACATGCCCGCTGCATTACGTAAATACGACGACCTGCGCAATTCACCAGGTGCATACAGCACGGATCTGTATGAACA
>Ga0315902_10014455_pt1 | contig 10143 bp, 15 predicted proteins | sample LakEriMetagenome_9_FD_203523 | JGI IMG/M metagenome (GOLD analysis project Ga0315902, IMG submission 203523) | Freshwater fungal communities from buoy surface, Lake Erie, Ohio, United States - Buoy 12 MA117 | ecosystem: Environmental > Aquatic > Freshwater > Lake > Lake biofilm | place: USA...
GATACAGACAAACCCTGCATGGGAATAAAGAATTACCTCCTTGGACACCAACCCTCGGAGTGTCGCAGCAGAACAAATCAAGCCAGTAGTTCAGACGCTCTGAGCTTTCTGTGGTCTGATCACATTGGATATCTATCAATTAGCGATTCGATAAGTGGTCTGGTTCTGGTTCCCCCTAGATAAGTGAACTTGAGGGAGTCAAAAAATCTGAGTCCTTTCCAAGATCTGTGTTGTATTAGGTAGATGTATAAGAAGGCCTCTTGTTGCCGTTCTTGCTTGCAGCTCAAAAGAAAAAGTGGCAGTCGTTTTGATTGCTCTCCTCATCGCTGCCTCAATGTCACAGCTTTTGAGAGACTGCATCAAGGATTCAAGAAGCTGTGACCACACAACAAACGCATTTGTGCGTTTTGCTTTGAAGACGCTCTTGGGCTCACGCTGCTGTGGCTGAACTCGTGCAAGAGGACTATCATGCTTGATTCTTGCTTTTGAGATCACTTGAGCACTCGCACATTTCCTGTCTAGTTAGAACCTACGGCTTTACTCAGATTGCTGAGGTCTATGATCGTTATGCTGATCTTGTTCAGAATTTTTTTCAGAAGCAAAGCGTCCAATAAAAGCCATGAGCACTCGATCTTGTCGTTCTTGACTCTCTTGAATCGTTGCCAGCATCTGGACCAAGTGATCTCCGTTTCTCTCCTCCGCAGCACTTGGGGATTGGGCGGCATTGCCAATTGAGGTCTGTAGATCACTGGTTCTTCTTTTTTCCTTTGGTCTCTCCACTGCTGCTCTAACAAGATCCAAAAATCTTGCGAGTTCCCCCATTCCTTCCACAAGCTCTTCCTGGAGCGCTGGAATCTCTTCTTGATTCTTGTCGATTGATGACAGAATGAAACTTCTTCTTACAGCTCTAACCGGACAGTCCCCAAATGGTCTTCAAATGGCCCCATTCGGTGAGCTTCTTCGTCAAGGACGTTTTCCACGGAGTGCTTTTTTAATGGGCCAGTGTTGACTACATTGTGGCTGACCACTCTCTGTAACTTGGAACTCAACATTTCAATTGGTTAAGATATGCTCAAGGCACTCAAAGTTCTTGCAATGGAAGACGACATGTCGACAAACTGTGGATCCACAAAGCAAGGCTGAAGACCGTTTTGGATGAAGCAGGCATCTTGTCTCTGGAGCAACTCTTGATCAAGGTGTACCTTTGCCATCGATTGATGGAGGATCTTCTTGTGACAAACAGAGCACTCGGGTTTCTTCTGCTTGCCCACACTCATCAAGGCTGCTCTTTCAATGCGACTTTTCGATTGTGTCCTTCCTCTACTGTTGAGGCCTGGTGCCCTCGAAGATGCAGATGATTCAACTCCTTCGACGCGTTTCCCGAATGATTTGCTGTTTTAGCTTCTGATTAGCGAGCTATCGATTAGTTCAAGGACCCATGACATCAAAGAACAAGACCTGGGTTGGGCCACTACATGTGCCATGGTTGTATTTTTGTCAGCTCAATTCGTTTGGCTTAAACACGTATGTGTAGAATGAGGCACCAATCATCTGTAACGATTGAATGTTTCCCTTGTGAGATGCTGAGAGAAGTGTAGAATCATTGGCTCCATGCGAACTTGTCGAAAAATAAACAGAAATAAGAAAACTCTTCATCTTGAGCACGTGGTTTCCCACCCTGTTGCTGAATCAATATCTCAGCCTTCAAACACCGTACTTGACCTGAAGCACGTGATTTCCCGCATCGAGGCTCAACAATCAAGAAACATCCTTGACCTGAAGCTGGCACCGTACTTCACAGCATGCTCCTCGTACAGTGAGCTCGACCCTACCGCTGTAGCGTTCGGAGACCCACGCATGAGGTAGAGGTATCTTGAATATCTTTCGCCATGGAGCTTGTGAGTCGAGCTGTGAAGGCAGCATACACAGTGGCCAGCCAGAGCTCTCTAGGACAGAGACTCATCCTACGAAGTTTTGGAGAAGACGGAGAAGCTTTAGTCGATGCAGTGGATCAAGCCATTTCTTCAATCCAATCCAAAGCTTGTGCGGAAGAATTCAAGTCAGAGCTCTTGGCTCTTGGGCTCCATCTGAGCGTCTTGATCGATGAAGGCATTCTTTCTAAAGAAAGTCTTGTTTTCCTGGACAAAGCCTTTATCGATGCTTCGAATGTTCTTTCGCTTGCTTGTTTGAGGAAAGAAAACTCTATGGATCAAATCCGGGCTGTTATCCAAGCCTTTGAGCGCTTCGCTTTGAATCTGGATAGAGTCCTCTCTCCTTATTGCAAGGAAGAGACTCGTGCTCGGTTTTCCAAGACAGCAAAGAAGTTGGGGACTGTTGAGTTTGTCCAGCCTTTGCTTCAAAGAGACGATTTTGAGTCTCAGAGGGTTCATTTGGGTAAACAGCTTTCGATTATAGCGACGAAAGCTTCGGACTCTGACATGGTGGCTTTGGAAGCGAAGAACGTTGTTTCTTCTCTTGAGAAGTTGAAATTGACTGAAGGAAAGAGTACTACGAGTACTGGTCCTGGGGCAAAGACTGCAAAGATTGCTGAGTTTATGTTCAATGAGAAAGCTTATCAATACTTGCTTGAATGGGGTAAAACTGATGCTAATCTGGATAGATGCTTTCGAGTTCTCGTTGCCATTGATGAATACAGATCTGGAGACTCGAAGCTCTCTCGAGTCAAAGTAGCTCATAAAATCTCTCAAAAGTTTCTTGAAGAAAAGTCGGATTCATGTCTTGCAGAAACAATTCTGAGTTTAGAGAAAAGAAAATCAATCGTGGACAAGATTCAGAAACTGGATTCCATGCCTAAACCAAGAGCTAACTTCTTTGATGAACTCTACAAAGTCGTGATTGCCTACTTGGATGATCGCTTTCAATCCGAGTTTCCCAAGTCAATTTTCTATCGAAAGATGCATTCTCTGGAATGAGAATCGTGGTAAACGCTTCCAGCTGTTTTTATTCACCACTGATACTTGTTTACTCTTTGCTTCCAGAACTTCTTGGGGACTTGAGGATATGATTTGCGTGCATTTCTCCACACAGAGAAGCTCCATGAACAGAACCCAGAAACTCTCCACAAGCGAAGTCTCCAGCGAAGTACAACTTGTCATTCAGAGGAATCTTCGTGGTCTCGACATCATCAAGACTTGATCCCATAGGATTGAAGCAATAAGCTCCTTGAGAGAATCTGTCTTTGTTCCACGAGAATGATTCCATGCTTTCAAACTGCTCGTCTACAATTGGTCCAAAGCTGGCCCTTAGGATTCCCATAAGTTCCTCTCTAATCTGAAAGATTAAGATTTCTCAAGGTATCTCAGAATTCCCTACTTGTTCTGAAGATCTGGATTCTAATTCTTCTTGCATTTCTCCAACAACATCAATGTTCAGAACCGGACGATCTAGAACTCGAGTCAGATTAACCCAGATCCAATATTCTCCCCATCTGGACTGGTCTCCAATGAATCCCCAGAAAGTTTTGTCCCATTGAGAGTCAAAGCTACTCCAGAAACAGGATTTGAACTCGAGGAAGATCTTGAGGCAGTTTGATTGTCCATACCTGCTAAAGATGTCTTGATAAGTCTTGGGAACCTCTGGAGAAAACCTAATGGACTTGTTGTTCAAAACAGCTACAGGAACAGCAGAAATGACTTTGTCAGCAATGTATTCCGTTCCATCTTCACACAAGACTCGAGCCTTCTCTCCAGAGTAATCAATGTGAGCCACAGGCTTGTCGTGGAAGACTTTGACATCGTACTTGTCCAGGATTCTTTCGATGAGTTTCAACATTCCTCCTTTAACAATCGCATGAGATCCAGGAAAGTCTCCCCAAAGAGCTGGAGATCCACTGAATACGTCGTGAGCGGAAAGCTCGTGCAAAGCCTCTCCCATCCAATCTTCAATCTTGTACAGAAACCACTTGATCGTATTCATCAATCTCAAGTCCTCAACGACTTGGGGGAAGTGTTCTTTGACAAACGAGAAGAAAACCACATCTGCAGGGATCTCTTTGTGAGCTTCAGTGATTTCCAAGCCAATTCCTCGAGAAATCCTCTGGTAGGTCTCCCAACTCGATTCAAACTCCGCCTGGGAAACAGGGATGGAGTTGTACACCAGACACGTCTCCTCAGGGAACCCGCACCTCCACCAGCAATCAGGAACAACCTCAACCAATTCGCACTCGACGTTGTGTTGCAGCAAAGGATGTCCGCGGGTTCCGTGCAGCCACATGGCACCCCACTCCAATCCACGTGGACTCGTGAAAACCCTACCCCCTACTCTACTGCGCGCCTCCAACACAACCACATTGCGAGAAGACCGCTGCAACGCGATCGCTGCAGAAAGCCCTGCAACTCCCGCACCGACCACAACCACGTCCACGCTGCCCATATCACACCTCACTTTCGATTAATCACCTCTTCATGGATTAATTGGCAACTAATCACGTTTCGTGCATCAGCTGATTAATCGGAGATACGAGGCACGTGGCCTCGGAGAAAGAAACAGGGAGGGAGATGAGGGAGCCTGATTACGATTCCTTGAACCTGGCCACGAATCCCTACATTCTCAAGCTGCTCCGTCGTCCCGGGAAGGGCGGTTCTGCGGAAGAGCGTGTGATTTGGTCTTCGCGAGAGCTCAAGGTCAACGCGAAGGGCAGGGCGCAGCTCCGGGTGCTGGTCGTCACCAACCTGGCGGTGTACAACTTCAAGCCGGGAGACTACTCCAAGTTCCAGAGAAGGATCAAACTCGACAACGTCGCGGCGATCTCGATCTGTTCCGAGTCGGACGAGTTTGTGATTCATGTGCCTGAGGAGTACGACTACAAGTACAAGAGCGCGAAGAGAAAGGAAATTGCGCAATTGTTGCAGGACCTGTGCAAGAAGTGCGAGAAGAAACTGAAAGTGCTGCATGCAAGTGGAAAGGAGTTTGAAGAACACATTGTGACGAAAGAAGATGTGTTTCGTCTTCCCAGAGAAGAAATCCTTCGGAGGAAGAAACTGGTTGATTTCGAGGAACATGATTCCGATAAGGAGGAGGAAGGAGGATCTGGACCTGCACAGCAACTTTTGGAGACTGTGGAGAGGCTCTCGATTGAGGACTTTACTTTGCTCAAGGTTTTAGGACGAGGAGCGTTTGGGAAAGTCATGTTGGTTCGCAAGAAGGATTCTGGGAAAGTTTATGCCATGAAGATTCTGAAGAAGACGATGGTCGTGGCAAAGAAGCAAATTGAGCATACGTTGGCTGAGCGTAAAGTCTTGGAAGCTTTCCGGCATCCTTTCTTGATGGGATTGAAATTTGCTTTCCAAACTGAAGCCAAACTGTATCTTGTTTTGGATTTCTTCAAAGGAGGAGAACTATTCTTTCATCTTCGAAGAGTGAAGAAATTCACTGAAGAACAAGCCAGGACGTTTGTAGCCATGATTGCATTGGCTCTAGGACATTTGCACAGTCTCAACTTCATCTATCGCGACTTGGTAAGTCTCTTCGTCGAGGAGAATCCCAAACTGAATTGGTCTTTAGAAACCTGAAAACATTCTGATGAATGATGATGGCTATCTCTGTCTCACAGACTTTGGCTTGGCCAAGCAACTCGATTCGGAACATCCTGAAGCTCATTCTTTCGTCGGGACTCCAGAATATCTTGCTCCGGAAATGATTCAAGGAATTGGACATGGAAAAGCCTTGGATTGGTGGTGCGTCGGTAAGCCCAGTTCAACTCCAATCTCAATCTCTCCCAGGAATCCTTCTCTACGAATTGACTGTAGGAATCACTCCTTTCTACTCGAGCAACGTGGAGGAAATGTATCACAAAATCGTCAATGGAAAGCTAAGATTTCCTCCAAAGCTCTCCGAGTCCTGCAAGAATCTCATCACTGGAGTAATCTCTTCGACTTTTGACTCGAGACTCAACGTGCTAGCTTCTACAGAGAAATCCTGAAGAAAGACTTGGATTCAGTCGAGACATTGACGAAATCAAAGAACATGCTTTCTTTGATGGCCTCGACTGGAGCAAGTTGCTGAAGAAAGAACTGCCTCCTTTGTATTCTCCAAGCATTGGTGCTTCAGATGCTGATGTGGGCAACTTCTCCGATCATTTCCTCAAGGAAGCTGTCGTGGATTCTGTGATTCCAGAATCTCAACTGAGAGCATTGGAAGAAGCTCAGTCTGAATTCAAGCAGTGGTCGTTTGAGCAGCACAAGCTGATTCATGGAGATTCCAAGGATCATAGCGATGAAGAATAACCTGAAGCAGTACAAGTCAAACTTGAAATCGAATGCGCTTTAGTCAAAAGAAAAGATGTTGAGACATCACTGGAAAGATTGAGAATCGACACGTCCTTCCACAATGACGACTTTGTTGTTGGCCAAGACAGCATAGAATACGAATTGATTTCCAATGACAGATGCTTGAGAAGATCCGAGATAAGCCACAGTCGATCCTAACAATTCTTCTCCGGTTCTCACAATCAAAGAAAGCTTGGCAGTATCAATATCAAACAAGTAGAGTCCTCGTCCTCCTTTGGAGTTTTCAGCAGTTAGTAACACTCTTGATCCAGACACTGATGGGATGTCTGGAAAATGAACAAACTTGATCTCTGGGTGACCAGGGACAGCAGAATCTGCAGTGACTGCAGCCTCAAGCTTGTCATCATTAAACGAGTAGACAAAGATACCCAAAGAACCATTAGTGCCCTTTCCAACAAAGGCTACAGAATCGCCATCAAAAGCAATGTCAGAAAACGCAGAAAAGCGTTCTCCTGGACTTCCTTTTGGAACTTGTCTGGTCCAATCGACGATGGCTCCAACATGTTTTGAATCAATGTCGTAACAATAGAGTCCTGGAAGAGCAGAATCATCAGGCGATTCAGATTTCTTATGGGAACCAAAAAAGACAATCTTGTTCTTCCTAAGCACAGGACCAGAGAAATAATCGAAATTTTCTTGAATTTCCAGAACAGGTAAAGTCGAACTGTAATCCACAGCTACAGAAACAACTCCTGAAGGAACATGCTTAAAGTAGATCCCGCTCCAGCTTCTATCCTTGGTAAATCCCATGAAAGCAGCATAATCTCCATCGACTGAAGGAGAAGAAAAGAACTGAAACTTTCTTACATCATTTTCTCGAGAGGGAATCTCTTGTCCCACTTCGGAAATCGAACTCACAGTCGTCTCTACTTCAGCAGAGAGCTGAGAACGTTTGACTCCAACGACGAAGACCCCAACGCCTCTGGAGCGAGGAGTATCACCAACAAATGAGACCCGAGCAATCTCCTGTGGTCCCAGAGTACGAGCACACGCTCCAAGCGAGACTCCAGAGAAGTTGGCGTCCGTCCCGGGGACTTTGGTGTTGGAATCGACCAGAAGCACAGGACTTGAAGGACTCGGTTCCAACTGGACTGAGGCGAGAGCTTGGAGTGATGTCGTGCGCGAGAACACTGAGAACACAGCAAGATTGGGAGCAGCCAGCTGCGGAAAGGAGAACGCCGAGAACTGCGGCGTCGAAGATATGATTGAGAAGGAGAGAGCCCACACAGTCCCCAGCCACCACCACACCAACCCCATCTGATGAGCAACTGATGCTGCGCCATCGCACTGTACTGCTGTAAAGTCATTGGGCGAGAACCGTACCGGCGTAGAGTTGTGCTTGTTGGTAACTGTACTGCTGTGGAGTTGTCTGTGAAAAAGTGCGCAGGGCGAGTAGGTCATGCCGCTGTATGAGTCGATGATTATCTTCCGAGGCTCGCGAGCTTTGGAGGAATTGCTTCCGACACTTAAGCGGGCAACTTGGAAGCTAGTGCAGGAGAATGGGGTGATTCGCTCGATTGACCCGATTGGTCTCCGGGCGCTTCCCCATAGGATGAAGCGCTTCAAGGAGTACGATCGCTTTGGGATGTTCATTCGCGTGCGTGTGGATTGCAGACCGCAGGATCTGCAGGAGTACGAGAACATCCTCGCCAACGAGTTCGACGTGTTGCGGTGGATGACGAGGAAGATCGATAACAAGGACATTCTCAGAGAGTATCTCTACTTTTACCCCAAGTCCAAGCTCAGAAACTTGATTGACGTGGACCTGAACCCAGATCATGTGATTCCTGAAGCTCTGCAAGAGTATGTGGAAGAAGGGGAGGCTCTCATTGAAGAGGACAGAGCAGAAATCTCACAACTTCCCGCTTGAATGAACCAGTGACCCTTTTCGTCTCGATCTTGGACTCTCTCAGCTTGTAATGCGCTTGGACTTTGCTCTGACTCTCTTCATTCCGGTAGATCCATTAAGGAAAGATCCACCATAGTCAGGATACCGGAAGTGACGAGGTCCAAACTCTTCTGTTCCTTCATAATCTTCACTGCTACAAACAGCACCAGCATGCGAACTAGCACGAAACGCAGAATCTTGACTGAACTCCACTTCATTCTTCACGTACATACGTATGCAAGGGGGTTTTCTACACTACTTCACTCGAGTAAGGTGAAAAATTGACATCCCGATCATCTCCAGTTCAAAGCTAGCAAAAAGTACTGATCTTCGGGTGGTTTATTCGAGGTCAAGCTACTTGAGAAGCTGAGCAGCCTCAGCTTCTCCGAAAACGATTGCGACTTCCCTTCTGACTGCTTCGACTGAGTCAGAACCGTGAGTTGCATTGAACGTGTCGTTCTCTTTAGAGCCAAACTCGGCTCTCAGCGTGTTGGGTGCAGTGTCTCGAGCTTTGCCAGGCATCGTGGGACCCATCAACTGTCGCCAGGCCTTGATCGCATTGGCTCGCTCCAAAACCAAAGCCAGAGCAGGTCCCGACGTCATGAATGAAACCAATCCTTCGTAGAAAGGCTTGCCTTTGTGCTCAGCATAAAACGAACCAGCTTGATCTCCAGAAAGAGTCAATTCCTTAGCAGCAACGACTGAAAAGCCTTCCTTCTCGATTCGAGCCAGAATCGCTTCCTTAAAGCCAGCTTTGAAAGCGTCGGGCTTGATAAACGCAAAAGTTCTGCAGACCTCTGGAAACACAAGAGCAATCTCCCGAGCAGCTGAAGCTGTAGAATCGCTGCCGTGAGCGGCATTCTCAGATCCATCTTTTCCATAGAGAGCACGAATAGTTCCTGGAGCTTCAGCACGAGCCTTGATTGAGTTGGTAGGTCCGATCAACGCTCTCCACGCAGGAACAGCTCCTTCCTTCATCAAGACCAGAGCTACGACCTCTCCTCCAGTCATGAAATCGACGAGCTCTCCAAAGAAAGAACGCTCCTTGTGTTCAGCATAGAATTCTTCAGCAAGCGCCCGAGGCAAGACCAGGCGCTTCTGCGCTGCGATTTCAAAACCCTCATCGACGATGCGCTTGAGGATGGCTTCGGCGTGTCCTGCACGCACGGCATCAGGTTTGATGAATGCAAAGGTTGCATCGACGATAGGAGACGACATGTGGGACGAGAACCAGAATAGAGAAATGGCCACAGCAACCGCCAACACCGCGGCGTGCAACCTCATTCCGCACGCACGCACCTAGACAGCGATTAATTGCGCGTATCGTGTAGGGTAGGGTAGGGTTTACAGCGGAAAAAAACTCGATTGATTTTGCGGCCTAAGAATTTGCAGGCGAAGAGACGCACGATGAGTAATAAAACTGACAGTGTTGTATTTGCTATAACCACTAAATCAGAAACAATAAAGAACAAGGCATGCTTCTTAAATCTCAAAGACAAACGAGTTGCCCTAGTGGAATCTTCCAACGTCACGTATTGAAAGGCGGCAGATGGGGCATTCCGGAGCTTCTTTGATCAAGAAAGAGCATTTCGCGCAACAAACGAGATGCACCAGCACAACAAAGTCAGCCATACAGACGATGCACTCCTTCCTGCCAAGACTTCTGGAAGCACCACTTTCTAAATGAGCAGGATCTGCACCAGCTGTTTGCATGGATTGTTCCACTTGCTCACTCGAGAGTCCACCGAAGAAGTCATTCCATCATCTTTCAAGGCCTGAGCTGCAAGAGAGCAGCATTGAACTACATAAACACTCTGCTCTGAAGAAATTGAAAGGAGCCGCCTTGTCAAATAGAAAAATCGCAGAGCGCTTCTTGCATTTTCTTCCTGGCTTTCGCAATCTCAAAAACTCTTATCAGTTCCATAGCTTGCTTTGCACTGAAACATT
>Ga0315902_10014456_pt1 | contig 10142 bp, 19 predicted proteins | sample LakEriMetagenome_9_FD_203523 | JGI IMG/M metagenome (GOLD analysis project Ga0315902, IMG submission 203523) | Freshwater fungal communities from buoy surface, Lake Erie, Ohio, United States - Buoy 12 MA117 | ecosystem: Environmental > Aquatic > Freshwater > Lake > Lake biofilm | place: USA...
TAGGCTCTACAATGTAACCTTCACCGAAGGCATTGGTTACTTTGTAGATTTCAATGAGATCACTGCTGCTGCAGGATCTATTGAAACTGCGGAGAGCAAAGGCTCTGCCAGATTAGCTGACAAGGTAGCGGAGCTACAAGCTCGTCAACTAATGGGCAGTGGCATTTCCTCTGCCGCGGCTTCTGCATTTGATGCTGAGACTCCACAGGAGTCTGCACCAAAAGCAAAGGTTAATCTTAAGAATCCAGTAGGTTCTTAAGAATAACAAAAAAACAGAGAGAGTTTATGACTCTCTCTTTTTTTTCTTTTACCCATTTTTTTCTAACCCTAAATTTGAAAGAGATATGGGAGTGGGGTTGGGTCAATGACTACAGCAAATAGTTAATAGTTAATAGTTATTGGTACTTGGAAGATTATATTTTTATATTTTTTCCTTGATAACTATCTACGCGCGCGTATACTTTAGTTTAATTAAGTGTATGTAACTAGCTTATAATAAACCACCTCTTATATCTATACCTTATAGTTACTATGTATTATTTAGATTTAGTATTTATACTAAATAAAAAATATATATAGCTAACTACTCAATTAGTAATCAACTAAAACAATATAAACCATGAAAGGATTTGAACAAGCACAGAAGTTAGGTAATCAAGTATTAGCTAACCCATCATTACTTAATCAACTTGATGAAGATACTTTTATTAAGTTTGTTATTAGCCTATCTAAACATGATAAGCCATTAGCACAAAAAGTGTTTTATCTAAAGTCTGCGGATATATCTGCACAGAGTAAAATATTATTCTGGGAAGCTGTAGACCTTTTACTTGAAATAGACTACTCTCTTGCAGGGTAGTCTATACTATACATTCTAGTTAATTATTCACTGGTAAAACTTGCACTGATATGCAGGTAATCCTATACTAGATAGGTTCTTGATTCCACGGGTTGACCACCGTGTAATAAATAAAAGGGTCATATGACAATAAAAGATTTCCTGTAATGGCATCTCAAATTGTAGGTTTATGAGTATAAGTAAACTAGAACCTTCTGATGATACTAAAGTATTAGTCCTGAGTAAGACTATAAATTACTCTCCTTACTGTTAGCAAACAGTGACAAACCTGTGGGGCTACTATTGGGTTCTATATTTCTCCTGCAAAGAGAATATAGTGCTAACATATCATTTGCAGTGATATGAATCCAAAGTTAGTGCAGACTTTAAAACCAGGTATTTTACATATAGTATTGATAAAGCTATGTGAGTTTAATTTAAACTATCATACATTCATGTTCGGGATATTCCTGGCGTTGCATGTTGTATGTTAATTATCTATTCTCCTCCACAAGATTCCACTTGGGAGAATATAGCTGACTGAAGTGGAATTCAGTTTAATTCAAGTGATGACTCAGCGGTCTAGTAGCAATGTAGGATATTGTTACACTCTTGTCTATGCTTCAAATATTGAGCACAATCAATATTATTATTATTAACACCCAAGTCCTGTGTACCTAGCACAGGCAAGTCGTCAAAATATTTACTCACTAAATCTACTTATTATGATTTTCAAAACTATGATTGAAGTATTTCAAGGTAACTTACACCTTGTACAGTATGTTAAATACTCTAATGGTAAAACAGTAAGAAGAGTTCTAGACAAACAAGGACTCCCGATTATTGTCATTGAGTAATCTACTATCCTAAGCATGATATAAAACTGCTCTTTATATACTCTCATCCAATTGCAGGGATAATAAAATGCGTCATGATAGGTAAAATAAATCCTATCCAGTTGAAAGACACCAAGGATTGCAACCTTGTGAGAGTACGCAATAGAAAGGCAGTGATATTCTGCGTATACCTGAGCATGTAGACAAACTGCTCTTATTAATGCACCACATCTACTTCCCAAGGGTAGACAGTTGTAACACCATATATACAAATTATGGTTTCTTGACCCAACTTATCAATAGTGGTTAAAGATTAGTGTTACAACTGAGTGCAGAGGGGTAAACAACTTAAAAATCAATTTATTTATTAACTCTCAAAAACAAAACTTATGAGAAATTTATCTACCAAGGGTTTAAGCATGTCCCAAGCACAATCTATTTCTAACTTGTGCAATCAAAATGCTATTGAGATTCAACGTGAGTTGGAATCTTATAACAACTGCAGTAAATCTATTGTTATAGACAAGCAGTCTTATGTGATGCAAGAGGCATCTGTGATTCCTGATAATATCCTTGAGAAACTTAAAATCAAGGGTGATCTCCATGCTTGCCAAGCATTCCTTATGGAAGCTATCAAGGGTAAAGATGCTCAGATAGAGAGAATCCAGAATACGCGTCCTGATTTCTCACATCTTGTGGAGCCTAAGAGACAGTATGCAACTGACTATGATGTTATTCAAGATGTTGAAGAATCATGGGGTTGGTCACAGTTATCTGATGCAGAATACTCAGAGTATTTGCAAGCAGAAGCTATGGCAGCTCACTTGGGTCAATTTATCCATAAGAATGGTAAGTTGTCTAATCTTAGAAAAGAGTTATCTAATATGCCTAGCATTGAATGGTTCAATGTAGAGGATGGTAAGAAAACTCCTGTTAAGATTACTAAGCACCATCATGCTCAGTCTTTAATGCAATTGCATGAAGATGTAGCAGAAGAGCACCGCAAGTATGAACAGCGTGTAAATTATTTCAAAGCTAAGGTTAAGAACTTAGTTAGTGATGAGAATGCACGTATCCAGAAAGAAAATGCAGATAAAGCTGCTATTTTTATGCAGGAAGAGGAAGCTCTTAACAGAGAATATACTCTTGCTATGGATGCATACAAAGGTGAGATGCTTAGACTTACCATGGAATTTAATAGTCAACGAGAGTTGGCTGTTAAAGCTGCTGCAGCATTGAGAATCAATGTTGATCCTAGATTTCAGAGTGTAATTGACATGTTCATTACACCTGAGAAATAGTGTACTGATACTAGGTGAGTAGGGGATAGGCACAAGCTGATTCCTCTACTCTTTATATCTAGTGACAAGAATTTTTTAATAAAGTTTGTGGTTATGCCACCTTTAAAATTAAAATTACTAATAATTACCGCTTCTCTTCAAACTATAAAAACTGAGATAGAACTCCCACGTTAGACAGGTTATGCATCATATGCAATTGGCTAACATTGAGACTTAGTATTTGTATTTGCCTTTGTGGAAGAGAAGGTCTTTGCCTTAGTATTTGAATTTGACTTTAGCTATATATTCTTGTCACTAGGTGACTATGATTTTATATTATGATTAACAACTTAAAAATAAACTTATGAATAAAACTATCCCTTTTGGTTACCATTCATTTGGTAGTCACACTCTGATTAAACTTAACATGAACCTTACACCTGAAGATGCTATTGAAATTAGGAAAGAATATGATTTCAATGTCATGTACTGCAATAGCAGAAAGAATCCATACCTCTACAGAATAGAAGGTGTTGTAAGTTGGAATAAAACAGGAAGTGAAAAGTACATGATATGGTTTGAAAAACTAAAACTATATCGAGTTAATGCTAAGATGCACAAACTTGCATGTAAGAAACAAGAACTATTAGATAGTGTATTAGGTATGAAGGATTATATCCAACCTGTTGATTTAGATTTACCCTTTTAAAATTTATGATTATGAAAACAATTGGAATTGTATTATTATGGTTTGTATTTATTGGCATACTAGCATCTTTTGTTAGTTGTGCCAGCGGTCACCAGTGTGACGCTTATGGTCAGACAGAGCAAGTAGAAAACAGAACTGTAAGCAAATGATTTACAGAAAACTTAGGAAATTAGAACAGCAAAAGAGGGACATTCAGTCCCTCATTATTGCTGCATACCAGTCAGGAGCAGATCCTGATGTGGTAATGATTAGAGTAAGTGACCTACAATGGGATATGGATATACTAGACAAAGAAATAGAAGAAGAGAAAATCTTCTTAGGTTTCAAATGGGGTCTAGCAATATTCTTAGCCAGTATGATAGGGCTTATTATTGTTACACTAATTTATAAATAGCATTATGATTAAGAAATTAGTTTTATTATTGATTGTCCCAATGTTTTTATTCTCATTCAATGATGATAAAAAATACTCAGGACTTACAAGAGATGAAATAAAATTTGTGAAGAACATTGAAAGAATGGAGACAGAAGAAATTGTTTCTATTAATAAACTCACAAAATATTTTATACTTTTAGAATTTGGTAGTATTAAATACTTACTAGATACTCGCACTGGGTTTGCAAATAATGTTTGGATTCTTGGTGATGATGAGGTTACTTGGATTGAATTAGGTCCAGAATATTAATTAGGTTTGCGTACACCTATAACCGCAATTAACAGATGAAAGGTGTCATAGTCTGTTTTACTTGGTTCTGTAGCTCAGCTGGATAGAGCAACTGCCTTCTAAGCAGTAGGCCCTTGGTTCGAATCCAAGCAGAATCACTATTTATTAACTAAAATCACTTATATGGATTATAATGAGAAACTTATAACATCTGTCATGGGATTTAATTTTAACATTTCTGTTAAAGATCAACATAACCAGTTGGTTAAACAGGGAATAAAGTACACCATACAGAGAAAAGAAGGTACTATAGCTGCATTTAAGCAGAGAGTAACTGACAAGAAATGGTTTACCCATTTCAATGATGGTCTATATAACAAAATATTAGACTATAGAAAAAACAATGACTAGATACTTAAGACAGTGTATTCCTGCGAATATGCTTTTCCTGACCAAATAACAGGGGGTAGTAATGCCCCCTTTTATTGTTAGCTATATACTACACTATTTTATTTTGTAGAAGCAATTGTACTTGATTTTATCACGTATTTTTACTACAGAATAAATAATGTTATATCAGTTACCAAACGGGAAGGTTGTGCATCTAAGCATAGAGGAATATTTAGATCTTACAGATCTTGATATACAATTCTTAATGTCTATTGATTATGGTGAACATATCATAGACCCTTTTACCGGTTCTGCTGTTGAGAAAAACACCAGAGAAAAATATATTGATATAGAATTTCTTCCACTAGAAGATTATGACCTTGATGATATACCATCAGATGATTTACCATTTGATGATATCATTGATTTGCAGGGCCCAATGGACAACTAGTATTGCTAATCGCGATATGCAATACTAAACACTTATCACTTAGCTTGAGTAACTAATGGTATAGTAAATCTACACTCAAAAAATCTATTTATTTATTTATTAACTCTTAAAATTAAGAAAGATGAACTCTAAAGTAATCGTAACAGCTGATGCAACAACAAATTCTGTAGTAAATGTATCTGATAATCCAGAATGGGGATATCTACGTGTAGAACAAATTAGAACAATGATTGATGATAATGGTTTCTTGAAAAGAAAATCAGTATCTGCCATTGTACCTGGATTATTATCAGATTTACAAGCTTCAGGTTTCTTTGCAGGCCAGCAATTAGATGGTAAAATTGTGGTTGAAGAATCACTTGAGCCATTCAATAAGAAAAATCCAGAGCGTGATTTGAAAGTAGCAGGTGAAACTGGTATTGTGTGTACATATGGTGGATTACCTATCTACAGAAGAACTAAATTTTCTTTAGATGGTACTATGCAAGATACGCTTATTAAACATGATAATGTTGAAGAATTACGTGCAGCTTATGCAAATTCTCAAAGAGCAAATACTGACGCATTGAAAAATGCAGCAGGACAAGACTTTAATCTATAAGATATAAGGTTGATGAGGTAAATGGGGGCGGGCAACTGCCCCCTTTTATTTGTATGATTATTTATTTATGAAAAAATGTATAAAATGGAAAAGTTAAAACAGCAGGTTAGAAATTATCAGTTGAATGCAGGTAAAACATACATGCAGTATGAATCAGATGGATACTCTCAGTATCAGAATTATTTATACAAACGTGCTTTGTATGGCCTAAATGCGCTGACAAAAGAAGAGCTAGACACAATGTGTAGCAAAAAGAAACAAAGAATATTAAATGTATATAAGCGCGCTCAAAGAGTACTTAATGTTTTTAAACAGCAAGTTACTAATCAGTATAGCAATTATATATTCCAAACTTTGTTCCCCAAAAGTCCATGGACAGAAGCTATGGTAGCTTATTCTGAGGTAGATGAGAAGTATACTAATACTTTAACTTTTAAAGATTTAAACATTGGAAAAAGTGATATTATCAGTATCTTTATGTCTGAAGGTATACTTCCTAAAAACTTTTTAAGTTTACAGGAAGCACCAGTAACATTACCAAGACTAAAGAATGAAGCAAAAGCTTAAAGAATGTGACGGTTGTGGAAAAGAAACCGTTATATGGAAGAACCATGGGGGATTCAAGTATTGTAAATATTGTTGGAGTTGCCAAAATCCCAAGAATAAAGATAATATACAGAAACCAACTGATTATAAAATCCCCCAGGTTTCTTCTAAAAGGAAGAAAAAAGATGCAGAGTATCTTAAACTTAGACAAAGATATCTTACAGATTTTAGTCTATGTCAGATAGCAGTGAAGGGTTGTGATATTAATGCCACAGATGTACACCATACATATGCTGGTGCTAATAGAGATGCTTTTTATTTAGTGCAGTCCACGTGGCTTGCCGTTTGTAGAAATTGTCATGACTGGGTTCATGCACATCCTAAAGAGTCTAGAGCTCTTGGCTATTTAAAATAACTTAAAAAATATGATTATGAAAATGATTGGAAGAGAACTTAAATTAAAATTAGCTAATGATTATTCAAAGTTTGCAGTACTTCCTATGAATAGGGGAATTGATAGCAAACATGTACAAAAGATGATTGCAAGCCTTAGATTACAAGGTTGTGTTAGAGTAGTACAATGCTGTAGAACAAACATTATTGAAGGTGAGGAAAAACTTTATATTATTGACGGGCAACACCTTGCTACAGCATTAGAAAGAGAAGGTCAGCCAATACCATACATTGAAACTGAAGTTACATCTGAAGAAGATTTAATTGAGAAAATGGCTTATTTAAATAACTCAAGTAAATCTTGGGATTTAATGAACTTTATCAATGCATGGAAAATGATCCGCCCAGATTACATGAAGTTGTTCAAATGGAAAAACATGTATGATATAGAAATAACTATGTTAGCTGCAATTGGTATTAACAATGCAGGTATTAGAAACACCACTGCTAGCATTAAAACTGGTAATTTCCAAATTACTAATTCAAAAGCAGAAGAAATGTGTAAAGCATTTAATGATATCTTCTTGAAGATTGGTATGTCAGACAGAAGTGTTAAGTTTCAGTTTCTTGCAGCATTTTTGCAGGCATATGGAACATATAACCACACAAAGGTTATGTCTAATATTGAGAAACATATGAAGACAGTTAAACTACTGACTGATGGAGATTCTACTGGTACATACATTAGAACTAAAATCTTTAATTTACCAAAATAATGGAGAGACAGGAAATACAAGATGAAGCTTTAAAGGCTACTGAGGGTAAACAGAAATGTACTATTGTACTTGGTACAGGTGTAGGTAAAACTCTTGTAGGCTTAAAGCATATGGAGAAACATTATTCACCATTGCAAAGTATTCTGATTGTTGCTCCTAAACTGTCTATCATTAGTTCATGGAGATATGAAGCTGAGAAATTTGGATTAAGTAAAGTATTAGAAAATGCTACTTTCTCTACTTATCTCAGCTTAAATAAACATAATCCTAATGACTTTGATGCAGTTTATTTTGATGAAGCGCATAGTTTATTAGATAGTCATAGACCATTTCTAAATAGTTTTACAGGGAGAGTGCTGGGTTTAACCGGCACTCCACCTAAACATAAGAACTCTGAGAAAGGTAGAATAGTATCTGAATATTGTCCGGTTGTCTTTACATTTAAAGCAGATGACGCAATAGAATCAGGTATTATTAATGACTATCAAATAATTGTGCATGAAGTTGATATAAGTACAGAAAAGAACTATAAAGTAGAGACAAAGAATAAGTCATTTATGACTTCTGAAGCTTTAAATTATAGTTATTGGGGTACAAGGATTGATACATCAACAGGGCAAACTCACATACTTAGAGTAATGAGAATGAAAGCTATGATGGAGTATCCAAGTAAAGAAAGATATGCTAAAGAACTACTAAAAAGTATTAATAGTAAGTGTATTGTATTTGCTAATACTCAAGATCAAGCTGATAGAATGTGTACACATAGTTATCATAGTAATAACCCTGATTCTGAAACAAATTTGCAGGATTTTAAGGCTGGTAATATTACAAAGCTCTCATGTGTATTACAATTAAATGAGGGTGTAAATATTCCAGGATTAAAACAGGGAATTATTATGCATGCATATGGAAATGAGCGTAAGGCTAGTCAAAGAATAGGAAGACTTTTGCGCTTAAACCCAGATGATAAAGCTATTGTGCACATACTATGTTATATAGGAACTGTAGATGAGAAGTGGGTTAAAGAAGCTTTGGAAGATTTTGACCAGAGCAAGATAGTGTGGCGGAAGTATAATCTATAATTAGTATATTATTATATGGAAGAAAGTTTAACACATAAGATTATTCTGCATAATGATGACAAGAATACATTTGCATATGTAATGGCTTGTCTCATAAGATTTTGTGAACACCATCCTACACAAGCAGAGCAATGTGCTTTGCTTGTGCATGAGATGGGAAAGTGCACAGTAAAACATGGAGATTTTCTTACCATGTTGGAAATTTCAGAGAGTTTGCGTAATTTAGATCTCAAAACAACAGTAGAGGAATATGCGGGCAATATGCATTGATGCTTCAAATAAACCAAGTAAAGTACCTGATAATGAGTGGGTTATAGAAGGTGAAGTATATACTATCACAAGAGTAGTAAGGATGGGATTACAGGATAATAAATTTGGTGTACTTCTTAAAGAAGTTAAACTATCATCAAGCTCTTTTCCATATGAACTCTATGATGCAGAAAGATTCTTACCTATTGACTTACTATCAAAGGCATTTGAAGAAACACAAGAAACAGTTAAAGAAGCTGACTTAGAACTAATTTAAAATTTTATGGGAGATGATGTATTGGCACTTTATAAAGTTGCGAATAAAGATATTGTAGATATCATTGAGGAGTTTAATCTTACATCTACTACAAGAGAAAGAGGGACAGTATATAAAAGATACTATCTATATGATGTTCTAACAAAGAGAAGGCATCTTACAACTACCATGACTGGTAAGTTTTTTGGAAAAGACCATTCATCTGTTATTCATGGACTTAAACAACATGAATTTTGGTGGAAGGTGAAAGACAAAGGATATATTTCTCAAGTAAATACAATACATGAAGCATTAAAGAATGAAGTTATTCATGATGGCAAGTATGGTATTGAAATAAAACATCTTGGTGAAGAAGAAACCAAAGTTATCATTACTGGCAACTTTGATTGGAGAGTATTGGAAAAACTTCCAAGTAGATTAACAAAGGAAGAATTAATTAAAATGTTTAAAGAACATGGGAAGAATGAAAGAGGCATTCATTCAAATAATGAATGATAATGATGGTATACCAGAGTATATGACCATAGAAGATTACCTAACAATGAAAGAGTTAAATATCTATAATTGGGAAGAGTATGAAAGAGCGAAAGAAAGAACCAGATTACAACTTAATCAACAAAAAGATCTGGGAGAGACTGCAAAAGATTCTGAAGGAGAGTCCATCAGAAGAAAAGAAAACAATTAATAAACCAAAGAAATGAAAAAGCTATTAGTTATTTTAGGATTAGTATTTATTGCCACATCATGTAAAAAAGAATGTAATTGTGGCAAAATTGTAAATGATGAAATTACATTTGATAATGCAGGAAATGCATGTTATTCATTAAGCATTAAGAACTCATGTTCTGACAATGTAAAAACATTCTGTTTTGATTATAATACATGGTTTGATAATCATGTTGGTGATAATTTCTGTGTGACTAATCAACAATCTTGGTAAAAATTAAAATTAAAAAAATGAAAAAATTATTATTGGTATTAGCGGGAACTACTTTATTTACATTAAACTCTTTTTCTCAATGGGTAAGTAAAAAGATTGACAATGG
>Ga0315902_10014457_pt1 | contig 10141 bp, 10 predicted proteins | sample LakEriMetagenome_9_FD_203523 | JGI IMG/M metagenome (GOLD analysis project Ga0315902, IMG submission 203523) | Freshwater fungal communities from buoy surface, Lake Erie, Ohio, United States - Buoy 12 MA117 | ecosystem: Environmental > Aquatic > Freshwater > Lake > Lake biofilm | place: USA...
AAGAAATACGACGCGGCGACGCACCTGCCGATCCTCATTTTCCCGAATCCGCTGAACCCGCGCCGCTACGTCGTGCTCAACAGCGGCTTCACCTTCAGCCGCGCCTGCGCGAGCGGGACGAACTCCCTCCAGACTCCGAAGCTGCCCGACTGGGCCATCGTGGACACGACCGTGCCGCCGGATGACAAATTCCCCGGCAAGATCGTGGACGCGGGATTCTTCGACGAGCAGTGGCGCTTCACGACGGAGAGGCCGAAGTAGGGCTTTTCAGCAGGCAAAATCGCCGCTACTTTCCCGCCATGACTGCCACGGGAAAATCCACCCTGCTGGGACTGCCGGCAAACGAGCGCGCGGAAATTGCGGAACTGTTGCTCCGCTCATTCGATGCACCCGATCAGCAGGAGACTGACGCGGCATGGGCGCGCGAGTCGGAGGATCGGATCACAGCATTCGAGCGAGGGGAAATCACCGCGACGGACGGCCCGGCGGCGATGGCGGAACTGCGGCGCAGGTTCGCAAAGTGACGCATCGCCTTCTCTCCCCGGCGCTGCGCGAACCCGCCGAGGCTGCCGAATACCACGAGTCCCAACGGCCCGGACTTGGCGCGGATTTTCTCCACGAGGTCGGGACAGCCATCGAGCGCATCCCGCGTCATCCCGAGGCATGGATGAAACTTTCACCGCACACGCGACGCTGCCGCACGCATCGTTTTCCCCACGGCGTCATCTATCAGATTCGCGGCGAAGAGGTGCTCATCGTCTCCGTGATGGATCTCCGCCGGCATCCGGACAGTTGGCGGGATAATCTCTAATCTCGCCGCACGTTCCCGGTTCTCCATCCACCAACCCAACAATGAAACTCACCTCTACCGCCATCCTCCTCGCCCTCGCCACCTCCGCATTCGCGCACGACGCGAATGTCGAAATGGCGAAGGCCGCGAACGCACTTCTCGCAACGCTCACGCCCGAGCAAAAAGCGAAGGCCACGTTTCCATTTGAGAGCGACGCGAAGGGCGAGCGCGTGAACTGGCACTTCATCCCGCGCGAGCGGAAGGGGCTTCCGATCAAGGAAATGACCGAGCCGCAGGTCGCACTCGCGCGCGCGCTTTTGAAGACCGGCCTGAGCGACGACGGATACAAGAAGGCGGATGTCATCCAGAGCCTCGAAGCAATCCTCCGCGAGATGGAGAAGGACACCACGGGCAAGCGCGATCCGCTGAAATATTACGTGAGCATCTTCGGCACGCCGGGAGCGAAAGTGTGGGCGTGGCGCTGGGAGGGGCATCACCAGTCGTTCAATTACACGAGCGTCGGCGACGCCGCGCCCTCGATGACGCCGTCGTTCTTCGGCACGAATCCCGGCGAAGTGCGCGAAGGTGATCGCAAGGGCCTGCGCGTGCTCGGCCTCGAGGAAGATCTGGGACGTTCGCTAGTGAAATCGCTGGACGATGAGCAGCGCAAACTCGCGGTGATGCCCGGCGACGCACCGAAGGAAATTTTCAACGACCCCAAGCGCCCCAACCCGACGAAGCCCGAGGGCATTCCCGCATCGAAGCTGAGCGCCGACCAGCAGGCGGCGCTCGTGAAGATCATCAAGCTCTACCTTTTCCGCTGCCGCACGGATGTCGCCGCGGAGGAGTTTGCGAAAATCGAGAAGGCCGGAATCGGCAACGTGTTCTTCGAGTGGGTGGGCGGCTTCGAACTCGGCCAGCCGCACTACTACCGCATCCAGAACACGGAGTTCGTCCTCGAATACGACAACACGCAGAACAACGCGAACCACGTCCACTGCATCTGGCGCGACTTCGCAAATGACTTCGGCGGCGACCTGCTGAAGCGGCACGCGAGCGAAGCGCACGGGAAGTAGGCGCGCCGAACGGCACGGGCAGTTTCATTTCATCCCACTGCGATCCTCTCCCAAGAGCTCTGCACCTCTGCGTTTGAAATAACCTCAGGAACTGAATCCCTGCTGCCTAGCGCCGGCGCTCTTTTGCACACACGCGGGAAGATCAGCCCGCGCTTTCACAAGCGCGGCTACAAAAAACCCGCGCCACTCGCACTTCGCTCCGGTGTCAGTTCGCGACGTTCACCTGCCCCGCCCTGCCCGTGGACTGGCTGCTTGCGGCGCTCGTGAAAATCTGCGTGAGCGATTCCTTGCTGCTCACACGGTATTCGATCGTGCGGGCGTGCGTGGTCGCCGGGTAGCTCTTCACGACTTTTTTCCACGCATCCGTGCCGCTGCGATCGGCGGCGTCAGTCAGGATGCCCTGCACTTTGCCGAGCGTCGCCGCCCCGATCCCGCCGGGGCCGGCACCCACCGCGGGCTCGATGTAATAGAAGCGCACGGCAAACTGCCCGGCAGTGTCAATGTTCACCTCGATAACGCGCGCCGTGCCGTCCACGACGTATTCGTGCTGGCTCACGCTGAGGATCGCCGAGACTAGCACCTGATACGATCCGCCCGGCAGTGTGCAGGTCCAGAGACTGCGCGTGGGGTTCCCCGTGGTCGGCGGCGTGGGCACTGGCGTGGGAGTTCCGGGCGTGGCAGTTCCGGGCGTAGTGCGTCCGCCGGTGGTCTGTGCGAATGCTGCGGTGGAGAGGAGAAAGAGAAAAAGGATGGAGCGCATCGCGGAGGAGGTTTTGCACGATGGAAGCCCCTCCTGTCGCGGCGTGCAATCACTTCGTCGCCGAGAACGGCACTCCATGCTCGTTGCAAACCGTCGTCCCCTCGCCCACCGTCGCACTCAACGACGTGAAGCACGCTGATCCTATTTTTGAAATCACAGACACCCGCGAACGCGATGCGCGACGCGCGCTGCGCGATCTCACATTTCCCGAGGTCGAACGCCTGCTCGTGGCGGAAGGATTGCGCGCGGTTCACGCACGCGCGCTGTGGCGGATGATCTACCGCGACGGCATCACGCCGGAAAATATCGCGCGCCTCACTCCCCCGCTCCGGCGTTGGATTGCGGAACACGGCGCACTGGTGAAAGGCGCATCGCACGAGGTCGCCGCGGATATCCGCAGCAGCGACGGGCTCACGCGGAAATTCCTCCTGCGCCTCGGCGACGGGCAGACGATCGAGACCGTCGCAATGGGCTACCCCGGACGCTTCACCGTGTGCGTGAGCACGCAGGCGGGGTGCGCGATGGGCTGCGTTTTTTGCGCGACGGGGCAGATGGGATTTTCGCGGCATCTCCGGCCCGGCGAGATCGTCACGCAGGTGCTGCACGCGCGGGACGCGCTCGCAGAGGACGGCAAGTCCGGCCTGCGCAATCTCGTGCTCATGGGCATGGGCGAACCGCTGCACAATTACGACTCCGTGCTCGCCGCGCTTGAGATCATCAGCGACACGCGCGGGCTGAACATCGGCCCGGCGAAAATCACGATCAGCACCGTCGGCGTGGTGCCGGGCATCCTGCGGCTCGCGGAAGAAAAGCGCGGCTACAAGCTCGCCGTGAGCCTGCATGGCGCGACGGACGCGGAGCGTTCCGCGCTCGTGCCCGCGGGAAAACGCTGGCCGCTCGATGAACTGATCGCAGCGTGCCGCACGTACTGCACGAAAACACAGCGCCGCATCTTTTTCGAGTGGACGCTCATCGCCGGCGCGAACGACACGTCCGCGCAGGCGCTGCGCCTCGCCGCACTCCTCGCGGGACTCGATGCGCACGTGAATCTCATCCCGCTGAATCCGACCGGCGGATTTTCCGGCAGCGCGACTTCGGGCGCAGCGGCGACGGAATTCCAGCACGTGCTGAAGGCCGCGGGCATCCCGAGCACAGTCCGGCAGCGACGCGGGATTGATGTTGCCGCAGGCTGCGGCCAGTTGCGCACGGAGCGCGGGCGAAATGTGATCGCGGGCGCGCCTGCGTGAACGGCGGCTCCCGGGTGGAACACGCGACTCGCCGCAAGCACCCTACGCGTGTGCGTTCGCGAGCACCGTTCAGCGTTGGATGCTCTCGGAAAGCGCAGAGGCGCAGAGGATGAGTGTCGAGCTACGCAGAGGAATGCGAAAAAGTTCCTCTGCGTTCTTCCCTGTTTTCCTCCGCGCCTCTGCGTCTGAAAAAGGCCCGGCAGAGTTGCGTGATCCCACACGCTGAGGAGTGTTCCCGGCGGGTCCCCGGAAACAGCATGCGAGTCGCGTGCTCCACCCGGGAATCGCCACTCGCCGCCCGCGAAACTTTCATCCGTTGCTTCGGCTTCGCACATTCATCTCGCCGAGCGCGGTCGCGGCACGTTAGAAAATCGCGGCATGTGGGCATTCCTTTCACGTAATCGCGACGCCGGACTCCTCATGCTGCGCCTCACGCTAGGCGCGCTTTTCCTGTGGGCGCACGGCTGGGCAAAACTCACCGCCGGGAGCAAAGGCTGGACAGAAATCGGCAGCGCGATGTCCTCCATCGGCATCACTTTTTGGCCGGTGTTCTGGGGCTTCATGGCGACGATGGCGGAGACCGCGGGCGTCGTGCTTTTCATCATCGGATTCGCATTCCGTCCCGCATGCCTGCTCATCGCTTTCACGATGGCTGTCGCGGGAATTTTTTCGTGGCATCACCCGATCAGCAAGGAATTCGGCGCACTCGGCAGCGCCTCGCACGCGTGGGAACTCGGGCTGGTGTTCTTCTCGATGATCTTCATCGGGCCGGGGAAATATAGCGTGGATAAGAACTGAGCCGAGCGGCGGAATGCCGGACGCTTTCGTCGTTCGTCACCCGCGATTTCGATCAGCCCGCCTCCTGCCGTCGGCAGCTACGGAAGTGGCTCACGGCGAGCGCGAGCACGTCACTTTTTCTTCTCGGGAAAGTCCATCCACGGCGTCGCGGCAAACGCCTTCCACTGCTCCTCGATCTTCGCGGGCGCGGGCATTCCGGCGTGGATGTAGAGCGCGTAACGGAGTCAGCCCGCGCTTTCACAAGCGCGGCTACAGGTAATGCTGGCGCCGCGCGCTATGCGAGGCTTCAGCCCGTTTCGAATTCTGCGTGATTCGGGCCGACAGATTGCCGGCCCCACATTCAGTCCGTCACCGCGCCCTTGCTCGCCGTGCCGACGGTCTTCGCGTATTTCGCGAGGACGCCGCGCGTGTAGCGCGAGACGGGGGCTTTCCACTTTGCGAGACGTTTTTCGATTTCGCCTTTCGGGAGGTCGAGCGTGAGCGCGCGCTTGGCGGCATCAATGGTGATCGGATCTCCATTTTTCACGATTGCGAGCGGACCGCCGAGCGCGGCCTCGGGCGTGATGTGGCCGACGACGAAGCCGTGCGAGCCACCGGAGAAACGTCCGTCCGTGATGAGCGCGACATCTTTGCCGAGGCCCTTGCCCATGACTGCGCTCGTGGGCGAAAGCATCTCGCGCATGCCGGGGCCGCCGACGGGGCCTTCGTGACGGATGACGATGACGTGCCCCTTCTTCACGCTGCCATCGAGGATGGACTTCATCGCATCGAGTTCGTTCTCGAAAACGATGGCCTTGCCTTCGAATTTTTCGCCTTCCTTGCCGGAGATTTTCGCGACTGCGCCGGTAGGCGCGAGGTTGCCGTAGAGGATGACGAGGTGGCTGTCCTTTTTGATCGGGTTGGAGAACGGGCGGATGATTTCCTGGCCCTTCGGGTAGGCTTTCACGCGCTTGAGATTTTCCGCGAGCGTCTTGCCGGTGACGGTCATGCAGCCGCCGTGGAGCAGGCCTTCGTCGAGCATCATCTTCATGAGCGGGGCCTGGCCGCCGAGGGCGACGAGTTCGGACATGAGGAAGCGCCCGCTTGGCTTGAGATCGGCGAGGACGGGGACCTTCTTGCCGATCCTCGTGAAGTCATCGAGTTCGAGTTTCACATTGGCGGAATACGCCATCGCGAGGAGGTGGAGGACGGCATTCGTCGAGCCGCCGAGGGCGATGACGACGGCGATCGCATTCTCGAAGGACTCGCGGGAAAGGATGTCGCTCGGGCGGATGCCGCGCTTGATCATCTCGACAACGGCCACGCCTGCGGCGCGCGCGTCGGCGGCCTTTTCTTTCGACACGGCGTTCTGCGCGGAGCTGTTCGGCAGCGACATTCCGAGGGCTTCGATGGCGCTCGCCATCGTGTTTGCGGTGTACATTCCGCCGCACGAACCCGCGCCGGGGATTGCGTTTTCCTCGATGAGCGCAAGTTCGCGCTCGTCGAGCTCGCCGGCGGCGTGTTTGCCGACCGCCTCGAAGCACGAGACGATGTCGAGCGGCTTGTCGCCGAGCAGCGCGGCGCGTTCGCGGTTCAGGCGTTTTTCCGCGAGGATGCCGGTGATGCAGCCGGGCAAAATGGTGCCGCCGTAAACGAACACTGCGGGGCGATCCAGCCGCGCCATCGCGATGAGGCAGCCGGGCATGTTTTTGTCGCAGCCGCCAATCGCGACAAGGCCGTCGAACTGCTCGCAGCCCATCACCGTCTCAATGCTGTCGGCGATGACCTCGCGCGAGACGAGCGAGTATTTCATGCCCTCGGTGCCCATCGAGATGCCGTCGGAAATCGTGATCGTGCCGAAGATGACACCCTTGCCGCCGACGGAATTCACGCCCGCCTCGGCCTGCCGCGCGAGGCCGTCAATGTGCATGTTGCACGGCGTGACCATGCTCCAGGTGCTCGCGATGCCGACCTGCGACTTCTTGAAATCCTCCCGTGCAAATCCGACCGCGTGCAGCATCGCGCGGCTCGCGGCGCGCTCGGCGCCGTCCACGACTTGGCGTGACCAACGGCGGTGAAGTGACCCAGGATGTTTCGACGGTTCGCGGCTCATATTTTTGGAAAAGAGCGCGCACCCTAGCGGCACGCCCGCAGGTTGGCAAGGACGCCGAGCAAGACGCCGAGCAAAGCGGAGCCCCGGCGTCACCGCCGGCCACGAAATCAAGATGCGAGGCATCACTCATTTTTCGTTCGCAATCGAGAGGGAAGAAGTGCGCCTGAGGCAGTGTGACGTGGCCGGCGAGGACGCCAGCGCTCCGCCCGCGCCTCCCATTTTCTCTTTTCTACCGTGGCGGCGTCTGTTTCGTTCGCTTGGTTCCATGCCAGCAAGACGAATCATCAACACCACCGTGTCTGCATTTTTCTGCCTCTGCGCGGCAATCCATGCGGACACCGTCATCCTGAAATCCGGGGACAAGGTCGAAGGCAAGATTCTCAGTGAGACCGATGCGCAGGTGACTTTGAACGTGCAGGTGACGGCAACGATCAAGGACGAGCGCGTGATCAAGCGCGACGAGATCGCGAGCATCGAAAAAGTGCAGCCCGACGAGGAGACGTGGGCCGCGCTCGCAGCCGTCGCGCCGGGAAGCGAGTCGCTGAACCCTGACGAATACGAACGCACGATCGCCGCGTTCGGCGGTTTCGTGACGACCTTTCCGAAGAGCAAACATGCCGCGGCGGCGCAGCAGCGGCTCGACCAGTTCACCGCCGAGGCGAAGCGCGTGGAAGCCGGCGAGGTGAAGCTCGAAGGCAAGTGGCTCACGAAGGAACAAATGCAGGAGGAACGCGTGCAGATCGCAGGCCGCATCCTTTTTAACCGCATGAAACTCGCGTCGTCCGCAGGGCAACTCACCGATGCGATGACGATCTTCGCGCAGATGGAGAAAGGCTTCTCCGGCGCAGCGACCTATCCCGAAGCCGTGGAACTTGGACGGCGAATCCTCTCATCGCTCAGGATCGCACTCGAGCAACGGCAGGCGCAGATGAAGCGGCGCAGCGAGGATGAGAACAAACGACTCGCGACATCCAAAGGCCAGGAACACGCGCAGCTCGACGCGTTGATCAAAAGGGAACGCGCCGCGACGGAGGCGGCAGTCTCGGCAATCGAAAAATCGGGCGTGAAGTGGCTCCCGCTCCAGCCCGCAAACGAGAGGAGCCTCGCCTCGCTCGCGTCGTTCGTGGCATCGGAGACGACGCGGCTGAACGGATTGCCAACCGAAAAGATGCACGAGTCCGCGCTCGCCACGCAGAAGGCCGCCGCCGCGCTCGCCAGCGGCAGCCTCGATGCGGCGGAACGGGCGCTGAAGGATGCGACTACCGCGTGGTCGGCAAACGAATTTGCAAAGCGACTGACCGGAAGACTCGCGGACGCGCGAAAGGCATCTGCCACCCCCAAGCCCGAGACCCCGGTCCCGGTAGCGACGCCGACGCCGACGCCGACGCCAACGCCGACGCCCAAGCCCGCGGCCACGCCGGCTCCCGCCCCCGCAGCGCCGCCGGTGGCAGCCGAGGAGACTCCATTCTACAAAAACCCGATCATCCTCATCGTGCTCGCAGCCCTCGTGGCCTTCGGCGCGATTGCCGGAAAGATGCTCGCGAAAAAGCGCGCCAACGCGGAGAACCCGCCCGAATAACTGCACACCATGCCACGCTCCGCACAAATCCATCGCAAGACCGGCGAGACCGAAATCCAAATAAAGCTCACCATCGAGGGCAGCGGCAAGAGCACCGTCGCGACGAAGATTCCGTTCTTCGACCACATGCTCACGCTCTTCGCGCGGCACAGCCTCATGGATCTGGATGTGAAGGCCGATGGCGACATCGAGGTGGACCTGCACCACACCGTCGAGGACACCGGCATCGCGCTCGGGCAGGCGTTCGCCAAGGCGCTCGGCGACAAGTCGGGCATCCGCCGCTACGGCTTCGCCTACCTGCCGATGGATGAGACGCTCGCGCGTGTCGTCGTGGATTTCAGCGGGCGTCCCTTCCTCGAGTACCGCGCGCCGCAAAGCGTCGCGAGCATCGGCGGCTTTGCGTTTCAGCTCGTCGAGGAATTCATGCGCGCATTCAGCGTCCACGCGGGGTGCAATCTGCACATCGAAATCCTCTACGGCCGCGATGCTCATCACATGGCCGAGGCAATCTTCAAGGGCCTCGCGAAGGCGACCGACGCGGCCTGCCAGATCGATCCGCGCGTGACGGGGATTCCGAGCACCAAGGGAATGCTGTGACCTCCGGTTCGCCTGACCGCCAGACTATTTGGAAGCGCCGCGCCAAGAGATTGCATTCTGTCGGCTGCTACTTGATGGGGTTGGGCTACTGCTGGCTTGCTGGTATTTTTTGGCTCGTCTGGTTTATCTTTCCAAGCGAGGCGCAAGCCGCGATGTCGCACCACATGGCCGGAAAGGAAACATTCACCAAGGTAGAAGTGCGGCAGCTAATCGACACGATGGTTTCCGAGGAAACAAAAGCCTACCCGAATCCGATCTATCCAATGCTGTTGCTCCTAGGAGGTAGCTTGGCGATTGGAATCAGTAGGGGACTTGCTGAAGAACCAAATTCAAAATCTGGAAAATGAGCGTCGCTCTGATTGACTACGGCTCCGGCAATGTGCGCAGCGTCTTCAATGCGCTGAAATCGCTCGGCGCGGACGTGCGGCTCACCGCCGATCCCGCGGAGATTTCGCGCGCGGAAAAAATCGTGCTGCCGGGCGTCGGCGCATTTGGGGACTGCGTGCGCGGGCTCGAGGAACGCGGGCTTTGGCATGTGATGCGCGATGTGCTCGACAGCGGGGTTCCATTTCTCGGCATCTGCGTCGGCTACCAGATGCTCTTCGAGGAGAGCGAGGAATCGCCCGGGGTGCGCGGCTTCGGATTCTTCCGAGGGAAAGTGCGCCGCTTTTCCACGCCGGGAATGAAGGTGCCGCAGATCGGCTGGAACTCGCTCGACCTCGCGCCGCACGCACTCTGGGCCGGGCTCCCCGCGAATCCCTTCGTGTATTTCGTGCACAGCTTCTACCCGGCGACGGACGACGCCCAGGCGGTCATCGCGCGCAGCACGTATGGCGAGACTTTCGCCGCCGCTGCTGCGCGAGATCATGTCGCGGGCGTGCAGTTTCATCCGGAGAAAAGTCAGGCCGTCGGCCTCACGATCCTGCGGAATTTTCTCAGCGCAGAGTGAGGCGGACAATCCCGTTCGCAGTGTCCGCAGAACGGACACGGCGTGCATCGGGTAGGCCGGGAATCCTAACCCAAGTTCCGCAGTTCGCGGAGGCCGACTCTGTGTTTATGCGGGTTTCCGGGCGGCGGACGCGGTTTTTCTGCACTACATTTGCCCGGTTCCGGCGGCGCTTGCCGTCGGGGGGGCGGCGAGGATTCGGTTGCGCGTGGGCAGTTCCAGGCCGAGGTGGACGAGCAGTTCGGCGACGTGGCGC
>Ga0315902_10014461_pt1 | contig 10140 bp, 7 predicted proteins | sample LakEriMetagenome_9_FD_203523 | JGI IMG/M metagenome (GOLD analysis project Ga0315902, IMG submission 203523) | Freshwater fungal communities from buoy surface, Lake Erie, Ohio, United States - Buoy 12 MA117 | ecosystem: Environmental > Aquatic > Freshwater > Lake > Lake biofilm | place: USA...
TTGGACTTATGAAAATATCGCAACGCAGAAAGCTTCCATGCGTCGTTATGCGTGTTCTTTCGACTGGGATCGAGTTTTCAATACTTGCGATCCTGAGTATTACAAATGGAATCAATGGCTATTCATCGAACTTCACAAGCGCGGCCTGGCATATCGTAAAGATAGCGCCGTTAACTGGTGTCCAGGTTGTCAGACGGTTCTTGCCAATGAACAAGTAGTCGCGGGTCTGTGCGAGCGCTGCGATACTGCGGTAACAAAGAAGAAATTGAACCAGTGGTATTTCAAGATCACTGATTACGCTGATCGTTTGCTCGATGACATGGATCAACTTGAAGGCAAGTGGCCCGATAAAGTCTTAATGATGCAGCGAAATTGGATCGGTCGCTCACAAGGTGCAAACGTTAACTTTGTTATCGAAGGTCGCACCGAACCAGTGACTATTTACACCACGCGCCCCGACACCTTATTTGGTGCAACTTTTATGGTTGTTGCCGTTGATTCAGAGTTAGCTGCAGAACTTGCCGCCGGAACGCCTGCCGAAGATAAATTTAAGCAGTACCGAGAATCTGTTAAAGCAGCATCTGATATCGATCGCTTAGCAACTGATCGACCAAAATCAGGTGTATTTCTAGAACGTTATGCGATTAACCCAGTAAACGGTGAGAAGTTACAGATCTGGGCATCTGATTATGTTTTAGCGGATTACGGAACTGGCGCGATCATGGCGGTACCTGCTCACGATCAACGAGATTTAGATTTTGCACGCGCTATGAAATTGCCAGTCCGCGTTGTTGTGGAGACCGGCGAAGATGATCCAAGCGAGACAGGGATCGCAACAACTGGCGATGGAAAGATAATTAATTCAGGTGCGTTAAATGGTTTGAGTAAAGCCGATGCAATCGCTGCAATAAATAAGCAGTTAGAAGCGGATGGTTTAGGTAAATCTGCACGTAATTATCGTCTGCGCGATTGGTTAGTCTCTCGCCAACGTTACTGGGGCACACCAATTCCGATTGTTCATTGCGAAAAGTGTGGCGAAGTTGCCGTACCTGCAGATCAACTTCCACTTTTGCTTCCTGATGCCAAAGGGTTAGATCTAAAGCCAAAGGGGCAATCTCCTCTTGCGGCAGCAACCGAATGGGTAAATACCAAGTGCCCAACTTGCGGAGGAGTAGCAACTCGCGACTCAGACACTATGGATACATTCGTAGATTCATCTTGGTATTTCTTGCGCTATCCATCTTCCACAAATCACAACGAGCCTTTCTCGCGCGCCGACATTGATACTTGGTTGCCGGTTGATCAATATGTTGGCGGCGTAACACATGCGATTTTGCACCTGCTTTATTCACGCTTCTTTACAAAAGTTCTGCACGACATTGGAATGTTGGGATTTAACGAACCATTTACTCGCCTACTAAATCAAGGCATGGTTGTGATGGATGGTTCTGCGATGTCTAAATCTCGCGGAAACTTGGTTCGCTTATCAGATGAGTTAGAGAACCACGGTGTTGATGCGATCCGTCTTTCGATGGTCTTCTCAGGCCCGCCTGAAGATGATGTTGATTGGTCTGATGTTTCACCATCTGGCTCTGTTAAATTCTTAAGTCGCGCTTGGCGCTTATCTGGTGATGTCACTTCAAAGCCAGGTGTCGATTTTGCAACTGGTGAGATTTCTCTTCGCAAGGCGACCCATAAAGCACTTAACGATGCTTCATTTGCAGTGGAATCTTTCCGCTTCAACGTCGCAGTGGCGCGCGTTATGGAGTTGGTAAATGCCACCCGTAAGGCAATTGATTCAGGTCCAGGTGCAGCAGATCCAGCAGTGCGCGAAGCAACTGAAGCGATCGCAATTATGTTATCCCTGGTTGCGCCATTTACCGCAGAAGAAATGTGGGAGCGCTTAGGCCATAAGCCAGCGATTGCAACCGCCGGTTGGCCAGTTGTGGATGAAAAGTTACTTGTGGCAGATGCGATCGAAGCGGTGATCCAGATTAACGGCAAAATAAAAGAGCGTATTGAAGTATCTCCAACGATTACAGATTCTGAAATCGAAGCTTTAGCACTGGCTCATCCCACAATCGCAGCAGAGCTAAATGGTGCAACTCCAAAGAAAATTATCGCGCGCGCACCAAAGCTTGTAAATATCGTTCTTTAACCACAGCCACCCACTTTCTTAGATTTCTCTGACCTTTAATGGCAGATGATCTGGCCATGCAAATATCTACTGAAAAAATGCGCGACTGGTGGAGCAATATCACCTTCTCAATATCGCAAAAGCGATCACTACTTTCTATCTCAGCGCTGGTTATTGCGCTCTCTTTCTTTCTCGTGATGCGCGGTTCAACGCAGGAGATCCCACTGGCGCTAGAAGGCTTATCCGTCACCGAAGCGGTCGCTCAAGTTACTGTCGATGTAGCGGGTGCAGTTAAAAACCCAGGGGTTTACACCTTGCCAGCTAATTCTCGAGTTATGGATGCGATCAAGATGGCTGGAGATAAGTTAAAAGGCGCTGATTTATCTGATGTGAATTTGGCGCGCATTATTAAAGATGGCGAACAAATCTATATTTATCCGCCAGGTAAAGCCGGAAGTACTAGTCGAGTTTCGCCACAACGAGCCAAAGCCAAATCTTCTGGCCCGATCGCGCTAAATCGTGCGAGTGCAAAAGATTTGGAATCACTCGATGGAATCGGCCCAGTGTTGGCTGCGCGGATAGTTGCTTATCGCAATCAAAATGGCCCCTTTCTTACCGTGGATGATTTGATGAAAGTTTCCGGAATCGGCTCCATCAAATTTGCACAATTTAAAGAGAAGCTACGCGTCTAATTGATTACCGCGCACTTGCCTTAGGCGGTGCGCTTTGGTGTGGTGCGTTACTGCAGAGTTATGTAGCGCCGTGGCGAACCTCCATCGCCGCGGCGCTACTTGTTCTATTTGCTCTATCGCAAAGACGTAACCGCTTTATCGTGCTCGCCTTTGCGCTGGCTCTTGGCTCATCGGTTATGTCCCTGCGTCAGCACAGTTTGCAATCAAGCATCGTTGCTCAACACTTCGATGAGAGCGCCATTGCCACACTCCAATTGAGTACCGATCCTCAGCTGAGCGCAAAGCGGGTGAGTGGACGCAATTTTCTGCCTCCGAGTTACAGCGCGCTAGCCAGCTTGCGTGAGATCAGAATTGGTGAAAGTAGTTACAAATTACATATTCCGATTCGTTTTATCACGACAGATATTGAAGTTGCCAACTTACTGCCGGGTCAGAAAATAAGTGCCCAGGTGCGAATCCTGCGCAGTAAAGAACCACGTGTTGCCGCGTTATTGATTGCTAACCAGAAAGTTGAGGTTCAGAACCAACCATCACGCTGGGCAAAGTCTCTCGGCAAGGTGCGCTTGGGCCTTCGAGCGGCAAGCGGTACTGGTGATGCTGGTTCGTTGATTCCCGGAATGGTCTTAGGTGATACATCCTTGCAAAGCGAGAATTTTCGCAGCGATATGCGTCGATCTGGTCTAACTCATTTAGTTGCGGTAAGCGGGGCTAACTTTGCAATAGTTTCCGCCTTCATTTTATGGGTCGCACAATTTCTATTTAAAACTATGCGATTTCGGATTTTCGCCACAGCAATTGCACTCGTTGCATTTATCGCGCTAGTTCGCCCTTCGCCATCAGTTCTGCGTGCTGCTGCAATGGCGGCGGTGTTGCTGATTGCCTATGCAACCAAGCGCGGCGCTGATTCGCTGCCAGCGTTAGGTTTTGCAATTGCCGCAGTGGTCATCGGTGATCCTTGGCAAGGTCGAGATCCAGGTTTTGCACTCTCTGTTTTAGCCACTGCGGGCCTGCTTCTCTTTGCCCCGCGAGTAATCACTTACCTCGAACGTTATTTGCCGAAGATAATTGCTCAGGCAATTGCAGCGCCGATCGCAGCGACAGTTTTCTGTGCTCCAGTCATTGTTGCAATCTCAGGATTTCTATCACCAATGAGCATCCTGGCAAATCTTCTGGCAGCTCCTGCAATAGTTCCAATTACCATTGTTGGATTTATCGCAGCGCTTTTATCTCCATTTATACCTGGCTTATCTGCGCTCTTAATAACTTTCGTTAAACCGTTGGCTTGGTGGATTGCCAACGTTGCTGATTGGGCTGCTGGGTTTCGCGTTCTTACAATAAGTAAAGGCCTTTTGGGCTTTGTAGCTGTGATTGTCGTGATCGCACTTATCTTGCTTTTGCCGCGCAAAATAGTTATCGCCACAGTGCTGATCGCACTCTCTTTGAGTTACTTGCAACGCTTTCCGGGAGGGGATTGGCAGGTTGCAAATTGCGATATCGGACAGGGCGATGGTGCTGCAATTAATCTAGGAAATCATCGCGCAATTGTGATTGATACCGGCCCCGATCCAGAGTTAATTGATCGTTGCCTAAAGCAGTTATCCATCCGTGAGATTCCATTATTGATTTTGACACACGGCCACGCCGACCACATTGCAGGTTTATCCGGTGCGATTAAGAATCGAAAAGTGGGTGCAACTTGGTATGGCAATGTGAAGCGTGGAAAAGTTGCGCAAATTGGAGATACCAAGATTAAAGTTTTGTGGCCCGATGACGGGGAGTACGATCCAAATAATTCAAGTATCGCGGTACGCATTGATACGCCGGATTTCTCGCTCTTTGCTGGCGGGGATATGGAGCCAGAGAGCCAAGCGGTAATTGCAGCAGAGTTAACAAGTGTTGATATTTATAAAGTCTGTCATCACGGGTCTGCATATCAAGATGAGAGTTTTACGCGCGCCTTGGATCCGCAAGTGGCGGTGATTAGCGTTGGCGCAGGCAACAGTTATGGCCATCCCGCCGCCAATACCTTGACGCTCTTGGAGCAGGTAGGCGCTAAAGTACTGCGTACAGACGTTGATGGAGCGATTGCGATAGCAGCTCGCAGACATCGTCTAAAAATAACGACCAGTAAAGGCAGTTTTAACTTTATTAGATGGGAGTAAGACATTAATCCGTTTTATCTCATCCTGGGTTCAGAAGCCGCTCTCGCCGATCGAGCCTTAGACAAGCTAACTGCGCAGTTAAAAGATGAGAGCGCAGAAATCACAACTATCTTCGCCGGCGATGCTTTACTCGGCGATATCTCTGATGCGCTAGCCCCTTCTTTATTTTCTGAACGGCGTGCGTTAATCATTAAAGATTTGCAAGATCTTCCGGAAGATTCCAAGGAAGAAGTCATCAGATATTTGACGGAGCCAGATGGGCTAACGACCGTTGTTTTTATCCATAAAGGCGGCGTAAAAGGAAAAGCTTTGCTGGATGCAATCAAGAAAGTTAAGCCAGAGATAATTACCTGCGAGCCTCTAAAGAAAGAGGTGGAGAAAGAAGCTTTTGTAAAAGAGTTGTTTTTAGATAGCGGACGAAAGGCATCTCCTGGCGCAGTTGCCGCACTGGTCGGAGCACTCGGTGGAGATATGCGCGAATTGCAGCAAGCGGTTTCGCAGATCGCACTTGATTCACCTGCCGGTGTAATTGATGAAGCGATGGTTGATAAATTTCACCAAGGCCGCGTTGAAACAACTGGCTTTGATGTTGCAGATGCAACCGTTGATGGCAATTTACCGGTCGCACTGATTTCACTTCGCAGCGCGATTGAAACGGGCACAGATCCCGTGATGGTTACATCCGCTATTGCATCAGCGCTTCGTAGCCTTGCAAAAGTTTCTGGCTCTGTCAGTGGTGCAAAATCTTTCGAACTAGCCGGACAACTCGGAATGGCGCCGTGGCAAATAGATAAAGCCCGTCGCCAATTACAGGGCTGGACACCTCGCGGACTTTCCAAAGCGGTGCAAGCGATCGCCCTTGCAGATGCGCAAGTAAAAGGTGCGGCCACAGATCCGATCTATGCCCTAGAAAAAGCCCTCGCCACGATTACCGCTGCGCGCGCTGCCAGATAGGCGGGGATTTCACCTCAATTTGAGCCTGAACCCCTTGCGCTGATAACCTACGCATCTGCTTGGCAACCAAAAGGGTTATCACAGCCTTAGACATTCGGAGTAACACACGTGGCAAATATCAAGTCTCAGATCAAGCGCGTTAAGACAAATAACAAGGCTCAGGCTCGTAACAAGTCTGTCTCATCATCTATCAAGACCGCTGTTCGCAAATTCCGCGAAGCAGCAGCAAAGGGTGATGCAGCAACAACTACGACTGAACTTCGCGCAGCTTCTAAGGCTCTAGATATTGCAGTTTCAAAGGGTGTAATTCACCGCAACACAGCAGCAAATAAGAAGTCATCAATGGCTAAGGCTGCTGCCAAAGCCGGCGCTCGTTAATTCCAGCTCCAGACTTTAATAGAGGCGGACAATAGTGCCTGCAATTTCCCTTGCTAAGGCCCCGCAACCTGCAGCAACAAATCCCGCGCAGATCCGTAACTTCTGCATCATTGCCCACATCGATCACGGTAAATCAACTCTCGCCGATCGCATGCTTGGCATCACTGAAGTTGTAGAAGCCCGAAATATGCGTGCGCAATATTTAGACCGGATGGATATTGAACGCGAACGCGGCATCACAATTAAATCCCAAGCAGTTCGATTGCCTTGGCGCAGCAGTATCGATGGCCAGGAATACATCCTGAATATGATCGATACACCTGGACACGTTGACTTTACTTACGAAGTATCGCGCTCGCTCGCAGCCTGCGAAGGTGCAGTTCTGTTGGTTGATTGCGCACAAGGTATCGAAGCGCAAACACTGGCTAACTTGTATCTAGCAATGGAAAACAATTTAACGATTATTCCAGTACTAAATAAAATTGACCTTCCAAATGCGCAGCCCGATAAATTCGCTGCAGAACTCGCTCGCTTAATCGGTTGCCAACCTGAAGATTGCCTGCGCGTATCTGGCAAGACCGGTGATGGCGTCGCTGAACTTCTCGATCAGATAGTTGCGCAAATCCCTGCACCTGTCGGCGATGCCAACGCGCCTGCCCGCGCACTTATCTTCGACTCTGTTTATGACTCTTATCGCGGTGTAGTTACTTACATCCGCGTAATCGATGGTCGAATCAATCCACGCGAACAAATTCAAATGTTCTCAACTGGCGTTCGACACGAAGCGCTCGAGGTCGGCGTTATCTCGCCAGAACCAGTACCAAGTAAAGGTTTAGGCGTTGGCGAAGTAGGTTATTTAATTACGGGCGTAAAAGATGTTCGCCAATCTCGAGTGGGCGATACCGTCACGAATTATCAAAATCCAACTAAGACCGCACTTGCTGGTTACAAGGATCCCAAGCCAATGGTTTTCTCTGGTCTCTTCCCACTAGATGGCGCTGACTTCCCACTCTTACGTGATGCGTTAGATAAGTTGCAGTTAAATGATGCTGCACTTGTTTACGAACCAGAAAGTTCAGCAGCCCTCGGTTTCGGTTTCCGCTGTGGTTTCTTAGGCTTGCTACATATGGAAATCGTGCGCGAACGCTTAGAACGCGAATCAGGAATTAGCTTGATTTCAACCGCGCCAAATGTGGTCTATCGCGTAACCCTTGAAGACGGCAAAGAGTTTGTAGTTACCAATCCTTCAGAATTTCCTGATGGCAAGATCAACAACGTTAAAGAGCCGATCGTAAAGTGCACCATTCTGGCTCCATCTGAATACATCGGCACCATTATGGAACTCTGCCAAGAACGTCGCGGAACTATGCAGGGTATGGATTACATTTCTGAAGACCGCGTAGAAATTCGCTACACCTTGCCCCTTGCCGAAATCGTCTTCGATTTCTTCGATCAATTAAAGAGCCGCACAAAGGGTTATGCCTCACTTGATTATGAAGAACTCGGTGATGAAGAAGGCAACTTGGTTAAGGTCGATATCTTGCTACAGGGTGAAGCAGTTGATGCATTTAGCGCAATCGTTCACCGCGATAAGGCTTATTCATATGGCGTGATGATGACCGGCAAGCTACGTGAGTTGATTCCGCGCCAACAATTCGAAGTTCCTATCCAGGCAGCAATCGGTTCGCGCATCATCGCTCGCGAAAGCATTCGCGCTATCCGTAAAGATGTTTTGGCTAAATGTTATGGCGGCGATATTTCCCGTAAGCGCAAACTTCTTGAAAAGCAGAAAGAAGGAAAGAAGCGCATGAAGATGGTTGGTCGCGTGGAAGTTCCACAAGAAGCCTTCGTCGCCGCCCTTGCCACAGATGCTGATATCGAAAAGATTAAAGCCGCGCGTAAGCAAGACTGATCGTGCTCTCTTTTTACGTACATATCCCATATTGCATAAAGCGATGTGGGTACTGTGATTTCAACACTTACACTCCCAATGAGCTGCAAGATGGCGCATCTCTAGAAATTGTCTCAAATGATTACATTGATGCGGTTCTGTTGGAGTTAGAAGCCGCGCCTTTGGATGAAGTGCCGACCATTTTCTTTGGGGGAGGAACGCCATCTCTTTTGCCTGCCAAGGATTTGGGGCGGGTAATTACTGCGATTAAAGCGCGTAACGGGTTAACTGCAGATTGTGAAATAACGCTGGAAGCGAATCCTGATTCAGTAACGGAAGAGAAGTTACAAGGCTATTTAGCGGCAGGGTTTAACCGCATCTCATTTGGTATGCAATCGGCACAGACGCATGTCTTGGCAGTTTTGGATCGCACGCATAATCCAGCCAATGTTAAGCGCGCAGTTGATATGGCACGTGCGGCTGGGTTTAAAAGCATCAGCGTTGATTTAATTTACGGAACACCTGGTGAATCACTTGATGATTGGCGTTCCACGGTTACTGAAGCGCTCTCACTCGATATTGATCACATCAGCGCCTATGCCTTGATTGTTGAAACAGGTACAAAACTTGCCGCACAGATTAAACGCGGCGATTTATCGATGCCGATTGATGATTTGATGGCTGATATGTATTTGCTGGTTAATCAGATGTGTAGCGACGCTGGTTTAAATTGGTATGAACTATCTAACTGGTCTAGGCCAGGACATGAATGCCAACACAATATTGCTTATTGGAAGAGCGCTAATTGGTGGGGGCTTGGTCCAGGCGCACATTCGCATGTTGATAAGAAACGTTTCTGGAATGTGAAACATCCAACAGCCTATAAGCAGAAGTTATTTGCTAAAGAATCGCCAGTTGCTGAGTCTGAACTGTTGACGAATGAACAGTTGCGCGATGAATCAATAATGCTTGCGATACGAATGCGTAGCGGTTTGGCGCTATCGTCATTAAGCAAGCAAGGGCAAGATAATTTGCAGGCCTATATTTCAACCGGACACATCGTGATTTCGGATGAACATATTCAATTGACGGCGCAAGGTCGATTGATCGCAGACCGATTGGTCCGAGAGGCGCTGAGCTAGCGCTCTGTAGTACCGTTAGCCCATGACTACTAACGCAACCATCCTTTTAGCTTTTCTCGCTGTCGTATTTGTTGTATCTGGTTTAAGCAAGGCAAGCGGAAACGAAAAGGGACTTTCTGGGACGCGCGATGTAAATGTCAAAGATGGAATAGCTAGAGTAGTTGGTCTCTTTGAAGCCCTATTTGCTCTTGGGTTAATCCTTGGCCTTAAATGGAACTGGATGGCTTACTTCCCGCTTCTGGGACTTTGGTTCTTTATGGCCGGTGCGATTTTTGTTCATTTTAAAGCGGGCAAAGCCAAGACTGCATTTCCGGCATTCTTTTTATTAACGCTAATCTCTATCGCACTTGTTTTGATCTAAAGGAAGCGCTCTAAATAACTATGCAATCTCAACGTCGCCTTGAAATCTTGCGCGCTATCGTCGATGAGTACGTGGCGACGCAAGAACCTGTCGGCTCAAAATCAATCGCCGATAAGACATCCCTCGGACTGTCACCGGCGACGATTCGTAATGAGATGGCGGTTTTGGAAGATGAGGGTTTGATTACCCATCCGCATACTTCAGCTGGACGTATTCCAACTGACCTGGGTTACCGCGTATTCGTAGATAAGTTAGCAACTGTAAAACCTTTATCTGGTCCTGAGCGTCGCGCCATTGAAACCTTTTTGGATGAAGCAAATAACCTAGAACAGTTGATGAAGAGATCTGCAAAGTTGTTAGCAGATTTAACTAAGCAGGTTGCAGTAATCACCCACCCCATGATTGGTGAAAGCTCCAGCTCTG
>Ga0315902_10014462_pt1 | contig 10139 bp, 10 predicted proteins | sample LakEriMetagenome_9_FD_203523 | JGI IMG/M metagenome (GOLD analysis project Ga0315902, IMG submission 203523) | Freshwater fungal communities from buoy surface, Lake Erie, Ohio, United States - Buoy 12 MA117 | ecosystem: Environmental > Aquatic > Freshwater > Lake > Lake biofilm | place: USA...
GCGGGTCGCGATCTGCCGCGCCCTGTTGCAGGAGCCGAAGCTGATCCTGGCCGATGAGCCGATCGCGAGCCTCGACCCGCGCAACGCCAAGACGGTGATGGACGCGCTGCGCCAGGTGAACCGCGAAGACGGGATCACCGTGCTGACCAACCTTCATCACCTGGATACCGCGCGGCAGTACTGCGACCGGATCGTCGCCATGCAATCCGGCCGCGTGATGTTCGACGGCCCGCCCGCCGATCTCACCGGCGCGCGGGTGCGCGAGATCTACGGCGTGTCCGAGGACGAGTTCGACGACGAGGCGGAGGCGGCGGCGAGCCCCCAGACGCCCGCCGGGCTTCCCCAGGGCGGCCTCGCCCTCGCCTGAGCCCTATCCCCAACTGATGGAGCACAAGACCATGATCACTCGCCGCCTTCTGACGGCTGGCGCCGTCCTGGCGCCCTGCGCCGCCCTGGCCCAGGGCGCCGCGCCGACCATGCCCGCCCCGGGCCGCCGCGCCTGGGCGCAGCAGGTGCCGCAGATCCGCATCGGTCTCCTCGGTGGCGAGAACGAGAGCGACCGCCTCGGCCGCTTCGAAGCCTATCGCGCCCTGCTGGAGACCACCTTCGGCGTGCCCGTGCGCCTGTTCCCGGCGGCCGACTATGCCGGCGTGATGCAGGCCTTCGGCGCGCGGCAGATCGAGGGTGCGGGCATGGGCGCTTCCGCCTATGCCGGCGCCTGGCTCGACACCAATGGCGGCGTCGAGCCGCTCTGGGTGGCGCGGGAAGCCGATGGCAGCATCTCCTACGTCTCGGTGATGGTGGTGCGCGCCGATAGCGGGATCACCAATCTCGAGCAGATGCGCGGTCGCAGCCTGGCCTGGGCGGATGCCAATTCGGCGTCCGGCTACCTGATCCCGCGCGCCGAGATGCGCGGCGCCGGCATCGACATCAATACCTACTTCTCCCGCACGGGATTCGGCGGCGGGCATGAGCAGGCGGTGGTGGCGGTGCTGCAGCGCCAGTACGACGCGGCCGTCACCTGGGCCAGCGGTCAGGGCGAGGTGAGCCAGGGCTTCACCCGCGGCAATCTGCGCGCGATGGTGCAGAAGGGCATGCTGAACATGCGCGACCTTCGCATCGTCTGGACGTCGCGCCCGATCCTGAACGGCCCCTTCGCCGTGCGCCGCGACCTGCCGCAGGCCTTCAAGGATGACCTGCTGGCCTTCCACATCGCGCTCGCTGCCGCGCATCCGCAGGTCTACGCGCAGATCGAGCGCGGCGGTGGCCAGGGCTACGCCCCGGTGAACCACAGCATGTTCGAACCCTTCGTGCAGCTGCGCCGCGAGGAAGCGGCCGAGCGGCGCCGCCGCTCCTGATGCCTGGCGCGGCCTTCGCCCTGCCCGGCCCCGCTGTTGCGCGGGGCGAGGCCGCCTTCCGGGAGGCACGGCGCCTGCGCCGCCGCGCCACCCTGTCCTATGGCGCGGTCCTGCTGGTCTGCGTCCTGGTCGCCGCCTGGATCAGCGAAGCGTCGCCCGCCCGGCTGGCCGAAGGCCTGCCGCGTATCGGCGAGTATTTCTGGCGCGTGCTGCCGACGTTCAGCGCGGATGCGTTCTTCGCCGATTGGGAAACCGATGGCAGCTTCGCCGCCTGGATGTACCGCGCCGACAAATGGCTCTGGCTGATCTTCGAGACCAGCCAGATGGCGGTCTTGGGCACCCTGTTCGGCACGATGATCAGCCTCGCGCTGTGCTTCGTCGCCGCGCGCAACCTGTCACCCGCGCCGTGGGCCTACCAGGTGGCCCGGCGCTTCCTGGAATTCTGCCGGACGGTGCCGGAGATCGTCTTCGCGCTGATCTTCGTCTGGGCCTTCGGCATCGGCCCGCTGGCGGGCATCCTGGCCATCATCATCCATACCGCCGGCGCGAACGGGAAGCTGTTCGCGGAGGTCGCGGAGAATGCCGATACCAGCCCGATGGAAGGCGTGCGCGCCGCCGGCGGGAACTGGTTCCACCGCATGCGCTACGGCGTGCTGCCGCAGGTGCTGCCGAACTTCCTGAGCTACGCCCTGCTGCGCTTCGAGATCAATGTGCGCGGCGCCAGCGTGCTGGGCTTCGTCGGCGCGGGCGGAATCGGCGAGGAACTCTACCACGTGATCGCCTTCAACTATTACGAGGAGATCAGCGCCATCGTGGTGCTGATCATCCTGACCGTCGCCTCGATCGACCTCATCTCCGAACGCCTGCGCAAGGGGCTTGCTGCCGCCGATGCGCGGGCCTCGGCGCGGTGAACGCCATGGCTCTCGTCCGTCCCTCTCCCGCCCAGATCGCCGAACTCCGCCTGCGGATGCCGCGCGCCTTCGGGCCGCCCGCGGCGCTGCGTGCCGCGCGACTTCTGGCGCTCTCCGCTGGCCTCGGCTGGATCGGCTTCCTGCTGTGGTGGTTCGGCTTCGCGCCGCAGCGGATCTGGAACGGCATCTCGGGCCTCGGCACCATCGTGGTGCTGATGATTCCGCCCGCGCCGGGCGAGTTGTGGGTCGAGATCCTGAAGGGGATCGCGGAAAGCGTCGCGATGGCATTCCTCGGCACCTTCGTGGCCGCGCTGATCGCCGTGCCGCTCGGCTTCCTCGGCGCCGGCAACGTGGTCACGAATACGCTCGCGCATTTCTCGATCCGCCGGCTGTTCGACGGTTTTCGCGGCGTGGACCAGCTGATCTGGGCGCTGGCCTATGTGCGGGCGGTCGGGCTCGGCCCGCTGGCCGGTGTACTGGCCATCGCCACGGCCGACATCGCGGTGCTGGCGAAGCTCTATGCCGAGGCCATCGAGAACGCGGAGAAGAAGCAGGCCGAGGGTATCGATGCCGTCGGCGGCAACCCCGTGCTGCGGACGCGCTTCGGCATCCTGCCCCAGGTGCTGCCGGTGATGCTGGCGCAGGCGCTGTATTTCTTCGAGAGCAACACGCGCTCCGCCGCCATCCTTGGCGTGGTCGGCGCGGGCGGGATCGGCTTGCAGATCGCCGAACGCATCAAGGTCCGCCATTGGGACGAGGTCGCCTTCATCATCATCCTGATGATCGCGACCGTCGCCGTGATCGACTTCATCTCCTCTCGCCTGCGCGCGAAGCTGATCGGCAGCCGCGACGGCTTCGCGCGGCACTGACCGCATCCGCCCGCGGCCCTCACTCCGCCGCCAGCCAGATCTCCAGCGTCTGGGGCGCAGGCTGGGGCCGCCAGGCGCGGAAATCCTGGATCGCCCAGCCTGGCCCGAGCCGCGCGGCCAGACGTAACGCCGCCGCCTGATCTTCCTCGTGGAAATAGCGCAGGACGGGGGTGGAGGGCACGAAGGCGGCGCCGCGGAGGCCCTGCACCTCGATCCCGCTCGCGCGCAGGCTCCGCGCCAGTTCCGCCGCCGCGTCCGCAGCCGTCGGCGAGTTGGCGCGGTGATGCAGCAGCACGCGCAGCGGGGGGAAGGGCGGCCCTGTCGGTACCGGCGGGCTGCGACGCTCCGCCGCTGTTCGCTCCAGCGCCGCGACCTCCTGCTCCAGCGCCAGCCTTGCCGCGCGCAGCGCCGAGAGGCGCGCTTCCTCGGCCGCGATCTCGGCGCGGCGGGCGATGGCGATGGGGTCGGCTTCGGGAAAGGGCGGCGCGGCGCGTTCGGCCGCGATGGGCGGCAGCCCAGCGCCGAAGGGGCGTTCGGCGGGCCGGCGTTCCGGACCGATGAGCGCCGCCCAGAAGACCAAGCCCAGCAGCAATGCGACGCCTGGCGCGATCAGCCAGCCGCGCCAGCGCGATCGATGCAGGCGCCGCGGGCCGATGGCGTGCCGTTCCATCCGCATCGGCTCCGCCCCCCGCCCGGCGCCGCGCGCCGGCAGGGTCACGCGGCGCCTTCGCGCTCCGCCTGCGACTGGGCGGCGAGTGCGCGCGCCATCTGGCTGAGCGCTTCCTGGTGCTTTTCGTTGTCGATCAGCGCGAAGTTCCGCGCGAGCTCCAGGCACATGCGCTGGCGCGGGCTGGCTTCCTGCGCATGCGCCTCGGGGCCCAGCCCCTCGAAGAACCAGGACACGGGCACGCCCAGCACCTGCCCGATCTCGAACAGCCGGCCGGCCGAGATGCGGTTCAGGCCGCGTTCGTATTTATGCGCCTGCTGGTAGGTGACGCCGATCATCTTCGCCAATTGCTGCTGCGAAAGCCCCATCATTACCCGCCGTTCGCGGATGCGAGCGCCGACATGGCGATCGGCGGCATTCGCCCGCTGCCCGACCCGTTCCGCCGATGGGCCCGCCGCGGCGCGCCGCCCTGTCTCGGTGGTGATCATCCTGCCCGATCCCTGCCCCGGTGTGCGTCGCCTTGTCGAATGCGCCAACCGGGCCTGCGTTCCACCGATACGCGCATGACAAGCGCGTGAGTTTCGACCGCGCGGCAAACCAGCGCGAAGCGGGGCTGGTCACGATTGCGGCAGCGTCTCGCGCGGCTCCGGTCCCAGCATCGGGCGCCACAGCGGCCAGGAGAGAAGCAGGGCAAGCAGCCCCTGCGCGCCGACGAGCGCGGTCGCGGCGGGCGCGCCGAGCCAATCCGCCAGCAACCCGATCTGCAGGAAGCCCAGCAGCCCCGTGCCGATCGCGGTGGACAGCACGCCGAGCGCGCGCCCGCGCATCTCCGGCGGTACCATCAGGTAGGTCAGCGTCGCCTGCATCGTGGCAAACCCCGCGCCGCCGATGCCGGTGACCAGCAGCGCCAGACCCGCCGTGACCGGGCCAGGCGCGAGCGCGAAGCCGATCATCATCGCGAGATACAGCGCTGTGCCGCCGACATAGATCACTGGATAGCGGTCCGGCCGCGCCAGCAGCCCGATCAGCGCCGCGCCCACCAGCGCCCCCACCCCGTCGATCCCCGCCAGCACGCCCACCCCTTCGGGCCCGAGGCCGAGGGCGGTTTCGCCGATCACTGGGATCATGCTGGTGCAGGGCCAGGCGAACAGGTTGAACACCACCGTCACCACCATCACCGCCCGCAGCCGCGGCAGGCGTAGGCCAAGCGCGAGGCTTTCCCGCATCTCCCGCAGGACGCCCCCTGCGCGCGGCGGCGCGGGGGTGCGGCCGATGGCCAGCCCCGCCGCCAGCCCGACGGCCAGCAGATACAGCAGGCAGGCCAGGCCGAAGGCTTCCCCCGCCCCGAAGGCCGCGAGCAGCGTGCCCCCCACGGCTGGCCCGGCCACGCGGCTCGCATTGTTGCCCACGACATCCAGCGAGATCGCGGTGCCCATCCGCGTGGCGCCCACCGCTTCCCCGATCATCATCCGCCGCACCGGATTGTCGCTGGCCCAGCCGAGCCCGCCGCAGAAGGAGGCCAGCGCGACGTGCCAGACCTGGAGTGCGCCGAAGAAGGCGAGGATCGACAGCCCGCCCACGGCGGCACCCTGTAGCAGCAGCACGCCCAGCAGCGAATGCCGCCGCGGCACGCGATCCGCCAGCACCCCGAGCAGCGCGCCGAACAGCCCCATCGGGACCAGCCGGAGCAGCGTCATCAGGGCGACCAGGAAGGCCGATTGCGTCAGCTGGAAGACGACGACGGCGCCGACCAGCATCTCGAGCCAGCGCGCGACGGAGACCGAAAGCCCCACCAGCCAGAGGCGCCGGTAGTCCGGCACCTTCAGGATGCTGCGCGCCTGTCCCGTTTCCAACGCGTCCACCCGGTCTCGTCCAAGGGGCAGCTTTGCAGCACCGGGGCGGCGGCTCAATCCCCGGCGTTGGCGGGACCTCCTATCGCCCTGCGGCGGCGTTGCGGCTGGCGTCGGTATCGACGATCCGCCCATCCTCCATCGCGACGATTCGGTCGGCGATATCCAGGATGCGCGGATCATGCGTGACCAGCAGGATCGGCACGCCGCGCGACTTGGCGAGGTCGCGCAGCAGCTGTACCACCTCATGTCCGCTGGCCTTGTCGAGCGCGGCCGTCGGCTCATCCGCCAGCACCAGCCCAGGATCGGCGGCCAGGGCACGCGCGACGGAGACGCGCTGGCGCTGGCCGCCGGAGAGCTTCGCCGGCACGCGATCCTCATGCCCCTGCAGCCCGACCGCCGCCAGCAGCGCGCCGGCGTGGGCCATCCGCGCGCGTTCATCCAGGGCGCCATCCTGTTCCAGCGCCATCGCGACATTCTGCCGCGCGGTCAGGAAGCCGAGCAGGTTGTGGTTCTGGAAGATGAAGCCGATGCGCCGGCGCAGCCGCACGCGCGCGGGCTCCGCCGCGCCGGATAACTCCTCGCCCAGCACGCGCGCGCTGCCATCCTGCATCGCGCGCAGCGCGCCGATCAGCGTCAGCAGCGTCGTCTTGCCGCTGCCCGAGGGGCCGGTGAGCAGCACGATCTCGCCTTCCCGCACCGCGAGGTCGACATCGCGCAGCACGGGGCGGCGCAGCTCCCCCTCCCCATACGCATAGGTGACGCCGCGCAGCAGGACGGGGTCCATCAGAACATATCCGCAGGATTGGCGTCGCGCAGCTTGCGGACGGCCAGCAGCCCCGCGACGGCGCACATGACGAAGATCATCAGGAAGACCGTGATGCCCATGGCAGCGTCCAGCCGCAGCGGCAGGAAGGTGGCGCTGCCGACGAAGTCGTACATCACGAAGGACAGCAAAAGCCCAGGGATGAAGCCCGCCACCGCCAGGATCAGCGCCGCACCCAGCACCACCCGCGCCAGGTAGAAGCCGGAATAGCCCATGGCCTTCAGCGTCGCGTATTCCTTCAGATGCCCGGCGATGTCGCTGAACAGGATCTGGTAGACGATCACCATCCCGACCACGAGGCCCATCGCGCTGCCGAAGGCGAAGATGAAGCCGATCGGCGTCGCTTCTTCCCAATAGCGACGTTCATGCGCGCGCAATTCGGCCTGGGTCATCACCATCACATCGCCCGGCAGCAGTGCCTGCAGTCGCGCCTGGGCCTGCCGCAGATCGGTGCCCTCCCGCAGCTTGATCGCGACGAGATCGACCGCCGCCACCTGCCGTTCCTTGACCAGCCGGCGGAAATTCACTTCCGACAGCACCACATTGCCATCGGCACCGAAGGAAGGTCCGATCTCGATCAGCCCCACCACATCGACGCGACGCCCGCCGATCTCCACCTCGATCGGGCTGCCGCGTTCCGCCAGCAGCCGCCCGACCGGGCCGAATTCGGGGCGGGAGCGGACATCGAAGGCGACCGCATCGGCGCGTTGCAGCGCGGCGATCAGCTCCGGCCCCAGGCCCGGGAATTCCAGCACGCCCGCCGCGGTGTCCACGCCGATCAGCTGCACCGCGCGCCGGCTGCCATCCACCGGGTTCCGCCAGGATGCCTGCGCCAGATAGACCGGCACGGCGCGCTCGACCTCGGCCAGGCCGAGCGCCTGTTGTGCCCGCACGCGGGGCAGGGGTTCGGGGCGGAAGCTCGCGGTGGTCAGCGGGTGCATCAGGAACAGGTCGCCGCGCATCGCGCCGATCAGGTTCGTCGCGCTTTCGAACAAGGCGCCCCGGAAGCCGAGCTGCATGAAGACCAGCACACAGGCGAACAGCACGCCGGCGATGGCGGAGGCGAGCCGCGCCTTCTCCGACCGCAGCTGCCGCCACGCCAGCCGGATGGCCAGCAGCGTGGAGGTCGCGAAGCCGGGACCCTGGCGCGAAGGTTTCGCAGGCGGCGGCGTTGCCTCTCCGCTGCGCTCCGGCGCCCAGGGCAGAAGCTGCGGGGGCGGCGCGATCCTGTTCATGGCCGGATCGCCACCTGCACCTGCATGTTGGACCGCCGCGCCAGCGCCTCCGCGGCCTCCGGCGGCAGGGCCAGGCGGACTTCCACCGTGCGCGCATCCACGGCGGCCACCGGGTCGCTGGTGGCCTGGGTATTGCGGCGCACCTGCCAGCCGATCTCGCGCACCGTCGCGGCGAAGCGCACCGCCTCGCCCGGTACGCGCACCTCGGCCTCGGCGCCTAGCCGGAGGCGCGGCAGATCGGTCTCATAGACATCGGCGACGACATCCATGCGCGAGAGATCGGCGATCTCCACCACGCCCTCAGCGCCCGCGCGCTCGCCGCTGCGCGCCAGCACGCGGATGACGGTCCCGGCGATCGGCGCGCGCAGCCGCGCGAGCGCAGCCTCCGCCCCGGCGCGTGCCACCGCGGCCTCGGCGGCGGCGAGCTCGGCTTCGGCGAGCGCCAGATCCTCCGGGCGCGGACGCAGCAGAGTCTCCAGCGCCGCCTCGGCCTCGGCGCGTTCAGCGCGCATGCGGTTGGCGAGGAAACGGGCGCGCTCGGCCACCGCTTCGGCGCCGGCACCGGCCCGCTCCAGCCGCTCGGCGCGGTCGGCCTCGCGCCGGGCGCTGTCCTCGGCGTTGCGCAGCGCCTCGATCCGCGCGCGCTGCGCCGCGATCTCAGAAGGACGGCCCGCGGCCCGCGTGCGCTCCAGCCGCGCGCGAGCCTGGGCCAGCTGCGCCTCAGCCTGGCGGAGCGCGGCGTCGCGCAGCGCGGCGTCGCTGAACTCGGCCAGGACCTGCCCGGCTTCGACACGGTCGCCCTCGACGACCATCAAGCGTTCGATCCGCGCGCCGTCCTGCGACGGCGCGGCCGCCAGGCGCAGGATGCGGGACGCAGGCTCGACCCGGCCGAGCGCGCCGACGCCGACCGGCCCGGCCGCGACGGGCGCGGCCTGCGGCGCGCGCTCCGCCTCGCCCGGCGCGGTCCAGAGGAAGCCGGCACCGCCCGCGGCCGCCAGCACCAACACGCCGGCCAGAAGCTTCGCGCGGCGGCTCATCGCCCGGCCTCCAGAAGCCGCTGCAACGCGGTGCGCATGGCCTGCCGCTCGGCCTCGCTCGGCGTGTAGAGGCGGAAGATGCGGGCCATGAACATGCCATCGCCGGCCACATTGATCGCATCGCCATGGCCGGGCGGCAGGCCGTCGGCAGCAATGTCAGCGCGTATGCGCCCGACCACCTCACGGATCGGATCCAGCAGCGCCGGGTCGTGGTGGAAGGCGGCGAGGAACACCGCCGCGGCCCGGTCATGCCGCTCGTTGCAGGCGAATTCTCCTTGGCCGAAGCTCCTTTCGAGCATGGCCCGCGCCACGCGGCCCACGCCCTCGGGCTGCGCAGCGACGCAGGCGCGGTAGTCCTGCTCGATGAAGCCCGTCAGGCGGCGCAGCAGTGCGTCGAGCAGCGCTTCCTTCGAGGCGAAGTGATAGAGCAGCCCGCCCTTGGAGACGCCGGCATCGCGCGCCGCCGCTTCCAGAGTCAGCCCGGCGACGCCGCGCGACTGCACGATCGCCTCAGCCGCGTCGAGGATGCGGGTCCGGGCGTCGGGCGGGGCCGTGGCGGGATGTGTCGGGAGCGCATCGGTCATGCGCCTTCAACTACACCGGCTGGACGGTATGTCAAGAACAAACCGTCCAGCCGGTATAGTAAACCGTCAGGCCCTCAGCCGGGCGCGGGAATGCGCGCCGCGAGGGGGGCCAGCAGGCTTTCGATCGCCGCCGCCTCCTCCCAGGCCAGCGCGACGGATACCACCGTCACGCGGGACCGATAGGCCGGCGGGATGCGGACGAAATCCTTGCGCGTGGTCACCGGCATGGCGCGCAGCGCATCGGCCTGGGCCAGCAGATCCTTCAGGTCGCCATCGTCATAGGGGTAGTGGTCGGCGAAGGATTCCCGCCCCGCCAGCACGGCGCCGGCGTCCTGGAGTGTGGTGAAGAACTTCGCCGGGCTGGCAATGCCGCAGAAGGCGAAGACCGGCTGGCCGGCCAGCGCGGCGGCCTCCGGCCCCGCGACCAGGCGGGCGCGCAGCACCGGCAGGCCGGGCGGCAATTGTGCCAGGGCGCCGGCCTCGTCCGGGCCGATCAGCACCGCCGCCTGGCACCGCGCGGCCGCATTGGCCACCGGCTCGCGCAGCGGCCCGGCCGGGATCACCCGCCGATTGCCGAAGCCGAAGCCGCCATCGATCACGAGCAGCGACAGATCCTTCTCCAGCGTCGGGTTCTGCAGCCCGTCATCCATGACGATCGCCTGCGCCCCGGCCGCCCCCGCCGCCTGCCCGCCCGCGCCGCGATCGGCCGCGATCCAGGTTGGCCGCACATCCGCGAGCAGCAGCGCCTCGTCACCCACCTGGGTGCTGTCATGGCTGGCGGGATCGACGCGGACCGGGCCCT